>Ga0210409_10003165_pt1 | contig 18739 bp, 16 predicted proteins | sample IncBWH17MmetaG_FD_161649 | JGI IMG/M metagenome (GOLD analysis project Ga0210409, IMG submission 161649) | Forest soil microbial communities from Barre Woods Harvard Forest LTER site, Petersham, Massachusetts, United States - Inc-BW-H-17-M | ecosystem: Environmental > Terrestrial > Soil >... | reverse complement strand
CGCGATCGAGCTTGATGTACACGATCCACAACGGCGACGCCGAACCGGCGCTCTCTCCCGCAGGCTTCGGCGATCATCCCACGGCGATGTCGCTTTTCGGCGGCATCATGCTGGCGCTTTACAATCGCGAGCGGACCGGCGAAGGGACCAAAGTCTCGACCTCGCTGATGGCGAATGGAGCTTGGTCACATGCGTGCACGCTGCAAGCGGCGATGTGCGGCGCTACTTTTTTGCCGCGTGCGAGCCGCAAGACGGCATACAACCCGATCATCAACCACTACGTTTCCCGAGACGGCAAGCGCTTTCTCCTATGCTGCCTTGATCCGCAGAAGGACTGGCCCGCCCTTTGCAAGGCCTTCGAACTCGACGATCTCCTGGCCGACGAAAAGCTCTCGACGCCGGAAGGGCGGCGAGACAATCGCGCGGCTGTGATTGAACGCATTGATCAGGCGGCGGCGCAACGCGATATGTCCGACATCGAACGGTTATTCCATGCCCACGACATTATTTGGGGGGCGGTATTGACGATTACCGAAGCGGCCGGCGATCCTCAAATGGAGGCGAACGGCGTGTACGCGGAAGTCGAGCACGAAGGGCGGGGTTCGCTGCGCACCGTGAGCAGTCCCGTGAATCTGCAGGGATTTCCCAAGGCCAAGCCCGCGCCTGCCCCTGGGATCGGCCAACATACCAGGGAATTGCTTTCGCAGCTGGGTTATTCGGCCGGCGAGATCGAAGCGCTGATCGCCAGCGGCGCCGCGAGCCAACACGGGAAATAGCGCGCGGACGAAGCGACGCCGCCCGTGGCGAAACAAATTCAAAAAAAACCAACGTGAATCGGTGCGGCCGACATAGAATCTGCGCATGGCAAAGGGCTGGGAGAGCAAGTCGGTCGAGAGTCAGGTGCAGGATTCACAATCGAAGGGCCGGACGAAACAGGGCGAAGTGCTGACGCCTCTACAAATTGACACGCGCCGCCGCAGGGAAGTGCTGATTCTTTCGCGCGCCCGGGTCGAGCGGGATCTGCAGCTCAGCCAGGATCAGCGCTATCGCGATTTGCTTACCCGCGCACTGGCCGATATCGAAGCGCAGCTTGCCGCACTCGAAAAGATCGGCTGACGGAATTTCGTTCAGAGAAAATCAATCGCGGGGCGGTTCGGACTCCGCATCCTCAATAAAGAACACGCCCACGCCATTCTGATTTTCCTCGCTGCCGGCAGCACAGTGGACCACCGTCGCGCGGAGCGAGAGCGTGCTCAAGCGATTCTGTTCTCCGGCGGCCTCGATCACCACGCGCAGCTCCGATTGAAGGCGGGGGCGGCTGGCGAGCGACAGGTATGCTCCCTGCACGCTAATGTCGCGCAGGGTGGCTTTCTCTTCGAACGCGCTGCCGTCCTCTGCGATGCCGGAAACGGTAGCGGCAAATCGGAGCCGGCGGCGCTGCCCAAGGCGCGATTCGGGGAGGGAAACATCGACTCCGCGCGCGCTCAACGTGACGGCCATTCCTTCCATGGCCGCCCAGGTGGCAGGAAATTCCTGGCGCGCGGCGGAGAGAAATCCGTCCACCATGCGGCTCGAGGAATCGGGATCGTGGTGGAACAGAATCAAATTCCTGACTTTGGATTCGCGCGCGATCTTCACGCCTTCAAGCCAGCAGGAATGTCCCCAGCCCTTGCGGGTGGACGCGAGCTGCTCGGGCGAATACTGAGCGTCATAGATCAGCACGTCCGCGCCCTGCGCGAGTTGGCGGAGACTGCTGTCGAATTCCGGAACGCCGGGCTCGTTGTCGGTGGCATAGACGATCGAACCCACGGGCGTATCCAGGCGGTAGCCCAGGCATCCCTGCGGATGATTCAGCCAGGCGGTGGAGATATGCGTTCCGCCGACATCCCATTGTTCGCCGCCCTCGATTTCGCGAAAGAAGCGCGTGGCGGACATCATGCCGACGTCCACCGGAAAATAGGGGCTGGCAAACTGCGCTTCGAGCACCTGGCGGAGACTGTTGCGGCCCAGATGTTTGGATTGAAAGCTGTACAGATGAAAACGATTCTGCGCTTCAAAAAACGGATGGAAGAACGGCAGGCCCTGAATGTGGTCCCAGTGGTAGTGAGTGACCAGGACGTGGGCTTCGATCCCGCCGTCGCCCTGCCATCGCGTCCAGCGATTGTGCATCGCGTGCAGGTGATTGCCGAGCATCCTCAAGCCGGTGCCGCAGTCGAGGATGAAGTGCGGGCCGTCCTCAATGGTCAGCTCCAGGCAGGCGGTGTTCCCGCCGTAGCGCCAGGTATCGCGCTCGAGTGTGGGCGTTGAGCCGCGCACTCCCCAGAAGACCAACTTTGCGCTGTTTTGAAACATGGCGGGGCCATTGGTGGCCCATATCTCCGCCGGCCGCCGAGAATTTTGCGGAAGCCGACATTCATTTCATGGTAGGGGGCGTCAGCGAGTGAGTCAATTGAGTTTCTGGCTGGCGCAGCGAGATACGCACATCCAGTTACACCACTAGCGACACGATGCGGGCGGGGCTATTCGCCAGGGCGATTCTGCGAGTAGAATTCAAGCGATGCACTTCCACGCGCACGGCGGCGACGGGCACAACCACGACCATGGCGGGGCTGTGGTCTCCGGTCTGGGTGAAAGCGCCACCGGAATCCTCGGCGCGGCGGTTGTAGCCACGCTCGCGCTGGTCGCTGTGGAGTTAGTGGCCGGGTATGCCGGACATTCGATGTCGCTGGTGGGCGACGCTGTCCACAATCTGACGGACGTGCCGACGCTCGTGATTTCCTGGTTGGCCATGCGCTGGGCGCGGCGCCCTCCCACGCCCGAAAAAACTTACGGATACCACCGCGCGGGGATTTTGGCGGCGTTTGTAAACGCCATGGTGCTCACGCTTGCGTCACTTTTCGTAATCGGCGAGTCGGTTTTGCGATTGCGCCATCCGGTAACGGTGGGCACCGGACTGATGATGTGGGTTTCGGTGCTGGCACTAGCGATTAACGGCGGAATCACGCTCGCCGTTCACCGCGGACGCCGCGATCTGAATGTGCGCACCGTGTGGATTCACAATTTGGGCGACGCGCTTTCGAACGTCGCGATCTTTGCCGGCGCGCTGGCTATTCGCTGGACGGGCGCGCAGTGGGTGGATCCGGTCATCGGCATGGGCATCGGTGCGATGGTCCTTTGGTCGGGGCAGGGAATTTTGCGAGAGAGCGGACACATTCTCCTGGAGGGATTGCCCCGCGCGATTCGCCTAGAGGAAGTCGCTGCGGCGATCCTGCGTGTCGCAGGAGTTCAAGAGGTTCACGACGTGCACATCTGGACGCTCGGCACGGATCTTCAAGCGCTTTCCTGCCACGTATGTATTCCGGACATGCACATGGAAGAGAGCGAAAAAGTCCTGAAGAATATCCGCGACGTGCTGGCGCACGATTTTCGGATCTCACACACCACGATTCAATTCGAGCGCGCCGGCCTGCCGGCCGAAGCGGGTTTGTATATGCCGGTGCCCGTGCGCCGCTCGGCGCCGTAGAGCCTAACGGCTGGATCGGCGGCGATTGCGCGGCGCCGTTTGGCAGCGCGGGCAAAAATAGCTGCTTCGCCCGGCGACAATTGCGCGGCGAATCAGCGCGCCGCAGCGAAAACACTTCTTTCCTTTGCGCTGATAGACTTTGTGGCGCTGCTGGAATGATCCTCGCCGCCCTTCGGAATCCACATAGTCGGAAACGGACGAACCGCGCATGCGAATGGCTTGGTTCAGTATGTCGCGGACGGCGCGGTAGAGGCGGCGCAGTTCGGCGTCCTTCATATGGACGCCGAGACGCGTCGGATGAATCCTGGCACGCCACAGGCTTTCGTCCGTATAGATATTCCCCATGCCGCTGAGGCCATGCTGATCGAGGAGCAGCGCCTTGATTCGCGCGCGTCGGGATCGGACCAAGGCGGAAAATTCATCGAGAGTCGCTTCGAGAGGATCGAGGCCGACCTTGCCAAGGGTTGATTTCCGCGACTCGGCCGAAAGGATTCGCATCTTGCCGAAACGGCGAACGTCGGTGTAGCGAAATTCGCGGCCATCGTCGAGCGCGAAAAACACGTGCGTATGCGGGGCTTCGGGCGCCTCCGGCGGGCAGACGACGATTTGCCCGGTCATGCCCAGATGAATGAACAGCGAGAAATTGTCCGCGCTTCCATTCGAAGATTCGAGCTCGACAATCAGGAATTTGCCGTGGCGCCTCACGCTGCCTACTTTGCTACCGGGCAGGTCGCGCTCCATGGCGGCGGGATCTTCGATGAAGTCGGTTTTGCCAAGTCGCACCGAGAGAATGCGCCGCCCGGGCAACGCCGCCCGCAGGCCGCGGGCAACGGTTTCGACTTCAGGAAGCTCTGGCATAAATGATGCAATTCCTCGCCGGCGGAGAATGCCGCACTGAAGGCCGCGGCGCTACGTCTAAACCTTTTCGATGTTCGATTTCCAGCTGCGGATTCAGGGCAACGGAATGCCGGGAGAGGCGACGATTCCGGCGACGCGCAGGATTTCGGCGTACTCTTCGTCGGTGAGCGGGCAAATGGTGAGACGCGTGTTCTTCAGGAACTTGATTTTTCGGAGCAGGCGGTCTTCGCGCATTTCGGCGAGTTTTACCACGCGCGGCAGACGCTCGATGGCGCGCAGATCCACAACCAGCTTCTTCGATTCGTCGTCCTCGGGATCAGGGTAGGGATCGCGCGTGACCTCGGCAAGTGCGTAGAGCGAGTGTTCAGGTTTGCCGTGGTAGCACAGGGCGCGATCGCCTTTGTGGACCTGCTTGAGCTGCCGTGCGGCGTCGGGGCGGTTTCCTGCGTGCCGCCACATCTCCTTGCCCTTCACGAAGAGGGTGTCCCAGTGGTAGACCCGCGGGTCAACTGCCAGCAGCCAACGCCTTGGTTTTGAGGGAGCCTGCGTCATCCGTCGAGAGGTGCCGCGCGTACTATACACGTAAGGATAAAATAAATGAAAGGCCTGTCTGCAAGATTTTCGGGGAAGAGATCGGACGGAGTTCCCAATTTGGCACAGGCCAATTTGGCGGGCTCGCGATTCCGGGCTAGCCTACGTCCACAAAAACGTCGTCGCCGCGCAATTCGACTGGGTAACATTCCACGCCGAGCGAAGGGTTTTGGACCACTTTGCCGGTGGTGACGTCATATTGCCAGGCGTGCCACGGACAAGTGACGACAGTGCCTTCCAGCTCGCCCTCGCCCAGCGGGCCGCCTTCGTGGGCGCATACGCTATTGATAGCACAGAACTTACCGGCGACATTGGCGATGGCGATGGCCTGGCCGCCCACCTGGAATTCGTAGATTTTTCCCGGCGGGACGTCCTCTTTTCTAGCCGCGCGCACAAATGCCACAGTGCACCCCCTCCTAATGTCCGACCGCTCCCGCCGCGTGGTGATAGATTTTCTCTCCTGCTTCGATCCGGGCCGGCAGGCGATTTTGCGGCGGCGGAAGAGGGCAGGTCGTGTACGGATTATAAGCGCAGGGCGGATTATAGGCTTCGTTGAAGTCTAAAACCACCGTGCCGTCTCGTTCGATTTTCGTATCCAGAAACCGGGAGGCGGCGTAGGTCTCATGGCCGCTGGTCAGATCTCGAAAGACGAAAGAGGCAGTGATACCGTCCACTTCGGCGTCCAGCCGGAGGTCCTTCCCGGCTAATTTGAACGTCACATAGCCGGGGATGGTTTCCCGCAGCGTGTCGCCCATGACGTTTTGAATTTCGATCGGCTTCGGTTTGTCGTAGGGCACGTACCGCGCGATCACGCGATAGGATTCGTCCACGGGAAACCAGCGCGTACCCGTGAAGTCCTTGCGCAATTGGCTATTTTTGTCGCGCAGGCGAATCGTGTAGCGGTCACCGCTGGAATGGACGTACATGGTGAGATCGCCGATCACGAGCTGGTCGGCGTTCGAATCGGCATGCAGCTCGCCCGAGTCGATGCGCTTTCCGTTCAGGATCGCCACAACGCCCGGCTTGAGGTGAACAATCGTGTGCCCGGCGTGGAATTCGAAGGTGCCTGCGCTGGCGGGAGCAGGCGAGGGAAGCACGATGTCGTTCAGCGGGCCGGACCCGAAACTGTTTTCGCCCTCGTGCAGCCAGAAAAGGCCGCTGACTGTGAGCCAGCCGCCGTCGGATTTCAATTGCGCCTCGTAGGTTTGGCGCCATTTTTCTACTGACTGGCGATAGGCCGCGGTGTCCGCGCGCGCGCCGACCCCCACGCAGGTCCCGATCATGCTCAACATCAAAATCGCCGCTGCACGACGTGTGGAGGTTGTTAGCATTATTTCCATGTGGGTTACTTGAACTTGATCTCCGTGACGCCCTCTTCGTGCCGGTTCTCCGCCACCCACCAAAAACCTCTTCGAAGAAATATGAAAGCGCCCGCTACGATGCAAAAAACGGCTGCAATAGCCAACCACATACCGAAATCTTCGACGGAGGGCTGCTTGCTGTAGCGATAGGGAATGTGCCTGTCCAAAGCGAAAAAGATTTCGCTCGCCTTCTGAAACGACGCCGACGCAACTCTTGGCCACCCGATTCGGATGGTAGTGAGGGCGGCCCCGAAAATCATCAACTTCACACCTAGCCGGGGCTGGTCCGGCAAGTCGTTGAGCTGCTCGAATGGATTCCGTCCGAAGTGCACGGCCGAAGCACGCCCTCCCGCCGAATCTACAAACTACTCGTTATCGCCCTGCAGCTTGCGATTTGCTCGCTGCCGACGTCTCGTCCACTCTCGCAAGCAGCTCGGCAAACCTTGCTTCGCGATCTTTCTGATCGAGGCCCTGATAGATCTCGGCGATTTGCGTGGCATTCATCGAGCAGAATTTCGGCCCGCACATGGAGCAGAATTTCGCTTCCTTGTAGAAATCGTCGGGCAGAGTCTCGTCGTGCATGGCCCGCGCAGTTTCGGGGTCGAGCGAAAGTTCGAACTGTTTGTTCCAATCGAACAGGAACCGCGCGTAACTAAGGGCATCGTCGCGGTCCCGCGCGCCGGGACGATGGCGAGCCACGTCCGCGGCATGCGCCGCGATTTTGTAGGCGATCACGCCCTGGCGGACATCGTCCGCGTTCGGCAGCCCGAGATGCTCTTTGGGCGTGACGTAGCAGAGCATGGAAGCGCCATGCCAGCCGATCATGGCCGCGCCGATGGCGCTGGTGATGTGGTCATAGCCCGGCGCGATATCGGTGACCAGCGGTCCGAGAGTGTAAAAGGGCGCTTCGTAGCAGAGCTCGTTTTCCTTTTTCACCTGCAGCTCGATCTGATCGAGAGGAATGTGTCCCGGGCCCTCGATCATCACCTGTACGTCGTATTCCCAGGCTTTCTTGGTGAGTTCGCCAAGCACCTTCAACTCGGCAAATTGCGCTTCGTCGCTCGCGTCCGCCAGGCAGCCCGGACGCAGCCCGTCGCCGAGCGAAAAACTGACGTCGTGCTTCTGGAAAATCTTGCAGATGGAGTCGAAGTTCTCGTAGAGAAAATTTTGCGCCTTGTGGAAGCTCATCCACTGCGCCAGCAGCGCGCCGCCGCGGCTGACGATTCCGGTGATGCGGTTGCGCACCAGCGGCAGAAATTCGCGTAGCACGCCCGCGTGGATGGTCATGTAGTCCACGCCCTGTTCGGCCTGTTCTTCGATCACTTCGAGCATTACGTTGATGGTCAGATCCTCGGCGCGGCGGACGCGCGAGAGCGCTTCGTAAATCGGCACGGTGCCGATGGGAACGGGCGAAGCATTAATGATGGCCTGGCGAATTCCCGGGATATCGCCGCCGGTCGAGAGGTCCATGACTGTGTCCGAGCCGTAGTGCACGGCGCGGTGCAGCTTTTCCAGTTCGTCGCTGACGTGGGAGGTGGTCGCGGAGTTGCCGATATTTGCGTTGATCTTGCAGAAGAAGGCGACGCCGATGCCCATGGGCTCGAGGTTGCGGTGATGGATGTTCGCGGGAATAATCGCGCGGCCGCGGGCGACTTCGTCGCGGACAAGTTCCGGAGAGATCTTCTCGCGCGTGGCGACGTAGAGCATCTCTTCGGTGATTATGCCGCGCCGCGCGTAGTGCATCTGGGAGAAGTTTCTCGCGCCGCCGTTCATCGCCACCGCGCGCCTTTCGATCCATTCGTCTCGCAACGCCATATTCACCTCTCATCGCACTCGCGGCTGCTTCGCAGCGGGCCGCGCTGCGGCTCATTATGGCACCGCATTTCGAATGCGGCAACACGGCCATGGAAGGAATCGTTTGACCCGCCGAGATTGACAACCGGCGCGGGAGAAGTGTATCTAGATTGCATCAGCCTGTTTGCCGAGCGATCGGCTGCGAAGGAGGTATCTCGTGGCTAGACTGCAGCTCAGGATATGCGGCGCGGCTTTCGTCCTTCTCGCGATTTCCATCCCGGCATACGCGCATCACGGAAACGCGGGATACGACCTCGACAAAACTATTACTTTGGCCGGAACCGTGACCGGCTTCGATTGGGTCAATCCGCACTGCCTGGTCTATGTGGACGTGAAAGAGAATGACGGCCAGGTACAGCACTGGACTCTGGAGCTGGCTTCCCCGTTCACGATGTCGCACGCCGGCTGGACGAAGTCTTCGCTGATGGTTGGCGACATGGTCGTGGTGGAAACGCATCCCGCCAGAAACGGAACTACGCTCGGGGTCAGCGTCACTTCGAAGAGCGTTATGAAGTTCGTGGTCAACGGCAAACCGATCTCCGCGACGTAACGTCGAGCCTGTTCAGAACGTAAATTTTAGCGCCGCCTGCATTAACCGCGGCGGCGCGGCGTTGACCACCCGGCCGAACAGAGCGCTGGAAAAATTCCCATCCACAGCCGCCGGTCCGAAAAATTCCGTGTGATTGAAGACGTTGAACGCTTCCAGCCGAAACTGCAGCGCCTTGGACTCCGAAATCTGGAAATTCTTCAACAGGGCCAGATCAGTGTTGAACAGGGCGGGCCCGTAGAAGAATCGCTTTCGGGAATTTCCGAATGTCCCCAGGGCGTTGGCGCTGAACAGCGAAGTATTAAAATATGAGAGGCCATTCCGCGGATTCCCGTTAAGCTCGAGAGGACCGGCGGTGAAGTCCGGCAAATCGGCACTGTGATTGTTAACTCCGTTCGGCAGGCTCCCCATCAGAGAATTGTCGAGGTCGGTGGACAGGGTCACCGGGAAACCAGAGCTGGCCCGGGTAATACCCGAAATCGCCCAGCCTTGCGTCAATACGGGCGCGCGAGAAGTGAGGCGATCGAACGGAAGCTGAACCCGGTAGGTGGCCACGATGTTGTGCCGCAGATCGAAAGCCGAAAGTCCCCGCGTGGCGTTGAAATTAAATGGATCGAGAATGTCGGCGAGGCTCGACGCCTGGTCGATTGATTTACTGTAGGTATACGCCAGCATCAGATCCAACGTTTTTCCGGAACGCCGCACGCTGGCTTGAAACGAATTGTAATTCGAGTTGGCAATGCTCCCTTCGTAGTCGTCATTGCCGAACGCCGATCCGAGAGGCCCGCGTGTGCCTTTCACGACCGTGCCACCAGCGGTAATGTACCTCGTGTCTTCACCATTCGGCCCGCAGGTAGGCGATCCCGGCGCGACGTCTTCCTGCTGGCTCAGCGAAAGACAGAGCGCCGCATTGCCGGGATTGGCTGAATACACGGCAAGGAGGTGGTGCGCTTGCGTGCCTACGTAATTCAAACTGACGACCGTGGCGCCGGGCAGCTGGCGCTCGATCGATAGGAAATAATTCTCAGCGTAGGGATAGGTGTTGCGGGGAGGAGGAGCGGTCATTCCGGCGATCGGCAGGAACTGCAAAAAGTCTATGGTCGGATTAGGCCGCGTGACCGAAGCATTCAGCGGAGGAAACGTTAGCGGAAATGGATTTACGTGAGCGGAACCGTCCGATGCGGTGATGAAGGGTGTCGCAAACAGCGTGTCGTTTCCTGTGTAGCTCAAGCCATAGGGAGGCTGGGGTTCGTCAAACGCGATCGTGTTGCCCTGAATCACGGAATAAAAAATGCCATAGCCGGTGCGAATGCTGGTCTTTCCCGGACCGCCGACGATTTTTCCCAGAATGCCGTCGGACGTCCTGGGCGAGTAGGCCAGGCCAAGCCGCGGCGAAACGCGATTACCCTGGGGAACCAGCGTCGGCGGAACTCCGGCATCGGTTGGATAGACGATGCTGGTTGGCGCGGTGGGATAGACTTTGGATTGCTCGCCCAGGATGAAAGTCGGAATCTGATTTTGTTTTTCAGACCAATACTGCATCAGTTCCCAACGCAGACCAAAATTCAGAGTGAGACTGGGCTTGATCCGCCAACTATCCTGGGCGAAAGCGGCCGGGTACTTGTGGCGTCCCCAATAGTGCTGGGAATCGGCCTGATTGTAATTATTCGAAACTCCGATCAGAAAATCGGCGAAGTCGAGGCCGGTTTCGGTGCCGGAGAACAGAAACGATCCATTAAAGGTGGGGTTCGGATTGACGTTGACCTGTTCGTAGCTGAATTCGAAACCCGCTTTGAGAGTGTGGTCCCCGCGGACGGTCGAAAAATTGTCGGATCCGGTAAAAGTATTGTTTGCCTGCGCCAGATTCGTGATGGGCACACCGATGACGAACGAATTGAAGACCGTGTTTTCGACGCCCTCGATATCCGGCGCGAGCGGAGCAATGCCGGGGCACGAAGGATCACGGACCGAGTTGGGACACGTGACAAATCCCTGCGACTCCAGGCTTGGCCCAACGCCGCCAATGGGCTGGCCCACGACATTGACGCTGCGCATGAAGCTGAAGTGGACCTCGTTGACGCTGCCGACGCCGAAAGTCTTTGTGTCGGCCAAGCTGATTAGTTGCGAGCGACCTGTATTCAAGGCGTTGAAGCCGGGGACATCCGCGCCTCCCTGTCCGGTGGGGTAAGGATTATTCAAGGAGAAGTCGTCAAAAAAATAGTATGCCGAGAGCTGTCCCCACCGGTGGTTGTTTCCGTCAAGGCGGAAACTCGTTTTGTCGTCGCGTAGTACTTCGCCATCAGCCGCGGTTGTAAAGGCGGCGGGACCGTTGTTTGGAGGCGGGATAAAATTCAGCAGGAATTTGGCCGGCGCCGACCATGCGGCCATTGGAATCACCGCGTTCGGAAAGACGCACGCGCTGCTGCTGGTGCAACCTGGCGTGTAATACGGTTCGTTCGAACTCACCGGATAGTGGAGCGCGCTCATGAGGAGGGCTGCCAGATTCGGACCACCGACCGTTCCGGTGAGCGGGCTGGGCCCGGTCCCTTCGGGCCCGGTGATGAAGTTCCCCATGCGGTAAGCGAGCGAGGGAACGGCAATCAAGCCGGTGTCTATGGCCTGGGCCATGCGCGTGCCCTGATAGTCCGCGAAGAAGAACGTTTTGGAATTCTTGATGGGTGCGCCCACCGTGCCGCCGAACTGATTTTGGCGAAAAAAGCCGCGAGTGGGAGAAAAGAAATTGCGTGCGTCGAGCACGGTGTTCCGCAGAAATTCGAAGGCGCTGCCGTGAAGTTGATTGGTGCCAGATTTGGTCACCACGTTGATGATTCCGCCGCTGTAGTTGCCATACTCCGCGTCGAAATTGTTGGTTAATATCCGGAATTCCTCGATCGAATCGAGATCGGGAACGATGGTCGTGCCGCCGTTCATCAATTCCTTTACGTCTCCACCGTTGATCATGTAGCCGTTGGCGTCCTCGCGTTGGCCGCTGATGGATTGATTGCCGGGATTCAAATCGCCGGAGGGAGCAATCGCTACAGTGGCTCCCGCCATGACGATGGAGTTGGGCTGCTGAGTGGACGTGGGCACGATGCCTGGCTGCAGCGCCAGCAAATCTGTGTAGCTTCGGCCGTTTAACGCGACTGCCGTGATCTGCGTGCCCGTCACGACGTCGCCCACCTGCGTGCTTTCGGTCTCCACCTGAGCTGCCGTGCTGGAGACGACGATTTCCTGCGATTGCTCTCCGATGGTCAGAGCCTGATCAACGCGGAGCTGCGTGTTGACGTCAATCGCCAGGCCCGTGCGCTTGTAGGGCGTAAAACCGCGGCTAATAATTTCGAGCTCGTAACGTCCGACGGGGAGGTTGGTGAAGGCGAAAAATCCCTCGCCGTTCGTCGTGGTTGTCTGCGCAACGGTGGTGTCCAGATTGCGAACCGTGAGGGTGGCGCCGGGAATCACGCCACCATTTACGTCGGTTATCGTGCCGGAGATGCTGCCGCCGGTGTCGGCGACGGCGCGCGCACACGAGAGCAGCAGAAAGGCCATGAATACAGCACAGAAAGCAGTCCTGAAACAGGGTCTCATTCCGACGGTTACTCATTCGCGAGCAAAAACTTTTCCGCAATTTCAAACCGCACAACCCACCTAATCCATATTAGCGTGATTCCGAGCTTTACAACTGGATTGGTTTGATGCGGACTGCGAACATTTTGCGTGCGGCATTCCGCGCGGGCTGCGGACGCGAGGGAATCCGGGTCGACGCGAACGGAAATGACGCGCCGAATTCTATTTGTGTTCGGGAATGTTACGGCCGTTACTCGGAGACGAATTTGCCGCGACCGGATGGAATGCCCAATCAATCTGCCTCGACGCGGTTTCGCGCGGAAGTGTTACCGAGCGTTCTTCAATCCTGGCCGTGGCGTGCGCAGCGGGCTGCTCGAACATCCTCGCGAGGTACGTCCTGCGAGAGTCGGCTTCCAGTACGCGCTGCACCTTGGCTTGAAGCTGTGCGAAGACCAGTTTGGCATCCGTCGAAGCGTCCAGCGTCTCGAAGTTGAATTCCACGCTAAGGCGGTCAAATTCGGCCAGCAGCGCCGTCTGGTAGCTGCGGAAGTTTTCGTACATGTCCTGGCCGGGGAACACGTCCATGCCGGATTCCCAGTAATCGAAGCCGCGCGAGAAAATCACACGCGGAATCAATTGCTCGACGTCGAGGCGCAGATAGAAGACGGCGTCGGGCACCAGCGCGGCGCTATAGATGCCGCGAATCCATACAGGGTCCATGCCCCGGACGATGGCGCGCGCCATCAGGGAATATATATAGCGGTCGGTCAGCACAATGAAGCCCGCGCGGAGGGCGGGAATCACCTCGTTCTCCAGCCGGTCCACAAAATCGGTTGCGTAAAACAGACTCTGCGTGACGCGGCCGAGATTGTTGCCTTCCTTGGCGCGGCGAATTCCATCACCGGCCAGGTGCGAGCGCGTCATGCCGGTGTCCAGCACTGCGTGGCCCAACTCCTCGAGCCATGGCCGCAGCATGTTGATCTGCGTTGTGCGACCCGCTCCGTCAGTTCCTTCGACGACGATTAGTTTGCCGGCGAGATCGGAGAGCTTCATGCCGGGCAATTGTTTCCCATACGTCTGTCTCATGGTCGCACCCTCAAGTCCTTCGCTCGTTCGAGATGAGTTCTGACGATCTGGCGCACCTGCGCCTGCTGCACTTCGACCGGAAGAGTGGCGTCAATCACCGTCAAGCCGAATTCAGGGATCATCTTTTCGTATTCGTCCACGATGCGCCCCTGAAACAGGCGGAAGCTTTCGGTCGGGTCGTCGCTAAGGCCGATGTCCAGGCCGGCTTCGTAGAATTTGAATCCGTCGCGCCCGGTCACCAGGCGGCCGATGGCCGTTTCCAGCGGAACGCGAAAATAGAACGCCACCGCGGGCTTGGCCGCGAAGTCGTACAAATCGCGAACCCAGCGGCGGTCCATGCCGCGAGCCACGTCGCGGGCAAATGCGGTGTAGATATAGCGGTCGCATAGCACCACCGCGCCAGCCTTTAACAGGGGGAGAATGCTTCGCTCGATGCGATCGGCGAAATCGGTCGCATGGATCAGCGAAAAGGTCGCCGGCGTCAGCATCTTCTTTTTCTTGCCGAGCTTCGTGGTGTCCTTGACCAGCTCGGAGGAGTTCCACTGGCTGAAGACCACGCCGAAGCCCCTCGATTCCAGCCATTTGTGCAGCAGGCTTAATTGGGTGGATTTGCCCGAGCCGTCAATGCCTTCGACGACGAACAACCTCCCGGGGAAGCCATTCGCGCCGTTGTGACTCAACCGCGGCGAGGCGCCCTCCATGGGATAGAAAACCTCAAACGGACCAATGCGCATATTGCTGCCGGTGTTCATAGGCCTCCCTTGTGCCTGGGCGAAAGCGTGCTCAAAAAACGAGGACACCTAGATTGTTTGTTGGGTTTCCGGTTGGCTGCGGACATCAGTCCCGGAGGACGCCCATACTATCCATCAATTTGAGTTTTCTTGCAGCATGAATTTCAGGGCTTGCTTACGGAACCGGAAGCTCGACCGGCAACAGCCGCCGCCACGAGGCCTGCAAAATTCCTTTCCACCCAGTGCTTGTTGCTTGCGCTCCGGCGCTTGCCTGCCTAAGATGTTTGCGCGACTAAAATTTGTTTGAGAGGGGCCATTGCTACGTTTGAGATCAATTCTGGCGATTTCGCTGCTCGCAGCGCAGCTGGGCGGCGCCGCGCCCGCCGATTGGGCACGCGCGGCCGCACCGAAATCCGCTCCTCTGCCGCAATCGAAGGACAGCGTCTACGAGACCACGCAGGACAAAGGCTATCGCTTCGACCGCGGCGGATGGACTTACGTTCACCTGGAAGGCGCGCCGCACGACATCGGCTACCAGCACGGCTATTTGCTTGCGCCGGAGATTGCGGATGCATTCGCCGCCGTCCGTCTGGAAGCGACTCACAATACAGGCCGCGAATGGGAATTTTTCCGTCGCGCCGCCCGCCAGATGCTCTGGCCCAAGATTGATCCCGAATATCAGGCCGAGCTGCAAGGAATCGTGGATGGCCTGCAGGCGAACAAGACCAAGCTCGATTTGGATGATATCGTCGCGCTCAACGCATTCCAGGAATTGCCCGATTATTACGTTCCATGGCTCGACGCGCAGACGCGCTCGGGGAATCTCCAGCGTCCGGAAACTCCCGGGCATTGCAGCGCGTTCATCGCCAACGGAAGCTGGACAAAGGATCATCAGATCGTGATAGCGCACAGCAACTGGACGAGCTACATGGATGGAGAGCGCTGGCACATCATGTTCGACATCGTTCCGCAGTCCGGCTACCGCATGTTGATGGACGGCTTTCCTGGCGTGATCACCAGCGACGACGATTTTGGCGTCAACTCCGGCGGGTTGATGATCAGCGAGACAACCATCGGCTACTTTCGCGGCTGGGATCCGAACGGCAAGGCCGAATTCGTGCGTGCGCGCAAGGCCATGCAGTACGCCGGCTCGATTGACGACTATGTGAAGATCATGCTCGATGGAAACAACGGCGGCTATGCAAACGATTGGCTGCTCGGTGACCGCAAGACCAGCGAAATTGCGCGTTTCGAGCTGGGCTTGAAGCATTCAAAGGTTTGGCGCACAAAAGACGGGTACTACTCCGGCGCGAATTTCCCCAGCGATCCTGATCTGATCAAGGACGAAACGACCTACGATCCAAACGACCGCAGCAGCGGACCCAACGCGCGCAAGATTCGCTGGGATCAGCTTCTCGTTGGCAATAAGGGAAAGATTGACACCACGCTCGCCGAAGTTTTTCTTTCAGACCACTTCGACACGTACACAAAAAAAGAGGGGGCCAATCGCCGCACCCTCTGCGGACACGGCGACATGATGAGCGAGGTGCTGCCCGGCACGAGCTCCAAGCCTTTCGACCCCTTTGGAGCGGTGACCGGGAAAGTGATGGACAGCCGGATGGCGGCGGCCATGGATTTTGTCGCGCGAGCCGGCCACCCCTGCGGCGTCAATTTCGACGCTGCGAAATTCCTGGAGGACCACCCGGAGTACTCCTGGCAATCGTCCGTACTACGCGATATGGATGCCGGACCATGGACCGAATTTCGTATCGGCGAGCTCAACGCCCCGCCCGCTCAGTAATCTCCGCAGAGTAGCGCCGTCCAATGTCATCAATTTCGCGCGTTGGCAGACTCGGGATTGCGGTCATGGGAAATCGCCGGGTGGCGAAATCGATCTGGTTTGTACCATCGGATGATATCGGATTGGTTGCAACAGGCCGCTGCGAACTGGCAACTTGCGGTGGATGATGCTACAAAAAAAGAGCGTGCAGGGGTAGGTTCGTGTCGGATTCATGCTCAGCAAAAGGATGCAAGGCGCCAGTGCCAGCGGGTCTCGACGCTGTGCACATGTGCATTCTTCACTTTACTTTGTTCATCGAGCAGGAATGCGCCGAGATGCGCCGCGAAACGGCGCTGAACAAGCCCCTCCATGAACGCCAAGTTGCATTCATGGAAAAAATCGCCGATCGAGGGGAAATGTTAGTCCACGTGGCCATGAGCGGCTTTCCCATGAGCGACGAACTCAAGGCGCGCATCCTCAGCACGCTGCTCACATTGATGAACTGCCGCGAAAACATTGACCGCGCAGTGATGCGCCAGTCCGCCCTCCGACGTTTCGCCGGCTAACACCATCTCCAAGAGTGGCAAGATCAATCACGCGCCGACATACCGCGCGTAGAGAGAACGCGCCACGGCAGGGTCTTGCGTGCCTTTGACGATGGCGCGGCCGTCGGCGAAGACGGTCATCTCGTACGGCGCCACTCGAAACCGGAGCAGGAAATCGTTGCTGCAAACCTGGTCCGCCGCAGCTCCGGATAAGCGCCGGCCGAGCTCGCCCAGGTCCAGCCGCTTGCTGCGTTCGTGGATCTGCACGGAATCGCGCCCGCACATGGTGATGTGCGGCTGGGCCTCGCCGTCGAGATAGATGAACTCACGGCGGCCGCAGGCGCGACAATCGGGATTCCGCGCCGCGCGAATGGATTGAAATTTGCCCGTCCATACGTCGCAGGAAACGAGCCGCCCGTGTAGCGCCTCCTGCTTTCCAGCGAGCAGCTTGATAGCCTCGGTCGCCTCGATGGAGGCGATCGCACCGGCAGCGGCACCGAGCACGCCGACGGTGTCGCAAGTCGCCTCGTTTCCGAATCCCGGACTGTGCCTCGCGGATTCCTCGCCGCTTTCGACCAGGCACGCCAGGCAAGCGGTATGACCGGGGCGAATCGTCATCGTAACGCCGTAACTTCCCACGGCGGCGGCGTAAATCCACGGCAGGCCAAACGAGATCGCTGCGTCGTTTGCCAGCAGGCGCGTCTCAAAATTATCCGTTCCGTCGAGAATCAGTGAATATCCGGAGAGGAGCTCCTCGGCATTCCGCGGCGTGAAATCGGCGACAACCCCCTCAACGGCGACACCTGAATTGATGGCGCGCAGTCGGCGTTCGGCGGCCACGGCCTTGGGCAAAGCCTCGCGGGCATCGGCCTCTTCAAACAGGGTCTGGCGCTGCAGGTTGGATGGCTCCACAAAATCGCGATCCACGATGCGCAGTCGTCCGACCCCGGCGCGAACGAGAAGGTTTGCGACCACAGTTCCCAGCGCACCGCAACCGATGAGCGCTGCACTGGCCTCGAGCAGCTTTTCCTGGCCCGCCTCGCCAATCCCTGCGAACAGAATCTGGCGGGAGTATTTTTCGCGCTGTTCTCGATTCATAGGAATGTTGCCGAAATCGAACCCATGATAGCGCCTTTTCGCGCAAGGCGGGCAACGCGGCGTGCTAACCTTTCTTCTTACTCATTGGGCGAATGAGACTTACGCGCAAATCTTGGTGTTCTCGAAACGGTTTTGGCCTCTGGGCTATGGGTCAGGTTGCCGCTGGAATTGCGTTTTGGCTTTTTTGCTTTCCGCTCGCCAGAGCCCAGGAGCCAAACGTCGAAGGCCAGACCGTAAAGGAAATTCGCGTGGTGGATGAGACGGGGACGCCCGTAACACAGAAGGTGCCTCCGCTTCTTCTTGAGCCAGGGAAGCCGTTTGATTTTGCTGCTGAACGCGAGAGCCTGCGCACTCTTTATCGCATGGGCGATTACTCCGAGATCCGCGTCACGGCCACGCCCGAAGCCGCTGGATTGCGCGTGGATTTCATTGTCCGGCGGAACTACTTCAACAATGTGATTCGCGTGGTGGGCCTGAAGGATCCTCCAAACGAACCTGCGGCGCTGGCGACGTTGCGGCTCAGTCTGGGTGAGCCGTTCCGCGATAGTGCGCTGCGCGAGGCCGTGGAGCGCTTGGCGGGACTGCTTCACGACGAAGGGCTCTATCAAGCGAAAGTCACATGGGCACTCGGCCCGCACGACGATACGCGGCAAATGGATGTAACGGTGACCGTCGAACCGGGCCCCCGGGCCATGGTCGGCGACGTTGCGATTGACAATCAGACTCCCTACGGCGACCCCGAGTTGCTGCGCCGCGCAAAGATTTCGGGCCCAAAAGTTGAAATGACATCGGAGCGGCTGTCGCGCGGCTCGGACAAGCTGAAGAAGTTTCTTGTCAATCAAGGTTATCTGGGCGCCAGCGCCGTCATCGCGCCGAAAACATATGATCCCGAATCGAACCACGTGCCGCTGAAGCTGACCGCGGTGACCGGGCCGCGCGTACGTATCGAAATTTCGGGAGCGCATTTGAGGCAAGGCAAGCAGCGGAAGCTCCTGCCCATTTTTGCGGAAGGTGCGGTGGACGAGGATCTCCTGCAAGAGGGCCGGCGCAACATCCGCGACGATCTTCAGCGTCAGGGCTATTTCAATGCGGACGTTCAGGTGAGCTCGCAGGAGAGCCAGAAGCCTGTAGAGCGCGTAATTCATTACGACATCACGCGCGGCGATCGTTTCCGCCTCGTGGGAATTTCCTTCGACCGAAA
>Ga0210409_10003163_pt1 | contig 18761 bp, 18 predicted proteins | sample IncBWH17MmetaG_FD_161649 | JGI IMG/M metagenome (GOLD analysis project Ga0210409, IMG submission 161649) | Forest soil microbial communities from Barre Woods Harvard Forest LTER site, Petersham, Massachusetts, United States - Inc-BW-H-17-M | ecosystem: Environmental > Terrestrial > Soil >... | reverse complement strand
GGAGTGCTTCCCAACCCGTTACCGGACAAGAATCCCGTGACGATAACTCCGGCAACCCCTTCACAGAATATGTTTATGGATTCCACGCGAACGCTGATCTTGCACGCATTGCGAGAGACGGGTTGGGCTGTCGGAGGACCCGGCGGCGCCGCCGCGCGGCTTGGGCTGAAGCGTACCACTTTGATTGCCAAGATGAAGAAGCTGGGGATCTCACGACCGGTGCGCAAAGACGACATGGGTCGGCTCAACGAAGAAGCGGAAAAGCTAGCGGCGGCGGCAACCAACGGCTGAACGAGATTTTGTCCGCTGCCTACCGTTTACTACGTCGGCCGATTACGCAGACTGGCTCGCAGCGGCTTCCAGAGGTAAGGCGAATTGAAATGTTGCGAGGGCGATAAAGAACGTGAGGCCGAGCAAAGACGGCACGATCGGCGTTGGTTGTGTTCTTGACGAGCAGAAAACACGGGGAGATAGTGAGGCACTGCCGAGCGCCAAACTGCGCCGTCTCCAGACGAGGACGCAAGTCTTATCGGCAAGTGTTTTTATTTGTTTCGACCTCGCGGTGTCCTCCAGCGCCTGCCCGGCCTTGTTCAGGACCGACCGCCGCAGAACCGCGACATACCCCCAACTCTTTGGGTGAGATTTATCAGCCCCGGTCATTTAACTACTCGGAAATCGTCCGATCGATCTCGCCAGCTCAGTAGGAGAATGCGAATGCCCGATTTGCATGCTACAGCCGAAAGGCGCCAGCATATCGAAAAGCGGTGGCTAGCCGCATTCGAGAGCTCAGCAATCGGAATAGCCATGGCTGACCTCGCGGGCCGCTTCTTGGAGGCTAACAGCGTCTTCCGGAACATGTTGGGCTATACAGAATCTGAGCTGTATCAGTTGAACTACCTAGATGTCACCTACGAGGAGGACCGAAACACCAACCTGGAGTTGGCCAGAGAACTTGTGGAAGGCAAGCGGCAACACTTCCAAATCGAGAAGCGCTATTGTCGCAAAGACGGCACTTTAGTTTGGGTTCGCAACAATGTCGCACTCGTTCCAGGAACGGGCGGTGTGGCACCATTGTTGTTTGCGGTCATCGAAGACATCACCCGGCGTAAAGAGGAAGAATCCGCACGCCGCTACACGGAAGAAAAGTACCGCCTTATTGTGGAAACGGCCCCTGATGCCGTGATCTGCGTGGACGAGAGCAGCACAATCCTGCTTACTAATCCTGCCTCAACGCGAGTCTTTGGCTATGACCCGGCGGAGTTGATTGGGAAACCTTTGACCATACTCATGCCAGAATTCCTGCGGAAGTTGCACGAGGCTGGGTTCAAACGCTACTTAGCTACTGGCCAGCGGCATATCAACTGGCAAGGTACCGAATTGACCGGCCTGCGCAAGAATGGCCAGGAGTTCCCCGTAGAAGTTTCGTTCGGAGAACTCATCAAGGACGGGCACCCTGTATTTACCGGCTTCATCCGCGACATCAGTGAACGGAAGCAAGCCGAGGAAATCCAGAAGCAGGCGCAAAAAGCAATCCAAACCATGCATGCGGAGCTTGCGCGCGTGTCGAGATTCACAACCATGGGCGAATTGGCGGCCTCCATAGCACACGAAGTGAATCAGCCTCTTACGGCAGTCAACAACAACAGCAACGCGTGTCTGCGATTGCTCGCCAATCAGAACCTCCAGCCGGATGTGTTGCGCGGGGCGCTGGAAGAAATCGTCGCGGATGGAATGCGCGCCAGCGCAATCATCGCTCGCATCCGGGCGTTCATCAAGAAGGAGCCCGTGGGAAAAAACAGGCTGGACGTCAACCAAGTCATCGGAGAGGTGCTTACCATGACCGGGCACGGGTTCGAGGAAAACCGGATTGTGCTCAAGAGCGAGCTGGCACAATCTCTTCCGCCGGTACTAGGCGATCGCGTTCAGTTGCAGCAGGTCCTGTTGAACTTGATCATGAATGGGACCGAAGCCATGAGCATGGTCACAGATCGACCTCGCTTACTCTGTGTGCAATCCCGGATCGACGAATCTAGCGACGTACTGATTGCGGTATGCGATTCGGGCACGGGGCTTGGATTAGAAGCAGATCGCGTCTTCGATCCGTTCTTTACAACAAAAGTGAACGGTATGGGGATGGGACTGTCGATCAGCCGCTCGCTTATTGAAGGTCACGGCGGGCGGCTCTGGGCCACGCCCAATTCTCCTCACGGCGCTGTGTTTTCCTTCACGCTGCCGGTAGCCGGCGGGAGTCCCTCATGACTGGCGCCCCTGTCGTGTTTGTTGTCGATGATGATCCATCAGTACGTTCTTCGCTAAAGCGTCTGATCAGCACCGTGGGTCTGCAGGTTGAGAGCTTTGAGTCGGCTGACACCTTCCTGCAAAGAAAACCGCCGGATGCGCCGAGTTGCCTTGTGCTGGACGTCAGGCTACGTGGATTAAGTGGACTCGATTTTCAGCGCGAGCTTGCGGCGAGAAACATTCGAATCCCAATAGTCTTTATCACGGGTCACGGCGATATTCCCATGACGGTGAAGGCGATGAAGGCTGGGGCAATCGAATTTCTCACCAAGCCATTCCGCGACCAGGATCTGCTGGATGCTGTTCGCATTGCACTTGAGCGCGATCAGTCCAGACATGAACAGGAGAAAGAGCTAACGGACGTGAAACAGCGCTTCAACTCGTTGACTCCTCGCGAGCAGGAAGTGATCTCCATGGTCGTTTCGGGCATGCTCAACAAGCAGATCGCTGATCAACTAGGAACTGCAGAAAATACCGTGAAGGTGCATCGCAGCCGGGCGATGGAGAAGATGCACGCGCAATCTGTTGCCGAACTCGTGAAAATGATCGAAAAGCTTAAAAACTCCTCGGAAAAAACCCCGTAAACGAAAGCACTACCTCCCCCCCCCTTCTGGGACGCTAGATCAACCAACGCCCAATTGATTCCTTCTCTCTCTGGGAATACCTTGCGTTCATGGAGGAATTAAGAGTGGCAAGAGAATTGATCTCGGTAGTTGACGACGATGAGTCCATTCGCAGGACTACGGCACTACTCATCGAGTCTTTTGGCTTTCGAGCGGCAGCCTTTGAATCTGCCGAGAGTTTCCTGAAGTCTGGCCAACTGCACGATACCCTGTGTCTCATCGTCGACGTGCAGATGCCGGGCCTGAATGGATTACAGCTCCAAAGCCACCTAGCTGCCGAGGGCTGCCGCATTCCTATCATTTTCATCACCGCTTACGACGACAAGGAATCCCGCCGTCGAGCAATGCAAGCCGGCGCTGTCGCATTCCTGGGAAAGCCTTTTAGCGACGAGCAGTTACTCCAAATAATTCGTTCAGCCTTACGGGGGGAACGCAAAGCGGCAAGGAATCTGATTTCGGTAGTTGACGACGATGAGTCCATTCGCAGGACTACGGCACTACTCATCGAATCTTTTGGCTTTCGAGCGGCAGCCTTTGAATCTGCCGACGCCTTCCTGAGGTCTGGCCAACTGCACGATACCGCGTGCCTCATTGTTGACGTGCGGATGCCGGGCACGAGTGGACTAGAGTTCCAAAGCCACCTAGCTGACGAGGGCTGCCGCATTCCTATCATTTTCATCACCGCTTACGACGACAAGGAATCCCGCCGTCGAGCAATGCAAGCCGGCGCTGTCGCATTCCTGGGAAAGCCTTTTAGCGACGAGCAATTACTTCAAATCATTCGTTCAGCCTTAGGTCACGAGAAACGCGGTACGGAGACAACGTGATTATGAAGTCGTTCAAATGAAAGTACGTATTTCGCCTGTAGGATGCTTCCGATTGTGGTTTTCAGGAAGCCTCTGTGGGGGTCTTTATGGAAAATGTCAACAAAGCTTCGTCAATTGAACAGGGTTGGGCTGAGAATGGATTCTACGAAATTATAGGCGGCAGCCCTGCTCTGGAGTTCGTTCTCGCTGAGGTGGAACGGGTGGCACCCACCGATTCTACCGTCCTAATCCTCGGGGAGACGGGTACCGGCAAGGAGCTAATCGCGCGTGCCATTCACAATATCAGCGCACGCTGCGGTCGGCCGTTTGTGAAACTGAATTGCTCAGCCATTCCCTTTGACCTGTTAGAAAGCGAACTCTTCGGACATGAGAAGGGCGCTTTCACGGGGGCTGTCGCGCAGAAAATCGGGCGCTTCGAAATGGCCGATACCGGGACCCTCTTCCTGGACGAAATAGGAGATCTGCCCCTAGCGTTGCAGCCCAAGCTGCTGCGGGTCTTGCAAGAACAGGAGTTCGAGCGTCTGGGAAGTGGTCAGACGCATCGCATCAACGTCCGCCTGGTCGCGGCCACACATCGAGATCTTGGGGAGATGGTGGCGAAGAAAGAGTTCCGCGGTGACCTCTATTACCGGCTAAACGTATTTCCTGTCGCGTTGCCGCCGCTGCGGGAGCGCCGTGAAGATATTCCACAATTAGCCTCGCATTTCGTCGAGATGTTTGCTCGGCGGATGGGCAAGCGAATTGATCGTATATCGCCGGACATACTCGATGCGTTCCTTGCATATTCTTGGCCGGGGAACGTGCGAGAGCTTCAGAACCTGATCGAACGAGCGGTGATCCGGTCGAACAACGGAGTGCTTCCCAACCCGTTACCGGACAAGAATCCCGTGACGATAACTCCGGCAACCCCTTCACAGAATATGTTTATGGATTCCACGCGAACGCTGATCTTGCACGCATTGCGAGAGACGGGTTGGGTTATCGGAGGACCCGGCGGCGCCGCCGCGCGGCTTGGGCTGAAGCGTACCACTTTGATTGCCAAGATGAAGAAGCTGGGGATCTCACGACCGGTCCACCAAAACGACATGGGTCGGCTCAATGAAGGAGCGGGAGAGCTAGCAGCGGCGGCACCCAGCATCTGATTGAGATTTTGTCCGGCTTCCCAGCGGCCGATTACGCAGACTGGCTTGCTGCGGCTTCCAGAGGTAAGGCGAATTGAAATGTTGCGCCTAGCCCGGAGTTGGAGGTGGCCCATAACCGACCGCCGTGCGATTCGATAATCGACCGACTGATCGGCAATCCCATACCGGTGCCTTGGGGTTTGGAGGTAAAGAACGTATTGAAGATTTGCTCCGCATGTTCTGGCGGTAGGCCCACACCGGTATCCGTGACCGAGACGATGATTTGACGATTCTCGTCCTGCCGCGTCGCGATCGTAAGCTCGCCTGCAGTGCCATTTTCCTTCATCGCTTCGATGGCATTCAGCGTCAAATTCATCAAGACCTGTTGGATTCCCACCCGGTCTGCGATGATTTTGGGTAGACCCTCCGTAAGCTCGGCATGGATCGAAATTGAATAGCGGCTCGCCTCGTTGCGCAACAAGGTGATCATCTCTTGAACGATCCCATTTACGTCCACCAGCTCCCGCTGTGGAGCCCTCTTCTTGAAGAGCGAAACAATGCGATTAATGATGTCAGACGCGCGGCTTACGTCCTTCATCAGCCTTAGAGCTGCTTCTTGCGCTTCCGCTAGGTTGGGCCGATCACGCGCAAGCCATCGCAGGCAGGTTTCAGCATCAGCTGACGCCGCGAAAATCGGCTGCCTAATTTCGTGGGCCAGCGAGGCGGTGAGCTCCCCCATCATGCTCACACGGTTGATGTGCGCAAGCTCCGCCAACGCCTGACTTAATCTCTCGTGCTCTTCCTCGGCGCGCTTGCGTTCCGTTACGTCCATCGCAACACCGACGAACTGCAACAATTCTCCCGATGGACTCAAAATAGGGCGACCCACGGAATGAATGTACTTGACCGTCGAGCGCGGAAGCAGAATTCGGAACTCGAAGTCATAATCCGATTTTTCGGCTATTGCTTGATCGATAGCCGATTGCCAGCGGACCAGGTCCTCAGCATGAACCCGCTGTCGCCGTTGTTCCCAATCCGGCATACCATCTTTCGGATCGAAGCCGTATATGCGATACCATTCCTCTGATAGATATAAAGCACTCCCTCCAGCCACCTCCCAAACCCAGCTCGCGATGTGTGCAAGTTTCTGGGCCTGTGCGAGGTAGCTCTCGCTTCGGCGTAGTGCCTCCTCGGTAGTTTTGCGGTCAGTGATATCCACAACTGTGCCGACCACTTCAACAAGCTCTTTATTGGGACTCATTGCTGGATGGGCCAGGCCATGAATGTGTTTGACTGTTCCATCGGGTAGCACGATTCTGTACTCGATGTCGGAATCTTCCTTCTGGAGAAACATCCTATCGCTGGCCTGCCGCTTGACCTTGTCACGATCTTCTGGGTGCATTCGCTGCAGCCATTGGTCCCGCTTCGGAAGGCCCTGTCGCGGATCAAATCCGAAAATTCGGAACATTTCCTCGGACCAGTACCGGGCCTCGCGGGTTGTGCCATCGAGGGCCCAACTGCCTGTGTGGGCCAGCCTCTGCGATTCGGCTAAGTATGCCTCGCGCTCCCGAAGCGTCTCCTCGGTCCGCTTTGACGTGCTGACGTCCGTCACTGCACCCACATATTCGAGGTTGCCCGACGAAGTCTTCGACGCGCGCGCGATAGCATGGAGGTGCTTGACCGAACCGTCTGGCATCACCAAACGATGCTCAATATCAAAATCTGTCTTTTCGTTGATCGCATGGTCGAGAGCCTGCTGCACGCGATCTCTGTCGTCAGGATGAATTCGCTGAAATATCGACTCGATCGTTGGCTTGACCACTCGATCTTGTTCAAAGATGTTGTAGGTTTCCTCCGACCAGTAAATTTCCCCGCTGAGAACGCTCCAGCCGAAACTGCCGGTGTGGCTCAATTTCTGCGCTTCGGCCAAGTAAGCTTCACTGCGCCACAGCTTCTCTTTCGCCAGCTTCGCCGCGGTGACATCCATTACCGCCCCAATAAACTGAATGATTCCTGATTCATTTTCTGATGCATGAGCCACGATATGGATACGTTTGACCGAATTGTCAGGCAATAACAGGCGACATTCGATATTACAGGCCTTACCTTCGCGGGCCGCTCGATCCATGTGCTCCTGAACCAAAGGTTTATCTTCCGGGTGGACCCGTCGAAGAACATTTTCCATAGTGGGTTTGGTGGATGGGTCGTATCCATAGATTCGGAAGGTCTCTTCCGACCAGAACATCTCGCCTGTGGATGGAGTACAACCGAAGCTGCCGGTGTGACTTAGTCGCTGTGCTTCGGTCAAGTAGGCTTCGCTGCGGCGTAGCTTCTCATCTGCTTGCTTGTGCTCTGCTATTTCTCTGGCTTCACGCAGCGCGCGAACCACCGACGGCAGAAGCCTCGATAATCGCGTCTTCAGAACATAATCTGTTGCCCCAATTTTGAGCGCTTCAATCGCTACTTCTTCGCCGAGTGTTCCAGATACAAAAATGAAAGGCACCTCCGGGCAGGCTTTCATTGCAAGCTTCAATGCGGAAATGCCGTCGAACGAGGGAAGGCTGTAATCCGCCAGAATCAAATCAAATCCGCCTTGCTGGAGCGAGGCCAGCATCGCAGCCTGGGTATCGATCCGTGTTACCTCGCATACGATGCCTCCTGTCTCAAGCAGATCCTGAATCAGCTGAACGTCCTTAGAATCATCTTCGATCGACAGAATCCGCAATGGGTTCCGCATACTCACTTCCTAACGCTTCCCGGCGGTGGCTGATTGATGACTGCCCAGAAAACACCTAGTTCCTTGATGGCATTCACAAACTCATGAAAATCAACTGGCTTTACGACGTACGCGTTCACTCCGAGTTTGTAGCTTGCCACCATGTCCTTTTCTTCTTTCGATGAGGTCAGCACCACGACGGGAATCATTCTCAGCTTTTCGTCAGACTTAATTTGCTTCAACACCTCCAACCCATCAACCTTGGGCAGTTTTAGATCCAGCAGCAAGACGGCGGGGTTGTCGCTGGGGCGCGTCTTATATTCGCCCCGGCAATACAGGTAATCGAGGGCCCGTTCGCCGTCTCGAGTGACCACGACCTCATTGGCGAGGTTGTAGTCCTGAAGGGCTATCAGCGTAAGTTCCACATCCTTGGGATCGTCTTCCACCATCAAAATACGTCCTAGTTTGTTCATGGTCTCCATAATTGTCCTTGTGATTTCGGGGCAGAGATATAGAAAGTCGCGCCGTTATCAACGGCGCCCTCGGCCCAAACCTTGCCTCCGTGACGATGTATTATGCGCTGAACGGTAGCCAGCCCGATGCCAGTGCCTTCAAATGCGGCAGACTCGTGAAGGCGCTGAAACACACCAAACAGTTTACCCACGTACTTCATATCAAAGCCCACCCCATTGTCCCTAACGAATACCACTAAGCTGTCTTTGTTCCCGTCGGCGCATCCGATTTCGATTTCAGCCTGCGCTCGCGTGCGCGTGAATTTGATCGCGTTGGAAATAAGGTTCACCAGCACAAGCCTTAACATCGAACGGTCCCCATAGAAATCGGGCAGCGCCCCGATTTTCCACGAAATGTTGCGGCCCTCAGAATCCTGTCGAACTTCGATGAGCACTTCTCTTACGAGCTGCGCCAGGCTAACCTGCGTCTTTTGCGTCTCGGTCCGCCCAATTCTCGAAAAAGTCAGGAGATCGTCAATTAGATTTCCCATGCGCTTGGCTGAGTCCAGGATCAGCCCGATATAGTGGTTGCTTTTTTCATCGACAAGGGTAGAAGCCTTCTTATGAAGCAGCTCTGTAAAACCGGCAATATGGCGAAGGGGTGCACGAAGGTCATGCGAGACGGAATACGCAAACGCCTCTAGTTCCTTGTTGATGGCTTCGAGCTCCGTCGAGCGTTTGGCCAATTCCTGGTTGAGGCTTTCAATTTCTTGCTCCCGGCGTTTGCGCACGCTGATGTCATTGTTTGTTTCCAGTACGGCAACGGGCCGCTCGTGCTCATCGCGGCGCAAGGACCATCGGCTCGACACGACCACTTCGGTTCCGTCGGCCCTCGTGTGCTTGAGTTCACCTTCCCAACGCCCGGTCCTTAGGAACTCTGCCTGGATGTCGTCGAGCGGCGACGGAAAAACGGTCCGCAGAAGTTCATGAGAGCTCTTTCCAATCGCCTGCTCCGGCGTCCACCCGTACAACTCCTCAGCCCCTCGATTCCAGTACCGAATACTGTCACTCATATCACGGACGAAAATCGTGTCATGTGTGAGATTGAGCAGGCTGCTTCGTTCCGACACTTCGATTTTGAGCTTGTCGTGAGCTTGAAGAAGATCTGCCTCGACGCGGCGTCGAACAGTGCTAAACCAGCTGACTAGCCATGCGAATAAGGCGAAAAGAATAAAGTAAGGGATATCGGCACGTGAGATGTAAAACGTGTGAGAAGGTTCTACGAAGAAGTAAGCGAAGCTCATGCATGAGAGTAGAAGCGCCAGCAAGGCAGCCCCAGTCCCTCCATACCAGGCGGCCACAGCGATGGCAAACAGGAAGAGCGCTATGTTGCGGAGCTGTAATCGCTCGATGAGAAGCGCCCCGCCGAGCGCCACGGAGACGGAAAGCACTGCAAGACCGTAGCGTATGACGGGGGACTGGGAAATCCGAAATCGGAGCTTCGGCTGGGCCATGGCTCCTTCACTTCGGCACTTTGCGCCATTTATCGGCGCCAAGTATAGCGCTTTTTGTTCGCCTCATGCTGCCCCCCGACCTGTCCCTCACCGCGCAAACTCGGTAGTGGTCTCGCGCCTTATTCGCGGTGTCGTTATAGCGTCAGAGAGACATCTGCTCGCCACCCGTTTTGACAGATGCTCCGCGGCCCCGCGAGTTAAACCGTGTATTGCTATGCGAAAACAACGGTTGCCGATACTGGCCCGACGCTTGCAGTGGACCCGGGTGAGATGAAAACGACACGACAACTTGACAATCTCGGCCAGAACCGCCGGCTAGACAACTTTACCTGGAGCCTGGGGAGCAGTCAGACAAACGGACTCCACATCGGTGACCTAGCGGTGACCGCGCGCACGGCAGCCATGCAAACCGTCCGGGAGGAGAAATAATCATGAGTTTCCGCATGTCAATGCTCCTACTCGGTCTCCTCATTTTGATCGGCTATCAACAACTCAAATCACAAAGCAGCAGCGGCTACAACGGATGGGAGCTGGTCGACAAGGCGGGAAACATTCGCAAGCCGGCTGATTTTCGAGATCTCTATCAAGCGCTTGGAGTATATACACCGGTCGATTTCAACAACAACACCGAGATGCACTACACCTACGCGTTGCCAGGCACGGCTGAGTACTACCGCAAGACTGGGAAGTTTGCAGACGGAACCGTATTGGTGAAAGAGGTCTTTGCAACCGATCACGCGCAAATGACGACCGGGGACGCACATTGGGCTACGGGAACGAAAGTCTGGTTCGTCATGATCAAAGACGACAAGGGACGCTATCCCGGCAATCCGCTGTGGGGCGATGGATGGGGATGGGCACTCTTCAAGTCCGACGCGCCCGACAAACAGGTTGCAACTGATTACAAGAAAGACTGTCTTGGCTGTCACATCCCGGCTAAAGCGACAGACTGGGTCTACGTGCAAGGTTACCCGGTCCTCAAATCGAAGTAAGCAGAAGGCCCTACGGAACCTCGTTTCTGAAAACGCTCCACAAGGAGAATTGCAATGCAAAAGTATCTGTTGGGAATCGTCGCTGGAGTTGGCGTGCTCGCTGCGAGTTCATTCCTGTTCAATACGGGGCCCGTTGTGGCTCAAACTCAAAAATCCGCTGCCGTGTTTGAACCGGACGGCAAGATAAAGTTGCCAACGGGCTTTCGCGCATGGGTTTTTGTGGGTGCGCCATTAACTCCCAACGGCCTCAACAATGGAAAGGCGAACTTCCCCGAATATCATCATGTATACATCGAGAAGAAAAACGTCGATGCCTATCTGAAGACGGGCTCCTTTCCCGAAGGAACCGTCATCGTAAAAGAACTGACTCGAGTCCTAGATCCCACTTTTCCAGACGGCTCTCGCACGGAACCATCCGGACACGGGTTTTTCAACGGTGCGTACAACGGCATCGACATGACGGTGAAAGACAGTAAGCGGTTTGCTGGCACCAACGGCTGGGGCTTCTTCACCTTCGGGCATCATCCATTGCCGTATGACGCAACCGCCGCGGAAAAGCCTGTGGCCGAATGTGCGGGATGTCATATCGCGAATGTCGCAAGCACCGACATGACGTGGATTCAGTTCTATCCGCTGCTGCGGGACAAAAAAGGGTATTAGGCGTCGAGATTTCCATCAGTGCGGGGCCCCAGTAAACGAGGAAGAGACCGGATCCGATCGGATCCAATTTCAACGAAAGAAAAGGGAGAAATAAGCATGGCAAAGGAAAAAGAGATGGGTATATCGAGGGAGATGGGTATGTCAAGAGAAATGGGTTCGTCGAACGGTGGTGGCGGACATCTCTACATTCAAACCAACGAAGTAAAGAACGCCATCATCCACTACCGCCGGTCTGCGAACGGGACTCTTACCGAGGTGGAGCGAGTAGCCACCCGGGGTGCCGGTTCCGGGACTTTCAAGCCGATCAGCGGGCAATCCAGCGCACCCAATTCTTTTGAGGGCGCCGGCAGCGTCATACTGTCACCAGATCACAGGTTTCTGTTTGCCACAAACGGCGGAGACAATTCAGTCTCCAGCTTCGCTGTGGACGAGCAGGGCAGGCTCAAACTAATCGACACCAAACCCACTGGGACCGCCGTGGAAGGAAAGAGCGGCACTGCCAAATCGCTGGCGTTTTCTCCGTCGAAGGGCATGCTTTACGTGGTCCATTCCTTCGGCCCCGATCATATCCGGCTCATGTCGGTCTCGACCGATGGGAAGCTTACGCCGCGTATGGAGCGATACACGGCGAATACACCGGAGAAGCCACACCGTGTTCCAACTATGGGGGTGCTCTCACCCGATGAGAAATTTTTCCTTGTCGGCACCACATTCGATCTGCCTATTGCAATCTCAGGCACCTATCCGGACGGTTCGCCCATTCTCTGGGTGCCTGGTCCAAACGGCAAACCAGTGTCTGTCGCTTCGAATGCGCCAGATCCCGACGGCATCGTTGTATTCAGCGTGAATGCAAATGGCACGCTCGGCGACCCCTCGTTCCAGGACGGCGGAGGCGGTTCTCCTTTCTACATCGCCTTCCTGCACAATCGGCCGGACACCTTCATCATCGGATACGCCGTCGGTGACGGAGTCAGCTTGGCTCGCATTGACGAAGACGGCAGAATTGGCGTCGACAAGGTCGTACCGATCAACACCAGGCGAGGCGCGATCGCTGAACTTTGCTGGCTATCGGTCTCCCCCGATGACCGAGTCGTGTACGCTACGGTTTTCGGGTACAGCGATGTCACCACCTTCCATATCGACGGCCCCGAGATCAAAGTCGCGAAGGATCCTGCATGCCCCGAAGTCCAGGGCGATGGCACGTTCCGGGCGCTTTGTGGAGACGTGAGCAGCGGCCCGAGCGATAACTGGGTCACGCCGGATGGCGCCTTTTTCTACCAGATCTACGGGAACGCCTCGAAGCTGGTGGGGTACGCCACGAAGCCAGACGGTTCGCTTGAGGAAGTCACCAGTGTCGCGATTCCCTACAATAGCCCGGAGGGCTTGGCGGGATTCTGATTCCGCAAACGGGCACTGGAACCATGCCGCTGTGGCTTGCGAATTGTAGTTTAACTAAATGACGGAGGGCGGAAGGCAGATGTCTTCCGCCTTCGCATAAATCGCTCGTTCGAAACGTACTAGGGTGCCATGATGCGGAAATTACGATTCTCGTTCTCACTGATTGCTGTCGCTGCTTCAATCGTCGCGGCCGCTGTTATTTTCACGGCTGTTGGATCGGCGCAAGCGCCCACCACGCCGAGGAAGAAAACTGCTGGCGGCCATCTTTACATGCAAACAAACGAGGTAAAGAACGCCATCATCCACTACCGGCGGTTTGCGAACGGGACGCTTACTGAGGTGGAACGTGTTGCGACCGGCGGTGCCGGTTCGGGGGAACTGAGCCCCATCTACCACACTAACCGGCCGAACGACTTCGAGGGTGCAGCCAGTGTCATTCTGACGCCGGATCGCCGCTTCCTGTTCGCTACAAACGCCGGCGACAATTCCGTCTCCAGCTTCGCGGTAAATAAGGAAGGCCGTCTCACGCTGCTGGACGTGGAGCGGACGGGGAACACACAAGGCGGTGGCGCTAAATCGGTGGCCTATGACCCATCGAGCCGCACGCTTTTCGTGGTGCACACGTTCGGTCCGGACCATCTCCGGCTGATGTCGGTCGACAGTGAAGGCAAGCTTACTCCGCGCCCGGAGCGGTACTCGGTGAACACGATGGACTGGCCCAATCGTGTGCCAACGATGGCCGTGCTCTCGCCCGACGGAAAATTCCTCTTTGTCGGCACCGCCTTCGACGAGTTGCCCAGTAGAAAAAATCCGGACGGCTCACTAATTCTCTGGATCCCGCACAATGGCGCGCTGCATGTCATCGCTTCGAATGCACCGGACCCCGACGGCATCGTCGTATTCCCCGTGGGCGAAGACGGCGCACTCCGCGAACCCTCATTTTACGACGCCAGAGGCGCTTCTCCATTCTACATCGCCTTCTTGCACAACCGCCCTGATACATTCCTCGTCGGATATGCCGTTAGCAATGGAGTATCCGTCGGCAAGGTCGACGCTAACGGCAAAATCACCGTCAGCGCACCCGTAACGCTCGACACGAGCGCAGGCGTGCCCTCTGAACTATGCTGGCTCGCCGTCTCCCCGAATGACCGATGGGTGTTCACGACGAACTTCGGTTACAGCGACATCAGCAGCTACCGCATCGACGGCAACGTGCTCTCTATCGCGAAGGATCCCGCGAGCCCGAAGGTCCCTGGAGATGGAACTTTCAGAGGAATTGATGGAGTGGTTAGCAGTGGCCCGAGCGATAGCTGGATTTCGCCGGATGGCGCCTATCTCTACCAGATCTATGGAAATGCTTCGAAACTGGTGGGCTACGCCACCCAGCCAGACGGCTCGCTTGAGGAGGTCACAAGCGTCAAGATCCCCTACAACAGCCCGGAGGGTTTGGCGGGATTCTGATTCCGCCCCAAGCGCGCGCGATGAGCAGCTGCTCCCGGCACACGACTTGGCTTTCGCATAATGAGCCCGGTCCCGGGAGCAGCTGCGCCACAGGCGACGGCTTCCATTGCGCACGCGAGGGGATCGGCGCCGTCGCGAGACTTGAGTTGCCACCTGCTCAACAAGGACAATCGTCCCTGAAAAGAGGCAGGTCGTCCTTTCAGGATGACCTGACGAGCTGGTGGAAGCCGATGTTCGACGCAACGTTACCGTCTGATGTCGCCAACGATTTGAGTGCGCTTGGTTCGCTGGAATGGCGTGCGGGGAATCCGTCCGATAACGATTTGCAGCGGTCGGATGGCTCCGGCCGCATCGTAGTGAGCGGTTTTGAAAAAGGTACCCGCATCGTGGATATGTTCCAACGGTCCCCAATTCGCATCCTGTTCCCAAGGACCGGTGAAGGTGTGTTAGAAGAAGCTGTTTTTGTAAATACGGCAGGAGGTGTCGCCGGCGGAGACCGGCTCGAATCCGGTGTGACGGCGCTAGCCGAAGCCTCCATCGCGGCGACTTCGCAGGCCGCTGAAAAGGTATACCGGGCGCTAAACGAGCCCGCGCGCATTGCGACAAAACTGCAAGCGTGCGAGGGCGCGAAACTCGCGTGGCTCCCGCAGGAAACAATCGTATTTAATTGGGGACGCCTCAGGCGGGAGACAGAAATTGAACTTTCTTCGGGAGCGGAGTTGCTGGCCCTGGAGTGGCTTGTGCTGGGCCGCGCCGCGCACGGCGAGGAGCTGATCGGCGGGCACATTGACGACGGCTGGCGCGTTAAGAAAGACGGCCGGCTGATCTGGGCGGACAGGTTCCGCGCCACGGACGATATGTTCGCGCACCTTCATAGAGAGGCTCTGCTTTCGAATTACAAAGCTGTTGGAACGCTAATCTATTTCGGGCCTCATCTCGACACGCGGCTGGAGTTTTTGCGCGACATTGCCCCTTCCCTCGAGTGCCGCTGCGCCGCAACGTCGGTTGCCGGTCTCATTGTCGCGCGCTTTGCCGCGGAGGTCTCCTCCGACTTGAGGCTCGCGTTGCGCAGTTTTCTCCAGCAATTCAGTCGTGAATTCGGCCCCGGCCCTTTTCGAGTGCCAAGAATGTGGTTGTGCTGAATCCGCTGTCGAAGGGATAAGTTCATGAATCTCACGCCGCGTGAAAAAGACAAGCTTTTGATCGCACTCGCGGCGCAGGTTGCTCGAACCCGCCTCGCAAGGGGCGTCAAGCTCAACTATCCCGAGAGTGTCGCGCTCATTACCGATTTCGTCCTTGAGGGCGCGCGCGACGGCAAGTCCGTTGCAGAGCTCATGTCCGGAAGTGCCAAGATCCTGGTGCGGGATCAGGTCATGGAAGGCATCCCTGAAATGGTCCACGAGATGCAAGTGGAAGCTACTTTCTCGGACGGCACCAAGCTTGTGAGCGTTCACGATCCGATTCGCTGAGGCGGGACAGACATGATACCGGGCGAGATTTTCGCAGCATCCGGCGAGATTGTCCCGAACAGTCAATCTTCGAACTGCAGAAGGGATGTTCATGGCGAAAAAAGTGACCGTATACAGTCAACCAGGTTGAATGTTCTGTGGCCAGGTGAAGGAGTATCTTTCACAAAAACATATTCAATTCGATGACCGGGACATCACGAAGGACCCCTCTTCGATTTTGGAGCTACAGAAGCTCGGCTTCATGACTAGCCCCGTCACGGTCGTCGAAGACAAAGTAATCGTAGGTTTTGATGTGCCGAAACTGGACGAAGCATTGAAAGGTTGATCCGAGGAAGTGGATAGGAATGAAGATCGCAGAGCGAGTTGAAAGAGTCTAAAAGGACATGGTCATGATACCCGGCGAGATTTTTCCAGCTTCTGGTGAGATTGTCCTGAACAAGGATCGGGCGGCCATCTCGCTTAAAGTCGCAAACACGGGGGACAGACCGATTCAGGTCGGCAGTCACTATCATTTCGCTGAGACCAACGCGGCTCTCTCCTTTGATCGAATGGCTGCTCTAGGTTATCGGCTCGACATTCCCGCGGGAACAGCTGTGCGCTTCGAGCCGGGCCAATCCCGTGAAGTTTCGCTGATCCCTTACGGGGGCGCGCGCTTTGTTTATGGCTTCAATAAGGTGGTCATGGGAGCACTGCCGAAGGTGCCGGCGTCATGACCATCTGTCCGAATCACTGAGGTAATCGAGAATGCCCCACAAGATGAGCCGTGCCGCCTATGCGCAGATGTTTGGCCCAACGGTCGGCGACAAGGTGCGCCTCGCGGATACCGACCTCATCATCGAGGTGGAGAAGGACTTCACGATCTATGGCGAGGAAGTGAAGTTCGGAGGCGGAAAAGTGATCCGCGACGGCATGGGTCAGTCGCAGCGTTCGCGCAGCGAGGGCGCGGTTGATACGGTCATCACCAACGCGCTGATTCTCGATCACTGGGGAATTGTGAAGGCCGATATCGCCATTAAGGACGGGCTTGTTGCCGCCATCGGCAAAGCTGGCAATCCCGATGTCCAGCCGCACGTCGACATCATTATAGGACCGGGAACCGAGGCGATCGCCGGCGAAGGCAAGATTGTCACTGCCGGTGGCATCGACACGCACGTGCATTTCATCTGCCCGCAGCAGATCGAGGAGGCGCTTTATTCGGGTCTCACTACAATGATGGGCGGGGGAACGGGGCCGGCGGCCGGGACGACTGCCACAACCTGCACGCCGGGCCCCTGGCACATTCAACGGATGCTGCAGGCAGCCGATGCCTTTCCCATGAATCTCGGCATTTTCGGAAAAGGCAATGCCAGCTTGGCGGCGGGTCTCATTGAGCAGATCGAGGCCGGTGCGTGTGGCCTGAAGCTTCATGAAGACTGGGGTACGACCCCGGCCGCCATCGATCGCTGCCTCTCTGTTGCGGACGACATGGACGTGCAAGTGCTGATTCACACCGACACGCTCAACGAGAGCGGCTTTGTCGAAAATACTATTGCGGCCTTCAAGGGCAGAACGATTCACACTTTTCACACCGAAGGGGCTGGTGGAGGGCACGCGCCGGACATCATCAAGGTGTGCGGTGAGGCAAATGTCATCCCGGCTTCGACAAGCCCTACGCGGCCCTACACAGTGAACACGCTCGAAGAGGCCTTCGACATGGTGTTGGTCACCCATCATCTCGACGCGCGCATTCCCGAGGATGCGGCCTTCGCTGAGAGCCGCATTCGCAAGGAGACAATAGCGGCCGAGGACATCTTGCATGATCTTGGCGCGATCTCGATCATGTCGTCGGACAGCCAGGCCATGGGCCGCGTCGGAGAAGTGATAATCCGTACATGGCAGACCGCCGATAAAATGAAGAAACAATTCGGTCGGCTGGCTGAGGAAAAGAGCGACAACGACAATTTCAGGGCGCGGCGCTATATCTCGAAGTACACGATCAATCCCGCGATAGCTCAAGGCATTTCCCCTTATGTCGGCTCCATCGAAGTCGGAAAAATTGCCGATCTCTGTATCTGGGATCCAGCCTTTTTCGGCGTGAAGCCTGCCATGGTTCTCAAAAGCGGCACGATCGCCGCCGCAATCATGGGAGACCCTAACGCCTCCATTCCCAACCCGCAGCCGGAATATTACCGTCCAATGTTCGGCGCGTTCGGTCGCGCCATGACGGAAAGCTCAGTTACATTCGTCAGCCAAGCCGGCCTGGAAAAGAGTGAGAAGCTGGGTCTTGCGAAGAAGCTTCTTCCTGTCAGGAACACGCGCAAAATCGGCAAGCGTTCCATGATGTTGAATAGCGCCACGCCGCGCATGGAAGTCAACCCGGAAACCTATGAAGTGCGAGCTGACGGGCGGCTGCTCACTTGCGAACCCGCAAAAGTGCTGCCCATGGCACAGCGTTATTTCCTGTACTGAGGATGACAATGCGCAATGCTTCCATTCATCGTCCCGCCGGGCATTGGCCGAAAGAAAAAGCGGCAGGCACTCTGACGCTCGATTTTGATGCGCGCCACCGCCGACGTATTCGCCTGACTGCCGATCATGGTGAAGATGTCCTCCTTGATCTTCCGAAGGCTGTCGCGATGGCAGATGGCGACGGCCTGCAACTTGAAGATGGCAGCTGGCTGAAGGTTCAGGCTGCTGCAGAGTTGATTGTGGAAGTCAAACACAAAGATCCCCATCAACTCATGCGCCTTGCCTGGCATCTGGGAAACCGGCACCTGCCGACTGAAATTCGAAATCACTCTCTTTGTATTCGGCCCGACCACGTAATCGAAGATATGCTCCGTGGCTTTGGAGCGGAGCTCATGAAAGTGCAGGCCCCGTTTCAACCCGAAGGCGGCGCGTACAGGGACCACGGCCACCATCACAACCACGATGACAGGGGGGATTATCATGAGTGAGGAACTCGTGCGGATCGCAACAGGCAGGTTGTTTTTATCACCCGGAAAGAACTTGTAGACAGGTTACAAAATGTCTGGACCACGCCAGCGATGGCTTTGCATAGGAGCAACCCCGAGGGCATCACGATTGCCCTCTATCTTCTGTACCAAACGCGAGAAAGGAATGGAAAATGCATCAAGCACAATTCGCACGTGAACGTGGAATGTCTAGTGAACTCTGGCGCCTCTCAGCAAGCGAAGTCGCTCGCCTCGTAAGGACGCGCAAAGTGTCTGCCCGTGAGGTGGCGGACGCGG
>Ga0210409_10003161_pt1 | contig 18776 bp, 21 predicted proteins | sample IncBWH17MmetaG_FD_161649 | JGI IMG/M metagenome (GOLD analysis project Ga0210409, IMG submission 161649) | Forest soil microbial communities from Barre Woods Harvard Forest LTER site, Petersham, Massachusetts, United States - Inc-BW-H-17-M | ecosystem: Environmental > Terrestrial > Soil >... | reverse complement strand
TCCGCGGGGACGTTGCTTCACCCTACCCTATCCGCGATTGACCGCGCCATCAGCAAGGGCGTGCTCGAGGAGAACACGGGGAACCGTTACAAGTCGCGGTTGAGCGTGGCGGTAAATGGATTGAGCGCTGCCGCGAAAGCGTAGGCTACAGAGCAGTTGCTGGAGCGATAAAGATGCGCCCGGGAAAAACATCCCGGGCGTTTTTCTTTCCGCCAGGTTTTTTCGATTTTAGTAGGACGGGCTTCAGCCTGAAGGGTTTCATTCGGAGTGGCACACGCCACAAATCCGACACGCTGAAGCCCGTCCTACTTTATGAAGCGAGCTGCGTGACAAGAAATTCCATGACAGCGCGCTGATTTGTGCCGCCGGATTTCAAGCGGCTGTCGGCCTCGTACAGCGCGGCCAAACCGGTCGTGAGCTGCTCCTTCGGAAATTTTCTCGATTGGCGCACGGCGAGTCCCGCGGCGTCTGGACGCATCCTGAGGCGACCGGCAGCTTGCTGTCCTGCCATGCCCGCCGGCAATTCCTGTGCCTCGAGAAGTTTCCGGTACATCCAGGCCAGCGCGCCAACCAAAGCCGGCGCGGCTTCGCCCTCTCTCAGAAGGCTGTCTAGAAATTCGAGGGCCTGCGCCGGCTGCCGCGCTGCCAGCATGTCCGCCAGATCCCACACTTCATATTTTCGCGCGGAGATCACCAGGAGATCGACATCCGCGCGCGTAATCCTTCGCCGGTCGCCCGCATAGGCGGACAGCTTCTGGAGTTCCGTGCGGATCGCCGCCAGCTCCCCGTTCAGAACATCGCAGAGTACTTCCGCCGCGTCTTGTTCGAGAGTCGCTCCCAATTCCCTGGTCATCTCAAGGGAAATGGGAATCGCGAGCCGCGCGCGTTGGGCGGGATCGGTGGCAAGCTCGACCGACACGGTCACAGTCTTCTCCGCGAACATTTTGGCGAGGCGCATGCGCTGATCCAGCGCGGCCGCCTCGAACACCAGAACGGTGAAGGGAGCGGGATTGTCAAGATATTCGGAAATTTGCTTCACCAGCGAATCTCGCGCATCGTCTCCCAGGCGCTCCCAGGCCTCCGCTTCGCTGACGAAAATGACTTGTTGCGGCGCGAGCATGGGCATCGTCTGCGCCTGCCCTAGAATTGCGGCAACGTCATCCTCTTCCGCGGAAAATTTCCGAACGCCCCAATCGCGCGTTCCCTCAGGCACGTAGGCATCGACGAGTTTGCTGCGGCACAGTCCGCGCAAATAGCTATCTCTGCCCACGAGAAGAATCCCCGGAATAGGCTTCCCTTTTGCGAGACGCGCCAGGAGTCCGTGCGGCGAAACAGAAGCCATCAGAAGTTCTCCAGGACATCGGAAACAAGGCGCGAGGCGAAGTCGCGCGACATCCGTTCGAGCGCGGGCCCCTGCTCGTCAAAGAATTTTGCGGGGTCGGTGGAGATTTCGTAGGGCTCGCGGAAAAGATAGTCGTCGTTCCTGTACAGCGCCTTTTTGGTCTCACGCTCTTCCAGCAACACCTTCACATGAACGGAAATGAGCATGGTGGTGGCGCGCGCCGTCGTGGCATTCACCGTGGGAACGGTGGTGGAGTTGGAGGTCGTAGAGGGGGTGGTGTCGAACACCGCGGGAACGGCCTCAAAGCTCGTGATTTCGCCGTGAAGGACCGCGTCGGCGGAATCCGGGGAAGAAACCACGCGCAACTTCGAGCGGGCAATGAATTCGTGGACGACGGCCTCTGTCATGCGCTGCTCGATGCGATAGCGGGTCGTGTCATTCTTTAGCGCCGGAACCGCAATCACTTTCAGGCCTGGAGGGAGCTGGGAAGAAGTCCCGCCTACGTGATAGCCGCAAGCGGATAAGAATAGGACCGCGGAGATGCAGGAGCACGGGAGGAATATATCAAATTTGAGATTTGAGATTGTGGATTTCATATTTGATATAAATTTGAAAGGAAGACGAAATTGCGGTTCCGGCGCATGGATCGCGTTTTTCGTTTGCCTTCCGACTGTCTTTCCGTGATTCACAACGATCAGGCCTTTCGGCTGCCCCTTGATTCCGCGGCTTCGCTGGTGCTTCATGAAACGAGCAACTTTTCCGCGATGGCGATAGCGGTTGCCGCAGGGACGCGCAAATTGTCCGCCGCGCCCCACAGCCAGACACCGGTTTCGATGCCCGGGTCTCGCTCCGGTTGCTTCAGCACGGGGCGCGTTTCCCCGACCACGTTCACATTTGTGGGCGGCTCATCCTTCGCTCGCGCCACTCTTAAACCTGCGGCCTGCAAGCGGGCCGCGACATCCTCCAGCGCGGGAGCGGCCTTGAACTCCGCGTAGGCCGTAAACGCGTGCGAATAGAAGACCGGCGCCTGGACCAGCATGATGGCGGGCACGAGCGCGCGCCCCGCAAGATATCTTTGAGCTTCGTTTGCAATTCTGGCTCGCGCATCGGCCAGCTTCACGCCGCTTTCCGGGCCGTAGCTGGAAAGCATATTAAACCCAACCTGCGCATCGAATACGATTTGCGAAATCGGTTGGAAGGACAGAAGCTTCACGACCTGGCTTTCCAGTTCCTCGATCGCTTCCGGGCCATACTCCGATACAGGTTGAAGAATCGTGACAACCAGGCGCTCGAGACCCGCGGTCACAAGGGCTGCGGAAATGGAAATGGCCGCTTCCGAGGGAGCGGAAGGGACTACGAACACGCTCTGCGACTCCCCAGGAAGAGCGTTTACGGCCGGTGAGGCGAGCGCCGCATCCAGCGCGGGGATCCACAACCTGGCATTCGCGTCCGACCCAAGCCCTCCGCTGAGGTCGATGATCACCGCCCCGGCGCGGCGCGCTTCCGCGGCGTGGCGCTTGGAAAATTGCGGCGACCCGGTGAAGAAAGCGAAGCGCACGCGCTCGAAACTGTCCTCCGAAACCGTTTCAATGATGGCCGGTTCCCCGCCGGCTTCGGTCAGCGTTCCGGCGACGAATTCCTCGTCGACGAGACGTATATCGCTCGCCGGAAATTTCGATTCTTCCAGCAACTGATTTAGTTCCTTGCCGAGCAGAGAAGACGCCCCCGCAATGGCCACTCGAACCGCTTCTTTGGGCGAAGTCATGTCTTGGCGGGATGAGAAATCAGGTAATGACGAACCGTGCGGAACAGATGAAGCGAAAGGCCGGAAACAACGAAGACAGTCGCAATCACCATCAGCACCACTTCCGAATACGCCAGAATCAGCCACACCAGCAGGCCAATCACGATCACAAAGATCGACCTCTGGCGCGCCAACACTGGGACGTCCTTGAAGCTGCGATAACGCACCGTACTGGACATCAAGGCCGCATCCCCGATGACCACCACCATCCAGAAGACCGACCAGCGCCAGTCCTCAATCGGCGATTTAATCGCATGCACCGTGGCGGCAATCAGCCCGGCGGCGGCCGGACAAGGCAGTCCAACGAAATACTTTGACCCTGTTCCGGGCGCCATTCCCTGAATGTTGAAGCGGGCCAGGCGCCAGGCGCAGCAAATCACAAAGGTGAGCGCCACCCACCACCCGATCTGGTGCAGGCGCCGGATGTCCAGGAATTCGGTCTCGGCAATGCCGCGCACTCCCCAGGTGAAGGCCAGCGCGGCGGGGGCGATTCCAAAGCTGACCATATCGGCCAGGGAGTCAAATTGTTTGCCGAATTCGCTGCTGGTGCCCGTGGCGCGGGCCACAAACCCGTCGAAGGAGTCGAAGACGATCGCTAGGCCGATGGCCTTGGCCGCATTGTCCAAATCCGTCCCGCCGCCCTTGAGCGTGGCCATCACGGCGTAGAAGCCGCAAAGCATGTTCGCCACGGTTAAGGAGCTGGGCAGCAAATATACGCCGCGGCGAAGCTTGAGATTAGCTCGCCGGGAGCCGGGAAACCCGAGTTCATGCTGTTCAAAGTCGCTCATTTCCATCGCGCCAGGACGCTTGTGCCTCCCGCCACATGTTGGCCGGGGCGAACCAGAATTTCAGCCCCCTCGGGGAGCCAAATATCCATGCGCGAACCAAAGCGTATCATACCTACGCGCTCGCCTCGAATCACCGAATCGCCGACTGATTTCCAACAAACAATACGGCGGGCGATCCAACCGGCAATCTGCTTGAAGACTACTTCCCCGCGGTCGCTCTGAACGTAAAACGCGTTCTGCTCATTTTCCGCCGATGCCCGGCCGCGCATGGCCGCGTAGAATTTCCCGGTGCGGTACTCGATGGCGGTGATGCGTCCGGCCACCGGCGAGCGGTTCACGTGCACGTCGAAGATGGATAGAAACACGCTGATCCGGCGGCCCGGCTTGGCACCGCGCGGTTCTTCCACGATTTCCATGACGCGACCATCGGCGGGTGAAACGATCGTTTGGGGGTCCGTCGGCGGCTTCCTTTCGGGATCGCGAAAGAAGAACAATACAAATATGCCCAGGAAAATCAGCACCCCTCCCGCCCAATTCCAATGGAATACCAACGCCACAATGCCCGTGAGCAGCGGCGCTGCGGCAAACTTGTAGCCGTCTTTGATCATGCACGTCCTAGCCAGGAGGAAAAACGGCGACACTCCTGATTCATTCACTGTGATTCTATCTCAATTTGGCAAAGCCCGGAGGGTTAGCGCGGAGCAGGATGCTGCAGGCGCTGCGCGATATGGCGTTCCATCGCGTCTTTGACTCGCAACTTCAATTTTTTGAGGGTAGCTTCTTGCTGAAGGTCTTCCAGATTCAGGTAGGAGGATTGCGAAAGCAGCCTTAGCTTGTTTTCGTACTCTGAATGCAACTGCGCGAGCTTTTGAAACTCATGGTCATATGTCAGAAGTTGCTCGCGTATCTCCTGATTCAAGGTCGGCATGGTGTGCCTCCTGAGCGATCCGAATTGTGAATGGGGTATTACATAGCAAGTCGAAGCTAGCACAATGCCAAGAACTCGCCAAGCACAAATCAACGAAAATTACGGCTTGAGTCCATCATTGTGCAAGACCAGTTGGACGGCGTCCTCAGTGGGATTGCGATAATAACTTGGCCGCCGTCCGCAAACCTGGAATCCAAAACGCTCATAAAGGGAGATTCCTCTTTCGTTGGAAGCGCGCACGTCCAGATAGGCTTGCCTTGCACCCGCTCTTCGGGCCTCTTCGAGTGCGGCCCTCAACAATCGTGTTGCAATGCCCCGCCGCCTCCACACCTTTGCCACCGCCAGGTTCAATACCTCGAATTCGTCCGCGGCAATCCGGCCGATAAAGATTCCCGCGACGCCGCCACCCAATTCAGCCACCCAGCCAGTGCCCCCGGAAGCCGATTCCGATAGGCACTCTCTTGACCATATCGACGCTTCAGGACTTTCCTCCAGTATGCGGAGTACAGCGGAAACATCTGACGCCAACATGCGCCGAACCGTGACAGCTGAGGAGTTTCTGATTTTCCCGCCCGCAGAATGCATTACCGATCCTTCCAAGTGCCTTCAGCATCCGAGCGCCGCACATAATTTGCATCGAGGCGGATCGAATCGACCAAATCACCGCACTTGGCTCTTTCGAATCCCAGGCGCCCAATCGCGGGCGCCAGGGCCGCGGAAACTTGAACAATGCTAGCGCCAGGCAGTACGTCCTGGACGCGAGCCGCTGGGAGCGCTTCCGGAGTCGGCGAGACAAGCTGGACCGGATAATGACACTTTTCCTTGACCAATTGCAGGAATTCGTCCGGCGAAAGGATCGACTCGCCGCTAGCAAGCGCGAGACCCGGCTGATCTCCTGATATTCTTCGATATATTGCGCCATAGACTTGTCCGCGGCGGGCGTCCAGAAATGGCGCGATAAATTGGGCGCTTGAGGCGACGGGAGAGTCAACCAGCAGGGATTCCGCGGCAATGGCCTCCAATCCACTGATGGCTGCTATGGGCTTGCCGTACACCTCCGCCCAGGCTTTCACGGCCGTCAAACCGACCCGCAACCCGGTGAAGGAGCCGGGGCCGGCCGCAACGGCGAATACGTCAATTTGCTCCATGCGGAATTTGGCTCTGCCCTGTAACAGGACGATGTCCCGAAAAAGGCGCGCCGAATATGGCGCCTCTTCGAATCCGGAAATTTCTTCCAGGGCCTGGGAATCACGCAAGAAGGCCGCGCTTCCCATTCGAGAGCTTGTATCTACGGCAAGAATCAGCATTTAGCCATTCTAGCCCAAGAGAGGCCAGAGCCTGCGAGAAGAAGCTGGGACGCAGGAATCAGTGTATAGGAGTTGTAAAAATCGCGTAAAATCGTATGTGCAATTCAAGGACCAATCCCGAATCAAAATGTCGCATAACTTGCTGATTCTAGGAGAAATATCTTGACTTCATACCAGGCATGATCCAGTATTCTACTAGCTTACCTCTAGGGGGCTTCCGATCATGGATTATAAGATAGGGGACAAGGTTGTCTATCCGAACCACGGCGTAGGTATGATCGAGCAAATCAATTTCGGGGTACTGAACGGACGCACAGAAAAGTATTTTATGGTGAAGATCCTGGCGAGCGGGCTCAAAGTGATGGTTCCGGCGACCAACGCGGAATCGGTTGGCCTGCGCCACGTGATCCGAAACGGAGAAACGCTTAAGGTTCTGAGCTTTTTGGAAAAGGGCAAGCCGAATTCGCACCACGACTGGAAACACCGGTTCAAGGAGAATTCGGAGAGAATGCGCACCGGCGAGCTGATAGAAGTAGCGGCCGTACTGAAGAGTCTAGTATCACTAAGCCGCACAAAACCGCTTTCCTTCCGCGAAAAGAAAATGCTGGAACGGGCCAAATTCCTCCTCGTCAGCGAACTCGCCACCGCCAGAAACACCTCGGCCGAAAACATGGAAGACGCTCTGGTTAAGTCCCTGGCAAAAGCGCGCCTGCAAATGCCTTTGCCGATTGAGAAGCCCGAGGGCCTGGAATTTTAATTGAGATTCTGATTTCCTGACTTTAAGAAGAGCCCCACAGGCCATCACGCCTTGGGGCTTTTTTCTTTCCGACGTTTTGTCTTCGACTGGCTCCCTGCTTTTCCCCACCCTCCTCCACCTGGAGTCTCGATTCGGATGATCGCTCCGGCCGGGGCACGGAATGCGCATTTGGAGGGCAGCGGTCGCGCCTGGCCCTTGACGATCACTTCATTTTTCCCCGGACGGCCCGGCGAGCCGCCCATCAGGCCATACGGGGTGAGTTTCCTGCGGTCCGAAAGAATTCCGGCCTGAACGTCGGCCAGCATTTCGATTTCGCGGATTACGCCTTCTCCGCCCGGAAATTTTCCGCGGCCGCCGGATTTTTTTCGCAGCGCATAACTGTGGACGCGGAGGGGATAAGTATGCTCGAGAACTTCGATGGGAGTATTGAGCGTATTGGTCATATGGCTCTGCGCCCCGTTGTTTCCCGGGTGGCCTTGGCCTCCTCCCGTTCCGCCTGCGATCGTTTCGTAGTACGCGAAAGGCTCGCCGGCGCGGCGGGGATCGCTTCCACCGAATGACAGATTGTTCATGGTACCCTGGCTGGCAGCGGGAATCCGCGAGGGGATGGCGCGCGCGAGGGCCTTGAGGAGCGTGTCCACGATGCGCTGCGACGTCTCCACATTTCCTCCGGCTACCGCCGCGGGTGGGAGCGCGTTTACGATGGTACCGCTGGGCGCGATCACGCGAATCGAGCGCATTAGACCGGAGGTGGCAGGGACTATCTCATCCAGGAGGCAACGGAAAACGTAAAAGACGGCGGACTCCGTGATGGCCGCGACGGCATTGACGCTGCCGGCGCATTGCGGCGCGCTTCCCGTGAAATCGATTTCGGCATTTTTTCCGCGAATGCGGATGGTCACGGCGATGCGCTGCGGCGATTCTGTCACACCGTCATCGTCCAGAAAATCTTCAGCGCGGTAAACTCCGTCGGGAATCGCCGCGATTGTGGCGGCCATCATGCTGGCCGAGTAGTCCAGCAAGTGGCGGCCGTAAGTGATCACTTCCCCACTGCCGTACTTCGCGACGAGCGCCACCAAGCGGCGCTCGCCGATGCGGCACGCGGCAATCTGGGCGGTCAGATCGCCTTCGCGTTCGCGAGGAGTGCGCACGTTGGCGAGAAGTATCGCCATGATGTCGCCCGAAATGCGGCCCCGCTCCATGATTCTTACGGGAGGGATGCGCAGGCCCTCCTCGAAAATTTCGCGCGAGAGACTCATGGAACCGGCGTGCGCGCCTCCGACATCTGCGTGATGCGCGCGGTTGGCGATGTAAAACAGCGGCTTGGTTGAACGCGCGGCAAAGACGGGCATGACCATGGTCAGGTCCGGAAGGTGCGTGCCACCGGCGTATGGATCGTTCAGCAACGCAACGTCTCCGGGCCCAAGCTGGAAGGCGCGCAAGGCGGCCTGGACCGACATGGGCATCGAGCCGAGGTGAACGGGCATGTGATCGCCCATGGCCAGCACTTCGCCGGTCGAATCAAATACGGCACAGGAGTAGTCGCGCCGCTCTTTGATGTTGGGAGAGAAGGCGGAACGGCGGAGGGCGGCGCCCATTTCTTCCGCTACTGAGTGGAAAAGATTCTTGAAGATTTCGAGACGTATGGGGTCCACCTTCATCGGCGCGGCTCCAGGATGAGATTTCCGGTTCGATCGACGCGAGCGGACCAATCGGGAGGAACGAGCGAGGTCGCGCTGTATTCCGTCACGATGGCGAGGCCGGGGATGCGGTTTCCGGCGCGGAGCAGTGAGCGGTCGTAGATCGCCGTCATGTTGCGGCGCCCGTGGAATTGAGCGTGAGATTTGGCGACAAGCGCGGGAGCTGCGCTCGGTCCGCCGGTCTTCAATTTCGGCAGACTGGGTTTCGGCATACGGCCGGTGAAGCGCGCTCGAAGGTTCACTACTTCGCAGGCACGGGCGCGATCGAAATAGCCGTAGCGTTTTTCGTGTGCGCACTGAAAGGCAGCGACGAAATTGCCGGCGAAGGGAACGTTCAATTCATACGATTGCCCGGCATAACGCATGTCGAGAGAACAATGGATTTGAACGGCGCTCGTGGAGAATCCTTCGGCGCGCATTTGGTTGGCGCCTTCTTTTTCTAGTGCGGCGAATGCTCGTTGAAGTTTAGGCATTGCGGCCCCGACGCTTTCCACGTTGAAACGAACCGTGCGCGACAGATCTTTGGTCACATCGGCGCGCAGGATGCCCAGTGCAGAAAGCGCTCCCGGAAAACACGGCACCAGGACGCGCGGAATTTCGAGCGCCTCAGCCAGTTCGCAGGCATGCAATGCGCCGGCGCCGCCGAACGCCACGAGCGTGTAGTCCCGCGGATCGTGCCCGCGTTCCACGGAGATGACGCGAATGGCTTTCTCCATGACGGCGTTGGCCACATCCACGATGCCCTGCGCAAAGGCTTCGGCGGAAGGCATCGGCCCTCGCGCGCGATTTAAATAATTTTGCGCTCGCGAAAGATCCAGTTTGAATGTTCCGCCGAGAAGGCCGGTTTCCGGAATACGGCCCAGGATGAGATTGGCGTCCGTCACCGTCGGCTTTTCGCCGTGCCCGTAACAAATCGGGCCGGGCTCAGCTCCGGCGCTCTCTGGGCCGACGCGCAGCGCGCCTGCGCGGTCAAACCGCGCGATGGAGCAGCCACCAGCGCCCACCGTGTGAATGTCCAGCATGGGAATCGCGACAGGCATCCCCGAAACGACGCTTTCGGAGGTGGTGGCGAGATTTTCCCCGTTCCCGCTATCCATGAGGGCCACGTCGGTGGATGTGCCTCCCATGTCAAAAGAAATGATGCGGTCGAATCCGGCGGCTGCGGCCACATATTGCGCGCCAAGGACACCTCCTGCAGGGCCGGAAAGTATCGTTCGAACAGGTTCGCTGGCAGCTGCTCGAGCGGAGAGAATGCCTCCGTTCGACTGCATGATGCGCACGCGTGAAGGTCCGCTCCCGGCTTTTGTGGCTTTCGAACTGGAAGGCGCGCTACGCGGTCGGCCGGCGGCTATCCACTCGATTTCCGAGAGATAGCCGCTCATCACCGGAACGAGGTACGCGTTCACGACCGTCGTAGAGGTTCGCTCGAATTCGCGATACTCGGGAAGAATCTCGTGTGAGACGGAAACGGGAAGACGAGTAGCGGCCAGGGCGCGCGCCAACCTTTTTTCGTGTGCCGGATTCACAAAAGAAAAGAGCAGACAAACAGCGACGGAGTCTGCTCCGCTGCGAACGACTGCGCGCACGATCTGCGCGATTGCCGCGCCAGAAGGCTCCAGCAGAACGCGGCCATCGGAATCCAGCCTTTCGCGCAGACCAAGCCGCCGTGCTTGCGGAACGAGCGGCTCCGCCTTCTCGAACAGCAGATTGTAAAGTTGCGAGCGCGCTTGCCTGCCAATTTCGAGAACATCTTCGAAGCCCGCCGTCGTCACCAGGGTGACGCGCCCGCCTTTCCGCTGGAGCAGGGCGTTGGTGCCGACCGTGGTGCCGCAAACGAGTTCGAGGTTGGCCAGATTGGTGCCGGATTCCCCGATTCTGTCCAGCGCATGAGCGATCGCCTCGGATGTTTTTCGCGGCGTGGAGGGAACCTTCAGAATTTCAAGGCGTCCGCCTCGAAGAAAGACACAATCGGTGAAGGTGCCGCCGGTATCAAATGCGATGCGCATGAAAGCGGGGATTGTAGCGCAAGTTGAGTGTCCTCGGTTTAACGGCAGATATTGGGCCAGATTCAGAAGACCCCGCATGTCGGGCGGAATCTACATCCTGTGGTACAAATCACTGCTCTCGAAAGCAATGCTTCTCTGCTTCGGTTTATCAATTCTTGCGGTTCCGGCAAAGCTCAACCACCAGATAGACGACCACGACAACATTGAGTAGCAGCACGACTAGTCTTGGAGAACTGACCCGCTTTGTGAGCCCATAGACTTCGAGCGGAATAAAAGAGGAGGTTGCGATAATCGTGAAGTACTCAGCCCAACGTTTGCCCAGCATCAGACCAACGCCTTCCGTGAGCAGGAGGGCTGAGTAAAAGAAGGTACCCACGCTAAGTTCTTTGAGCTTCCGAGCGTCAAGGATCGAGAATCTTTCCAGCAGGCGGTGGATGTAGCGATTGTTGGGATCGACGCGGAAGATATCCGCCCAGCGCTCGACCTCGAAAGCCAAGTCCTTGTGCAGCAGCTTGACCGCGCCGATACCGACAGCAAACAGGATCAGCCCCTTAAAAATTTTAAAGGCTGCGATTAAGCGGAAGCCGAGAGGGGTGGCCGCAGTGCGGGATCTTCGCACTTGTTGCTTTTGCAAGAGGTAAGTCACAGGATCATTTCGGATTATATCGTCGAATGGCCCTTCAAGCTGCCCAGTTCACACTCAACCGCTGGATTGGGTTCGCGGGCGGACTTACTCTCCTTGCAATCTCCACTGCGACCGGTTTAGCCGGCACCGTTTCTAAGGACCTATCCAGGCTTCGGTGGGAGGTGCCTGTACTCATAAGGCTCCGAGCGGCGAGCATCAAATTAGTCGATTGCGCCCCAAGCAAGGTACGGCTGCGAAATGGATTCGATGATGTCATTCGGGTCTTCTGCAGAGATGTTACGTTCACTGCTCGCGGCTTTAAATCTTACGTTCACTTTGATATATGGGCATTCGACATGCACGTACGTCCTCTGGAATCGATTGGACAGACCGCCTTCCGTTGTGAACTCTCTTAGGAGGTCTCTCCGGCGCATGCCGGGTTTGATCTCGCTAATTTGTCGCAGGACTTTCGCAATCCATTTTGTTCGATCCTGCGTCAAGGCCGCGCTCATAGGAACTGACTCATCTTGAATCTCCGTCTGGCTCTTGGCCCACTTTGGGAGCAGTCTCTCATCCGATGGTTCAGCCAGTTTCTCAATGAGACCTGCGCTGCTCGTATCGTAGAGCGCATAAGTTCCCACGCCATTGCGCGGACCCGAATACAAAGCTATCTGCTGACCTCCTTTCCAGAAATGCCAGTCCCGAATGGGCGCTCCGGGTCCAATCGTTTTCCTCTGGCCACCCTTCAGATAAATTTCCAATTCTACCGACTGCGGAGGCTCTTCCGACTTCAGCCACACCATGCATCCGACGGTCTGTTTGTCTTCAGCAACCCAGGCCTCCAGACAATGCCCGCTATCAGCCATCTTTATGAGAAAGCCCTGATTTGAACTGACGTATATGTTTCCTTGGGCTTCGAACTCTGCCTGTTTGGTAAACTCGGACTGCTGCTCTCGCAGTCCTCTAGCCTGCTTAATTCATGAGGGCTGAGATTTTCGTTGAGGAGACAGTTGATCGGGAGAGATTGCCCGATATGAGGGGTGAGCAGGGCGAGAGTATGCGAGCCAAGAGCGTATGGGTGGCGAGCGGAGCGGTTTTGAGCACGGTTCCGCAGGGACAGTCTGTGGAAAGCTGAGTTCGGGACAAGCGGTCAGGTCAACTGCTGTTGATGGCGAAGGTGGCAGCGCGGAACAAGTTCTGGAAGGGCCAGCCGCTGGCGAGGTGAAAGCGAACACAGCGGGCGGTCTGGCGAACGCGAGCGCCGATTTTGAAGAGTTGGGCGCGCAGCGTTTCGATCTGGGCCGAACGCCAGTGCTGGGGCAACTGCAAGCGGAAGAGGTTGACCAGGTTGTAGGCGAAGCCGTGCAGCAGCAGGCGGAAGGCGTTGGCCAGGAAGCGGTGACAGCTCAAGCGGTCGGCGCGGAAACCGTTCTTGAACTCCTCGATGCGGTTCTCACACTCGCCGCGATCGTTGTAGAAAGCGAAGACCTGCGAGGCACGACCGGGGCAGTTGGTAATCACGAAGCGCAGGTTGGTTCCGACAGCGGTATGTTCGGCCTTGTAGCAGATGCGGCGCTGGTGCGACCAACTGCGGGCGCGATGGCGGAAGCTGGAGAAACTGCGCTGCGGTAACTGGGTGCGACGATGGCGGCGCTGCAACCGTTTCTGCCGTGGCTCGGCGTGGCGCTGGAAGACCGAGTTGGCGGCGATGCCCAGTGTGTATTGGATGCCGAAGAACTCGCAGAACTCATAGAGCAGGGGCAGAGCGAAGCCGGCATCGCCGCGCAGCTGGATCTTCACTTTAGGAAAAGCGGCCTGCAGTCGTGGGACCAGTCGCAGCAGTAGGGGCACGATGCGAGCATGACTGGAGGCGTTTCCCGCTCGGAGTCGGGCTGCCAGCAGACATCCGGTGTGGCGCTCGAAGATCAGCATGGGGTGATACATGTGCTGGTCATAGCCGCCGTTGAAGAAGCTGAATTGCTGCTGGCCATGGGTGGGATCGTCGGTGGAATCGATGTCCAGCAGGATCTCACCACGTTTGCGGACCTGCTTGCCGCAGAGACGAATGAACTGTTGCAACAGAGCGTCGTTCAGGCGTACCAGATCGCGGCCCGCAGGTGCATTCTCCCAGCGGCTGAGAGTAGGCTGGGAGCCGAGCGCCTCTCCCAGTTTCTGATCGGCGATGATTTGCAAGAGCGGATCGTGGCGCAGGCGGTCGGCGTCGTTGGCGTCTTCGTATCCGGCAACGATTTGGTAGATGCGCTGCCGCAACAGGGCTAGCGAGTCGTGGCGGACACGATCGTCCTGACGCGGATCGCTGAGGGTTTCAGTCAGATCGCGAGTCAGCTGATGGCGTTCGTCAAAGGCCCGCAGGGGCAAAAGTCCGGCATCGCTGGTGATCTGGCCGCCGGAAAAATCAGCGTGAATGGGTCGATGTCGGTAGAAGGAGAAAAGCAGTTGTGGTATACAGTGTGTCACGTTGCGGATGCTCCGAAAGGGAGTGCTGGGTTCACGAAAACCCAGTGTTCATCAACCTTTTAGAGCATCCTTTCTTTTTTCACCAGACAAATCGTGAATAATCTAGGCTAGGCTCATGCAAGAAGACTTGGAGCAGGTGTTGCAACGACCCATTGAGACCACCGGCGCTATCGGAATCTGGCCCATGTCTAATTCATTCCCATTTCATTGCGAGCGCGAGTGATCGGTATATCATAGGCGTGCGACTGCGCGTGTTGATGAGCCAACCCCTCTCCATTCCGGGCGTGACCGCGTCAAGCATCGACGGCGAACTGCTGTGGGGCTTTTGGTATCCGGCGATGCGCAGCGACGAACTGCGCGGGCGCGCGCTCGTGACTTCGACGCGCATGGAAATTCCGCTCGTGCTCGGGCGTGACGCGGCCGGAAAAGCCTTTGCCCTGCGCGACGTTTGCCCGCACCGCGCTTTCCCCCTGTCGGCTGGACACTGCGACGGCCAGAGCGTCGAGTGCACGTATCACGGCTGGCGGTTTGACGCGCATACAGGACAGTGCCGCGAGATTCCCTCGATCACGGCGGACTCCAAGCTCCAGTGCGACCGTATCTATGCGGGTAGTTTTCCGTGCGAGGATCGCGATGGCTACATCTGGGTATATCTCGCGAATCCCGAGGGGCGCGCTGTGGACCGCGCAGCGATTCCGCCCGCACCCGAGCTCCCGAAATTCAGCGAGCGCTACCGCATCGCGCATCTCACCGCCGACCTTACTTGCAGTATGGATACAGGGATTGTCGGCCTGATGGACCCGGCGCACGGCCCCTTCGTGCATCAATCGTGGTGGTGGCGCAGCCGCCGCAGCATCCGCGAAAAGCAGAAAACATTCGAGCCGATTCCGCAGGGCTTTCGCATGAGCTCGCACGCGCCTTCGGCCAACAGCGGCCCGTACAAGTTGCTGCGCTTTTACGGGGAAGAGGTCACGACGCAAATCGATTTCGTGTTGCCGAATATGCGCACGGAGCAGGTGCGCTGCGGCGCGCACTGGTTCACGAATCGCACGACGGTCACCCCGATTCGCCGCGACCTGTGCCGCCTGGATTTTGTGGCGGCCTGGAATCTGTTTCGCTGGTTTCCGGTGACGCCTTTTCTAAAATTCTTCGGCAAGCGCTTCATCGCCCAGGATCAAAGCGTGATCGAGCGCCAGCAGCCGGGCCTGAAAGTGCAGCCGCGCATGATGCTGATCGACGACGCCGACCGGCAAGCGCGCTGGTATTTCCAGTTGAAGGCGGCATACCTCGCGTCGCAGCAAACGGGCGCGCCCATGGCGCATCCGCTCGATGGGCCGGTGACGCTGCGCTGGCGAAGTTAGCGATTCGTCTCTTAACTGCGTATCTCACTCAAGGGGACAACCTCACAAATCTCTCTTCGATTTAGGTATAAGAAAAGAGACAAGGAGAGATTCTTCGCTTCGCTCAGAATGACGGCGCTTTGAGTTTTTCCATAGCCTTTCCAGCCTGTGGATTTCTGGCGGTACTCTCAGGTTGTCCGGCAGTGAAGATGATTTGGAAATCCACAGACTGAAGGCTGTGCCACCAACATTGCGACTGAGCCCGGTTGTGCCGCCCGGTGGTCGGAGTTAGAATGCAATTGCCCAGTGACACTGAGCTATCATCCAAATCTGCTGAGGAGGTATCCATGTCACCACAGGCTGCAACGTCACAAAAGGAGGGTCCTTTGGCCCACGTTCTTCCACCGCTCCCCTACGCCCCTGATGCGCTGGAGCCCTATATCGATAAAATGACCATGGAAATTCATCACGGCAAACACCACAACGCGTATGTCACGAACTTGAACAAAGCGCTCGAAGGGAACGCTGATCTACAAGCATTGTCGATCGATCAGCTCCTGAAGAGCCTGGACCGAGTCCCCGAGAATATTCGCACGGCCGTGCGCAACAACGGCGGCGGCCACTGGAACCACTCGATGTTCTGGAAACTGATGAAGAAAGGCGGAGGCGGCGAACCCGCGGGCACGCTGGCGGACGCGATCAAGTCTGCGTTCGGCTCGTTCGCCGATTTCAAGACGAAATTCGCGGCGGCCGGAGTGGGCCGGTTCGGCTCGGGCTGGGCCTGGCTGACGGTCAAGGACGGCAAGCTGGCGATCGAATCCACTCCTAACCAGGACAATCCGCTGATGGCCGGCGGAAAAGCGATCCTTGGCCTGGACGTCTGGGAGCACGCCTACTATCTGAAATATCAAAACCGCCGGCCGGATTATATCGAGGCGTGGTGGAACGTCGTCAACTGGGACGAAGTCGCGAGCCATTACTCGGCGGCGAAATAGCCGATCCAACCGGAAATTCCGCCGGCGAATTGCATGGCGTGTCGCGCCGGCGCGGGTTTCAACGCGTTCAGAAAAATCAGCGGCCCATCCGAAGATCCATTCGGATGGGCCGTTTGTTTTGTAGGACGGGCTTCAGCCTGTCCTACCCGGATCTACGTCGCAAACCTCTCCCGCGCAAACATAGGCAAGAGGCGATTACGCGTACGAGCAGATTCTTTCGGCGGAGCGGCAGCTTTCTCCGGCGCACTGGGCGCAGGTGCATCCTCCGGCGCGGTTTGCTGCGTGCGAATCGGGAAGCCGAATAAACTCTCGGGAGAAATCTGTCCGAGCGGTGAAAGGGCAGGCACGCGGCCGAGCGACGCTTCGCGGCTTAGGGCCACGCGATCGGCGACTCCGAACTTGGCCAACAAGGAAGAAACGTGGAACTTCACCGTGCGTTCGGCGACATTCAGTTTCGAGGCGATTTCCTTATTCGAGAGACTTTGAAGGATGCAATCCAGTACTTCCTGCTCACGGCGGCTAACCTTGACGCCTGCTCCAAGGGCCCGTCCGGCGGCCAGAAGTTCCTGAGCGCGCTCCGCGGCGGCGTCCAACAGAGACTCCTTGGGAACAACCATCAGTTCGTAATCTTCGGGCGCCTGCCCTCGCACCAGACAATGTACGGCCAGTAAACCTGCGATCTTTTCCACCGGCATGCTGCCGTCGGGCTCGGCCTCGACGCGGAAACGCACCGCGCCCGAGGATCGCTCGCACAAAACGAAACTTTGCAGAGTTAATGGGGAATGTTGACCATGCGATTCAATGGACTGCTTTCGTCGATGTATCAGTGTTAGCCTCACAGTTATCAGTCCAAGCTGGGATAAAGGACCAATCTAAATTTTATGAATTCAAACCGATTCAGCTTGGGCAATTTACGAAGCCCGGCTGCACATTCCGAGCAAAACGACCAGAGGGCTGGGGTGAGGATGGTCTCCGAGGACGAACTCTCGTCCCTGGCAACTCCTCGGAAATACACAAGCCATGCCTCGGGGCATGACTGGTTTGCAGCTATGATTCAAAATGACACAACCTCCGTGCAAGCCACCTACCATCTGTGCCAGAAAAACATTGCACACAAACAGAAGGAGTTGACCTGCATCCGGCTACAGTGTTCACTTGACGCACGGTAGAGATTTCCATGTACCAGAAAAATTTTCATGAATAATCTGTTAAAAACTCATCCGGCACCCTGCCTGGCGTACAATGCCCGGTCAGGCTACCTGATGAAAAGGGGGGCGTTATGGCCTTTTCGATCGAAATGCCGGTCTGGGCGATCACTTTTGCGCTCTGGAGGCTGGATGTAGCGTTCGCGGCCAGCCCATCGAATATTGAACAGATCTCCCTGCGCTGGATGCACATTGTGGCCGGATTTCTCTGGTTGGGTTTCCTGTACTTTTTCGTCCTGGCAGTCGCTCCTACGTTAAAAGCGCTCAATCCCGCCACTCGTGCCATGGTCTTTCCGGAAATCGCTTCCCGAGGCTTGTGGTGGTTGCGATGGAGCGCCCTGGTGGGTTGGCTGGCGGGATTCCGCTATTTCATGATCCTGGCCAAGACCGACGCGGTCAATGCCGGGCGGCCCCATGCGTGGGTCGGGTGGATCGGGATTTGGCTGGCGTGTTGGTTCGCGGCGTTTGCCATCGAGATGGCCCTGCTCCGGGCCGGCGGTCCGCTGGGCAATTCGTGGGTGGCGGGCGCGCTGGTGATTTTTGTCATGGCGGCGGTGTCCTGGCTGGTCGTTTCGCTTTTGGCGCAACCCGGAGCGGGCAACCGCACGCTCTGCATATCGATCGGGGGCGGGCTGGGAACGATCCTTTTCCTAAACGTGTGGGGCATTGCCTGGCGCTGTCAGAAGCGATTGATTGCCTGGACGCGCGCGGCTTCGGAGCAAGGAATGCCCATGCCGCCGGAAGCGGCCAATCTCGCGCGCCTGGCCACGGTCACCATGCAAATTAATTTCTGGCTGAGTTTTCCGATGATTTTTTTCATGGCCGCGTCGGCGCACTTTCCGTTTCTATCCGGCGGGTAAAACCCTCGCAAACTTCTCTGTGTCCTCGTTTTTCTCTGCGTTATCTGCGTTGAACGCATTTCCACAAAAAGGCTCAACACAGAGAACGCAGAGAAAAACGAGGACACGGAGAGTGCCGCGAGCGTTCAGCGCGTGAAGATGCGTGTTTGTCCGGGGGAGAGAAGCTCGTAGCGCACACCGCGCCAGCGGATTTTCCGGCTGAACAAAGCGACCAGCGTGTTCCACAAAGCCAGGAACGGCGCGACCGCCGCAAGGAATGTCCAGATCCAACCGTCGGCCAGCAACTTAGTCTTCCATTCCGGTAGAACTTCCATGATCGCGGCCAGGCGCAGCACTCCGCGCCCCATGGAGAGGACCGGCGGGGCAATCGCCAGCAACAGCAACTGAATCGCGGGAACCCCCGCAAACAGATTGCTGAAAAAGAAACCAACCCCCATCAGGACAGCGCCGCAATATAGCGCGTGGGCCAATCCGCCCAGGAGCCACAATCTCGATTCGTATACGCGAATGATGATGATCTGCCGGTTGGTGAATTCGAGGAGCCCGGCCGCGTTACAGTCAAAAATCGTGGGGACCATGCACTCCGGGGCGAACAGGATGGGAAGTCCGTATTGGCGCAACGCGTGGGTAAGGGATAGATC
>Ga0210409_10003160_pt1 | contig 18782 bp, 17 predicted proteins | sample IncBWH17MmetaG_FD_161649 | JGI IMG/M metagenome (GOLD analysis project Ga0210409, IMG submission 161649) | Forest soil microbial communities from Barre Woods Harvard Forest LTER site, Petersham, Massachusetts, United States - Inc-BW-H-17-M | ecosystem: Environmental > Terrestrial > Soil >... | reverse complement strand
GAGTAGGCTATTCCGCGAAGAACGCACCGTTACCGATCCGAAATTCTGTGAGGGGTTTGAGATTCTTCTTGTAACCGCTAGTAACTGCGTATTCCTTCCCACCTTTTAAGCGGACACCACACTTGCCCGTCGAGTACGGCTTAATCTCTACCACAAACGAGGTATTCACGACCGCGGATCGATGGATCCGAATGAATCCGTACGGCTTCAGCTTTTCGGCCACCTTCGAGATTGATTCGCGCAGGAGATAGGAATCCGATTCCCGCTGCAGTGACACATAATTGCCCTCGGCTTGAACTGCGACCACATCGCGAGGATCGATGAACAGAATCCTTCCTTTAGCTTTGATTGCGATCATCGGGTGACCCGGACCAGACAGCTTCTGCAACTGCGGCATACCGTCGATGAACTTTGCAGCTCGCTCGCCCTTCGCTCTGCGAAAGGCCCGGTCCAAGGCTTCGTTGATGCTTCCGTTCGAGAAAGGCTTTAGTACGTAGTCTACGGTGTGCCTCTCGAAGGTTGCGACCGCATGTTCAACGTGTGCTGTTACAAACACGATAGACGGCAACGGAAGGTTTCGTTCCCGAAGCTGGTCTACCAGTTGAGAGCCCGACAGGTCGAGCTCGATGTCGAGAAGCAAAACATCGTAAGAGTCTGTGGCCAATTTCTCGAGCGCTTCGATCGCATCGTTGGCCGAATCGAAGTGCTCCACGTCGCTCCTCGTCGACAGGACATTCGCCAAAGCCCTGTGGGCCAGGCGCTCATCATCCACGAGCAGCACTCGCATAGTTTCTACTCCGCATCGCTCATTTGCGCGACTGCCTTCGGGTTCGGCGGGTCCACGGTTATAAGGTTCAGACGAAGCCCGATCACGTGCGCGGGTGCTTGATAAGCGCTTGTCCAAGTGCAATTGAGGGGAACAAAAGCAATGCGCCTGGCAGAAGCCTCCCGCGCAGCGAGGCTGTCCTTTTCGCTCTCTCGAACCCAGTTCTCATGGCACTCTCACCTTTCCACGTGCGGACATCAGTTAAGGGACAACCGGCGCGGGCTTGCATCGCGCCCAATTAGGAAAAAACTCGGGCACGACACCCCCTCGCCAAATCTCCACCAAGCACTCACTTAGTGCTTATGGGAATCGCCGGAGGAGCTATCCTGGGCCGGCTTTTTCGCCATTACGACAATCAATCCTTCCGGCCCGGGGTACGTCAGATAAGGCACCATTGTGGGTGATATCGCTTCATATCCCAGGTCTTTCGCGGTCTTATAGGGCGCATAGAACATCAAGTGCGGGGGCACGACACCCCACTGCTTGGCGTCGGAATCATAGAAACAGTTTTCGTTCGACATCATGTAAAGGAAACCCGGCCCGGGTACTTTGAAGCGGCCATCCGTAAATCCCTGTGCGATGTCATCCTTGATCTCTGCTTCTGAGATCTCTGCTTCTGACTTGCCCTGTGCCCGTAGTTCTTCCCTGCGCAGGATAGTTTGCGCAAGAGTTCGGCTACCTTCGGCGTCGAAGCACGCCGGCGCTGCCGAAACTTGCATTGTTTCTTTGAATGACCGCTCAATCAAACAACTGAAGCCGTTCGTGCCTTCGCGAACTTTCTCGTAGCCTTTGGCCCACAAAATATAAACTGTGGCCTTACTCGATACCTCGGTTGGGGCCGCGCTCAAGGCGAGTTCGATCTGCCGCTCGCGTGGCGTGGAAGCGTCTATTGTGTGCACTTCCTTCGTGGGTTCCTGAGGCTTGTCTTGAGCTGCCGGACTGCTAGATAAGGCGGCGATCGACAGGAGGCCCGCAAAAGTCGCTTTCATCCATCCCTTACGCTTCATGTTCCTTCCTTTCTCGCAAACAAAACGACCAGCCTTAAGAATTTCGCCGATCTTCTTCGCGCATGGTCATGACCTGAATTCGCGTTGAGATCGGATGTCAGTGAGCGTGATCATCCGTGTTCGCCGGCGTTCCATCCGACCACTCGGTCACCGGAACGATGAACTCGGTCACTGGCTCCGGGGCACCATTAAAGTGTGGACTCAGCAGAACCGGGGCGTCAGAGCCAAGCGCGCCTGCACCCCAAGTGTGAGCGTCTTTCACGGGAACGTAAAACATGAGATGGGGAGCGCAGTTCCCGCATTTGCTATTAAGGAATCCTTGCTTCGACAGCATATAGGCCATCCCACCAGGCTCGAGGACCGGCAGTTCCCCTTTCTCAATCGCGGCCTTCAGACCCTCGTTCATTTCAGATTTCGATCTTCCAGCCAATGCCAATTTTGTCCTAATCAAAGTGATCGGCAGCACCGACCTGGCAGCCTGCGGGTTGTAGCAAACCGGACCGCGCCTCTTAGTGTTCCAAAACTCGGGACTGTTTTCGAATTGATCCATCCACGAACGGTCTACGTTGCAGACAAAGCCGTTCGTGCCTTCGACCGCGGTTTCATAGCCATACCTTCCGAGGACCATAACCGTGGCGTCCTCGGCAATGGACGGCGGAGCCGCGCTCCGTGCCAAGGCGATCTCGTCATTGCGGTCCATGAGGTACTGATCGAGCGGGGCCATGCTGGTGGGATATGGATTTTTGGCGTCTGCTGCGCGTCCTGGCCGCGCCGCGCATAGTACGGCAACCAACGCTAAAATCCTCAATGTGATTGTCTTGATCATCTTTCGGTTCATTGATTTTCCCCTTCGATAGGGATTCCAATACACCCTCGAGACCTATGATGATGGAACCCCTTTGAATTGGTTTCCGGATTTCCACTCCCTGCTGGCTGGAGTGAAACTGCTGTCGCACTTTTTCTCATTGAGACATTACTACATAACCGGTGCAGCCGTTCCATCCGACCATTTGCCAACCGGAATCACGAACTCGGTGATGGGCTCCGGACCGCCCTGAAACTGCGGATTCAGCGTGACCGGCGAGTCGGGCAGATCCGCACCCCAGGAGGATTTGTCTGTCAGCGGAAAGTAGAACATCAGATGAGGTACATAGTGCCCAAGGGCATCATTAAGGTAGCCTGCCCGCGACATCATGTAACACATCGCGCCCGGCTCCGGTGTCTGGAGCTCTTTATTGTCGAATCCGGCCTTGATGCTGTCGATCATCTGAGCTTTCGACAGCCCAACTAATACCATCTCCGTCCGCTTGATCGTGAGAGGCAGAATCGATCGCGCGGCTGCCGGATTGAAGCAGAGCGGCACATGCACCTTGGGGTTCCAGAACTCTGCGGAGTTGAATGGGGACATCCATGATCGTTCCACCATACAAACGAAACCGTTCTTTCCTTCGATGGCGGTCTCATAGCCCCGCCACCCAAGGACCAGGATCTTTGCGTCGTCGGATATAGCTTCCGGGGCAGCGCTTCGTGCCATGGCGATCTCGGCGTTGCGATCCAGCATCAGGTATTGTTCGATCGAAGCCATGCTCGGATACGCTGTCGAGCGATCCTCATTCCGATTGCGGCTGGTAAGCGTTAGCTTCAGTCCCACAGCCACGCAGACGATGGCCAAGGCTCCGACCCAGACCCAGCGGCTCGTCATCACTCTGTTTTCCAATCTCGGCGAGCTGACCTTTGCCGCTTCTCGCTTCTGGAGGCGCTCCCCAAGCGCCGCGTTGATCTGCGAAGGGATGCCTACTTCTGGTGACTCAACTTCCCAGGCCATCAGTTCTTGGGAAAGATCCCGAAAATCGGCAACAAGGGTCTGGCACTCCGGACACAGTTCCAGGTGCGACAAGGCCTCGGTGGCTTGGTCCGTGGGGAGTTCGCCGTCGAGATAAGCCATGAGTTCTTCCTGTTCGATCGGATGTCTGTTCGTGCTCATTGCATGCCTCGTCTTCCTGGGTGCGGCTGCGCGGTGCTCGCTCTCAGGGCAGGTTTGGTTTTAGCCTCCGACTCTAGGTAACTTTTCAATGCGAGACGCGATCGAAAAAGCCTGGAACGGACCGTATTTACGGGAATTCGCAACAGCTCCGCAATGTCGGAGTAACTCAGCTGTTCGTATTCGCGCAACATCAAGATTTCGCGCTCCGGCGCATCCAGCTTTTCCATGGCTTGCCGGACCCAGAGCGCGCACTCCGGAGTTCCGTCAGTTTTAGGCTCCGGAGCGGACTGTCCTGATGTGCTACTCGTCAAGAACTTGCGCCGTTCCGCAGCCAGCAGCTTCAACGCAATGCCATACAGATACGTTCGAACCAAGGCTCGCGGCTCATAACGGGACGCTGCGCGGATCACCGCGAGGAAAGTTTCCTGGGCGAGATCCTCCGCCCGGTCGGGGTTGTTCAGCCGGCGCTCGAAGAAGCCGTACAGTGGCTTGCGATAGCGGGCAAACAGCTCCTCGAAGGCTGCGCGTGATCCACCCTGGAATTCGAGCATCAAGGCTTCGTCGCTAGTCATAGTCGGTGCGTCAGCTCAATCCGCTCAATCCTTCTGCGCCATTTTTCACGTCGTTCATGCTTCTTTAATGTCACAAGAAAGCAAAAAGTTCCCGCCCCGTTCCATTCCTCTGTGTTTTGTGAATCTCATCAACATGATCTCCACCGGTCGGGACTGGGGCAAGGAAACTCAAACGCCGTCCGCTTGCGGAATCCCGCATCGAGGGGCGACATCTCTTGGGACAGGTTATTCAGCGGACAGCCGCGCTGGAGGCCTTCCGGCTTCAGATGCGGACTGAACAATGCGGATCGAGGTGTCGATAGGATTCTTCGTGTTCTGCAACGGCCGCACCCACTTTTCGCGCGTAAGACTCGCGACGATCTCGTCCACTACCGCATACCCGGGGGCTTCTTTGTTATCGAGCTGGTAGTACAACGCGCCCTTCGTCACTCCTGCTGTGGCCAAAATGAAGTGCAGGTCAGCGCTTCGAAATCCTGAGCGGTGCATCTCCTGGAAGGCCGCCCGTAACAAGCGCCCTCGCGTGCGCTCCGGATCGCGGTGCAGCGCCGCTGCATCTCGGGTTGTTTCTGCCGGCTAACATAAGTACCAATATGCATGTTAAAACTCCAATTTTCGAAGGCCAATGTTCTTCCGGCTTTCCGAATCCCGAATCTCGGAGCATTGGGGGCGATTTCTACTGATATCCGCATGAATTGATCAGTGAGCTTGTTTCACTTTGTTTCTAGAATTGGTCAATTCGTCACTCTCTAGTCCCCGGAAACACGCACCTGAGCATTGGAACCTCACGTATTTTCCTCCAAAGACGGCCCTCGGCCTGCATTGTTCCAAATCAGCACTACGCGAACGCACCCAACGTTGTCAGCCAGTGACAGGCGGGCGCCGGAGGGGCGAGCGCATGCCGCCAGTTTGAGCGCCGAGTGGTACCTGACGTAAATCTCGAGTCATCTCGGCACCACCACTTTACCGGAGGAAAAGAGGAGATATGAGCACACATAAATGGCTGCGGAATTTCTGGATACCGTGGGTTACGACGATTGTTCTGGCTTGCTTCAGCAATGCAGTCGGTCAAGCGAGCTACAGAGTTACCGATTTGGGCACTGGGGCGAATGAGAATGGGGCTTGTGCCATGTCCGTCAATAATCAAGGCTGGACGGAGATCATGACTGCGAACAAGGTACCGGGGCAGCAGAATAGCATCCTCGGGCCACTTCTAAACGGTCGCGCCCTGATAGACGTCGACGGATTCAAGCTCGACCTCGGCACGCTCGGAGGACCGAACAGTTGGATGAACTGGGGCGAGATCAACGACTTCGGACAGATAGTAGGCGATTCCGAAACGGCTGTCCCAGACCCGAACGGCGAAGACATTTGCGGCTTCGGCACACACCTTACGTGTCGACCGTTTCTTTGGCAATTCCCCCACATGCGCGCCCTCCCGACGCTCGGCGGGAATAACGGGCAGGCGAGCGCGATCAATAACCGTGGACAAATCGTAGGATTTGCGGAAAACGGTACCGTGGACTCCACATGCCCGTCTAACTTTCCTAATAATCGGATTCAGCTGCCGGTGTTGTGGGAAAAAGGCAACCAGGGGACATATAAAGCCCAAGCTCTTCCTACGGGTAGCGATCCAGACGGGTTCGCATTTTGGATCAACGATCAAGGCCAAGCCGTAGGCGACACGGGAACCTGCGGCAATGCGACAGTTCACGCCGTATCGTGGGAAAACGGCACTCTCTCCCCGCTTCCTGACTTCGGAACTGGCGCTATCGCCTGGGGCATTAACAACCAGGGCCAAATGGTTGGGACAGTCGTCAGTCCTGACGGCGCAACCCAATATGGCGCGCTTTGGCAGAACGGCGTACTCACGAACCTCGGCCTTCTGGCGGGAGATTTTGGCGGCGAAGCCAGCGGCATCAACGACCGGGGCCAAGTGGTGGGAAGCAACTGGGACTCCAACTTCAACTGGTCCCATGCCTTCATCTACGAGAACGGCGTGATGACCGATCTTAACACGCTGTTTCCTGCCAGTTCCAACCTCTTCGCAACCATGGCTAACAAGATCAACGAGCGCGGACAAATCTCGGGCATGGCAGTCGTACGCAGCGGGCCGCATACGGGCGACGTCCACGCGTTTCTGGCAACCCCTGCACACCAAAGCATGGGAAGATCGGTTGCAGAGGTCGCACCTACACGCCCGAAATCCAATTTGCCCGCGAATGTTGGCGAACAGCATTTGCAGAGACTCGGACTCCTCCACTTCGGGCGATAAAGGCATTTTCGGAGCTTTCGCACCATGCATTCCAGCTGTATGTTGCGCGAGGGCGCAAGGCCGGTTGTTGGGCGGGACAACATGGGTCACGCGAATATCGACGTGACCCAGAATGTTTACGGCAAGAGCTTGTGGGGAGCCGGTGGATGCGGTCACCCAAGCTGTCGAAGCCGTAACCAATCTTCATCATTCATGATCCGGATGGTCCTGAGTTACCGCTTTGCGAATGGGTGAACGTGAAATCCGGCACACACCTCATAAATAATAATAATAATAATAATAATAATGACATTTTATGAAGGTCTCGTCTGCCGTACGGCTGATAGGCCGTAAGTCGATCTTTGCACGGGCAAGTATGGCCTCATCCGGAGAGATTGGCCCTTGCAAACTGCTTGTTACTCATTCCAAAGACGAAACAGGTCCCTGCGAGTGGGTGAGGAATTTTACGTAATTTGTTTATTTTTAATAGCTTGGCGGAGAGAGTGGGATTCTATTACCGCCGTTAATGCTATCTAGCTCTGATACCTACACTTACCTGATAATAGGCTCTATTTCAGCGTCTTACAAGCGATCGCAATCTTCGGCTACAGTTTCTATCCTTTCTCCTATTCGCTGCAGTTCCGCAGAAAACGGTATCAGTGGTATCAGTGCCAGTTGGGTGAAGCGAATCAGATCACTTCCCTGGTGTAACCGTGATGTTCCGAAAAGCGACGTGGCCAGCCTCACCGCCCTGCAGATAGATCGGTCCGGGCAGTGCTTCGTGACTGTCTAAAGCCCCGCCCGTGATGCCCGGAATTTCCTGTCTATCAATGATGGGCTGACCATTTTGCACAACAGTGACCAATCGCCCAATGAGCGTGATGTCGTAGGCCTGCCATTCTCCCGGCCTACGTGGCTGTTCCGGCGAGGGTGCCAAGAAGCCATACACGCCTCCGGTGCGCATAGTCGGCCCTTCTGGCTCGGGATCGTCCTCGATCTGAAGTTCGTACCGACCGCGTAAGTAGACGCCGCTATTCGATCCCGGTGCGCAATTGAATTCGACGTGTAACTTGAAATCTTCAAACTTGGCATTGCTGATAAGTTCAGGACCGTGTCCGGGACTCACCAGTGTTCCATTTTCGACCTTCCAGGTCGACGTCGCGCTCGGATCGCTCATCTTCCAGCCGCTCAGATCCTTGCCATTGAACAACTGTATCGGCTTCCCCCACTTCGGGGCGCTCGTTCCCTTTAGGGATGGCGCTCTTTCTCCCGTCCATTGCCACGGAGTTCCATCGGGCCCGGTCGTTGTCCCCACCAAGGTTTTCCCAGATAGCGTGCCCTCGAAGACCATGTCGTCTTTCCGATCTTCCTCCTCCTTGGGAGAGACGAACGTGATCCGGCCATTCGAAAGCTCAATCTTCGGGAGTGGTCGCGCGTGTCCCCAGCGGCTTACCATTCGAGCTCTGAGCTGACCCTCTTCATGGGTTATCTCCAGCCACGAGGGATATTCACGAAGTGGAGCCTTAAGCGTCAAATCCCAACGTCCCAGAAAAGACTGAACCGACGCAGCTGTGTCAGCAGAGGTCCTCTGCCCTGAAGACACCCGCATTGAAAGCATCAGGACCAACGTTGTTAGCGCGAATACTGTCCGCTGAAGACTCACGTTGCCAAGAGTGCTTTTCACTTATGCCACGAATCCTCTCTTCAGCAAGGAATTGTAATTTATCACTTGCCTTACAGAATGACGGGGATTTGGTCCGCTGGGAATATGAGGTGTTACGTGGAGAATGCCAGCGTTGAGTTGCAGCTCCAAGTCGGGCTGCCAGCAAGTGTCGATTCGTCTTATTTTCGCCGAAGATAATGGCAAGCGAGACAGGCATCAAGCCGAGGAACAAGCGCGTGATCGGCGTGGCCACTGAGGCGGAGAATCGCTCATACGACTATTGCGTTCGCATACAACCGGAGTGGAGCTCAGACGATGAGGTAAACAAACTAAAGATTCAGCAGCAGACAGGAATCTTCCGTAATCCACGACGCACTACCGGCGGCGAAGACGAATACCCCAAACCGAGCTGATGCTCATACAGATACCCTCATTGACCGGCACCTCCCAGGCCGTCCTCTGGTGGCCTTCATTGGATGGTGAGTGTAATCGGGAGTGGGTGTTGAAAAAGTCGGCTCCGGAAGGGACTTCTTCCCCGGGTCTGAGTATGGATAGGTGTTGGTTTGTTGGTGGAGAAGGAGTTCGACTACGTAGTGGCCGGCAAGATGGGCTGTGGTCGTTGATCGAGGAACCGCACGAGCCGCTTGATGTTTGGCGCCGCCGCTGCCAGGAAGAACTGCTCTCGAACAAACCGCAATCGTCGCAGGCGTAGGCGGCGCAGTCCGATTAGATTCTTCAGTTCCGCGAACAAGGCTTCCACCTTCTTTCTTTGCCGCTGTGCATTCGCGAACTCTGGAGTGTTGGCCAACTCCCGTGCGCGTTGGCGTGCCGGTTCATGCACATGAATGGCGAGATATTTATATCGCCCACTGGTGCATTGAGATTTTTGAGAGCAGGCCCCGCAACGTTTGGCGCTGCCGATGTAAGCGTGAGCCTGGTTGCGAACATTCAGCCCAACGTAGTTGAGCTGCTCCCCAGCCGGACAAAGATAGCTGTTGCTCTCGGGTAGATAGGTAAATCGCTCCGCACCGTAACCAGGATTGTTCTTTCTCAGAGCACTGTCTCGTGTGCGCATGTACGGCGTGATGCCGCGGTCCAGTAACCATTGCAGAAACTCCCCGTTGCCGTAGGTAGCATCGGCGCCTAATGACGAGGGTACTTCTCCTTGCCATTGCGCGAACCGTGTGAGCATGTCTTGTGCGGCCACAGTTTCCTGACTCATGCGCGCCGCCGTGGCCTGCACACCCACAATCACGCAGCTTGGATTGTCGACCAGATAGTTGTCGTAGTATCCGAGCCGGGCCGGCGTGCCGCCTTTCGTGGCATAGGTGGAATCGGGATCGGTGGTCGATACCTGATCTTGCTGATGAACCGGTTCCTCGATCGGATTCTGCTGTTCCAGTTCCACCAGATACTGGCGCACGGTTTGGTTTACTTGCGCTGCTTCTGCCAGCTGCTCGCGTGGAATACGGCTCTCTTTGGACGCATTCGCCTCGACGAAACTGCCATCCACCGACAGATGCATGCCCTGTACCAATCCCACTTCCACACACTGCTTCACGATCTGTTCGAAAAGTTGCTCAAACAGTTTCGACTCCTGAAACCGCCCATGCCGGTTCTTGGAAAATGTGGAGTGATGCGGGATCTCCTGATCGAATCCCAAACCCGTGAACCAACGCCACGCCAAGTGCATACGCAGCTCTTCCACCAGCTTGCGCTCACTGGTGATGCCGTAGAGATAACCCACCAGGAGAATGCGCAGCAGCAACTCAGGATCGATCGAGGGCCGTCCGTTTTCGCTGTAGCTATCTTTCAACTGCTCCCGCACAAACTCAAAGCTGATGTGTTGATCGATCAGTCGTAGCAGATGGTTTTCCGGAACTTGATCTTCTAGACGGAAGTAATAGAACAACGCTTCTGAGCGGACGTGGTGCCCATCATGATCAGCAGGCCTCCGAAGATTGAAATCCAGCGCAGCATAAGAAGGAATTTCTTCCTTCTATCACGCTTTCACTAAATCTCACCTGCTAAATCGCAGTGACTTTTTCAACACCCACGGGATGTTACAACAACGAGCGGGGGCTAATGACGAACTCGGACCAAAAGCAAGGTCTGGTCATCCTGTTGCAAACCGTGCTCGTGTACCCGCTCCATAATCAAATCCCAAATGTGCGGCAAGGGTTGCGCGGCGTATTCCGTCAGCAGTTGTTCCAGGCGGGCCAGTCCAAACTCTTCGTCCCTCTCGTTGGGTACTTCCGATATGCCGTCCGTCAGCATCACGAACAGATCGCGTGATGAGTACGTGACGCGCTGGCTCGCATAGCAACCGCCGGGGATCAGCCCCAGAGGAAACTGCTCCATCGAGAGCCGGACCGTGTCCCGGCTGCGATCGCGATAGTGCAGAATAGGTACGTGCCCGGCCAACGCGTACTCCGCCTGCGCGGAACCGTCGAAGTAGAGCAGAGCCAAGGTGGCGTACATATCAGCTTCTTTGACAGCAGGAAGCACACGATCCGCACTCTCGAGCAAGGCCACGGGGTGTTGTCGGAATTGGAGGGAGACCCGCATGGCAGTCTTCAACATTCCCATCAACTGGCCCGCGGCCAGGCCGTGTCCAGAGACATCGGCGATATAGGCCAGTAGGCTTCCGTCGCTCTGGATGACATCGATTAAGTCGCCGCCCATTTCTGCGCTGGGGATGGATTTGCCGTATATCTCAAAAGTTGAGTTCTGAAAAGAAACGGTTGGAACCAGGGTAGCCTGAATCCCGTGGGCAAGAGAGAGTTCGGTGTGCATGCGGACACTGGCCAGACCCTCGGAGCTGAGAAATGACTGCAACAGGCGATAACTCAACGTGGTACAGAGAAGGATGGCGATGGCATCAAAAGCGACCCGTTGCTTGAGGGCTTCTGGGACGGGCAGGCGTGCGGAGGTATAAGGGAGGATAAAGGCCAGGCAGCTGACAGCCGCCAAGATAAGCCAGATGGGAGGATAAAGATGAGTCCCTTTTATTCTAGCGGCCAAGGTGCCTGCTGCCAGTGCGCCCAATAAGAGGGGCCAGACAAGGCCTCGACCCAGGTGCGGATGATTGAGCAACAGCAGATCGAGAACGAAGCCAAGCGCGGATACGGTGAAAAAGGCGGCGGCCAGGAGCTTCTTCATCCGCCCCAACGGCATGGCGCGCCAATAGGAGCTGGATGCGCTGGGATAGGCTGTGCCCATGCCCTCCAACCACTTGTGAAGCCAGCTGTTCATGAGCGGGCCCTTCTCCGGAACCGAGACCGCCGCGATGTGTATATCCGTCTCTAAGGCCGAATAGTTGTTGTAATCAGATTACACTCAAGTTCCCCCGCCCAAGGGAAGATGAGCGTAATAGGGATGTTTTGCCAATCATTGACTTTTTCTCGGTGGTGTCCGTTCGCTGGTTGCGCTACAACGTCCCGATGCGAATCCCATTCTTGCTTCTATTCGGTTGTTGCTTGGCTCTACTGTCTGCGGCTGCACAGCAGGAAGCATCAACTCTTCCTACTGTGACGGCCTTCGAGTGCGCCGGATACCCGTCAATGGCTGCATCGATGCGCATAATAGGTATGGTGAAGTTGCAGGTCACAACCGATGGGCACCAGGTCGCTGATGTGAACCTCACCTCGGGCCACCCCGTGCTGGCACCAGATGCGATCAAGAACGTTCGTACTTGGAAGTTTGCTGATCATGCGCCCATCACTTTTACAGTCACGTTTCTCTATGTCAACGACGGCGATTACAAGCGCGATAAGGTGACCAAATGCTCCGCGAAGATGGAACTGCCAACCAAAGTGACCGTCAGCAGGAGGTTTTGACAAGCGCAACAGCAGGAACTCGAACCCGTGACTGCTGAGAACAAGGCCATTACACTCAGAATCCCTTGCGGCGTCAATGAGTAACAAGGCGATGTTTCTAGGTGTTCTTTGATGGGGAAAGCACCGCGATTCGTAGGAGTCTTCCCGCCTTCGTACCCACAACTAAAGCAATTAGCACGACAGGGACAAGTAACGCGTAGTGTTTAGCCGAATACGTCAGATGCAAAACCAGCAGAAACGCCACAAGAACCATTATTGCGCGATGGTGCGGCGCTAGCGGGTTCTTGACACCACGCAGCGCTCCTTGAAATTCCAGCTTCACAGCGGCCATCTTACCCCGAAACGCCAAACTGTTTTAAACAGGCCATTGCACTCAAATTTCGACTTCTTTCGGTTCAGTTCACATCTGAGCGTTTGTTGCTGGGAACTTCTAGCCCCCATCGCTCCCACGCGTCGCCCACACGATCTCAGCGCTCGCAGGATCCCAACGCTCGCAACGCGTCGCGCACTCACACGCGTGCGGGCGGGCCTCCGAAACGGTCCAGGGGTGTAGCCGAATTTTTCCCGCAATGTATAACCCCATCAAGCCGAGGAGGGGGTAGTATCTATCGGGAAAAATTCGGCTACCCCCTCCCCCTGGCCCCCCATCCCCCCCGCCCGCGGCGCTCACCGGCATGGGGAGTAACGAGGATCTGGAGGCGCGCGGGTTGGTGGCGTAGCGTCGCGAAGAGCATTTTCCCTTTCCTTGAGCGCTGCATTGCGGTACAAGATACCTTCCTACTCTGGAATTCTTGATGAGGTATTAACTGTGAATTTGTCTGCGTATCTTCGGAGAATTCTTAGGCTCGGACTGCTCGCTCTTGCAACACAAGTGAGCGCGACTGACGTCTGGAGTGGTCCGGCCTTCAGTGCGGACGCCGCTGCTCTCCGCCAGGCAGCCGAAACGATCAAGACAGGAAAGCACAGCGAATCCACGGTTCTGCTGAGCGATGTGCATTTCACGTTCGATGAAACTGGCAAGTTGGTACAGACCAATCACTTGATCTATCGGATCGAGACCCAAGAAGGCGTGGAGAACTGGGCCCAGACCAGCGGCCGATGGGAGGCGTGGCATCAGGAGAGGCCAGAGATACGGGCACGCGTGATTACTGCTGAAGGCACGGTGCATTGGCTCGATTCGAAAACACTGAATGACTTCCCGGTACACGAGAATGCGCCGGACCTATATAGCGATGAACGGAAATACGGTGGACCGCTACCGGCAGTGGCTCCAGGAGCAATCGTCGAGGAAGCGGTTGTCGTCCGAGATACAGTACCGCTCTTTGCCGCAGGGACAGTGCACAGGTGGGCTTTGCAGTGGACGGTTCCAGTGACCAAGACTCATATCGTGATCAGTCACCCGGAATCTCTTCCTCTGCACTTCCAAGTGCACCTACTGCCGCCGGAGAGCGTAACGAAATCAAACGAGAACGGTCTGGAGACGATCACACTTGATCAGGGACCAATCTCAGCCTATACGGAAGAACTGAACCATGTGCCGTCAGATCTTGTGCTGTTTCCGGAGATCGAGTTTTCTACGGGGACATCGTGGCAGCAGGTCGCTTCCGAGTATGCTCGCTTGTCCGACGACAAGCTGCGCCTGTCCGACGTTCAGGCGTTGGTCACAAAAATCAACATCAAGGATGGAAACCGAGACGACATTGTCCGCCGAATAGTCTCCGTTCTGCATAAGAATGTGCGCTACACAGGCGTTGAGTTCGGCGAGTCCAGCTTCATCCCGCAATTTCCGTCGGAGACGTTGAAACGAAAGTACGGCGACTGCAAAGACAAAGCGGCACTCCTGGTGGCAATGCTGCGAAGCGCCGGGATTCCTGCGAACTTAGTCCTTCTCGACAGCGGGCCCGGGCGCGACATAAACACGGACCTACCCGGCATGGGCATGTTTGATCATGCCATCGTGTACATTCCCGCTTCTGGATCTGATCCAGACCTGTGGGTCGATGCTACCGCCCAATACTCGCAAGTGGGCACATTGCCCTGGATGGATTATGGGCGGTGGGCCTTAATTGTCGACGGGAAAACCGAACATCTGAAGCAAGTCCCTGAAATTACTTCCGCGCAGAATGTTCGTCGCGAACGCCGGGAGTTCACGCTGGCTGAGTATGGCATGGCAACCATTGCTGAAACGGATGACGAGACCGGACCCGAAGACGCTGACTACCGCAGTTACTACAGCGGAGACAGCAAGCAGATCGGCGAAGAAAGTGAAAGCTACGTGAAAGAAATGTACCTTGCCGAAAAGCCGCTCGCACTGGAGCACGGCGACCTTTCTGATTTGGAGAAGCCGGCCTCGATCCGGTTCGTCACCAAGGGAAAGCGTGGGAATACTGATTTGACTACAGCACTCGCGGTGATCCGCGTGGAATCTCTCTTTGATCGTCTTCCCAAGTACTTTCGAACCAAAGAACAGGACAAGACGACCGACGGAGAGGAATCGGACAAGCCGAAGCCGCGAACGGCTGATTGGTGGATAGCCCCTTTTACAACCGAATGGCGATACAGGGTCACAGCACCGCTCGGCTTCAAATTACGGGCACTGCCTTCGGACAAAAGCGAGAAGATCGATACGCTGAGCTTCACTCAGAAGTACACCGCCAATCCCGAGGGCACCGTCGTTGAAGCCGTTCTTCGAGTTGAGAATTCAAATACCAGGCTGACGGTGCAGCAAGCCAAGGACCTGCGCGACGCGGTACTGAAGGCTCGCAATGCCGATCCGGTGTTTATCACGTTCGACAACGTTGGGCACTCGCTTATCTCAGCCGGCCAAATCAAAGAAGGATTGGCCGCTTACCGGCAGATCGCAGCCCAGCATCCCAAAGAAGCTTTGCATAAGGTACAACTCGCGCAGGCCCTGCTCACGTCCGGACTGGGGGAGCAAGCCCGCGCCGTGGCTCACGAAGCCACGACCCTGGAACCCAGTTCAGCCTTGGCAGTTAGCACTCTAGGAATGGTTCTGAAACATGATCTGATTGGCCGCCTGCTGACGAAAGGCATGGACTTTGACGGGGCGATTGCCGCATACAGAAAAGCCATCGCGCTCGACCCGAAAGACAAGGACACCCGGGCGAACCTTGCTCTCATGCTCGAATACGACGCCGAGGGCACTCGATACTCCGAAAACGCCAGGCTGAAGGAAGCAGTCACCGAGTTTCGCGAATTGAAAAAGCTGGACGAAGAGTATGCCCGCACTTATGACGACAATGTTCTCTACGATCTTTGGTACGCCCACGACTACCAAGATGTCCTCGATTATGCGGAAACTCTGCCCGCGACCGACGTTCGCAAGGGTTTGTCGTTGGCAGCTATTGCCGTTCAACAGGGTACGGATGCGGCCTTAAAAAAAGCGTTGGAGATCACCACTGATGATCAGGGGCGCAGCAAGGTACTGGCCAACGCTGGGGCGGTATTGGTTCGCGTCAGGAAGTACTCGGAAGGCGCCGCGTTGATAGCCGAAGGAGCCCGTGGACAAAGCAATGAAAGCCAGATCGCGCGAGGCGCGGCCATCTTCGGTAAGACCAAACCTTACGACACAATATGGTTCGCACAGTCAGATCCGCGCAGTGTGGTGCAGCATATCTTTGGAGCAATGCTGAGTGGCAGGCTGACGCTTGATGAGTATAGGTCGCTGACCTACGCTGACGCGACGGACTCGGCCGCGACACTAGACCAAAAGCAATTCGAGGCGATGATGACGACGCTCAAGTTGGAATTAAGCGGCGCAGGCCTTCCGCTCACCACCATCGCTGATATGGCAGTATCTAACATGCATTACACGGTAGACGGCGATGACTCTGTGGGCTACAAGATCACTATCGAAAGCCCTGGGGCGGCCGCCCAGCATGTTTATGTTGTGAAGGAGGAAGGCCGCTATAAAGCAGCTGCCTTTTCCGCATCAGGCTCGAATGTCGAACAACTGGCTCCTCTCGCCCTGCAAGCCATTGAGAAGGATGACTTAGTTGCCGCCAAGAAATGGCTGGATCGGGCTCGCGACGTGATTCATGTGAGCGGCGGCGACGATCCTCTCTCAGGTCAGCCTTTCCCCTATTTCTGGACGAAGGAACAAGAAGCCGGCGCCTCCGCGATGCGCACGGCTGCCTTGGTTCTGCTTCCGTCGAAGCAACTCAAGGGCCCAAATTTTTCTGCGCTGGACCGAGTCCGACAAACCGCGAAGACGGATCTCGAACGCAGTCGGCTGACGATGGTGCTAGCGTATGCACAGGCCGCGCAGGAACATTGGGTGGACATGCTGTCTCTAACCCAGGAATTGATGAGCGCTTTCCCGAATTCGGTCCGAGCCTTCGAAATGACTGTGACAGCTTACGAGAGACTGAAACGTTTCGACGAATGGGAGAGGTTGGTCCAGGCCCGGATACAAGCGCATCCGGACGAACTGGCTTATGTCCGTTCATCCGCGAGACTTGCCGCCTATCATGGGCAATTCAGCAAGTCGCGGGAAATCACCAAGGGAATCATAGACAAAGGACAAGCTACGGAGCAAGACCTGAATTTGTATGCATGGTATGCGCTGCTTTTGCCCGGTCCGATCGAGCAAGAAACGATAGATATGGCCCAGCGGGCCAAGGAATTATCGAAAAACGCCAATTTTGCCGTCCTGCACACTCTTGCTTGCGTCGATGCGCAAGCTGGCAAGACCAGTCAGGCGCGCGATTTGTTGCTCAAGGCTATGGAAGCACTGCACATTGAGGAACCGAATGTCGAGGTATGGTTCGGATTTGGCCTGATTGCAGAGCAGTATGGCGTTCTCGAAGCTGCGGAAAACTTGTACGGCCGAGTTGAGAAGCCAAAGGCGGACTATCCGGGTACATCTTACGTGATCGCTCAACGGCATCTAAGGGCGCTGCGCAGCATTGCGGACGGTTCTGCGAAGCCTGCCGGACAGTGACGGTCTCGTCAATACGGAAACAGTACTCAACCGTCCAGGGTAGCAGCGCTTGCAAGGCCGCGCTCCAGTTCCTCCACGGTTTGCGCCAGCTTCTTCCTTGTGCCTGGATGTATTCGCTCGCCACGAAGGAAGCGATCAATAGCATGTTGCGAAGCTCCAGACTTGCGCCTGAGCAATTTCTTCACGGATGACTTCTACAAGAACCGGATTCAGCCCAGGTTAATCAACGTCACACTTTCCCAGATCGCCTTCGCCATTGGCGTGTCTATTCTGTACGCGTCCGACATCCGGAGGGGTAGACGCCGACCGCACCCGCGGCACTGGAAAACGCTCGCTACACTGATCGGTGTCAAAGACAAAACTCAATGAGTCGAATCGCGCCATCCCGGCTAATGAACGTAGCTGATGGCCAATGGATTGACCTTGCCCCGCGAATGGACTTCCGTGCACAATTTGCAGAGCCAGAAGAGAAGGGATTATAAGTGCCGGAAATCTTACCGCCAAAGCGCAATGGGAGCTCCTTGCAGCCTAGATCACTTCCTGACGTCTGGAACGCTATTACGCCTGCCCAACGGCGCATTGTCTTCTGGCTTTCAGCCGGATTCCTGTTCTCTGTGTTGATGTTCGCCATCGGACAGTTTTTTCAAATTCGCGGTGTTCAAAGCTTGATTGCCTCTCGGATCTTTTTACTGATAGCCCTCGCTAGCGCAGTGTTACTCCCTTGGGGTTTTGTCCTCGTTTCGCGAAGAAAAACGTGGATGGCAATTCTGGCCAGCCTAATGCTGTTGCTAGCAACTGTGGTTCTAGACCGCGCGTACCCACTGCGTAACCCCGCAGAGAGCAAGCAAATCACCCCCTTCATTAGCCTAAGAATCACTCCTTCTGCATTTCCATTTTCTGTAGCGCCGCGCACTACACTTTCCATTCTTCCGCTGCATCCCTACCAGATATTTGCGGAAGGTTCTGGCGCTCTTCACGTCTTCGATAACTACTGTGGCGAGGAACACTTTTGGCCGTCGCAAGAGGAGCTAGACAGTCGCCCCAAGAATGCCTACGAGGAAGTCCGTTTACTAGAAATCGACAATCATTCTCAAACAACGATGGAGATGGGTAAGGTTGCGTTCCAAGTCATGTATAACGAAACGTTTGCGGGTGGTTGTATTCCGCCCTCAAAGGCCAAATTGCAAGAAGACGTCATTTCGATTCCGGCCCTGGATGCGGGGAAGAGTTTCCAGTTTATATCTGTCAATCAAACTAAGTCGTGTGCATGGCTGATTGCCCCCAACAAAATCAAGGTGAGGATGACGGGGGATGACATCGAGCACGAAATTCCGCTGAAGATTGAGGACACCAATATTCCTAATGTTGCAAGCACCCCCTTCAGCCCGACAAATGTTCAATGGCTGGGTGTTCCGGTTAAGAATCCTGGGTACGGCGTGGTTCGCAGCGCAGCACAGTGCCAAATGTCGAGGACTGATTTAGGGAGACTCTGATTAAGTGCTCCCTTTCCACAGCGAGTGTAGATAAAGTGACGCCAGATGGAAACTCGGTTCAAACAAGGGACACTGGCGATGATGACGGGATTCGAGCGGTACACGAAGAGAACGCGACGGGCGGTCTTTCTGGAGGAGATGGAGCAGGTGGTGCCGTGGGCGAAGTTGTGCGCGCTTATCGAGC
>Ga0210409_10003159_pt1 | contig 18784 bp, 20 predicted proteins | sample IncBWH17MmetaG_FD_161649 | JGI IMG/M metagenome (GOLD analysis project Ga0210409, IMG submission 161649) | Forest soil microbial communities from Barre Woods Harvard Forest LTER site, Petersham, Massachusetts, United States - Inc-BW-H-17-M | ecosystem: Environmental > Terrestrial > Soil >... | reverse complement strand
TGCAGCTGCCGGCCCTGATCGCAGCAGCGGCGCTCGCCTGCATCGCGGCCCTCGTCGTGGCGCTGCACTCTGGAACTCCAGCCGTACGCCCGGCGAGCGCCCACGGCGCGCCCGCCAGCCTCGCGCCCGTTGCCTCGGCAAGCATCGGGCGATCCGATCCTCGCTACTGGGCGGTGCGCCACGGCGCGTCGCTGCAGACCGCGGGAGGCGGGATCCACACCAGCTTCGCCGCGTCCGGCGCGCACGTGCGGGTCGCGGCCGGCACGATCGACCTCTCGCTCGCGTCCCTGGGCCGCGGCGCGCAGCCGCAGCCGGTGGGCGCGGCCGCGCCGTCCGCCAGCGGGAGCGAGGTTCGCTACAGCCGCGGATCGATCGATGAGCTCTACCGCAACGGCCCCTACGGCCTCGAGCAGGCATTCAGGGTGCGCACGCGCCCACAGGGCGGAGGCGCGGCGCTCGTGCTTGCGCTCGGGACTGGGGGAACGCTGACAGGGGAGAAGGCGGGATCACAGATCCTCTTCAGGACGCGCTCCGGCTCCACGGCCCTCACCTACGGCCAGCTCTCCGCGCACGACGCGACCGGCAGGCAGCTGCCGGCGACGATGCAGCTCGCCCGCGGGTCCCTCCAGCTGAGGATCGACGACCGCAATGCGCGCTACCCGATCTCGATCGACCCGTTCCTGCAGCAGGGCTCGAAGCTCAGCGGGAGCGAAGAGATCGAAAAGGGCAAGTTCGGCGGGAGCGTGGCGCTGTCGGCTGACGGGAACACGGCGCTGATCGGCGGTAGCGAAGACAACACCGGAGTCGGCGCGGCATGGGTGTTCACGCGCTCGGGGACCACGTGGACGCAGCAGGGCCCCAAGCTCACCGGTGGCGTTGAAGAGGTCCTCGAAGGCCACTTCGGCTTCAGCGTGGCGCTGTCCTCAGATGGCAACACGGCCCTGATCGGCGGCGGGGGCGACAACAAAGGCGTCGGTGCGGCGTGGGTGTTCACGCGGACGGCGGAAGCCTGGACCCAGCAGGGTAAAAAGCTGCTCGGAGGAACCGAAGAGAAAGGCATGGGCCATCTCGGCTTCCGGGTGGCCCTGTCGGCGGACGGGAACACCGCACTTGTGGGCGCCCCGGGCGACAACTTCAAAGTCGGGGCGGCGTGGGTGTTCACCCGGACGGCGGAAACCTGGACGCAGCAGGGCCCGAAGCTCCTGGGAGCCGGCGAGATCGGCGCAGGTGAAGTCGGGGGTGAATTCGGCGTCGGTGTCGCGCTGTCCGCGGACGGGAACACGGCGCTGATCGGCGGCGGCGGTGACAATGAAGCGGTCGGCGCGGTATGGCCGTTCGTCCGCTCGGGCACGACGTGGGAAGCGCAGGGCGCCAAGCTCACCGGCACCGGCGAGACCGGCAAAGCGCATTTCGGTTTCAACGTCGCGCTTTCGGAAAACGGGAACACGGCGCTTGTCGGCGGCGGCAGCGACAACACCGAAGTCGGCGCAGCCTGGGTGTTCATACGCTCCGGGACCACCTGGGAACAGCAGGGCGCCAAGCTCACCGCCACCGGCGAGACCGGGATGGGCCATTTCGGCGTCAGCGTGCGCCTGTCTGCTGACGGGAACACGGGGCTGATCGGCGGGGTCACCGACAACAGCGAAGTCGGCGCGGCCTGGGTGTTCACGCGCTCGGGGACGACGTGGAGTCAGCAGGGCTCGAAGCTGCTCGGCGGTGGCGAGAACGGCAAGGGCCTGTTCGGAAACAGCGTCGCGCTGTCGGCCGACGCCTCGACGGCGCTCGTCGGGGGCCCAAACGACAACCTCGAAAAAGGGGCGGTGTGGGTGTTCGTGAGCCCGACGCCGACCGCGCCGACGGCCGTCACGGGAGCCGCATCCACGATCAAGGCGACGGCGGCGACGCTGAACGCAACCGTGAACCCGAACAACTCGTCCGTGACCGACTGTCACTTCGAATACGGCCTCACGCCTTCGTACGGCACCAGCGTCCCCTGCACATCCCTGCCAGGGACGGGGGTCGCCCCGGTGCCGGTGTCGGCAATCGCGGAACCACTTACCTCGGGCACGACCTACCACTTCCGGATCGTGGCGACCAACGGGATCGGCACCGGCGAAGGGGCCGATCAGACGTTCACGACGCTCCAGCCCCCGGAAGTCGGGAGATGCATCAAACTCGCCAAAGGCGTCAAAGGGGCATATGCCACAGCGTCATGCACCTCGCCCGCGACCGCCGAAAAATTCGGCTTCGAATGGGCGCCCGGTCCCGGCTCGAAACCGAAGTTCACGACGAAATTCAAAGAACTGACCACGATCACGTTCGAAACCATCAAAAAAACGCTCGTCACGTGTCATGGCGAGAGCGGCAAAGGCGAATTCACAGGGCCGAAAAGCGTGGGCGGCGTGGTCATCACGCTGACCGGCTGCGAATCACAGGCGACCAAATGCACGACGACGGGCGCGGCGACCGAAGGCGAAGTCTCGACGACCACGCTCGAAGGCGTGCTCGGATGGGAAAGCAAACCCCTGAAACACGTCGCCACGGATCTGTTCCCGGTCGGGCACACCGGTACGTTCGCTGAATTCACCTGCGGCACCACCGCCGTGCAGGTGGTGGGCTCGGTGCTCGTGAAAGACACGACGGGCAAGATGGTGATCTCCGAAATCCTGAAATTCACGCAGAAAGCCGGCAAGGAGAAACCGGAACGCTTCGAAGGCGGACCGCTGCAGGTGCTCGAAGCGAAATTCGGCGAAGGAGCAGTCGAACAGACGGGCCTGAACCTGACGGTCACGCAGACCGACGAAGAACTGCTCGAGATCAACTGGTTCGTCTAGCCGGGCCGCCCGGTCAGGCGATCGCAGGCGCCTCAGGCAGCCGTGCTAGCGCGGCGTCCATGTCCTGCTCGGAGAACTCGGGATCCTCCAGCTCGCCGGCCAGGTAGGCGTCGTAGGCCGACAGGTCGAAGTGGCCGTGGCCGCACAGGCCGAAGAGGATCACCCGCTGCTCGCCGGCCTCGCGAGCCGCCTCCGCCTCCTCGATCACCGCGCGGATCGCGTGGGCCGGCTCCGGCGCCGGGATGATGCCCTCGGTGCGGGCGAAGCGGACGGCCGCGGCGAACGTCTCGTTCTGGCTGTAGGCACGCGCCTCCACGGCGCCCGCGCGCACGAGACCGCAGAGCATCGGGGCGTCGCCGTGGTAGCGCAGCCCGCCTGCGTGCACCGGCGGGGGCACGAAGTCGTGGCCGAGCGTGAACATGGCCATCAGCGGCGTCAGGCCTGCCGTGTCGCCGAAGTCGTAGCGGTAGACGCCGCGCGTGAGCGTGGGGCAGGCTGACGGCTCGGCCGCGAGGAAGCGCATCTGTGCCTCCCCTCGCAGCACCTGCCGCAGGAAGGGGAAGGCGAGCCCGGCGAAGTTCGAGCCGCCTCCGACGCAGCCGATCACCACGTCGGGCCGCTCGCCCGCCATCTCCATCTGCGCGGCGGCCTCCTGGCCGATCACCGTCTGATGCAGGAGCACGTGGTTGAGCACGGAGCCTAGCGCGTAGTTGGTGTCCTCGCGCGAGGCCGCCACCTCGACCGCCTCGGATATGGCGATCCCCAGCGAGCCGGTCGGGTGCTCCTGCTGCGCGCGCCCGGACTCGGTCAGCGTGCTGGGCGAGCGGTGAACCGTGGCGCCCCAGGTCTGCATCATCGAGCGCCGGTAGGGCTTCTGGTCATAGGAGGAGCCGACCATGAAGACCTCGCACTCCAGGCCGAAGAGCGTGCAGGCAAAGGCCAGCGCCGAGCCCCACTGCCCGGCTCCCGTCTCGGTGGTGAGCCGTCTGATGCCCGCGCGAAGGTTCTCGTACGCCTGGGGCACGGCGGTGTTCGGCTTGTGCGAGCCGGCCGGCGAGACTCCCTCGTACTTGTAGTAGATGTGCGCGGGCGTGTCGAGCTCACGCTCCAGTCGGCGCGCGCGGAAGAGCGGTGTGGGCCGCCACAGCCGGTACGCGTCGCGGACCTCGTCGGGCATCTCCACGAGCGGCTCGGCTGAGACCTCCTGTTCGATCAGGCCGATCGGGAAGATCGGAGTGAGGTCGGGCGGGCCGGCAGGTTCGAGCGTCTGTGGGTTCAGCGGCGGCAGCGGCTCGCCCGGCAGTTCCGGCAGCAGGTTCACCCAGTGCGTGGGAATATCACGCTCGCTCAGCAGGAACTTCACGGGCTGCTCCGCCATGACCTCTCCTCTCGTACGTGAGTACGCGAGAGCCTACATCGGCATGGTCCGCTCGGGAACGCAGTCCGGTGCTGGACGACGACCAGGCTGGGTGTCTTCCAGCGTACGGAGCAGGGGCCTGCACCGTGATTCTTGAGCGCTACTACCTTGTCTACCGTGGGGGACGGGTTTGCCTTACATGAACGCGGCGCAGGCGCGGACGCTCACACGCGACCCATCCGCCAACTGCGCGCGTCGGTGAACTTGAGGAGTTGGGCGACTGCGCCGAGCTGCAGAGCGATCGCCTCGAGGGAGACCATCAGCTCAGCGTTCGGCGCAGTGGCCGTCCGAGACAGCAACTCGAGCATCGCGATCGTCTCGCCGCCGTCGCTGATCGGCACGAGTAGCGCTGAGCCCATGCCCTCCTCTGCGGCGGCCCTGAGCAGCGGGTCCTCGGCTGACTGCAACTCGAGCAAGCAGGTCGCCGCCATGCGGTTGCGCGCACGACCCAACTCTGCGGTCGACGCATCCCGTCGGTGCTTCAAGGTCCGGGTCTCGAGCGTCGCCAGGGCTGCGGGGTCGCGCAACCAGATCGCGCCGCAGATCATCGATCCGGGCGGATAGTCGCGGCACCACGCGATGGTCGCATCCCATCCTCCCTCCGAGCCGAGCGTGCCAACCGCCTTGTTGAGTACCGATGGCCACTCGGTCAGGCCCGCGAGCGCGGCCGAGAGGGCGCGCTGGGAGCCTGCACCCCACCTGAGGCCATCGCTCTCCGGCGCGGGCGCGGCGGCCTCGAGCGCCTCCGCACCCAGCAGGTGCTCCTCGAGTTCCGCTCGGACGGCCGTCAGCTCGGCTTCCAGCTCGCCGATACGGGCCTCGGAGCGAACGAGCGACTGCTCGAGCTCGTCGGATCGCGCCCGCTCGGCCGCAACGGCGCCATCCAGCTCGTTGGCGCGGTTGGCGGCGCGTTCGGAGTCGGCGCGTAGCCTGTCCCGCTGCTCGCGCTCCTTCAGCAGCTCCCCCTCAAGCCGCGCGGCTGTCGCGAGCGCCTCGTCTCGCTCGACGAGGGCCGCCGCGACGCGGTCGTCACGGTCGAGAGGTGGACCCGAGCTGCCGTCGGCCAGCGTGAGCCCCCACTCGTCGAGCAGCTCCTGACGGATCGCGAACGCGTCGAGCCGTCCCCAGCGATCGATCCTCATCAGCCGCTCGCACTCCGAACGGGCCAGAGACGCTTCGGCGAGCGGTGCCGCCACGCTGCAGGTGGCCGTCGGCTGTCCGTCGCCGTCGCGCAGCGCAAAGCGCAGAGCGGCAAACGCGGGGCGCTCTTCAAACGCGTCGATCCGGTACTCGAGCTCAAGCGGCTCCCGCCCGACGGTGTCCGTTTGGTCCAGTCGCAGTCCCTCTATCGACCATGCGGCGGTGAGCTCGGCATCGGTCTGGCCGCACACGCGGTCGGCGTCGGTCCCGAGCTGCTCGACGTAGCGGCGGTTCACGCGCAGATAGCGGCCATCCAGGTCCTTCAGCCAGACGATCGCGGCGCTCTCGTCCAGCGGCTCCTCGAGCACCGGACTTACCGGCTCGATGTCCGCCGCGTCGCCGGCGGTGGGGATCGTGAGCACGGCCGCGCGCCGGCCGTCTCCGTCGACCACCGCGACAAGGTCCGCCTCGACACCGTCGAGCAGCACCGTCAGGCGGTCAGCCTCGCCCCCGGTGATCAGCTCGACCTCGTCTGGACACGAGGCCAACGAACCGTCGCGCACGTCGAAGCGCTCCATGAAGGCTCTCGTGGCACGCTCGACCGACCCGTCCTGGCCCAGCACGGCGAGCGCAGCCGGCACCCCTTCGCAGACTGCGACATCACTATTCGCTACGGTCCGGCTAGAGCCCACACTGGACAGATTGACGCCTGAAATGGGGAGCCTCGGTCGCCGAACCCCGAATTGGACGAACGTTCAGTCGGCGCGGTGTGTTCGATCTATCTGGCAATCGTCCGTCGCCTGGCTCACCAAGCCAGCATCGTGGCCGTAGCGTGAAGCTCCGCGTCGGGCCAGGCCAGCGGGCTGTTATGGTTCCGGCGTCTTGTGGCGCGCATCGGAAGCGCCCCGGGTAGAGGGAGGGATTCGTCATGCGCCGGTTGGGTGTCGCACTCGTATGCGTACTGATGCTTTCGGCTCTGGGTGCCGGGAACGCTCTGGCAACGATCAAGCTGGAACTCTCACGTGACTCGTTCAAGCTGCAGCCGCGGGAAGAATTCCGCTCCTTCATCTCCGAAGGAGGCGGGCCCTACAGTCCGCATGGGGGCGTGATGACGATCGAAACAAGCCCAGGCACGGTTAGCTGTTCGGGCGAAGCACCCTTCAGCGGGCTATTTGGCGAAGTGGAAACAAACGGCAGGGTGACCGACAAGATCAAGATGAAGGGGGCGTTCGGGACTCTCAACGCCGAAGAAGCAGAATCTTTCGGCGGCGCATGCTCCAACAACACTTCACTGGGCACATCGGCACTGGTGCACCTGCGGCCGCGCGAAGGGTTCCTGCTGCTCAATGGAGAAAAAGGGACTGCCAAACTGAAAGGACCCTCCTCGACCGTCCCGCTACTGCTCGAAATCGACTACTCGGGCGGGACCACCTGCACGTACACCGCGGCGAGTTTCAACGGAACGTTGACGCTGGAACCGCCCCCGTACAAATCGTATGAAGCGGAAGGCCGCAAGGACTTGAACATCCAGTTCCAAAAACAGAAAGTCAAACCGGCGAGCGGTTCTGCGGCCGCATGCTCGAAAGTCGTGACCGTCACTGCGCCGTTCGGCATCCAAGCCCACAAAACGGGCGGAGGGGGATACGAATACCTCTTCGGGCGCCTGATCTGAACGGTCGCGTGGAGCTCAGACTGCCGCGACCGTCAGCGGAACCTCGTGTGCAGGTGGCGCAGGACTGCGATGCGCTGAGCTAGACCGCTGCCGCCGGCGACGACGAGCCAGGCGTTGCCGCGTCTTGCCGCGGTGATTTCCCCGTGCCAGTCACCGGGGGCGGCGAACAGGCCGGCAGCCGCGCGCACGGACTTCATACCCGGGATCGGGGCTGGGGTGCTGCCAGGGTGCTGGGCGTCGAGCAGAATCGCCGTCTCCAGCGGCCATCCGTGCAGGTAGTACTCGGTGTCGACGCACGACAAGAAGGCCCGCCCGATGATCTTCACGGGGTAGGGTCGGATCGCCTCGGCGACGTGCCCCCACTGGGGTTCCAGCGAAGGCAGGCCCCGGGCGCGGAGCGAGCACGGGCCGGCCGGCGGTGGCCATGGCTTTTCCCACCAGCGGATGCGCTGGTTGAACCCGCGTGCTTCGAGCCCCAGGTAGCCGAGTGGCCGGCGGTCTGCGCTCGTGGCGAGGAGCGTCGGGGTGCTGGCAGTCGGCGGTGCGGGCGCCGGGATGGTGCTCGCGGCTCGAGCGACCGGCATGGGAGGAGCGAGGGGACGCGGGAAGGCGATCTGCGCGAGTCGCAGTCCGTAGGGCAGCTGCGCCTGGATGAGCAGCCTCGTGGGGTGGCCGTTGGCGAGGACGCCGGCGACGCTCGAGGTCAGCAGCGCGCCGATTCTTTCTTCGGCTTTGAAGATGTTCAAGCCGGTGATCGCGCCGATCGCGACGCTGTGATGGCCCGGACCGGCGGTCACGGTGGGCAAGCTCGCGCAGGTCCCGCCACCGCGTTCGATCACGCACCAGCCGTAGCTGCCGCCTTCCAACGCAGGCGAGATATGCGGGACGATCAGCGCACGTTCGCGCTTGAGACGCTGAAACGCACGCAACTCCGCCGGCGAGCCATGCCGGCCCGCCGAGCCGGCCCCGCCTTCGCCGACGAGCCACGCGGCCAGCCCCACCAGCATCAGGGCCGCGCCGGCCGCCGCCAACCGCCGGCGCCGCAGCGCGTGACGGCGGCGCGCGTCACGGACAACCCCGGCGTCGGGTGGAGCCGACGGGGCGCAGTCTGGCGGGAGCTCGACAACTGGCGACATAGAAGCTATGGTGACTAGCACCATGCGCGAAGTCAAGCTCGACCGCACCGACCCGACGTCGCTGCATGAGCAGGTGGCCGCACAGATCCGGCGCTCGATCGCCGAAGGGGACGCGGCCCCCGGCGAGCGGCTGCCGCCGGCGAAGGACCTGGCCGCCGTGATGAATGTCAACACGAACACCGTTCTTCGGGCGTTGCGGACGCTGCGGGAGGAACGGCTTCTGGAGTTTCGCCGCGGTATGGGGGTGCGCGTCAGCGGCAGCCCGCAGCGCGGCGCAGTCTCCGCGCGTGCCCGTGAGCTGCTGAAGTACGCCCGTCAGCAGGGCTACCGGCGCGAGGAGCTGATCGCGATGATCGAGCGTCTCGGCTGAGGAGATGTTGCTCGCCGAGCACGAGAACCGCGGCGACGCCTGCCCCGAGGACGGCGTGATCGAGGAGACCCGCCGCGACGACGAGACAGAGCAGGGCGTCATCGAGGAGGCTCGCCGGCGACGCCACGCGGGCCGCTGGGGGGCTTCTTTGAGAGCCCAGCATCGGACTCGAACCGATGACCCCTTCCTTACCATGGGCGCGCGAGAGCGGACGTCTGCGGGTGGTTTGCGGGTCTCTGCCGGTAGGGCGGGGGTTTTGGGCTCGTCCTACGGGTGGCTGTGGGTCGGGTCCGGGCGACTGAGGCTTCCATAAAGCTTCCACAACGACAAGGGCCTGTCGGCGTGGTTCGTGCTTCTGCTGCTCGTGCAAAGTGTGCAAAGCGACAGCGCGCCGAGTAGCGACCGAAACGTCCGCTCGTCGTCCAGAGGGAGCGTCTGCCGGTTGGACGCAGGGACGCCCGCAAGCACGCGAAAGGGGGCGCCAGACGCAGCTCGAAATGGCGGAGAGACGCTGCCGCAAAGATCAAGGAGCAGCGGGCCCGTCGGGGCGTGCGAGATACTCAGCAGATCATGTCGCAGGCTACGAACGTCGAGCTTGTGCGCGAGATGTACGCAGCGTTCAATCGCGGAGATTTCAAGCGCGCGACCGACCTTTTGCATCCCGAAGCTGAGCTGCACCAGAATGAGGAGATGCCTGACCCAGACTCCTACTATGGGCGGGAGGAGTTCCAGAAGGGGCTCGCGGCTTTCAACCGCGAGTGGGAAGAGATTCGCTTCGTGCCCGAGTCGATCAGAGGCCTGCCCGACGGACGGGTGCTGATGGAGATCACTGTGCAAGCACGCGGGAAGCGCAGCGGGGCTGAAATCGAGGCGGGGAGCCTGTTTCACCTTTGGAGCGTCGAGGACCGAAAGGGTCGGCGCTGCGAGGTCTACCTGGGCCGTGAGAAGGCCCTCAAAGCCGCTGGGCTCGAGGCTTAGACCACTCTCGCTCGGGTGGGATCGGAGGAGCGACCCGCGCCCTGCTCCTTTGCGCGATTAGCGAGCGCCTCGCCCCGGACGCGGACGCTGCTGCTCCGGACGACCTGCGAGCGCTTGGGGAAGTCCCGGATGGAGGTGGGCAGACGACCGCTCGCGTGTAGCAAAACAGCAGTCCGCGCCCGAGCGCTAGCACCGAGATCGGGTGCTCGCGCCCTGGCTTCCGGATGCTTCAGAACTGAAGGCCGGCCGTCGCGGACATCATGGGCGCTCGGCGCTCGTGCACCGTCAAGATGATCTCCTCGATGTCGATGCCCTGCAGATAGATGCTCGTGGTGCCGAGGTTGGCGTGTCCGAGTTGGCGCTGGATGACGTTCAGCGAGACCCCCTCGCGTCTCGTGGCGCTCCGCCATCGCCGCAGTGAATCTCAAAGCGAGTCGAAGGGGCTGCGTCGAGGCGTCGTCGCTCAACTAGGTAGGGGTGGGGACGACCCTACCCGGAGGTCGGGTTCGTCGAGGTGGTATCTCGGGAGAAGGGGCATGGTCGCGACTCCGGTCTACCGCGAGGCTGTGGTGACTATTCGCACGCTCGCCTCGACGGCGAACGCTCGACGGAGTCAAAAGGGAGGTACGGCATGATTTCCACAGCAATCGACGGGAGCGGTCGCTCGAGGCTTGCTCGCGCCGCGAGCGATGCGTATCGAGCCTGGCGCGTGGAGTGCGCTGCCGCGTCAGATGCGTATCGCTGCTGGGCGGATGCGTTTGAGGCCAACTCCCACGTGGCCTGGCAGTCGTATGAGGCCGCGCTCGTTCGCGAGCAGCGGGCCTCATCACTGTACGCGGACCTGGCTCAGCAGGTGGAGGACCTCGCCAGCGGCGACTTCGAGCCGGGCGCAGACCTCGCCGCCTAGGAAGAGGCACGTGCCCGGAGCCGCTGCGGGTGGGTGAGCGCGCGCTGCGATCCGCGCCGAAACAGCTGCCGCTCGTCGACGTGATCAGGCGCCGCAGCCGTGGTATTGGCGAATCTCAGGACTGGCCCGCTGCCTCACGCCAGCGAGCCGCACGCGCGCCACGGATCAAGCGGCGGGTGCTCAGGCCGCCTGGGAGCCCAGCGCGGCGAGCGCGCCGTCGAGCGCGGCACGCAGCGGCTCGATGGATTGCATTGTCTGCGTCAGCAGCAGGCCGCCGTGGAGCGCGGCGAAGATCGCGAGGGCGAGCTGTTCGGGGTCGGTGTCATCGCGGAGGGCGCCCGCGGCGCGCATCCGTTCGATGCCGGCGCGCAGGTAGCCCCGCCAGCGGTCCATGTGGGCGGAGACTTCGGCTGCGTGAGACGGGTCGCGACCGGCGAGCTCGCTTGCGAGGGCGCCGATCGGGCAGCCCCAGTGGGGTTGAGATCCGTAGTGGGCGAGCACCGAGTCGCGCCAGCGCTCCCACGCGTCCCAGCTGTCGAGCGTGTCGAGCCATGGTCGCTGAGCGTCGAGCACACGCTCGGCCTGGAAGTCGGCGAGCGCGCTCACTAGCTCACCCTTCCCGCCGGGGAAGTAGTGGAAGAGCTGGCCCTTGCCGGTCCCGGTGCTAGCCCCGATGTCGTCCAGGCTCGTGCCGCCGACGCCGCGAGCGAGCACTAAGTCTGCTGCCTCCGCAACGATCCGGGCACGTGTCGCAGCGCCCTTCGGGGTGAGGCTTGTCGATGGGGTCATCGTCGCCACAGGATAGCGAATGTACTGACGGGTACAGAAAGCTGCTATCAATCCTGGGTCAGGAGACCTACTGCGCGAACCGGGATCGGAGAACCAATGCGACTGCACGGCAAGACCGCCCTCGTCACGGGCTCAACCAGCAACATCGGCCGGGCCATCGCGGTCGCGTTCGGACGGGAGGGCGCCGACGTCGTGGTCAGCGGCCGGAGCGCCCAGCGCGGCGCCGAGGTCGTCGAGGAGATCCGCGCCGCGGGCGGCAGCGCTGACTTCGTCGCCGCAGACCTCGACGGGTCGCCGGCAGCGTCGGTGGCGCTTGCCGATGACGCCACCCGCGCCCTCGGCGGGCGCATCGAGGTGCTCGTCAACAACGCCGGCATCTACCCCGGGGCGTCGACTGCCGAGACCGACGAGGAGACGTTCGACCGCGTCTATGCCGTCAACGTCAAGGCCCCATTCTTCCTGACCGCTGCGGTCGCGCCGGCGATGGTCGCGCGCGGCGAGGGCGCGATCATCAACCTCGGGTCGTGGATCGCGCGCCTCGGAATCCCGGTGGCCGGGCTCTACAGCTCGACAAAGGGGGCTGTCGAGACGCTGACGCGCGCCTGGGCTGCGGAGTTCGGGCCGCGCGGAGTCCGCGTGAACGCGATCTCACCCGGGGTCGTGCGCCCCGAGCGTCCAGAGGGCGCCGACCTCGCCGAGGTGATGATGCGGGGAACGCCAGCGGGCGCAAGCGGGACGCCGGATGCGGTCGCGCACGCGGCGGTCTACCTCGCCAGCGACGAGGCCACGTTCGTGCACGGCACGGTGATCGACGTCGACGGCGGACGCGTCGGGGTCGCCGTGATCGCACGCTGAGGACACGTGAGCCCGGCGAGCATGACGAACTCCTTGCTCTTGACCGACAGCTCGCCGACCAGCGCCTCGAGCTCGTGAGGTTCGGTCAGTCCCGCACATCGAGCAGCTTGTCGACGATTTCCAGCTCCAGCCTCAGCGCGTCAGGGCGACTCGGGACGTAGCAGGGCCCGGCTCCGTCGGTGAGGATGTCGTTTAGGCGAGCGACGCCGCGCGCGTTCACCGGTTCGCGTGCGCGCAGGCGGTGGGGCATCGCAAGCATCAGGGGGCGTGCCTCGCGGACTTGTGGGCGGCAGGGCGGAATGACCGAGGTTCTGTAGGGCGAGGGCGGCTCCTCGGCCAGCTCGACCAGACGCTCCAAGGAGCGGGCGAGCGTGTTGCGGTTGCGCTCGCTGGTCAGCTGGCGCGCGCGGGCGGCGAGCGTCGGCGACTGCCATGGTGGGACGCCGGCACCGAGCTGGCGGTCGAGCGAGTGGGCGCGGAGGCGCGCGGACAGCCAGGCCGCTCGGGGATGCCGGCGACGCCAGCCGAGGAGCGGTGCGGGTGTCACGGCGCTCGCGTACCTCATGCGCCGAGCAGGTTGTGGATGACCAGGTCGACGATCTTGATCCCGACGAACGGGGTGATGATGCCGCCGAGTCCGTAGATCCAGAGGTTGCGTCGCAGCAGCGCGCTCGCGCCGATCGGACGGTAGCGGACTCCCTTCAGTGAAAGGGGGATCAGCGCCGGAATGATGAGCGCGTTGAAGATCACCGCCGAGGCGATCGCCGAGCTCGGGTCCCCGAGGCTCATGATGTTCAGGACGTGCAGCGGTCCCTTCGCGCCGGCGCTCGCCGCGTACGTGGAGATGAAGATCGCCGGGAGGATGGCGAAGTACTTAGCGACGTCGTTTGCGATCGAGAACGTCGTGAGTGGGCCACGGGTGATCAGTAGCTGCTTGCCGACCTCGATGATCTCGATCAGCTTCGTGGGGTTGGAGTCGAGGTCGACCATGTTCCCCGCCTCGCGTGCCGCCTGAGTTCCCGTGTTCATCGCGACGCCCACGTCGGCTTGGCCAGGGCGGGAGCATCGTTGGTCCCGTCACCGGTCATCGCCACGAGATAGCCCTCGTGCTGGCGCTCGTGGATCAGCGCGAGCTTCGCCTCGGGTGTGGCTTCGGCGAGAAAATCGTCGACACCCGACTCCTCGGCGATCTTGGCGGCGGTGAGAGTCACTTGCGGACGATCTGGCTGCCTGCCGGAGACAGCACAAACCATGCTGCGCCGAAGGCCGTCAGGCCCTGGCCATGTGTCTGACCGGGCGTCGAGTCCTGCAGGAACGTGTACAACGGGTGGCCGTTGTAGGTGAGCTGCCGCGTTCCGTCCGAACGGCGGATCGTGCCCACCTTGGCAGCGCTTATGCTGCTCCCGGCGGTCGGCCTTCCGCTGACCCGAAGCGGTGGCCAGAACTTCGCGCATTGGCCGCTGCATGCGCTCTTTCCGCGGGTATCCTTCTTGAAGAGATAAAGTGTCCGTCCCTGCGAGTCGACTAGGATTTTCCCGAGCGAGGTACTGCGAACTTCGATTGTCTTCTTGGCGACGCTAACGCTCGCGGGCCGCGGACCCGCGACTGGTGGCGTCTTCGAAGGGTTGGCGGCGCTGGCAACGGGCAGCGCGGAGAGCGGTGCAACCGCCGCACCGGCGAGGACAATGGCGAACCTCCTGCGAGTCATGCTTACTCCTTCGTGTGGAGGGTTCCGTGACCACTGGCGCCTGGCGGGCCTGAGGTCACGCGGTTTGGTGAATGTTGTCCTCTGTGCTCGCGCTTGTCGTCGGCCTCGGCGAGACTCTTTGCGCTAGGGCACTGGTCGTGCAACGGCTGACCGCCTACAGCGGCTGCGGTATGAGCGTGGGTCGACCCCGTGAGTTCGGTCCGGTTGGTCTTGGACCGATGACGGGGTCCGGTCACGCTGCCTAAGCCAGGGGAGTTCCCGCTGAGCGCGCCCCCATCACCGGGGCTAGCGACGCACTCACGACAAGAAGGTCGACACGGCTCGCTCGAGTAGCGCTGAGCGTTTGATCGCCTCCGCCAGTTGGGGTCATCTTGCCCGCAATGGCGCAGGCGATAGCCGCGGCTCGACGGGAGGCCGCTCGCTTGCGGGTCGAAAACGCGTAGCTGTTGAGGCGCGTCTCCCGGCTTCAGCGTCGGCGCGCTCGCGAAACTCGAGCGATCGATCGACGCGCTCGGCGTCGACGTTGCGGCCGCAGGCTTCACTGGATCCGGCTGAACCCTTCGATGTGGCGGCGCTTGACCATCATCGGACCTCCGGCGCCGGCTTGGCGGCTCAGCATCTCCAGTACGGCGCCGCTCGGCTCCCCGTAGACCTGGATGCTCGTTGTTGCTTCGAGCGTTTCAGCGTAGGCGCGTGCCGCACGCTCCGCCACAACCTCCATATGCAGCTCCATTGAGGGGACGTCTGGGTGCATCTGCACGACGCCGACCTCGGTGCCCTCCTCGTTCGCGTACTCGTTGAACGCCAATAGCTGCGGCTCGTTTGCCTCGATTAACGAGCTGAGGTCACGGGCGCGCTCGCGCTCTGCCGCGAGCTTGCCCTCCCGGAGTCTGTTCGTGGCAATGAAGATGAACGGTCCAGACATCGTCGATCCTTTGGTCGCTGAGGCAGTCGCGCATACATCGTCGCGCGCGGACCCGTACCGCGCCACCAGGAGCGCAGCACATCGCGGCAAGCCGCCTTTTCGGGCTACCGCCGTGGGTAGACGCTGCGGCTAGGCCTACCCCCCTCGGCCGAGGCAAAAGAGTCGCCTCCAGGCCGACGACAGCCGCGATTCAACAGTGCAGCATGCACCGCTTCATCACCACTACCCCTCGAAGGAAGGTAAAGCATGCATCCCTCAACGCAGTCCCCGGGCGCAGATGTCGACGGGCCGATCGTGGCGTCAGCCGAGGAGTCAGATGGAGGTGTCAATCGTCGCTCGTTTTTGGTCACTGGAGTCGCGGTCGGAGTGGGGGCAGGGCTTGGGCGCTTTGGCGGTGCGGCAAGCGCGCTCGCCGACAAGCCGACCTCCCACCGCCGTGACAAGCCGACCTCGCACCACATATCGAAGGGGGACGAGGCGATCCTCAGGTTCCTCGCCGCCGCTGAGATCATCGAGGCCGACTTGTGGCAGCAGTACAACGAGTTCGGCGGTATCCAGGACGGTGAGGTCCCGGGAGGCAGCGGTAGTCCTGCGTATGTGCGCGCGCTGGAAGTGCTCGACAGCGACATGTCGCAGTACATCCACGACAACACCGATGATGAGCTCAGTCACTTCACGTTTATCAACGCGTTCCTGAGCTCGAAGGGCGCCGAACCGGTCGACCTGAATCGCTTCCGCACGCTGCCGAGCAGCAAGGCGAGCGGCGCCCAGCAGATCGGACGGCTCACCAACCTGATGGAACTCACGGTCGACACGAGTTGGTGGACGCGCTATCGCAGTAGCACCATGAACCCCGACTTCGGTGACTCCTTCCCGGAGGCAGTGCCCGGGCTGAGCAAAGGCAGGTTCCCGGCGATTCCACGGAACGACAAAGACCTGGGACCCGAAGACCACATCCAGGCGATCGCGAATACGGCTGGCTTTCACTTCGGCTTCATCGAGCAGGGCGGCACGAGCCTCTACCCCCAGCTTGCCCAGCGCGTCTCCGATCCGGAAGTCTTGCGGGTCCTGCTGAGCATTGGGCCGACCGAGGCGATGCACTTCCAGACCTGGCACGACAAGGCTGGCAATGCGCCGGCGCTGACCGATCCAACAAACGGCTTGGTGTTCCCGAACCTGAACGAACCGCCGTTCGGTGGCGAGGAATTTCAGACGAACCTAATCATGCCCGAGCCCACGATCTTCCTGGAGAAGAAGTTCCCGGCCGTCTCGATCGTTCGCCCGACGGAGACCGAGGGGGCGGCGATGGGCGCTGTCAACGCGCTGACCGCCGACGGGCTGTTCATCGGTCATTCGCAGGAATTCTTCGACGCGCTGAAGAAACTGGCGAGCGCCGCGGACGCCGCGACACCGGACGGGTGAGTCCGGCATCACGATCGTCGACGGTAGCCAGCCGGTAATCGAGCGCTCGAGCGGACGGTGCGTTGGGCGCGGCTGTTTGCCGCACCGGCCCGCTCGAGCGGTGCTCGATCTCGCTGCGTTCCCGCCACCACCCAGCACCCCGCTTCAACACAAATCCAACCGAAGGGACCACATCATGCTTGGACTCGACAATCCAGTTCATCTGATCTTTCTGCTTGTTTTGCTCCTGCTCGTGTTCGGCGCCAAGCGCCTGCCTGAGATGGGTCGCTCACTAGGTAGCGGCATGCGCGGCTTTAAGGACTCATTGAGCGGCGAGTCCGGCCAAGCCGCCGCGCTCGAGCAGGCGCCCCCGGCTGCGGTCGAGGAGCCATCAACCGTGGCCGCTTCGCTGAGCGAGTCGGGAGCGTCCCGGGCCTCCTAGCTGCTGGCACGGCGTGCCGGGGAGCCGGCCGTCATCTCGGGCTCGCGAACGAACAACATGGCTGTCGCCGTCGGCAAGATCGGTCACGAGGACCACGTCAGCGTCGTTGATCATCTCGATGAGCTGCTGACGCGGCTGCTCGTCTCGTTGGCCGCGGTCGCCCTGGCGTTTGCTCTTTGCGCGTGGCAGAACCATCGACTGCTGCGCGTGATCAACCAGCCTCTCGCGCACTAAGACTCAGAAGCGGGTGCGCGCGGGGAATGGGCCGCTAGGTGCCATCTACACGGTGCAGCGAAGTGCGCGAGTGGTTGCATCCCAGCTACAGCTTGTCGTGGGTACGCTCGAGCGCCCAGGCAGCGGCGCGAGCGCCGCGACGCGCACTTCGCTACACAGCGTCAGGCCACAGCTTCAGCAAGTTCTCGCTCGCCTTTCGGCCGCGCCGCAGGGCGAGAAGCCGGTGACCTTGGGGATCGGCGAGCCGTTTACGACCACGATGGGCATCGCGCTGATCTTCGCGTTCGTGCTGGCGCTGCCGATCGTACTGTACGAGCTTTACGGCTTCGTGCTCTGGGCGTTCAGCCCGTCCCAGCAACGGGCCGCTACGCCGCTGATGCTCGCGGTTCCGGTCCTGTTCGCCGCCGGCGTGGCGTTTGGCTACTTTGTGGTGCTGCCGGCCGCGGTGCGGTTTCTTCCAAAACTTCAACAGCGGGCAATTCGACGTGCTCGTTCAGGCCAGTCAGTACTACCACTTCGCGGCCGTAACGCTGCTGGCGATGGGCCTACTGTTCCAGGTTCCGGTCGGAATCCTGGCCGCAACCCGCACTGGAGTCGTCTCCGTGCGACAGCTGCGCCGCAACCGCCGCTACGCGCTGCTGGCCTGTGGCCTCGTTGCCGCCTTCTTGCCCGGCGATGCCATCACGCTCCTACTCGAGACGGTTCCGCTCTATCTCTTATTCGAGCTGAGCTTGCTCGTCGCTGCGATCGGCGAGCGGCAAGCGTCGCGCTGTCGCGGCCACCTCCGCTCCCATGCCGGCGGGGACCGGTTCGGCGAGGCACAGGAAAGCCGGATCGTCGTCGACAACGAGAGCGGTTTGCCCCACGCCGCGATGATCGCACCAGTCGTGCCCCGCGATGGTCGGGAGAACCCGAAGCTCCGTCGCGGGTAGGGTTTGCCATACCTGCTCATGTCGGGTGGGCCCCAGCATGATCTCTGGCAGACGGGTATGGCCGGAGTGCGCCACGCAAGCAAGAATCCGTGGCACGCAACGAGATCGTGTGAACACTGGAGAAAGCAATGGCACCGAGCCCCGACAGGCTATTCCTCTCGCGCCCGCAGCGTGACTCGCGCAACCTGGCCATAGTCAACGAGGTCGACCACGACAGCGACCGGTCGTCGGAGGCGATCAGCGTCTTGATCGCGTCGGGCGCCAACCTGGCGCGCGCAGGACTCAGGGCACTGCTCGACGCAGAGGCCGAGGTCGCGGTGGCCGGATCGGCCGCAACCGAGGCGGAAGCTGTCGATCTGGCCGGAGAGATCCGCCCCGACGTCCTGCTGATCGACGTGACGCAGCCCAGCCAAGATGCCACCAGCATCGACGGCGTGCAGGTGACGCGCCGGATCGTGGCCGACCCGGACACCTCGGCCGTCCATGTCCTGATCCTCGGCGCGTCTGAGCAAGACGAGGAGATCTTCTCGTCGCTCCGCGCGGGCGCCAGCGGATTCCTGTCGAGGGACATCGAGCCTGCCGAGCTCGTGCAAGGCGTGCGCGCCGTCGCCGCCGGTCAGGCGGCGCTCTCGTCGAGCGGCGTGCGGCGGGTGATCAACGAGCTCGCCTCGCAACCCGACCCGCGGCTGCCCAGCCCCGAACAGCTCGAGGAGCTGACCGCGCGTGAGCGTGAGGTTGTGGTGCTCGTAGCCGCCGGTTTGAGCAACGACGAGATTGCCGAGCATCTGGTAGTGGCGAACTCGACAGCAAAGACGCATGTCAGCAGAGCAATGGGGAAGCTCAGCGCGCACGACCGCGCGCAGCTCGTCACGCTCGCTTACGAGACGGGCCTCGTCCTCGCCGGACGGCCTGCGGCCCGGCGGTTTGGCATCGCCACCGCAAGCTTCGCTGCGGCTTAGGGTCGCTGAATCTCAGGGCGCTTCGGAGAGGCTCGGGGACGGGCGCCTGAGTGCGGCGCTTTGCCGGGTCGAGGCTCCGCTTGTA
>Ga0210409_10003157_pt1 | contig 18794 bp, 9 predicted proteins | sample IncBWH17MmetaG_FD_161649 | JGI IMG/M metagenome (GOLD analysis project Ga0210409, IMG submission 161649) | Forest soil microbial communities from Barre Woods Harvard Forest LTER site, Petersham, Massachusetts, United States - Inc-BW-H-17-M | ecosystem: Environmental > Terrestrial > Soil >... | reverse complement strand
CGAACTCCACACGCTGATCCTGAACACCCACAAGCCTCCACGACATCCGCACCTCACCGGACCGGAAACGGTCAGGTGTAAAGGATGTCCTGATAACAACCTGTAAAGCATGTCATGAGACTGAACAGCTTCATCGCGCCTAAGGTGGGAATGTAGAACCTCACCCAGCCAGCTCTTGCAGTTGTCCTTGCCGTTGTTCTTGTCCTTGCCTTTCTCATTTGTCATCCCCGAAGGGGATCTGCTTTCGCTCTTGCCGTTATCTGTTCCTTTCCCGAGCGAAGCAACTCGAGTTGCGAAGTCGAAGGACCTCGCGATTCCGGCCGGCTACGGTACAGCTCTCCGATTGCTCAAGCCCTCTCCCAAAATCCAAATCGTTGACGATACGTTTCCAATCAAATAAATTCGTTACACAGATTAAAACGTAATCGGTCGACAACCCATCCAGACCGCTTCAATCCTGTTCGCTACAACCAGAAGTCCTCTACAGGAGCAGCCTCCGTGAAGCTTCATCGTGCCCTCGCCGCCCTTGCTCTCTTCCTGTCGTCCACCGCCTTCGCGCAAATCGCCGCCGATCTCCGTGGCCGCGTCCTCGACCCCTCCGGCGCCGCTATCGCCAACGCCCGCGTCGGTCTCACCGAGACCTCCACCAACATCCATCAGGCGACGATCACCTCCACCACCGGTGACTACTTCTTCACCCACCTCAACCCCGGCTCCTACAGCGTCGTCGTCACAGCCACCGGCTTCCAGCAGCTCAACCGTACCGGCATCACCCTCAGCGTCGGCCAAACCGTCAGCCTCGACCTCAACCTCACTGTAGGCGCCCAGCAAACCATCACGGTCAACGCCAACGCCCCTATCCTGCAGGCCGAGACCAGCAACATCCAAACCAACATCTCCGGCCCCATCATCGTTGCGATGCCGCTCAACACGCGCAACTTCATTCAGCTTGCAACGCTCGCGCCCGGCGTCGCGCTTCCTCCCGGCACCCTCCTCCCCCGCATCAACGGCGGCCGCCCCCGCACCAACGAGTATCTCTACGACGGCATCTCCGCCCTCCAGCCCGAACCCGGACAAGTCGCCTTCTTTCCCATCCTCGACAGCATCCAGGAATTCACCGTCCAGTCCAACAACGTCCCCGCCGAGTTCGGCCGCTTCAATGGAGGCGTCATCAACGTAGCCACGCGCTCCGGCTCCAACGCTATCCACGGGAGCATCTTCGAGTACTTCCGCAACGAGGCCTTCAACGCCCGCAACTACTTCGCCCCGCCCACCGCGCGCAAGCCCGAGTACCGCCGCAACCTCTATGGCGCATCCCTCGGCACGCCCATCATCCGCGATCGTCTCTTCTTCTTCGGCGACTATCAGGGCGTCCGTCAAAACATCGGCGTCACCCGCATCTCCACCATCCCCACACTCAACGAGCGCAAGGGCATCTTCACCGGCGTCTCACACATCTACAATCCCGCAACCACCACAGTCGTAGGCGGCAAATTCGTTCGTACGCAATTCCCCAACGACACCATCACCACTCCGTTCGACCCCGCGGCCGTAGCCCTCCTCGCCCGCTTCCCCACACCAACCAATCTCACCGCCGCAGCCAACAACTACACCCGCACCGCCAACGACGCCGACCACCAGAACCAATTCGACATCCGCGTCGACGGCGTCCTCACCCAGCGCGATCATGTCTTCGGACGCTACTCCTACTACAGCGAAGTCGAAGAGCCCGTCACGCCACTCCCCGACGGCAGCGGAGCCATCACCGGCTCAACCCTCGGCACCGGCGGAGTCCCCGGCCTCTCCAGCGTCCTCGGCCAGCAAGCCGTCTTCGACGAGACCCACACCTTCTCCGCGCACTTCCTCAACAACGCCAAGCTCGGATACACCCGCCGCGGCAACACCATCGTCGGCCCCGCACTCGCCGACACCGCCTCCACCGCGCTCGGCATCCCCGGCATCCCCACCAACGCCGCCTTTAACAACGCCCTCCCCCTCTTCACCTTCACCGGCTTCCAGCAGCTAGGCCCCTCAGCCAGCACCTTCTCGCAATTCCAAACCGGCGTCTGGCAGCTCGTTAACACCGCCGTCTTTACCCACGGCGCACACGCCTTCAAGGCAGGCATCGACTTCCGCTGGTATCAGCTCAACACCATCTCCCCGCCCAACCCCACCGGCTCCTTCGCCTTCACCACCACCGGCACCAACCAGCAAGGCGTCACCAACACCGGCAACGCCATCGCCAGCTTCCTCCTCGGCCAGGTCGACACCTTCCAGATCGACCTCCAGGAAAACAAGATCCGCCCCCGCGCCCACATCTTCGAGTACTTCTTCCAGGACGACTGGAAGGCCTCCAACCGCCTCACCCTTAACCTCGGAGCCCGCTGGACCCTCCACTTCCCCTCAACCGAAAAGAACAACCAGGGCGCAGTCTTCAACCTCGCCACCCAGCAGCTCGACTACCTCGGCGTCGATGGCAACTCCCGTAGCGCCCGCGAGCTCCACTACACCAACGTGGCTCCCCGCGTAGGCTTCACCTACCTCCTCGCTCCTCAAACCGTAATCCGCTCCGGATTCGGCATTGTATTCATAGACCAATCCGGAATCACCACACCCTTCACCACCCCGCAGTTCCCCTTCATCCAGAACGTCCAGCAGCGAACCGGAGACAGCGTCAACGCCGCCTTCGCCCTCTCGCACGGCCCGTCCGTAGCACCCATCCCCTTCACGCCCGACGCCGGCCTCGGCCAAAGCGTCTACACCGCGAACAGGTATGCAGGCCCCGGCTACGTCCAGCAGTGGAACCTCGCCGTCCAGCGCGCCATCACCAACAACCTCTCCGCCGAAGTCGCTTACGTAGGCTCACACATCGTCCACGTCGGAATCCCCGACTCCAACCTCAACCAGCTCACCGCCGCGCAACTCGCGCAAGGCTCATCGCTCCAGGCCTCTGTGCCCAACCCCTACTACGGCCAGATCCCCGCATCCAGCCCCCTCGGCGGCAAAACCATCTCCACCGCCCAACTCCTCAAGCCCTACCCCCGCTTCCAGAACGTAGCCACCTACCGCAATAACAGCGGCAACACTAACTACAACGCCTTCCAGGCCAAGGTCGAGCGACGCCTTACCCACGGCATCTCTCTCCTCTTCGCCTACACCCACTCCAAACTCATGGACGACGCATCCTCCGTCTTCTCTTCCACGGTTCTCTCTTCGCCTAATACCAGCAGCCTCATCGCCGCCGACACCTTCCGTCCCTACCTCGAGCGCGACGCCTCCAACGGCGACATCCCCAACATCACTTCCTTCAGCGGCATCTACCAACTCCCCGCCGGACGCGGCCACAGCTTCGCCTCCACCGGCATCGCCAACGCACTGCTAGGCGGCTGGTCCCTCAACGCCATCATGCTTTTGCAATCCGGCATGCCCGTCACGGTCACGCAAGCAACCAACAACAACGCCTTCGCCGGATTCGCGCTCCAACGCCCAAACATCATCGCCAAAACCAGCCTGCCCGCCAGTCAGCGCACACCCGCGCACTTCTTCAACACCGCAGCCTTCGCCACCGCACCGCAGTTCACCATCGGCAACGGCTCCCGCAATCCAGTCCGAGGCCCAGCCTACCGCGACCTCGACATAGCCTTCGTCAAAAACACATCCCTCCCCCACGAAGCCAACGTAGAGTTCCGCGCCGAGCTCTTCAACATCACCAACACCCCCGCCTTCGCCCAACCCAACGGCAGCTTCGGCGCCGCAGCCTTCGGCACCATCACCGCAACCACCACCGACCCGCGCGTAGTCCAGTTCGCCCTCCGCCTCAGCCGATAACAACAACCATCCATCTTCTTTGGTTGTCATTCCGCCGCGAAGCGGAGGAATCTGTTTCTGCCGTTGCCGTTGCACTTGCCTTTCTTGTTTGTCATCCCGCAGGGATCTGCCATTGTCGTTGCTTGTCTTCCCGACCACCTCCAAACAACGTCATCTCGACCGAAGGCGGCGCTTTTGCCTCTATTCATCCCCGAACGACGAACCGCCATATTAAAAGAACTTGAAAATCTTAAGCTTCTCTTAAGGAAAAGTCTGCCATGATTCGACTATCTGTCCCGGAGACCAAATGACCAATATGACAGTTCTCACTGTCCGCTCGGCAAACCTGTGTTGGTTTTTCGTCCTTCTTTTCGCGGCAATGCTCGGAGCTTCCTACACGGTCCTCGCGCAGTCCTCAGCCGCCAGCGGACGCATTGAAGGGACCATCGTCGACGCCAGCGGGGCCTTGATTCCCAGCGCCTCCATTACGGCTCAGAGCCTTACAACCAAGACATCTGCCACGCAGCAGTCAGACTCGACAGGTCACTTCGGCTTTCTATCCGTCACTCCAGGACACTACGATGTCTCCATCGAGAAGAGCGGTTTCAAAAGCACGATTATCCACGACGTAGTCGTAAACGTGGGCACCACAACAACCCTCCGGCCACAACTCGCCGTCGGGGAGATGGAAACGAAGGTCACCGTCACCGCCGAAACCCTCGTGGACCTCACACAATCCGCCCTGGCCACCGTCATCGACCGCCAGAACATCGATGCGCTTCCCCTCAATGGCCGCAACTTCACCGACTTCGCTCTCCTCACACCGGGCGCAACGACAGACGGCGACGGAATGGTTAGCTTCAACGGCATCGCCGGCAACTTCAACAACTACTCTGTCGATGGCGGAAACAACAACAACGCCTTCTTCGCCCAGCAAATCGGTCGCACCAGCATCCCATTTCAATTCAGCGAAGACGTCATCCAGGAGTTTCAGGTAACCAGCAGCGGCTTTGAAGCTGAGTTCGGCCAGGCCGGAGGTGGTCTCGTCAACTCAGTCACCCGCAGCGGAGTCAACAATCTCCACGGAGACGGCTACTATTACATCCTCGACTCCGCACTGAACGCGAACGACCCCATCAACAAGTCTCTCGGTATTGCAAAGCCCGCAAATCGCCGCCAGCAGTTCGGCGGCACGATCGGCGGCCCGATTCACCATGATCGCATCTTCTATCTAGCGAACTACGAGGGGCAGATTCGCAACGAACCGCTCACCGTCAATAACTCCGCCGCGCTCGTCGGCCTGCCCGACGGCTTCCTCGCCGCAAATCCCGACCTCGCGGCTCAGGTGAACGCAGCCTCAGGCTCGTTCTCTCGCAGCTTCAATCAGAACGCTGCTTTCGGCAAGATCAACGCTGTCCTCAATAGCAAGAACACGCTCGACGGAACCTACAACTATCAGCGCTACCGCAGCCCGCACGGCTACTTCAGTACCCCAACCTCCACCGGCGACGGACTCTCTCTCACCGACGGCTCCACAAGCCATTTCTTCCAGGTCTCTCTTCACACCATCTTCAACGCCAAGACGGTCAACGAGCTGCGCTTTCACTTCGGCAGCGACCTCCACTTCGATCTTCCCGACACCCCCGCCACCGGCCCGGCCATTGTCATCCAGAACCCCGACACTGGATTCGTCTTTGGCGGCAATCGCTTCCAGCTTTCTACCTCCGACCATCGCTACGAGTTCACCGATAACCTCACCAAGGTGATCGGAAGGCACACGTTCAAGGCAGGCGTCGACATCAACTACAACCGCGACACCGACTACTTCGTCTACGCCCCAAAGGGCGAATACCAGTTCGCCAGTCTTGCCGATGTAGCCACCGGCTCCTTCCAGCTCTATCTCCAGTCCTTCGGTCAATCGACCATACCCATCCACTCGCCCACCTTTGCGGTCTTCGCGCAGGATTCGTTCCGGCTCAACCCGAAGCTCACCGTCAACTACGGCCTGCGCTACGATCTCCAGATCCTTCCCACCCCGACAGTCTGCAATCCTGACCTGTCCCTTACCTGCCACATCTCATACAGCAAGAACAACGTTGCTCCCCGCGCTGGATTCGCCTATTCGCCGTTTGCCAACAGCTCCACCGTCGTCCGCGGCTCCTTCGGCCTCTTCTACATGCAGGAGGATCTTCTCGACGTCTCCCAGACGCTCGCCTCGAACGGCATCTCACGGCCTTTCCTTGCGACCACAGGCCCCGGCTTCGGCAACAACAACCCCATCGTCAGCTTCCCCACATCCCTCACTGCTTTCCCTTCAGGCGCAGGAGGAACTCCCTCCGCCGTCGTCTTTAGCCCCAACTTCCGAAGCCCCTACGTCGAACAGGGAAGTCTCGCGGTGGAGCATCAGTTCGGTGCTCACACCGCGCTCAGCGTGGCCTACGCCTACAGTCACGGCCTTGCCCTGCTTGGCAACTCCAACGGAGTCACCCGCCAGGCGAACGGCAACTTCGGCTACGACCTGAACCTTGTTCCACCATCGCTGCAGGTCCAGGCCGGCGGAAACTTCACGGAAGATCAGGTCATCTTCCCCGACGGACACTCCGCCATCGTGCCCGACTACGAAGCCATCGACGGCAACTACAATCCCAACTTCGGCACGATCAACGTCATCGACAACACTGGCCATTCCAGATACAACGGCCTGCTCGTCTCCCTGCGCCACACCTCGTCTCAGTACTTTGCGACCGCGGCCTACACGTTGTCCAAAGCCGCCGACCAGGGCACCGGCTACTACAACCAGTTCGACCAGAAGTCCCAGAGCGGACGTTCGCTGCTCGATCAGCGTCATCGCTTCGTTCTGAGCGCTGGCTGGACTCCCACCACGGGCATCGTTCGCGGGTTCATCCTCTCAGGTGTATTGAATCAGTCGACCGGTCGTCCTTACACCGCCGTATTCGATTCCGCCCAGCCGAACTTCTCCGTCGTCCCCGGCGAAGGCTTCAACTCCTTTACCGGTCCCGGCACCACCAATCTGGACCTCAGTCTGGCTCGCGACCTGCACCTCAACGATCGATTCACCCTCAGGCTCAGAGCTGAATCCTTCGATCTCTTCAACCACGCCAACTACGCCGACAACGTAAACAACATCCAATACACGACAACCCAACAGAGCGATGCCAATGGAAATTCGACCAACGTGTGGGTAGCCGCCGTAAACCCAACCTTCGGCACTCCTCTGGCATCAACGCCTCGTTCCGGCTCGCGCAGCTTTCAGTTCTCCACCAAGCTGAGCTTTTAGAACCTTTCTAAAAGCTACAAGCGAAGGATGTCTTGCAGTTGTTTGTTTACGTCGTCATCCTGAACGCAGTGAAGGATCCCTGTATTTCGTTGTTGCTTGTTTTATGTCTTGCTTGTCTTCAGAGATTGATCGACGCATCAGATCCTCACGGCAGAAACCTCGCCCCATCCCTCGAACGCAGTTCGAGGGATGGGGCAAATTTATGCAATCCCGCTGTCCATCTTTACCACGCAATTCACCACATTTTGTCCACAAAAAACCACCCGCGAAACACCAAAAACCCGCGAAATCCGCCCCTTCCACCACACCGAAAATTTCCGCCGCGATACCCTTGATTTAAAGCAATGGCCATTCTCGATAACGACACCATCGTAGCCATCTCCACCCCGCCCGGCCGCGGAGGCATCGGCATCGTCCGCCTCTCCGGCCCCGCCGCCCGCGCCATCGCCGAGCCCCTCCTGAAGCTCCGCCACCCCCTCGCCCCCGCCCAGGCCCGCTTCGCCGAAGTCATTGATAAATCAGGCGAAACGCTCGACGAAGCCGTCGTCACCCTCTTCGAATCCCCCAACTCCTACACCACCGAAGACATCGTAGAAATCGCCGCCCACGGCTCCCCAGTCCTCCTCGACTACCTCCTCCGCCAGTGCACCGCGGCAGGCGCCCGCCTCGCCGAACCCGGCGAATTTACCCAGCGTGCCTTCTTCTCCGGCCGCCTCGATCTCACCCAGGCCGAAGCCGTCCACGACCTCATCGAAGCCACCACCCTCCACCAGGCCCGCATAGCGGCACAGCAGCTAGGCGGAGCACTCTCACGTCAAATTTCCCCAAGAAAACAGCAACTCATAGCCCTCATCGCCAGTCTTGAAGCGGGTATCGACTTCGCCGAAGACGACATCGACACCCTCCCCACCGCCCAGATCGCCCAGCAAATCGAGGCAATCCAAACCCCTCTCACCGCGCTCGAGCAAACCTTCGCCTACGGCAAAATCGTCCGCAACGGCTTCTCCCTAGCCATCGTAGGCCGCCCCAACGCAGGCAAATCCTCGCTCTTCAATCGCCTCGTCCAACGCGACCGCGCCATCGTTACCGCCACTCCCGGCACCACGCGCGACCTCGTCACCGAGCGCGTCTCCCTCGAAGGCATCCCTGTCGAACTCATCGACACCGCCGGCTTGCGCGACTCTACCGACGAAGCCGAAACCATCGGCATCGCCAAAACCCGCGAAGCCATGGCCGAAGCCGACATCGTCCTCCTCGTCCTCGACTCTACCGCCCCACTTCACCCCGAAGACGAAGCCACGATTGCCACCCTAACCAACCGCCCGCTCATCGTCGCTGCAAACAAAAGCGACCTCACTGTCGAAACCCCGCTCACCCATCACGACACCATCAAAACCTCGGCTCTCACCGGCTCAGGCATCCCGGACCTGCGCACGGCGATCCTCGCGCACGTCACCGCAACGGCACCCGCCGCCGAGACTGCTCTACTCACCAATCTTCGCCAGCAGCAGTCCGTCAGCACCGCATTGGCTGCACTGGCAAGCGCCCTCAGAGCCACCGCCAACACCATTCCCCACGAGATGATTCTTCTCGATCTCTACGAAGCACTCCGCGCTCTCGACGCCCTCACCGGCTCCACGACCAGTGACGACATCCTCAATCTCATCTTTAGCAAATTCTGTATAGGGAAATAGGCCCTGCGTTCGAAATGTAACCGACTCGGTATCATTTATCTCAAGGTTTAAAAAGAGGAGGGCTTCTTCGCCCTATCCTCGATTCCATTTGCAGATCAGGACAGAAGTCGCATCGCACAAAGATTTCAGAATCGGGGTTGGCAAGCTCCGCGCCTCCATCACTATTCCGCAGGGTCGTAGTTCAGATTAGGCCCGAGCCAACGTTCCACCTCTGCAACGCTCATCCCCTTGCGCACGTGATAGTCGGCCACCTGATCGCGGCCAATCTTGCCGAGGCTGAAATAACGCGATTCCGGGTGGGCAAAGTACAACCCGCTCACGCTCGAGCCAGGCCACATCGCAAATGACTCCGTGATCAGCATTCCGGTGTTCGCCTGTACATCGAGCAAACGCCAGATGGTGCCCTTCTCGGTGTGATCTGGGCAAGCCGGATAACCCGGCGCTGGCCTGATCCCTCGATACTTTTCGTGGATGAGTTCCTCATTGCTCAGGCCTTCGGCACAACCATAACCCCACTCATCACGCACTCGTTTGTGCAGGCATTCCGCGAAGGCTTCTGCCAGGCGATCGGCGATTGCTTCGGCCATAATCGCGTTGTAGTCGTCATTCTCGGCTCTGAACCGGTCGCACAGCTCCTTTAGGCCAATCCCGCTTGTTACCGCGAAGCCCCCCACGTAGTCAGGCAGTCCTGTCTCCTTCGGCGCGATAAAGTCTGCAAGCGACCGGCACGGTTCGCTCCCCTCGCGGTCCGATTGCTGACGCAAAAAGTGGAACCGCTCCAACACTTTTTCCCGTGTGTCATCTGTGTACAGTTCAATATCGTCGCCTACGGCATTGGCAGGAAAGAAGCCGTATACGCCTCGTGCCGTAATCAGATTCTTTTCAATGATGTCATCCAGAAGAGCATTGCCTTCCTTGAAGATCTGGCGTGCCTGCGCGCCTTGTCCTTCGTGATCGAGGATGCGCGGGTAAATGCCTTTCAATCCCCAGGTGTGGAAGAACGGAGACCAGTCAATGAACTCCCGTAGCGTCGCCAGGGGGAAGTTCTCCAGCACGCGCACGCCGGTAAATGCAGGCAAAGGTATATCTTCAGATCGCCACTCGATCGGTGTCCGTCTCTCGCGAGCCGTCTCTAAGGGAACGACCTTTTGGCGCGGGGCAGCATGGGCCTTGCGAACCGCTTCATATTCGTCGCGATGCCGTGCCACGAACTCAGCCTTACCTTCGTCACTCAAAAGGCTGGTCGTTACTGGCACCGCCCGGCTCGCATCCAGAACGTGCACTACAGGCTCACTGTAGTGCGGCGCAATCTTGATAGCCGTATGCGCCCGGCTTGTAGTTGCCCCGCCGATCAGCAGCGGCAGCTTGAAACCCTGGCGTTCCATCTCACGGGCCACATGCACCATCTCGTCGAGCGATGGCGTAATCAGGCCGCTGAGGCCGATTACGTCGGCCTTCTCTGCTTTGGCCCGTTCGAGAATCTTCTCGGCAGGCACCATAACGCCCATGTCGATGACCTCGTAGTTGTTGCACGCGAGCACCACGCCGACGATGTTCTTGCCGATATCGTGAACGTCACCCTTCACCGTCGCCAGCACGATCTTTCCCTGCGTCCTCACCACCTGGCCAGCCGCCGCCATCGCGGCCTTCTCTTCCTCCATGAACGGCGTCAGATACGCCACGGCCTTCTTCATCACTCGCGCAGATTTAACAACTTGGGGCAGGAACATCTTGCCCGCTCCGAACAGGTCGCCCACCACGCCCATACCATCCATCAGCGGGCCTTCGATCACTAGAAGAGGGCGGCCCACCTTGCGCGAGCTTCCTCGGTGTCGGTATCAATGTACGTATCTATGCCCTTCACCAGCGCGTGAGAAAGGCGCTCTTCCACCGTGCCGTTGCGCCATTCTTCGGCCTTTTTCTCATTTGCTACAACGCCTGCACCCGCGGCCTTCAACATTTCGCCGTGTTCCACCAGGCGCTCTGTCGCGTCGGCTCGCCGATTCAGCAGCACGTCCTCCACCAGCACCTTCAGCTCAGGCTCAATCTCCTCATACACCTCGAGCATTCCGGCATTCACAATGCCCATGTCCATGCCCGCCGAGATGGCGTGATAAAGAAACGCGGAATGCATGGCCTCGCGAACCTTGTTGTTGCCTCGAAAGCTGAACGAGATGTTCGAGACGCCGCCGCTGATCTTCGCATGCGGTAGGTTGGCCTTTATCCAGCGTGTGGCATTGATAAAGTCAACAGCGTAGTTGTTGTGCTCCTCCATGCCGGTCGCAACGGTCAGGATGTTCGGATCGAAGATGATGTCCTCAGGCGGAAAGCCAACTTCGTCGACAAGGATTCGATAGGCGCGCTCGCAGATGCGGATCTTGTCTTCGTAAGTCGCGGCCTGTCCCTGTTCGTCAAAGGCCATCACAACCACCGCCGCGCCATACTTCAGTACAGTAGCTGCGTTCTGGCGAAACTTGTCTTCGCCTTCTTTCAGCGAGATTGAGTTAACAATTCCCTTGCCCTGCAGGCACTTCAGCCCCGCCTCGATGACCTCCCATTTCGAGGAGTCCACCATAAACGGAACCTTCGCGACCTCAGGCTCGCTGCCCAGCAACTGCAGAAAGCGTGTCATCGCCACCACGCCGTCGATCATTCCCTCATCCATGCAGATGTCAATGACATTGGCGCCGTTCTCAACCTGCTGCCGCGCGATACTTACCGCTTCTTCGTACTTGCCTTCCTTCACCAGCTTCGCGAACTTTGGCGAACCGGCGACATTGGTCCGCTCACCGATCATGATGTAGACACCCGGCTGCTGGGTAAATGGCTGCGACCCCGACAGACGCAGGGGCTTCGTCTCCACGGCCGTGGCCGCGCTAACACTCTCCAACACGCTCATTCTCTTCTCTCGATCTGGCCGGCGTAAGATTCCTCACTGGACGCCACTCCCAGCTCTCGCGGAGGTTGACCTTCCAGCGCTTTTGCAATCGCCGCAATATGCTCGGGTGTATTGCCGCAGCAGCCGCCGGCTATATTAATCAGCCCTGCCTGTGCAAAGTCGTTCAGATAGCGCGCCATGTCTTTCGGCTCAAGATCGAATCCAGTTGGCGACAGTGGATTCGGCAACCCGGCATTCGGATAGCACGAGATCGCCACGTTCGCTTTCTCCGAGAGCTCTTCAAGAAACGGATACATTAGATCGGGGCCAAGAGAGCAGTTGAGTCCAACCGACAGCGGCTTCGCATGTTGCACTGCATTCCAGAACGCCTCAACCGTCTGCGCGGAGATCATCGTCTCGCCGCCGCGTCCCACTGCCGCCGAGATCATCACTGGCAGCTCCTTGCCATCCTGATCGAACACCTCACGAATCGCCACCAGTGCCGCCTTGGCGTTCAGCGAGTCGAAGATCGTCTCGATCAGAAGAAGGTCCGAACCGCCAGCGATAAGCGCGCGCACCTGCTGGATGTACGCATCCTTAACCTGATCGAACGTAACCACACGGAATCCCGGATCATCGGCATCCGGCGAATTCGAAAGAGAGACAGTCAGCGGCCCAATCGCTCCAGCCACAAACCGCTGACGCGAGGTTTCGTTCGATACACGATCGGCCCACTCACGGCACTGCCGCGCCGACTGCTCATTGATCTCCCACGCCAGGTCGTTGAGGAACGAATCGTCGATGATCTTTTGATAGAACGCAGGATCCTTCCTGCCGCCATGCTCTCGCGGGTCGTCCACAAAAAATTCGCTTTGAGAAATACTGGTAGCACCAAACGTGTTCGTCTCGATGATGTCCGCACCAGCCTCCAGAAATCGGCGATGGATGTCGCAGATCATCTTCGGCTGAGTCAAGGAGAAGATGTCACCGTTGTTCAGAAGGTCCTTCTTCGAGTCTTTGAAACGCTCCCCGCGAATGTCGGCTTCCGTCATGCCGTACGTGCGGATCGTCGTGCCCATCGCTCCATCAATGATGGCGATTCGGCTCTGAAGAATCTTTTCAAGAGGATGTTGGTGAGCTGTCTTCATGTCTCCCTTGTGGCCTCTGGCGTGGCTCTACCGGCATTGGCCGGCATCGCCACCGATTTGTGGTCTCCTGTCTCGACACAACGGACAGGGGAACATCTGATCCATTTCCATCAGGCACTTGCACGCCGGAAGCATCGGCCATCCGCATTAACGAGTGCCGTCAGGCTACATATCTTCCATTATCTCATTCGGATACAGCACTTTCTTGGATGACGGATACTCGCCTAAATCCGTGCTTCTCCGTGCAGGTCCGCAGTCGTCTTAGTCCGCAGCCCCACCACCTCATCCAGAATCCGCCCAGCCATCGCGCTCTTGGTCATCGCAGGAATCTCCACCAGTCCATCCCGCGTCACAAAGACTCCCGCGTTCCGATCCGAATCAAATCCCGTCTCGCAACCAGAGACATCGTTCACCACCACCGCATCCACGCCTTTGCGCTCCAGCTTGCCGCGCCCATTCGCCAGCACATTCTCCGTCTCTGCCGCGAACCCCACCACCAGCGTCCCGGCCTTCCGCCGAGCCACGACCTCCGCCAAAATGTCCTCCGTAGGCTCCAGCTCCAGCGTTCTCGCTCCATCGCGCTTCAACTTCTGCTCCGCAACGCGAGTCACTCGATAGTCGCTCACCGCCGCCGCCATCACCACGATTGTCGCTTCAGGCAGCAGATCCATCACCGCCGAGCGCATCTCCTCGGCCGTCACCACCGATACCATCTCACATCCGTCTGGAGCCGCCAACGCAGTAGGCGCGCTGATCAAAATCACTCGCGCTCCCCTTCGCCGCGCCGCATCGGCCACCGCATAGCCCATCTTCCCGCTCGACCGGTTCCCGATAAAACGCACCGGATCAATCGCCTCCCGAGTCCCACCCGCGGTCACAATCACTGTCTCTCGCGCAAGATCAGTCGTAGCCGCAGGCGAAGCAAGAATCTCACCCACCACCGCAGCAATCGCCGCAGGTTCCGCCAGCCTTCCGCCTCCAATCATCCCGCAGGCCAGATATCCACTTCCCGGCTCAACCACCGTCACCCCACGAGCCTTCAGCGTCGCAATATTCGCCCGCGTCGCCGGATGCTCCCACATATTCACATTCATCGCCGGAGCCACAATCACCGGAGCCGTCGTAGCCAGAAACATCGTCGAAAGAAAATCATCCGCCAGCCCATGCGCAAACTTCGCCAGCGTATCCGCCGTCGCCGGAGCAACAATCAGCACCTTCGTAGTCTGAGCTTCATTAATGTGTTCAATCGAAGACTCATCCCCCTCCGTCCCCGCGCCAGCATCCTCGCCCCAAAGGCTCGTAATCACCTTATGGCCCGAGATCGCCGCAAACGTCAGCGGCCGAACAAACTGCTCCGCAGCCCGCGTCATCACCACATGCGGATCGAGACCTGCATCCTGCAGCAGCCGAACCAGTTCCACCGCCTTGTAAGCGGCAACCCCACCACAAACCCCGACCGTAACCTTCACGCGCCCCTCGTTCATCGGAACACCTTCCTCTAATATGCTACGCTTCTCAGCCCGGCGAAGCTCATGAGAAGGACATGTGACACAAGAAGCGTTTGATCGGTTCAATCGCTACAAATTGGTGTTAAGCCTTCCACACTCACCCGTAACCGCATTTTCATCTTCGCGTAAACAAAAGTCCGCTACTCTGCTGACACCTACATGAACGTGCTGGTTATCGAAGACGACAAGCGCATCGCCGCTCTTGTCGAACGAGCCCTCATCGGCGATGGACACCGCGTCACTCTCTCCCACAACGGGCGCGAAGGCGCCGACATACTCCTCGCCAACAAGTACGACGCCGCGCTCCTCGACATCCTTCTCCCCGGCATGGACGGCTTCGAAGTCCTCGAGCGTGTCCGCGTCCGCCACTGCAAGACCCCCATTCTGGTCCTCACCGCCGTCGACAACGTTCCCAAGATCCTCCACGCCTTCGACCTCGGTGCCGACGATTACCTCGTCAAACCCTTCATCTTGGAAATCCTCCTCGCCCGCGTCAGCGCCATCGCCCGCCGCATCTCGACCGTCGAGCAGCCACCCGTCGCCGCCGCCGGCATCACCCTCGACCGCAACCGCCGCGTAGCCGTTCGAGACGGCAAACAGATTCCTCTCACCCGAAAACAGTTCGAGCTCCTCGAAACCCTCATGCGCCGCTCCGGCCTCATCACCTCGCGCGAAGAGCTCATCGAAGCCGGTTGGGGCTCGCTCACCGAGGTCAAAGAGAACACCCTCGACGTCTACATCCACGGCCTCCGCGCCAAACTCGAAGACCACGCCGACGGCCGCCCCCTCATCCGCACCGTCCACGGCGCCGGCTACATGTTCGTCGCGGCCTAACCTGTCATGCACGCTCTCTCCGTCCGTGCCCGGCTCATGCTGTGGTATCTCCTCGTCACCTTCGCTGGCCTCTGCGTCTTCGGTCTCATCTCCTACGGAGCCCTCCGCTACTCCCTCCTGCAGGGCAAAAAAAACCACCTCCAGGGCCGCGAAGACCGCCTCCTCACCTTCCTCAGCGACAACAAAACCAAGGGCGACACCTCACTCCTCGACGACCAGCTCAGCGACTTCGCCCTCGTCACCCATGAAGGCAATCTCTTTCAAATCCACCGGGCCGACGGCTCACTACTCTTCCCACTCAACCAATCCACCCCCGACTGGCTCCCCGCCAACAGCGAAGATTGCAACCATCCCACCTACGCTACCGCTATCCTCGACCGCAAGCCCATTCTGGTCCTCTGCCACATCATCCAGCTCAACGGCCAGCCCGTCCGCCTCCACCTCGGCGGCTCGCTCGAAGAGCAGTACGAAATCCTCCAGACCTATCGCAACGTTCTGCTTCTCCTCATGCCCGGCCTGCTCGTGGCCTCCGCGCTCATCGGCTACTTCCTCAGCCGTCACGCCTTTAGGCCCGTCGACCGCATGACCCGCGCTGCTCTCGGCATCGGCATCGGCAACCTCTCCGCACGCCTCCCCGTCCCCGCCGCCAAGGACGAGATCCAGCACCTCGCCGTAGCCTGGAACCAGCTCCTCGCCCGCCTCGAAGCCGCCGTCTCCCGCCTCAGCCAGTTCTCCGCCGACGCCTCCCACGACCTCCGCACCTCCATCACCGTCATGCTCGCCACCGCGCAGCTCTCCCTCCATCGCGACGGCCGAACCGAATCCGAATACCGCGAAGACCTCGACAAGATCGTCGCCGAGTGCCGCACCGCCGCCACCCTCCTCGACGCCCTCCTCTCCCTCGCCCGCAGCGACAACTTTATCCACGAGGTCGCCTTCAAACCCATCAACCTCTCCGACCTCGCCGTCCAATGCTGCCGCCGCGTCGAAGACCTCGCCGAATCCAACGGCATCCTCCTCGACTGGCATCTCCCCCGCGACCCCGTCCACATCGAAGGCGACGAACTCTTGCTCCAGCGCCTCCTCGGCATCCTCCTCGACAACGCCATCCGCTACACTCCTCAACACGGCGAGATTCGCGCCGAAGTCTCCCTCCTCGCCAACGAAGCCATCATCACCGTCCGCGACACCGGCATAGGCATGTCCGAAGACGTTCGCCAACGAGTCTTCGACCGCTTCTACCAGGCCGACCTCCGCGAGCGCAAAACCCAGGCCGGCAGCGGTCTCGGCCTCTCCATCGCCCGCTGGATCGCCAACGCCCACCACGCCGCCCTCACCGTCGAGAGCACCCCCCTCAAAGGCTCCGTCTTCCAAATCCGCTTCCCCGCAACCACCCCCACCGCCATCCTCGAACCCAGAGAACAAGCCCTCCGCTAACCGCTGTTGTCGTTCTTGTTTGTCATCCCGCAGGATCTGCTTCTGTCTTTGCCGTTGCCGTTGCCTGTTCTCCCCATCCCGCCACAAACGATCGGGTGCCCCATCTTCGGCGCGGCTTCATCGCGCCTAAGGTGGGAATGTAAATCTCTCCCTCGCCAACTCTCGCCGTTGTCGTTGCTCTTGAGGTAGAGCGGGGCTTCAGCCCCGCGTCAAACCGATCTCACGAGGTTCCTTCCTCTCTGCCGAAGGCTGGAGCGCAGGCGAAGCCGTAGCGACCAATCTATTGCCTTTGCTGTTGCTTTTGCCGTTGCCGTCATTCTGACCCTGAGCAAAGCCGAAGGGGAAGAACCCCTGTATTTGTATATCCGAGGGGAGCGAAGCGATCCGAGCCCCTTCGAAATCCCGGGGAACAATCCCCCCACCCACCACGTAGCAATACCCACACGGGAGAAACCCATGACCTCTCACGGACAAGACCTCGCCTACACCCTCCGTCGTCTAGCCAGAACCCCCGCCTTCGTCCTGGCAGTCATCATCTCCATCGGCCTCGGCATCGGAGCCAACGCCACCGTCTTCTCCATGATCAGCAAGTTCGTCCTCAGCCCCGCCCCCGTCGGCGACCCTGCCACGCTCATGAGTCTCCACACCACCCAGCGCAGCGACCGCTGCTGCAACAACTTCTCCTGGCCCCTCTACAACGACCTCCGCGACCAAACCCGCACCTTCTCCGACATGGCCGGCTACTACGACCTCGTCCCCGCCTCCATCGGCGGCACCGGCGACCCTGAGCGCGTCTGGGGACAAGCCGCCACCGCCAACTACTTCGACGTCACCCAGCTCCGCATGGCCCTCGGCCGAGGCTTCCTCCACACCGAAGAGCACTCCCCCGTCATCGTCCTCAGCTATCGCCTCTGGCAGCACCGATTCGCCGCCGCCCCCGACATCCTCGGCAAATCCGTCACCCTCTCCGGTCACCCCTACACCGTCGTCGGCGTCGCTCCACCCACCTTCCGTGGCATCGACCTCCTCCTCGACCCCCAGTTCTGGGTACCCTTCGGCAATATCGATCAGCTCGTCCCCAACCTCCCCGACCACAACTCCCGCCTCTTCCACTGGGTCACCGTCACCGGACGCCTCAAACCCGGCGTCAGTCACGATCAGGCCGCCGCCGAGCTGGCCACCCTGGCCAAACACTTCGCAGAAACCAACGCCGCCCCCGAAAAAGATCTCGAGTTCCGCTTCGAACAAGCCGGCTCCCTCCCGCCACGCGATCGCTCCACCGTTCTCGTTTTCCTTGCCTCGCTCATGGTCGTAGCCCTCCTCGTCCTCTGCATCGCCTGCGCCAACGTCACCAACCTGCTCCTCGCCCAGGCCTACAGCCGCCAACGCGAGATGGCCGTCCGCATCGCCCTCGGAGCCACCCGCACCCGCCTCCTCCGCCAGATGCTCCTCGAAAGCATCCTCCTCGCCTTCGCCGGAGGCATCGTCGGCGTTCTGCTCTCCATCGCCGCTACCCGCGGCCTCTCCTCCTTCCACTTCCCCGCGCCCATCCCGCTCAACACCGCCGTCAGCGTCGATTCCCGCGTCCTCCTCTACACCTTCCTCCTCAGCTTCGTCACCGGCCTCCTCTTCGGACTGATCCCATCCTGGATAGCCTCCCGCCCCATCCTCACCAACGCGTTGAAAGGTGAGGACGCCCTCGCCCGCCCCGGCCATCGCTTCAGCCTGCGCAACATCCTCCTCGTAGCCCAGATCGCAATGTCGCTCGTCCTCCTCTGCGCCACCGGCCTCTTCCTCCGCAGCTTGCAATCCGCCACCGGCATCGACATCGGCTTCCGCTCCCACAACATCCTCATGATGTCCGTCGATCCCCGCATCCACGGCTACACCCCCGAGCGCACCGTCCAGATCCTCACCCAGGCCCGCGAGCGCGCCGCCGCCCTCCCCGGAGTCATCTCTGCCGTCGCCACCGATACCGTCCCCCTCTCCGGCGGAGGCCGCAGCGACGGCATGAAGATCGAAGGCCACCCCAACCCCACCGGCCCCTGGCCCATCGCCGAGCTCTACATGGCCACCCCCGGCTACTTCGAAACCATGGGCATCCCTCGCCTCTCCGGACGCGACTTCAGTAACGAAAGCCCCACCGGCCCCAAAGTCGCCATCATTAACCAGGCCTTCGCCCAAAAACTC
>Ga0210409_10003156_pt1 | contig 18795 bp, 15 predicted proteins | sample IncBWH17MmetaG_FD_161649 | JGI IMG/M metagenome (GOLD analysis project Ga0210409, IMG submission 161649) | Forest soil microbial communities from Barre Woods Harvard Forest LTER site, Petersham, Massachusetts, United States - Inc-BW-H-17-M | ecosystem: Environmental > Terrestrial > Soil >... | reverse complement strand
TGAACGATGGCCAAGCGGTTGAATTCGAAGTGACCAAGGGCCCCAAGGGTCTGCAGGCCTCGAACGTCCAACCCCTCTAATTCCACTTCACAAAAATACGAAACGGGCGGTGCGCTTCGGCGTCCCGTCCGTTTTTGTTTTTGGCGGCACAGACTAAAGTCTGTGCCGCTTGAGTTACGCCAACGCTTGCTTCAAATCGGCAATTAGGTCTTCCGCATCTTCGAGTCCAACGGAAACTCGAACTGTACCTGGGCTCACATTCGCGCGCCGCAGCTCTTCGCCACTCATGTTGTAGTGTGAACTGTAGATGGGTAGTATCACGAGCGATTCGACACCGCCGAGGCTGGCCGCCAACAAAAACAACTTCACGCGATCGCAGAAACGCCGAGCGGCGGGCAACCCTCCCTTCAGATCGAACGCCAGCATCGTTCCGAATCCGCGCATCTGTTTTTTGGCAAGCTTGTGATCGGGGTGGGATGCCAGCCCCGGATAGTGCACGCGCGCGACCTTCGAATGTTTTTCGAGGAATTTCGCTACAGCCATGGCGTTTTCGCACTGCCGTGCCATGCGCACTCCTAGCGTCTTTATTCCGCGGATAAGAAGGTAGGCCGCTTCCGGATCCATGGAGCCGCCGAGATAGATGACCATGTGGCGGATGCGCTCCATCCAATGGTTGTTGCCTACAGCCACGCCGGCGATGACGTCGGAGTGCCCGGCCAGCGCTTTTGTGGCACTGTGCACCACAATGTCGTAGCCCATCGCCAGCGGATTTTGCAGCACGGGCGTGGCGAAAGTGTTGTCGATAATCGAAATGAGTTTGTGTTTCTTCGCGAAAGCAATCGCTTTTTGCAAATCGACTAGCCTCAGCGTGGGATTGGTCGGCGTCTCCACGTAGAGACATTTTGTGCGAGGCTTGGCGAGCTCCTCCAGTCCCGCAAGATCGGTGCCCACCTGATGCACCTTGATCCCCATGTCCGGAAAAACGTCACGCATCAAACGGTAGCTCCCGCCATAGACCTGCGCGGTGGAGATCAACTCGTCGCCGCACTTCAGCACGCCCAGAAGTGCAGAGGATATTGCCGCCATGCCAGAGGCCGTAACTACAGCAGCTTCTCCGCCTTCGAGTGCCGCAATCTTTCCCTCCGCAACACTCAGAGTTGGATTGCCGTATCGCGAGTAGATGTACGCTTTGCTCTTGCCTTCGGCCCACAGTTTCATCTCCGCCGTCGAGGAAAAGGTAAACGTCGACGTGCGGCAAATCGGCGTGCCCACAGGCGCTCCCACGCCGTGCCGCGGCGGTTCGCCGCCGTGAATGGCTAGCGTTTGTGGACCGAGCGTTTTCGGGTTGTGCTTGTGACCTGGCTTGTTCTTCATAAGAACACCATTTTGGATGGGAATTTCAAGCCGACAAGCACCAATTTGGCGCCGACTGGAAAGAAACAAGACGACTTCAGCGCACGTAAGTATATTGAGAGAGCGCCATGTCTTCGATACCAGTGTTTCCCCTCGCGGTCTGCTGCTGGATTGTACTCTGGCTGTATTGGCTGTTCTCCGCGCGCACTCAAAAGGCCGCAAAAAAACGTGAGCCTGGTTCCGAGAGGATGCGGCAAATCCTTCCCATGGCGGCTTGCTACATCCTTCTCTTTGAACCTCTCACGGGCTGGGGCTGGCTCGGAATGCGCTTCGTCGCAAAGCGCCCGGACGTGGGGCTTGTGGGACTTCTGCTCACCGCGCTTGGAGTAGCGTTTGCAATCTGGGCTCGCGCGCACCTCGGAGCTAATTGGAGCGCTGCCGTCAGTATTCGCTCCGACCACGAACTTATCCGTACCGGGCCATACTGGCGGATTCGCCATCCGATCTACACCGGGATGATTCTCGCCACACTCGGCACCGCATTGGTGGTCGGCGAGATACGCGCGCTGGTGGCCGTCGCCATCTGCTTTACAGCGTTCTACCTGAAAGCCAGCAAAGAAGAACGTTGGCTGGCGCAAGAGTTTGGAGACAAATTCCAAATCCACGCCAGGCATACCGGAATGTTTTTGCCCAGATTTTCCTGAACGCTCGTGGAGGCCCAAGAGTCCGCGCCAATCAGCGGAATCTTTGAAAAACTATCCCTCCTCTTCCGCGGTTTCGCCGTGAGCCGGTTTGTGGGCGTCGATTACTTTTTGCGCCAGCTCATTCGGTACGTAGTCGTAGTGGGAAAACTCCATGGAATAAGTAGCGCGACCCTGCGTTTTGGAAATGAGGTCATTGGCATAACTCAGCATTTCCGAAAACGGCACCTGCGCCTTGATGACTACGTTGTGCCCGCGCGCTTCGCTTCCCGCGATGCGGCCTCGTCGCGAGCTGAGATCGCCCATCAAGTCGCCGGAATATTGGTCCGGCGCGTAAACCTCGACGTGCATCACCGGCTCGAGCAGCGCAGGCTTGGCCATCTTCATCGCTTCCTTAAACGCCAGCGACCCGGCGATTTTGAAAGCCATGTCGGACGAATCCACATCGTGATACTTGCCGTCGTAGAGCACGGCGCGGAAATCCACCACGGGAAAACCGGCGAGATAGCCGCGCGCGGCTGCGTCGCGAATCCCTTTCTCCACAGAAGGAATCCAGTTCCTTGGAATCGCGCCGCCAAAAACGTCATCGACGAACTCAACGCCTTTGCCGCGCTCAATCGGCTCCATCTTGATGCGGCACACGCCAAACTGGCCGTGCCCGCCAGATTGTTTCTTGTGCTTGCCTTCGGCGTCGGCTCTGCCTCGTATGGTTTCGCGGTACGCCACCTTAGGCGGCTTCAGCGTGAGGTCCACGTGGTAGCGTTTGTGTAACTTCGCGACGACGACCTCAATATGCTGCTGCCCGGACCCGGCAAGGAGAAACTCTTTGGTCTGCGGGTCGCGCATGAAGTGTAGTGCGGGATCTTCCTCAATAATCTTGTGAATCGACACTCCGATCTTGTCCTCGTCGGCGCGCGTTTTGGGTTCGATCGCGAATGTGATCGAGGGTTCCGGCAGTTGCGCAGGCTTGTAGTAAATGGGAGCGGTTTTGTCGCCTAGTGTTTCGCCAGTAGTGGTTTCCTTCAGTTTGGCGATGGCGCCGATATCTCCCGAGTGCAGATCCGCAATTTCAGTGAACTGTTTGCCCTGTACAACTTGCGTATGCTGAAAACGCTCCAGCGTGCCCCGGTTATAATTCGTCAACGTTGCATCATTTTTCAACACACCGCTCTTCACTTTGAAATAGTTGATACGCCCAGCGAAAGGATCAGCGAGCGTCTTGAACACGAAAAGTGAGAGCGGCTGGCCGTCATCGTACTTGCGCTCCACGCGCTCGCCCTTGCCGTTGGGTTCCGTGAAGCCGACCTGCGCGTGCTCATCGGGATGCGGAAACGCGTCGGCCAGAAATGTTAGCAAGCTGGCGGTTCCCACATTGCGCAGCGCGGAAACCATCAGCACGGGAAAGATCTTCTCTGCGACGATGGCCTTCCGGACGCCCGGAATCAAATCCGCAATCGGAATCGTGCCCTCCCGGAAAAACTCTTCCATTAATTCGTCGTCACCCTCCGCCACCATTTCGACGAGCTTCTCGTGCGCCTCCTTCGCTTCATCGGCAAGTGCGGCGGGAATTTCTTCTGTCGTGGGCTTCCCATCTCCATCCGGCTTGTAGATGTGCGCTTTCATCGCGACGAGGTCGATCACGCCGCGAAAACCTTTCTCCGTGCCGATGGGAAGTTGCAATGCGACGACATTCCGCCCAAAGACTTGCTCCAATGATTCCATCGAACGTTCAAAGCTGGCCAGCTCCCTGTCCATCCAAGTCAGTACAAACGCGCGGGGAATGTCGTACTCGGTGCAATAATCCCAAACTTTTTCCGTGGTTACTTGTGCTCCGACATGCGCATCCACGGCGATTAGTGCGCAGTCCGCCGCGATCAGTGAAGCTTTTGTCTCGGTGATGAATGTCGAGTAACCAGGGAGATCGATGAAGTTAATTTTGACTTTTTCAGAGCCCCCGGGGTGCCCGCCGGAACTGGGCCACTCCGCATAAGCCAGGCCCGTTTGAATCGAGATCTTCCGCGCGATTTCCTCTTCGTCCCAGTCGGTGGTGGTGCTGCCTTCCGCAATTTTTCCCCAGCGCGGCGTCATTCCCGCGGTGAAGAGCAACGACGACACCAGTTGCGTTTTGCCAGTGCCGCCGTGGCCGACAATGCCAACGTTGCGTATGTCCTTGGTGAGATAGCTCTTCATATAGACCTCCCTTTGCGTGGCCGCGGTGATGCCGGCGCCAACAAGCGAGGTCCGTCCCGAAGAATTCAGGCGCGGGCCTGCGCCTGGGTGTGCCATTCAGAAGTTGTGATGGAGAGCGTGGCCCCGATGCCGGCGTTCTGCAGGGTAAGGCGCCGGCCAAGCATTATCTACCCCTGGTCCGTTCCCCAACCCCGCGGATGCTAGCACACGCCCTTGCTTCGCGGCAATGCTCGCTTCTTAGCTTTGAGGCACTCCTCATCGGCCGCGCGATTCATCACCTCTGGCGACATGCGCGAGCAATTTGCGTGTGCTGCTTATTCGCTCGAGGTGCCGCGCCGATGAACTCCAGTCAGTCGCACCCTTGACAATTTCCCCTGGGAAAATACCCGCTGGATAAAACCTTCGTTGGGTCAGGGAGATTTTTCTAGGACTAGTACTCTCCTAAATCGCGCGAGCGCTGTTCTTGCTTCCTACCCCATGAAGACAAATACCTTAGCTCATGCCCAGCCCCGGTCTCCCCGGCCCTCTGCGTGCACATAGAACAAAGGGGATGTTTGTCTCTATAGCGATTTCGCGTTTAGAACGCGGCGGCAGCACGGCAGACACATCCTTCAGCAGATGACATCGGGTTGCTGCCCGGAAGCTGGAAGACATAGAGGAGGGCAATCATGGGCGAGTATCAAGAATCGAACCACAACGATCAGAACAGTTGGGCGGCTATGCAGGTTGGCGCAAACCGCTTGCTGCTCATCGCAGTCGTAACGCTGCTTGGAATCGCAGGGGTGGCTTTCGCGTACGGCCTTCATCAACAATCGATGGTTCGCCAGCTTACCGCGCAGACCGCAACGGCCAATGTGGCAATGAGCCAGATGCAAGGGCAACTGAATGCCTTGACTGCTAAACTTAATGAAGTGACAGCGGCGCCGACCTCGCCTCAGCCCCTGGCGACAACCACGCCGCCTCTCGAGGCAGCTATTTCGGACGCTGCAGCGGACACTTCCGCGCAGACCCCTGAGGCCGCGTCCACCTCCGCGTCCGTCCCTTCCGCCACGCCTGCACCGGCGAAGCGGCACGTCGCCAAGCACCGCGCTCCAGTTGTCGACAAGAAATACGTGCAGCTCCAGGCTCAGTTGGCCGAACAAGAGAAAAAGCTGAACGAGACGCAAGAGGAAGTCGCCAAAAACCGTTCCGACCTCGAAGGGACGATCAATTCCACTCGCGACGACCTTAACGGCTCGATTGCCAAGACGCACGATGAACTCGTAGCCCTCGAGAAGCGCGGCGAGCGCAGCTACTTTGAATTTGACCTCTCCAAGCAAAAACAATTCCAGCGTGTCGGGCCTCTGACGCTTTCCCTTCGCAAAACGGATACCAAGCACAAGAGCTACGACGTGGCGATGATCGTGGACGACAATGAACTTCAGAAGAAGAAAGTAAACCTGTACGAGCCCATCTGGATTCACACCGAAACCGATTCCCAGCCCGTGCAGATCATCGTGAACCGCATCGACAAAGACACTGTTCATGGCTACATCAGCGCACCCAAATACAAGCCGTCCGAGTTGGCTGCCGTTGGCTCTGCGAGCGTGACGCCGGTCTCCACCAAGTCGCCGGCCAACGCGCCGGTTCCGTCGCAACCGCAGCAGCCTCAGCAATAGATTCTGGTGATTTTCGCGGGAGGGCATTCAGCAGGGTGCCCTCTCTCTTTTTTGCGCCTTCTCAAACGCAGAAGTCTCACGGCGCGCGATCGAGAACCGGTTTCAGTGTGACCTGGCTGTCCTTCAGAATTTCAAGCATGCGTTTCCATTCGGCAAGTCCATCACTCTTTATGACCAAGATATGGCTTCCCGCCGCGAGCTTCAGTTTTGCAACTGCCTACGAACTTGTCTTCCTCGAGAATCTCTGCGCCATCAGGGTCAGACGTAATCGTAACGGTGCCGAATCCATGTGGAGTGGGGCTGGCGTATGGTTCGGAAGCTACACCTGCCGCCTGCGAGGCGGACGAAGTGGTGCTTGAAATAGGTTGTGTTTCAGAGCTAGAGATGACCGAGATTGTGATGTCGGAGCGGTTATTGCCGGTCGACGAAACAGTAGCAGCGCCAGGAGCTACGCGTGCAGCCCCTGATCCTGCGCTCTCCGTGGAGCTAGTCGAGGAGACGGTGGGATAAAAACGATGTAGAACTTCCAAAAGATCCAGTTCATCGGGCGTCCGTCATTTGCAGCTCTTTGGTGGCGTAACCCGTCAGGCTGATGCGCGCGACCATGGGATGCTCGAGGCGCGAATCCATGGATGTCAGCGTTTTGCGAAAATAGCCGCCAGGAAAGTCCTTTTCGAACGGAGTCGTGCCCGCAAGTACTCCGTCAATTTCAACCGTCGCACCTGAGGGACTGCTCGTAATCTTGAGAGTTTCCGCGGCAGCGCGCACTGGGCACAAAATCAGAAGGAGAATCGCTGCGAGACGAAGGCGGGTACCAGACGCCATGAAACCACCTCGCCGAAAGGATGAACCCGACAGTTAATTCATAGGGACAAATACAAAAGGAGAAATCTACGAACGATTGGTTTGCTCCGGGTTCTTCTCGTAGCCGGGGCAGAAAAGCACTGGTAGGCGCGGGTATTTGGCGAATCGCGCATCACTCCGCGACAGTTCACAAAGCAGAAACACCGACCCTCGGCTCGATTCGACGCTCCGCGCGTGGGCACAATCCGCGCAAAGCCCCGCTTGCTCCTGCGTCACGGCGGCGTCTCTTGCGTTCGCCATTCTCCTAGAATAACGCAGCCACCTTCAGAATCGAGAGCGGCCAAAATGGCCTCGGTCTAACGGCGTCACGCACTCTCCTCGAAACCCGCCTCTGGCTCGGGAAGCCTATCGCGGTCGCCTGCAAACCACACGTAGAGGGTCGGCAGAAGAAAAATACTCAGAAGCAGCGCGCCAACAAGGCCTCCCACAATGACGATGGCAAAGGGCCGCTGCGAATCCGAACCGATGCCACGCGAGAGAGCCGCTGGCAGCAACCCGAGGGTTGCCACCAGCATCGTCATCATGATGGGCCGAAGCCGAAGCACGGCCCCATCAATCGCCGCGTCCTCAATTGTGTGGCCCCGCGCTCGCAATTGGTTGATATATTCCAGCATGATGACACCGGTTTGCACCGAAACTCCGAAAAGCGCCAGAAAGCCCACGCCCGACGACACGCTGAAGTGTGTGCCCGTAATCAGGAGCGCCAGCAATCCACCAATGGGCGCCATGGCCACGTTGGCGAGAAGCAGGAGGGCCCATTTAAAAGAGCGAAACATCGCGTAAAGAATGCCGAAAATGACGAGTACGGTCAGTGGCACGATGACCAGCAGCCGCGCCTCCGCCCTCTTCTCGCTCTCGTATTCGCCGGCCCAGTCGATGTGGTATCCACGCGGCAGCTGAACTTGTGCACTTACTTTTCCAATCGCTTCCTCGACCGCGCCGCCAAGATCGCGTCCGCGCACGCTGTATTTAATAGCGATGTACCGTTGATTTCCTTCGCGGTAGATTTCTGAACCGCCGTCACGGACTTCGATCTTGCAGAGCTGTCCGAGCGAAACGCGCTCGCCAGAGGGAGCCAGCAGGCGAATGTTCTCAATGGCTTCTCTTGTGCTGCGGTACTGAGGGAGGTAACGCATCACAAGGTCGTATCTCGCCTCACCCTGGAGCACCTGAGTAAAAGCCGTCCCCCCGACGGCCGTTTGAACGGCATCTTGAATATCCGCGACATTGATTTGATGCCGCGCGGCTTGCACGCGGTCCACGGAAATCTCCAAGTTGGGTTGTCCCAGCACTCGAAACACTCCCAAATCCTCGATTCCGTTCACCTGCCGCATGATATTCACGATCTGATCCGCTTGGGTTTCAAGAAGCTTGAGATCGTCGCCATAAATCTTTACTGCAAGCTCGCCCTTTACCCCGCTTACTGCTTCCTCCATGTTGTCCGCAATAGGCTGAGAAAAATTCCAAATTACGCCGGGAATTTCGTCCAGTTCGCGCTGCATCGCGGCGATTAGTTTTTCCTTATCTTCGCGAAACACAGGCCGCCACTTCTCTTTCGGCTTCAAATCGACGAAATACTCCGTATTGAAAAAACCGGTGGTGTCGGTGCCGTCATCGGGACGCCCTACTTGGCTGGTGCATTGAGTGACTTCGGGGAATGAGCAAAGCACAACCCGGGTTTGATTCGCCAGACGAGTGCCCTCGGTAGGTCCCGTGCTGGGAGCGAGTGTGCCGCGCACCCAGAGCGCGCCCTCGTCCAGATGCGGCAGGAATTCAGAGCCGATTACTCCGCCTACAGTAAGATAAATAGTGACCGCCAAACCCATCGCTGCGCCACCTACCGTAACCAGGCGATGTTCGATCGCCCATCTCAGGGCAATGCGATATCGTTTTTTCAGGAACTCCATTACAGGGTTGTGCCATTCGTTCACGCCCTTGCTAAACAGCAGGCTGGACAGAACCGGGGCGACGAACATCGAGAATAGGAGCGCGCCGATCAGCGCAAAAGCTACCGTCCACGCCATTGGGTGGAACAAACGCCCTTCCACGCGCTGCAGCGTGAAAATCGGCAGGTACGCCGTGATGATGATCGCAATCGCGAAGAAGACGGGCCGCTGGACTTCGTGAGCTGCGTTACGGATGCGCTCCAGCGTCGTTTTGTACGAAGTGTCCTGATGGCTCAGGTGACGAACTATGTTTTCCACCATCACCACGGCGCCATCCACAACCATTCCGAAATCCAGCGCTCCAAGGGAAAGCAAATTCGCGGGAATGCCCTTCAGCTTGAGACACGTGGCCGCAAACAACAAAGCAAATGGGACCGTCAGCGCCACGATAAACGCCCCGCGGACATTCCCCAGAAACAAGAAGAGCACCAGCACCACCAGAAGGATGCCTTCGGTGAGATTGTGCAGAACCGTGTGTGTCGTATAGTGGACCAGGTCGCTGCGGTCGATGAACGGAACGACCTTCACCCCGGGTGGCAAGATGTGGTCGTTCAACTCTCTGACCTTCTCGTGGATGCCCGCGAGAGCTTCATCCGCATTTGCTCCCTTGCGTAAGAGCACGATCCCAGAAACTACATCGTCGTTATCGATAATCCTTCCGTCTTCGTGGTGGATCGCTCTCGCAAATTGGCCTAGCCGGATCTTGGGCCCTTGGGCCACGACCGCTATGTCCTTCACACGCAACGGCGTGCCATTCTTGGTCATGATCACGGTGTCTTCTATGTCGCGCACATTCCCGACCAGACCTACTTCCCGGACATTGATCTGCTGCAGGCCGCCTTCGATAAAGCTGCCCCCCGCATTGGCGTTATTGTTGGTGAGCTGCTGCTCGACCTGCGCGAGGCTGAGTCCGTACGCGATCAGCTTATTAGGATCCACGCGAACCTGATATTCGCGGGTCGGCCCGCCGAAACTTGCCACATCCACGACGTCGGGAACGGCCTTGAAGTTTTTTTCAACCGTCCAATCTTCGATCGACTTTAACTCCATCACGTCGTAGCTCGGGTTGGTACTCTTTAAAGTATAAAAATAGATTTGTCCGACGGGGCTCCAGTCCGTGCCCATCTGTGCTACCACGCCGGGAGGCAACGTAACCTGCGACAGCCTCTCGAGAACTCTCTCTCGGTTCCACGCGTTCTCTTCTTCATCATCGAAAATCAACTTTATGTCCGAGAGCCCGAAGAGCGAAAAGGATCGCAAGTGCGTCACATGAGGGATGCCGTTCATTACGATTTCGAGAGGAATAGTAACCTGTTGCTCGATCTGTTCCGCGGAAATTCCCGGCCACTGCGTGATGATCTCCACGTAGTTGTTCGCCACGTCTGGATACGCTTCCACGGGAAGTTGATGAAAAGAAATCGCACCCCAGCTGAGCAGCAGAATCACCGCCGCCAGAACAAGAAAGCGGTTTTCCAAAGAAAAATCGACAAGCTTCCCAATCATTTACTGCTCCGCCGTGTTCTGCAACACCAGCGCGTTGCTCACCACCTGCTGCCCCGCGTGCATTCCCGCGATGATCTCCTGCATCTTGTTCGGCAGCGTCTCGCCTCCCGTCACCTCCACGCGCCTGAATGTCTTATCCCCGGCGGGCATGTACACCCACTCCCGGTCGTGCAGATGCAAGATTGCATCCGCTGGAACGGCCGCATACATTTCTTTTTTCTCGCCGCGGAATGTGGCCGTCACAAACATCCCTATTTTCATCAATCCGGGATTCTCCACTTCGATTCGCACTTTTGCCGTTCGGATGTTGGGATCAAGAATTGGCCCAATGTTGCCGATTCGTCCTCTAAATACCTTGTCGGGATAAGCGTTCAAACGAACCTCCGCCGTTTCGCCGACATGCACGTTGGCAAGGTCATTCTCGTAAACATCGCAGAGAATCCACACGTCGCTCAGGTCGGAGATCGTAAAGGGATTGGGCGACCCCAGGCCGGCCACTCCCGCTGCGTTTGTAACTTGCTGGTCGGTGATCACTCCCGACACGGGAGCGTAAATGTCCACAAGCCCAGACGGGTGGTCCAGCGGACTGCCAAGAACGCGCAGGTGTTCGGCCGCTGTTTCCACGTCAACGTGCGCCTTGTTCTCCACATCTTCCGCGGTCTGATAATCGTTCAGGGAGAAGGCGCCCTTTTCGTAGAGAAGCTTGGCCCGCTCCAGTTGAGCACTGGTCAGTTTTTCGTCCGCCACCGCTTTTCGATAATCCGAAAACGCCGAGGCAATATCCGCACTTTGCACGCGCATCAGCAGTTGCCCTTTTTTCACCGTGTCACCGAGCCGCGCCTTGATCTCCACCACCCGGCCCGTGGCAATCGATATCACCGGCACCGTCCGCGACACATCGGGACTCACCACGCCCGTGGCAACCAGCTGACTAGTAGCCGCGTATTCGATCGCCGTGAATAGCGGAAATTGTTCCGGGTGATCGACCTTAACCACGTTTACGTCTTGCTCGTGCTCGACCTTCGCCGCCGGCGGCGCTTCCGCCTTGGGGTCACCTTTGCTCGCGCCGCAGCCGGCCGCAAAACCTGACAGGGCAAGCGATAGCGCCAGGTATTCAGCACCCATGCGAATCATTGTCTGACCTCACATCCTGCCGCGGGAGTCGCGTATCACGCCGCAGTAAAATAAAAATCAAAATCATTGAATAGCTGCTCGATCGATATGCTCCTGCCTGGCGCTTCGAAGTAGTTGGATTTGGATAGGGATGCGCCCGGACGGTCGGAGCACTGTATAAGCCCCTCCGGGTGCGCAAGTTTACGCGCTCTTTAACAGAATGCTTAAGACTGGAAAGCGAAGGTAGGAGGTGCCCGGCCAAGCAGTGAGAAATCGAGCAGCCGGATCACGCCAGGGGAATCCCGCAAGGATATTTTTCCGGGACGCGACGACCGGCCAGAAGACCCGTTTCTTTCCTCGAGTTTCCCCGTCGACGAGTGAGAACGAATGAGAGCAGCGCTCTCCCAGAGCGGCATTGTTGCGGTGTTCCAAGCCCTCTCGCACTGCCAGATGAACGCCGGAAACGCATCCGGCTCGGCCAGAGTAAAGTTTCCGTGGCCATCGTTCAACAACACGGCGACTTGTTGGTGCAGCCACGCAGTGCTGACCAGCACATCCAGGGCGTTGTCGCCGTTTACATCCCGTGCCACGATCTGCAGCCCACCGGCTGGCGCAGTTACCCCAAAGACTTGCACGGTACCGGCCGTCAGCTTTAATCGTATCGAATACCGCGTAGTGCTCGGGGAGTTGCTCTTTTGGAATTCTACGGTCGCCAAATCCGGTTTTCGGTCCCCGTCAAAATCCGCAATGGCAAAAGAGGAGTTGAATCCCGGCGAAGAACCAGGCGACTGCTGCGTCGGAATCCTAGCCGCATTTGCGCACCAAGCCGCACTAAGTACAAAACAGATGACCAGAAGAGCCCTGATACGGGCTCCTGCTATGCTAAGACTCTTGTGGCTCTGCGAAAGCATAAGCTCCAGCTAGACGTACAGCTTCTTGACACGCACTACAGGGTTCCCCGCCAGAATACCATTCCCAGCGCAAAATCAGCTCGCAATCGCTCTGAAATCTTTCTGATTGACTAGCGCCTGTCCGGGGGAGCCGCCGCGGGAGTGGCGGCAGGGGATGAGGGAGGAGCCGGCGGCTTCCCGAAACGCGCTTCATCGATTGGTGGGTCAAGTTCGATCTTTTCCACGACAATTCGCTGCGTAACGTCCGCGCCGGGAGTGTTTGAAACAAGCTCAAACGCGAACTTCAGCCCTCCGACGTCCCGGTAATCGTGAAAGAGGGTCTCGCGTGTGACTGCTTCGCCGTTCACGCTATCCGCCCCGCTCCACTTGACCAGCAAAAACGTCTTTGTGTCGAACGAGTAGGATGAGACTTGGCCGTCTTTGTGCGTCACCTTGAGCACGTACGCATCCCGGCCCTCGACTTTCTCCGTGCCGGTCAATTCTATGGTGTTTCCTTTGGCTTTGGCGTCCACCAGCGGGCCGTCGAAGTCAGCTTCATTCACTGCATCCTTTATGTCCTCCGCCGACATGGGCTCGGCAACGACCTTGCCCACAAAAGGGTTGATCACCCAGCCGGTGTCTTTGCCATTGAACGAACGCACCACAGTCTTGTTTTGGATGGTCACTTCGTTGTGCATCTTCCCCGGCCGTTTGAACTCGGCCACGAACGGCCCGTACAACTCCGGGTTGAAGTAAATAGTGCCCGTAATGCGCTCAGTCTGCACAGCCTTGGCTTTCTCTAGCCCGCCGCGGGCAGCGAGTACTTTGGCGACGATCTCATCGGCGGTCTGCGCCGCCGCCTTTATCGGGCACCCCAGTTGAATTGCCACCTGGAGCCCAAATTGGAAGATGGCCAGTACCAGGGCGCGCTGCAGAATCCTATACGGCGTGGTGTTCATCGGTATCCTATTTGAAATACGCAGTCTTTAGGGCCGCATCCTTTTCATGGCCTTTTGTCATGTTAAGAGGAGAAGCAGTCTGGGTCAATTTCGTTGCCCAGGAGGGCTCGTCAGCCTGCTCCTGCCGCATCGACCGCCGCCAACAACAAAGGGAACAAGATGCTCTTGACGGAGTATAGATGGGCGAATACGCTGCGGCACCGGTCCGTTTCGAAGCTGGGTAACACGCGACGAAGAGCATTCGGTAGATATGCCATGGAAATGCAGGAACTTGAATGGGAGAGACAATGAATTGGATGAGATGGGGAGTAATCTTCCAGGGTATTCTTCTGATTTCGTGCCTGGCGAAAGCACAGACTCTCCCGCCGGATGTGACCAAGCAGGTGGACAAGGTCTTTGAGAAGTGGGACAAGCCAGACTCGCCTGGCTGCGCGCTGGGCGTCTACAAGGACGGGCAGATCGTCTACAAGCGCGGCTACGGCGTGGCTGATCTGAATGATGACGTGCCCATCACGCCTGCGACTGTCTTCCACGTGGCGTCGATGTCCAAACAGTTTACGGCCGCTTCCATCGTCTTGCTTGCGCAGCAAGGGAAACTCTCCCTCGACGACGATGTGCGCAAATACATTCCGGAGCTGCCGGACTTCGGCGCGCGCATCACCATCCGGCACCTGATTCATCACACCAGCGGCCTTCGCGATCAGTGGAACCTTCTTGAGTTGGCGGGCTGGCGCTATTCTTTGGATTTGATAACAGATGACGACGTGATGTCCGTGATGACGCGCGAGAAAGACCTGAACTTCAAGCCCGGCGACAAACACGTTTATTGCAATACCGGCTATACACTGATGGGACTGATCGTCAAACGAGTGAGCGGCATGTCGCTGCGCGAATTTACCACCCAAAATATTTTTGAACCGCTGGGAATGACGCACACGCATTTCAGGGACGACCACGCCGAAATCATTAAACACGATGCGCTGGGCTACGAACAGGAAGGCAAGGCCAAGCCCTTCCGGATGAGCCTGACGAACTTCGACACCGTCGGCGCAACCAGCCTGCACACCACGGTGGAGGACCTCCAGCTCTGGGATGAGAACTTTTATCATCCGCGCGTCGGAGGGCAGGCATTTCTCCAGCAGATGCTAGAGCGCGGCAAACTCAATAGCGGCGAACAGCTCGACTATGCGTTTGGGCTGGTAGTGGGCAAGTACAAAGGCCTGCCCACGGTCGACCACGGCGGCGCCGATGCTGGCTATCGCTCGGACCTGATACGGTTTCCGGACCAGCATTTTTCCGCTGCCGTCCTTTGCAACTCCGCGGAGACGAATCCGAGTCGGTTGGCCCGCCAGGTCGCCGACATCGTACTCGCGAAAGATCTAAAGCCCGTCGATGCCACTGCGACGAAAGAACCGGCGAAAAATGCTGTAGTGACGCTCACGGCCGAGCAGATGGCCGCGATCGCGGGGATGTATTGGAACAGGGAAGATGATGATTTCGAGAAAGTCCAAGTGAAAGACGGCAAGCTACAGATCGAACTTGGCGGCGAGTTTCGCGGTCTCAAGCCCGCTGGAGAGGCGCATTTCCACGTGGCTGACGTTCCCTGGGGTGACGATGTGGACATACATTTCGTGGCCGCCACCGCGGAAAAACCGCGACGTCTCGAGCAGAGTTTCGGCGGTGGAAAGCCAAACATTTTTGAAGCTGCGACGGTGTACACTCCCACTGCCGCGGAACTAGCTGAATACACAGGCGCTTATGTCAGCGAAGAAATCGACCCCGTCTACCGCATGGTCCTTCAAGACGGCAATTTGTCCCTCACGAGGCTGAAGAACAAACCTGACCCTCTTCGGCCAACGGTGCGGGACGTTTTTACGGGGGAAATCGGCACGGTGCGCTTCACGCGTGACGCGAACCAGCACATTTCCGGCTTTATTCTGAACGCCGGACGCATTCAGAATTTCCGCTTCTCGAGAAAGACTAACTAAGGTTCGGCGGCCGCCCTCTCGTCAGAAATGTAGTCTAACGGGGCCAGAGCCACCCAAATGTCCCGGCAGTTAGCAAGCCGTAAACGAGGCCATCCATCACTTCCTTGACGGTCATGCTCCAAGTCTGGCCCTTCCAGATGGCGTTGCTGAACTGCCCCAAGCCATACGCGAGGAACGCAGCCGTGCCGACGACGCGAAACACGCCGAGATAAAGCGTGCCAGGCGCAACCGCGTGGGTCGCCAGATAGGCGACGAAGAAACTAACGAGGAGGCAATAGCCGAACCATTGCCCGAGGAACTTTGGCATGGCGACCGGGCCATTCGGAAAAACGGTCATCATGCCGACAGGTCCTTGCTTGTATTTTTCCTGCATGGCAGGCGTCTTCATTCCCTGGTGGGTGCCAAAAGGAAAAATATAAAGCCCACGCGTCAGGCCCGCACCGCGCAGACTGGCGAGAAGTTTGTCCTCATCGGGCAGTTGCCGGTAGTCGCCGCGGTGGTAGGGCAACACGGTATGCATGATGGAGCTGGCAATGAATACGATTACCGCCGAGAGCAGAATCGGGAGCCAGAGAGCCGTGAGAGGAACCATGGGCAACCCCCTCGGTAGCGAATAAGAATAGGGAGTAATGGCCGGGAGATTATCTTCAGACCGCGCCGGGGTCAATAGCCAATGGAGAGAGCTAAACAGCAGTGAAGAAGGAGCCGTCTGGAGAAACGTAACCATATGCCATTCGCGGCGTGTTAAACGCGAAGCCGGGGTTTCCTTCGCAGTCCAGGAGGACGAGTCCTCCCGTGGCGTGCGTGCGTCTTGCTAGAAGGTGAACAGCTTCGCGCGCAACGTGCATCGCCGTGTCAGCAGCGCACGAGTGCGATGCCGGACTCGATGAGTCTCGTGAAGAATCGGACAGGCAGAAAGCTGCATTGCCCGTCCGCAGCAGGTCTGTAGCAGTCTTGGCCATGACGATCTTCATGATCGCCTCGCCGTATCCCGTGCAAGAAACGCCCCCGGCAGTAGAATCGGCGTAGCACCCGCACCCAATCAAGGGCGAATCGCCTACGCGCCCAGGAAGCTTGCAGCACGTCCCGCCAGTGGAGGTGGCCGCAAACAGCTTGCCCTGTGAATCGATCGCGACGGCGCCGACGGTGCCTTGCTCATGGCCGCGATGGTGCGCCGCCGCGTGTTTGTCCTGGCTGCAAAGCTGCCAAGCATCCCGTTCGGCGTCGCTGACGAGTTCAGCAGGATCGCACAGCGCGAAGCCATTGTCTCTGGCGAACCGTTCAGCGCCCTCGCCAACAAGCATCATGTGCGGGCAGTGCTCCAGCACAGCGCGTGCGAGGCGGATCGGATTGCGGATTCGATGCAGAGCAGCAACAGCCCCAGCGCGCAAGGTCGCGCCGTTCATCACGATCGCATCGCACTCTACGCGTCCATCGAGATTGAGATGCGAGCCAAACCCGGCGTCGAACACCGGCTCGTCTTCCAGCACAACAATCGCTGCTTCGACAGCGTCCAGCGCGGAACCGCCTCGCGCAAGAATCGACCAGCCCGCTTCGAGAGCGCCGCGGCACCCAAGATTACATGCCTCCACGGCTTCGTCGGGAATATCCCAAGCACCGCCATGCACAATCAAAGAAGGTTTCATCGCGACGAGAATCGCAAAGCGAGCAGAATTTGTCCAGAACGGGGAAGCGCGGCCGTGTTCATCCCCTAGATGAAGAAATCGAGAACGAAGAGAACCGCACCCAGAAAAAGCAGTATGAAAGCAGGATTGATGTGCCGGCGAGGAAACCGGCTAAGCGAGCGAATACACTGCGAAGGCACGGCTTTGAGCCGAGACTCTTCCCGAACGCTGTAAAAGGGTCCGATCACTATGTAGCGCGAAAGGCTGCGCCGGAACGCCCCGAACTCGTCGTGAACCCAAATGGAAAAGTCGTCACGATTGCGCCAAACCAAGGCCGCGCCAATCGAGAAGGCCACGTACCCCAGCACAGTTAAAAGCCCGAGCGCCGGGCCAGCTCCCCAATACATGGTGCCTCGCAGTCGAACCACCCACTTCGGTTGGACGCCAGAAAAAGCCGAAAAGTTACTCGTCCTCGTGAATCGTAGTTAGCCGGACGATTTCAAATTCTTTTTGCCCAGCCGGCGTGGCCACTTGCACTTCGTCGCCGACCTTCCGGTTTAGCAAAGCCTTGCCGATAGGCGAAGTGGTTGAAATGAGCCCCTTCTCGACGTCCGCCTCTTCCGTGGTCACCAGCTTGTACTCGATTTTCAACTCTTTGTGAATATCCAGTACCACAATGCGCGAACCGTACCCCGACCGGTCTTTCGGAATATTGCTCAGGTTCAGCATCCCAAGGTCGCCCATGCGCTTTTTGAGCTGGCCGATTCTGGCGTTGACATATCCCTGCCGCTCTTTGGCGTATTTGTACTCCGCGTTTTCAGACAGGTCGCCGTGCGCCCGAGCCTTGGCGATCTCCTTGGGGAGGTCGATGTTCAGCTCGTGCTCGAGGTTGTCGATTTCCCCTTGCAAGCGCTGCTTGATCTTCGCGAGCGGGTCAGACATGGTCGTAGGTCACCAAAAGTTGCTGCCAAAAATGTTCGCGGAGTCCGGTTTAGCAGGATGGCTCGCCGGACCCCGCGCGAACAAGCATTATAGATGCGTCGCATTTGCCGCCACAAGGGGCTGGCACAGATAGTTTTGACGCATCGGGGTCCCTAGCCTTGGCAGCTGGGCAACCGCGACTGGCAGATTTGCTCTCAGCCAGCTTTTGGGCAGATTCAGCGGACCTTTACTTCCACGTCTTGAGATTGCGTCTTTCCCGCGGCGTCTTCGATAGTAAGCGTGTAAGTCATTGATTTAACAGGTGATACATCCACGCAACGGGCAGTCGATGGCCAAACCGGCTGAGGCTGCGGCTCCAGCTTAACGGTCTTAGCGTTGGCTACCCCGTAACAGAGCTGTGCCGATTCGCCTCGCCGAATCGTCGTGGGACTGGCATAGAAACTAAGGATCGCCAACTCCTTGCCGCCAAGCTGCTCGACGGCCAGACGATCCTGTTCGTGCTGCTTCTCCGCATGTTCCTGCGCCGCTTGGTGTTCGATATTGCGCCTATCCTGCCAGCGCGAAAACATGACAAACACAACGCCGAGCAGAGCGACGACCAGAATCGCCGAAGAATACAGGAGCGGGTTTTTCAAAAGAGATTTCGGTTCAGAAACCGGGTCAGACGCCATGGGCATGCTCCGAGAGGGACGAAGCTCCTGAAACCAAATAACTTGGATGCGAACTCGAGGAAGAAAGCTAATTTCGTTTCATTTGCAAGGGCTGGAGAAAAAGTCTCCCCCCAAAGTAATTCACTTCGCAGCGTGGGCCAACTCGCGCCAAGTGACCAGCTTAATCTTCTGCTCCCGCACCAACCCCCGGAACTCCTCGCTAGTAAAAAAGTTGAAATCGCGCTGCCGCCACGCCGCACCCCAGGTATCGCGTTCGCGCGTGGCCGCGCGCATCTCTTCGTCATCGAACGCCAGATGAATAATGAAGACCGTCACCCCGGGCTGAAGATTCTTCAGAGCCGTGGTGTAGAAATCCGCCCATTTTTCCGGCGCCACTCCCGGCTCAATCGTCA
>Ga0210409_10003155_pt1 | contig 18796 bp, 27 predicted proteins | sample IncBWH17MmetaG_FD_161649 | JGI IMG/M metagenome (GOLD analysis project Ga0210409, IMG submission 161649) | Forest soil microbial communities from Barre Woods Harvard Forest LTER site, Petersham, Massachusetts, United States - Inc-BW-H-17-M | ecosystem: Environmental > Terrestrial > Soil >... | reverse complement strand
CGAGGATGGCAAGCCAGAAGGACGCGAAGACGAGCCACATGTTCCAGACCTTCAGCATGCCGCGCTTCTCCTGCATCATGACGGAGTGCAGGAAGGCGGTGCCGACGAGCCATGGCATCAACGAGGCATTCTCAACAGGGTCCCATCCCCAATAGCCGCCCCAGCCAAGCACGGCGTAGGCCCAGTGTGCGCCGAGAAAAATTCCGCAAGTGAGCAATCCCCATGTGACCATGGTCCAGCGGCGTGTGATGTGGATCCATTTGTCGCCGGGATACTTCATGATCAGCGCGCCCAGCGCGAAGGCGAAGGGTACGGTGGTTCCTACGTATCCGAGATAAAGCATGGGCGGGTGGATCACCATCTCGGGATACTGCAGAAGAGGGTTGAGACCAGTGCCGTCGGGGCGGAGCGGGCCTTCGAGCAAGCCGAAGGGATTGGCCGCGATGTTTACCAGCGCAAAAAAGAAGACCTGCACTCCGGCGAGAATGACGGATGCGTAAGCGAAGAGACGCGGATCGGTCTTGTAGCGAAGGCGCAGGATGAAGGCGTATCCGGAGAGCAGCAGCGACCAGAACACCAGGGAGCCTTCTTGGCCCGACCAAAGAGTAGCGAACTTGTATTTCGCGTCAAGATCGCGATTACTGTGATGGTAGATATAAGCGATGGAGAAATCATTGCGGAAGGCGGAGATGACGAGAACCACAGCGGCAAGAAGCACGGCCGGGAACACCACGACGCCGGCACGGCGAGCGGTCTCGCCGAGACGGTTCCAGTCAGGATCGTCCTTGAAAATGAGCGCGAGCAGCCCGACTCCGAACGAATAGACGCTCAGCGCAAAGGCGAGGAGCAAGGCAAAACTACCGATTTGTGCCATGTGGAAGAGCCCTAAGTTATTTTTTCAGAAAGTGGTGGTGGTGGCAACCGCGAGAGTAGCGAAATAGGGTCACAGTAGGACAATGGGGCAAAGGGCGAAGGGACTGGGAAAACTGCGCCGGAAGACCGGAGACTTTCGTAAACGTTTCCGCCGCTGGACGGCAGCCGGAGCGCGGCCGCCAGACGGATGAGTCGAGCGCCCTTAAGCGCTGTACTGGTGGTAACGCTGGCGGATTTCCTGCTCCGCAGCGAACCAGTCGTCGGATTCGTGGCCCGGCTCAAATCCGCGGCGCTCGGCCAACAGATAGGCGAGGCGCCGGATCTCGTCTTCCAGGTTAATGGGCACAATGGTGGCACGCGAGTCAGACCTGACGATCTCCGGCTTGGCCTCGGTCTTCTTGCGAACCGTCTTCTTGGCGCCGCCGTTGACAGCGTCGCCGTTCCCGTTTGCTTCTGCCGCGAGGACCTGGTTCGAGGCAATCTCGACAGCAGGGTTCACACTGGTATCATCGCTGATTTTCTTGGGTACTCTAGGTTTTGCCATGTTTGCTTACTCCTTGAACTCCTGGTTAGGAATGATCGGTGATAAAGAGACGACATTGGTCGCCCCTCAAAGTTTCTGATTGTAGGTCTATACCTCTACTATATCGCCAGTCCCCTTGTGAACGGAGAGGATTTGCACGATTTTTTTTAATTTTCACAAGCGGGAATTCCGAAAGGACACAGTACGAGGAGAGGATTGAGTTGGGGAAGAGTTTTCAAACCGCAGAGGTCGCGGATGAAATCCACAGAGTTCGTACAGTGAGCGTGTTCCGAGGCACTCCGCGTGAGACTAATGCCAAGGTGGCTTGTTATAATCGTAGGCTCTCGCCGCGTGGCGCTATCGTCTAGGGGTTAGGACGGAAGATTCTCAATCTTCAAACCCGGGTTCGATTCCCGGTAGCGCTACCAAATCTTCCACTTGGCTGAAATCCCCAGTGTTTACGCGGCGTAAGAGAATATTTGCCCGCTGTCTTTATGGTCTTGCGGGTTCCCGAATGTCTCTCTGGAACCCTGTAGGAACGGACAGTAAGTGGACAGTAAGCGGGGTTTAGGAGGGCGGATTGTCACTGCGGGCTAGGTCTGCTTTTCTCAATCCGGTAGCCGCGCTGGAGGTAGAGGAGCTCATCCCGCAGGCGGAGAAGTGTCCCGGCTTTGTGAGAGTGACTGTGCTTTCTCAGGTCATGGGCAACGAGGTCTAGCACGGTCGCCACCGTGCCGAAGTAGTCGTTCGCCTCAATATGAAATTTGAGCCTATCTTCGTTCATGCTTCCATTATTGCCCCGCCGAGTTAAAGGAATTCTAAAGAAAAGTTAAAGCCCAGATAAAGAGAACTACGCGAGTTCTGCGTCACTGCTCCTGAGGTGGCACTGACTCACGGCTTCGAGGACACCCGGCAAGGGATGGAGCGCCCCTTGCCGTAGCACGGCAGAACAACATCGTCGAGCAGGCGCACGCTAATAGGCACTTCGCCGCTGAGAACCGGACGAGGGCCGCGGCCAGGAAGCCGTATCAATTGGACGGGCCAGAGGGCCGGGACAAGCCAGGCGAGAGCGTCGCGGGTCGCGTGTCCTCGGCCCTGAATGCGCCCTGCAGAATCCAGTTTGAAACCGCGGACGGAGACGATTCGGGTCGAGATCGGAACTTCGGTATCGGGCAGAATGAGCCGGTCGAATTCGAGGCGGAGCCAGCCTTTGCCCACCAGCCGTCCGGGGTCCTTATAATCAGAGAGTTTTCCTGTAAGGTAGCTATCGCGCGGAAACGCCGGATGCCCGAATTCGCGGAACTGGCTGAGATAGCAGACGACGGGCTCGCCGACTTCCGCCGTCGCGGCAGAGAAGTTCGGTTCCTCGAAGCTACAGGCGAGCAGTTCACCTGCGCGAAGAGTCAGTTCCTGGGCTGGGGCGGGCAGGTGTAGGGCGAGGAGCAGTATGCCTGCGATCAGGGTTTTCATGGGGCCTCCTTAATGACTTCTTTTACTTGCGTCGTGCCGCCAAAGACGGTAAAAAGCTCCGTTCGGAGCTTTGGGTACATCTGGGCGTTACTCGCAAAAAGAATACTCGTGAAATGAATAAAGTCAAGCAAAAAGCCCCAGGCAGACCGCGGCGCACCAGCACCGGGGTGAACCTCCGCGCGATAGGCGAACGCATCAAGGAGTTGCGCGCCCAACGGTCACAGAAAGACTTCGCGCAGTTGATGCGCGTGAGCCAGGCCCAGCTTTCAAAGTACGAACTGGGGCAGAGCGCGCCGCCGTTGGGTTTTCTGACTGCTTTGGCGAAGGATGCCGGAAAGAGCGTGGATTGGATTTTGACGGGCAAAGGGTAGGGACGGGGATTCTGCGCGGCGTTGATTGTCCGGTCGCAAGCCTGGCCTTGTATTTTCTACTGCGGTGATCAATACTTGCGCCCAGATTAGGTTGAGACACATTATGGGCGGCCAACAGAATGCGGTCCTAATACGCGGAAGGAGGAGGCCTCCGCTTGCGGAGATAGCAGAGCGATGGGCCGCGCTAGCGTTAGCTATAGCGGGCGTTGTCGTCGCCATTTACGCTCTTCGCATAGCTTTGCGAACCGATGCGGCCGTGTCCTCGACCGCGAAGAATCTCAGCACTCGCTATATCGGCCAATTCCCTGAGATTCTGCCCGAAATAGTCACCGCCTTGCAAGAGGCGCACAAAGAAATCTCAATTCTCAGTGACGTGCCCGGTTATGCGATCTACTCAAGCCACAACACGTACTTAAATTACGAAGCCACTCTTCACCAAAAAGCCCAGTACACCGCGATCAGAATTGCGGTGCTGACTCCGCTACGACGAAGGCAGATGTTACAGCTACAATTTGGTTCACAAAATTTCGACATTCTGCGGCAAACCGACGAATACAAAGCCTTTCGCAGGTGGGGAGGTCAGGATGTCGATAAAATCAAGAACATGAGCGATTTCATCGATGTGCTTGCCGATGCACACGGGAAAAAAGCGGCTGAATTCTTGCCGGACATGCAAGTTCGCCAATACGATGGCGAAATGCCCGTTTATTTGTGGCTTGTTGATGACAAGGTTGCGGTGCTTTCGATTCCTAATCTGGCGCCCGAACATCCTAAGGAAACAGCCTTCATTACCCGCGATGCACGATTGATTAACCAGCTCTCCAATGTTTTCAACAGCTACTGGTCGTCCCCGCACACTAGGTAGCGCGAACTCCGGTTTAAAGAAGTTTGGCGAAGGACGCCGGAAAGAGCGTGGATTGGATACTCACCGGGCAGGAGCGCCGCCCATCTTAATGCCCTCCCGTTGTACTGCCTTGCTCATTCCTGACAGTGGATTAGGAGTGAAGGATCCTGGCCAGACCCAAGCCATCCCTGCGGATCGAGCGAGAAAGCAAAGGCGCTGGTCGCCATGACATCGCCGTCGTACACGCTGAAGTGGAGATGCGGCTGCCAGGTCGGTGTTCCAGCACTACCTGTGGCGCCGCTCACTGCAATCTTTTGTGATCTCGTAACATTATTACCTACAGCAACTATCACTTTTGAAGAAGTCGTGTGTGCATAAAGAGTTGTTTGGTTGTAGGCGCTATGATATAAACTTACAAAATACCCAAAGCGGAGATTATGGTTACTGGGACTATCCCATCCAACCTGCCTGACTATGCCCGCAGCCGCAGCAAGGATATCCTTTCCCTCCATAGACTTAGTGTTGTAGTCAAGTCCATTGTGACCGTTATAGCAATGGGTACTCGGTGTGCAATTGGACAAGTCAACGTTCGTCGTGAATCGTGATCCATCGTACAGAGTCATGGTTGACGACGAATCGCTGCCGTACTGAGGTGAGGTATGATCGAAATAACTATTAATATGACCAGTCGTCGCGGTCGCTGAAAGCGGAGATGTGTAGTTGCCGGTAGCCGCAAATACGAATTGAGGCGAGCAATACAGCATAACACCAAGTATTAGAAGTGTGAGTCTAGAGGGCCGCATAGTTGAGCAATAGTTGTGTGGCAGTTATTTCGTAAACCTGAACGTCTTAAGCATTTGCTCAAACACGGACTCATACTTGCTGTCAAACGGATAGTAACTAAGTTGATAACCGACGCCATTCCTAATTACAAGAACGTCGCCGCTATAATATGGAAGCTGGTCGTCCTTAGTCTTCCCCCTGATTGCAGTCTCTCCTGCAACGGTGGTTGTCGCAGACCCAACAAAACCGACTTGCTCTCCCCAATTGGTAAGAGATGTGGCAATAGAAGTTATATCCAGATACAAATTAATATTGATCCCTATGTTTGCCTGATCGATTCCGGGATGCTGATACGTGCTTGAATCAACACTTGCGATATTTGTCTGAATTCCGCCTCCATTGAGGTAGAACGTGGGCGGATAGCTTATTTGATAGTTGTATGTAGTGTCGCTGAATGTCTTCCAGCCTACAGGCACATGAACAGGAAGCATCGAGAACTTGGGAGTTGGGGTGGGAGCGGGCGATGGGGTTGCTGAAGCAGAAGGCGACAATGTGGGACTGACTGCGGGAGAGAGGGCAACGGTGGTTAGGGGCGAATGGGAAATGTACAAAGGAGCCGGCGGGGTGGTGGCTGCAAAGTACCGAGCAACAATGACGATGCTGGCGACTATCGCTGCGATACCGATTCCCATGGTGAATGTGGTCCTCATAAGGTGGAGTTAGGGTAAGACTGAATACTGCCCCACTGGATCGCCTTCCGTTAATTGCATCGCCGATCCTTCCTCTGCGGCCCAAGTGCCGCTTGTGCCTGAGGCGTCGGAGGAAAACATGATCGTCTGCCCATCCGACGAATATTCCGGGTGCATCGCACTGCCGCTGTCGAAGTTCGTTACCGGGCGGGTTGCCTTCTGCGAAATTTCGTACTCATCGATGTTCGCCGCATTGGCAAAAGCGAGTCTTGCCCCGTCCGGCGACCATACCGCTGGATAATCCCAGTTGATATCGGAGATCATATTGGCGTTGGCTCCATCAGGGTCAATTGTCCAAACACTTTGGTTGCCGGGCAGAATGCCCAGGTCCGATTTCATGAAGGCGATCGTCTTGCCGTCCGGCGAAAAGCGCATCCATGCCAGAATGCTGTCCTCTCCCTTGAGAAGCAATTTATCTTCTCCACTGGGAGTCCTCAAATAGAGGTCCGACCTATCTGTGCCTCCGCTGGTCAACGAATAGACGATGCTGCCATCGAGAGGTGAGATGTCTGCACTGATGACACCTGCCGGAAGGCCGGAATCTGTGTACGAGTCGCTGGAGTCCAGATAGTAGATTCGTCTCCAGCCAGGATTTTCGAAGCCGTCGAGGAAAAGCAGGACCTTCTTGCTGTCGGGCGACCAGGAAATGAAACTGCCATTGCGTGGAGTGGTGAGCTGGTGACCGTTGATGTCTGCGATATAGGTGAGAATCGCGCCATGCCCCCACATTGGCTCGGTCGTGACTGCCATGAGCCTCCTGTCCGGCGAGAGGAAGATATCCTTCTTGTGCCAATGGAAGGTATCGTCCAGGCTGTCGGGCCTGAACAGCCTCGCCCTCAATTGAGCAGCCTCGTCACTGCGATCGGCCAAATCAGACAAATAAAAAGTGCCTATGTTTCCTGTGGGGGCCACAGAGACTGCAGGAGTTGTGACTGCATCGACGGCGCTAGGGGAAGGTGTGTCGCTATCCGATGCGGTCGGAGTCGGCGTGGAGTCGGGACTGGTGGAGAGAGCGGGGGTCGATGCACCGACGGCACCGGGCGAAGTGGTGTCGGCATCCGATGCGGTCGGAGTCGGCACAGGATCTTGGACAGGACTCGACTGAGCATGAATTTGATACGCCAGCGCAAAAAGAATCACGCTCGCCAGAAGCGACCTTAGAAGCAAACGGGACGAGAGCTTACTCATACATCTTGCTTAGGAGAAAGTGGGAGGAGAGCGGCGAACTGCAATGCGCCGCATGATACGGGACAAAGTTTACTCTTGCAAGAAAACTGGGGATAAGTGCCTCAAAATACTTTATTTTTACTTTATCTTTATTTTAGAAAGATTTTATCTGGCCGAATTGGCGCGGGGAAACGGGCGCTTGTTAGGAGAGGGGGCTCGAAGGTCGGGCAGAGCTGCCGTTTATGTTGCCTTGCCCATTCCTTGCAGTCGGCTAGGATTAGGGCATATGACAACCGCTCAACGAGGCTTCCTGCCATTATGGCTCATCTTGTTCTTACTCGCCGCCACGGTTGTCGCCGGTGGTGTCGTCTATGTCGATAACAAGAGTTCAGCCCCGCCTCCTTTGCTTATTCCGAAACACACGTCAATGCCTTCCGCTACTACCGTCTCAACCGCTAGCGCCGCGCCTGCTGCTGCCCCTTCGAGCACGCCCACAGTCATCCCGACACCCGCGCCCATTCCCCCCGACGCCCAGACATACTCCTTCCCGTCGCCAGACAATCGCTTCACCCTCGAGTTCTACCATGCCCGCGGCAGCGATGCATCCGACTGCGCGTTCAGAATAAAGGATGGGGGGCGGGAACTCGATGGCAGCAAGCTGCTCGGCACCGCATCGATGGACTGCTACAACGCCATGGACGGCTTCGACAGCCCGTTTATCGGGTGGGCTGACGGGGACAGGCTCATACTGAGGAACACCTGGAACGACATTAAGATTGTGAACCCTGTCACATCCGGCGCGCAGGATTATCAGGTGACCTCCACCCTTTTCTTCCGCGGCACCAGCCATACGCTGAAATACTGGCTCTTCCAGAAAGATCCGGATGGGCCTTACACGCTTCTCGATGGAGACGGAAAAACCATCCTGGCCAATCTGGACAACAAGTACGACAGGGGGGAACTCTACGACCCCGTGAACGATGGCTTCCTGTTCATGGGCCGGGATTATTCCGCGACATCCGTATCCGTGAGGCTGGACTTTCTTTCACTAAGCGATCTGAAATTACGAAGCATCCTTACCACAGAACCCACACCATTCGAGGGTCGGGGTTGCGGTGTGGAGAGCCTATCATCAAAACCTGGAGAAATTATATTGTCCCCTGGATGCCTCATGTTCGGCAGCAAATATTTCTCTGCCGACGGCCAGATTCATATCCAGCTTCCTCCAGATGTTTCTCCGACCCCGACTCCCGCCCCCACGATCATCCCGGGCGCGAGCGCCACAGAATGGGGAACGTACAGAAACTATGAATGGCAATTTGAGGTGAAGATTCCGCCCAATTGGACGGTGGATGATAAGGGCGGAATAATTATCAGTGGCGACGGCGCCGCTATTCGCATTGACACCGATGGGGTTGGTCCGGACGGTCCAGGTGAGCTCACCACGAGTACGCGCACCGTTGCCGGACAACAAGTAGAAGTCGCCGATAACACGTTCTTCAGCCTTAGGCGTAACAACCAAGATATTCCATACTACTTCTTCCGAGTAAACGGTTGGACGGACACCGTCATCAAGATCCTAGCCACATTCAAATCTTGGTAGCAACTTGGCCAATATCAGCAGCAGGGTCAGGCGGCGCCGCTGAAGGTTCGATCTACGGCGATGCACCACTCCCCAAGTAGCCATTCCGGGATATAGCATCGATTCCTGTTTTGCCAGCACCAGTCGCGGAGCTCACGCGACAAGACATACATCTCTGGGGTGAGTTGCAGTTGCCTGACTCTAAGTTCGAATTCAGTTGCGAGAGCGGGAGCGGGCGGAATGAGACGCCCCCAATTCGGGTTGCCGCGCTTGCGCGCGCGTGCGACCGGCATCGCCATAGGCACCGATCATACGCTTTTCCTGCCTGCCTCTTGCGGGGAAAAAACCTCCGCGCGTGAGCGAAGGCTTTGGTTTGGAGATTCCATTCCTACTTTGTGGGGGGCGGCGAAGCGATGCTTGGCGGCTCCCCGATGCGCGCACTAACGAGTCCACAGCCTGTTTCCGATGGGCGCCGGCAAAAGGCGTTCGTCTTCGCCCGAACCGTAAGGACTGTTCTCAACCTCAGCATCCCCTTCGTTCTTGTGAATGGTCCCCTTGCGAAGATTGACGTATCCGATGAACTTATATCGGTACGCGCCATCGTCGTCGGCGACGGGAAACATGTCAGGAGGGACGGCGTAGGAGTTGTTCTGGTAGCCGTATCGCAGAAACTTCAACTCCCCACTCCCTGCATGCGTTGCATCAGTGTTTTGGTACGCCGCGAACTTGCAACCATATTCACGCATATCAGCAAGGGTCTTCTCATCGGGAGCAATCTCCCACATGTACACCCAATCCTCGGCCGGGTTGCGGTTTCGAGGATCGTGCCGCTGACACAGTCCCACGTCTCTGTTCGACACCCTAAAGATGGAACTTGCTCGCCCGCCGCAAACCCAGCAGTTCACGTGCCTGTTCACTGGTTGTCCGACTGTATAGTCGCCAGGACGATACCCGACGATAAGCCGCCCGAGCTGACTCAATAAACGCATGGTTGGCTGAACACCAATTATAGCCAACTAGCGTAAATGGATCGGTGATCGAACGGGGATGCACCCTAGGAAGTGCTCGTAGCGGTGATCAACTGTCTTGGTGACAAAGAAAAACCTGTGCGCTGGCACAGGTTTTTTGCGATGTCAGTGATTTGGGCTCAGCCCGACCGGCGTGTCCGTACTCCCATGCAATTCGTCCCTGTCGTTTTTGCGTTCTTCGTGTTGCTACCTGCGTTACGATTCTTTGACAGTGCTGACTTGCTGATGGTTTGTGCCATATGCGTGCCCTCCTTGGGCTGGTTAAGGTTGATATTCATCCTCAGAGTAAATACCAGCGACAGGACGAGAACCGCATGGGCAACAGAACGCCAGATTGGGACCCGTTTGACCGGGCTCAGCCCAAATTCTCACCTATTATATAGGATGCAAAGTCCGGAAAGTTGGTCGCAAAGGACAGACTGTTGTCCGAGGTAACCTCCTGGGCAGATAACCTCCCGATTACTCCGTCAAGGTCTCGGGGATGTAGGCCTGTGGGATCATTTCGGCTTGACCCGCTTGCAGTGGATGATCAAGGTGTTCTGCAACTTATCCTCCAGCAGGATTCTTCGCCAGTGCGGATAATCCTCCTCGGCGATCTGATTGCCAGTGGGACTGCTGCATCCGATGATTTCGTACTCTTCCCCAGGGGAAAGACTCATGAGATCTCCGCCTCCGTTGAACCCTACAAAGACAAATCGGTCGGCATCGAGATATGCATGCTCGCCGGCCGTGAGCCATGCAGTCTTCGTGGTCAGTCGTGAGCCCACACCCCCGACCTGCACGACCGAGGCGGCGTAGCTCTCCACTTCATCCTGCCAGTCCTTTTGCGCTGGCTTTGCCGAACCTGTCCTTGAACTTGTGCTCGCCAGCAGGCGCTTGAGTTCAAGAACTATGTCCTCGATCGAATCGGCCCCCGAGTCTTTAGCGAGCCTGTCGGCGAGCGAAGGTCCGTACTGTAACAGGTCTTCCCTCCTGACGTTGTGCCAAATCGGCAAAACAACCTTATTGCCTGACTGTTCCCGAGCGAAGAGCCCGTCGAGCTCGTGCTCGGTCCACTTCTTTCGCTTCAGAAACGCGGGCGAAAACACCACAATTCCGTACCTGGAATCGATGAGTCCCCGGTCTATAGCGCCCCGCAATGTGTCTCCCCATTCCAGCGCGAACTGGTCGTACCATACCGACACTCCCGCATCCCTGAGTGCATTTGCGAGGGGATCGACGAAGCCCTCCTTGTCTTCGCTCGCGTGGCAAATGAAGACGTCGTACTTCTTGGGTGTAGTCATAATTCTGCAGATGCTCGAAGCCGGTCGATCAGCCGAAACAGCCGCACTGCGGGCAGCGGCAATTGCTCGCATACTTTCCGCCAGACTTGTATCCCACAGTGTCTTTCATGATCATGGGATAAACGTTTTCGACGGTGGATTTGAGGTATCGAGTGGTGGGCATCGCTAGTCTTCTGCCTGACGTTTCATCAACTCTTCAGCGGTCTTCAGTCCAGGTCCTAGTAGACGCAATTGCCCTGCACCATCGTCGTCTACTAACTTTAATATTCTCTGTACGGCAACTTTGGCATTTTTCTCCTTGAATCCGTTTCGTCGAACTGTTTCAACAAGCTGGTCCTTCGCCATGCGGTTCGGATATCGGTAGGCCAATGCCAACAGCGCCGCATCCACTGCGCTTTTCCCTTTGAGGTGGAAATACACCCGACCATCAACTTCTTCGATTAAGGGATAGCGCTTTTCAACGAGCGAATCCACCAGCATCTTTGCTCCCTCTGTGTCGACGGCGCCTTTCTGTGCCACGCGTATCATTTCCGCCAGAATCCATGAGCAGGTCACAACCGTTGAATTCGCGTCCATTTCGTTGGGGTTAATCTCGTCCGGATCATGTCGACCACCGCGATTGCTGGCAATGTCGTAGACAAACCGAGACGCGCGCGGAATCGTGAGCCGGATAGAGTCGTGAGCGGTTCCGTCGGGGATCTGCGCGAGACCATTTATGATGAAATCTGCCTTAAAACCCCTGCCGGAAGGCGGGGTTTTGCCTGCATGAACAAACAGCGCCTTCAGCACAGCCTCGATAAACTTCCCGGATTTACCGAGAGCGTGCTCCCATTCGCCATTCTGGAACTCTTCGACCATCTTGCCGAAGTGTCCCATCAACGCAGTTACATGCTTCTTAGGAAAAGGCGGTGCCAGGAGATTTTCGATTTGTCGCTTTGTCATTTCTTCACTTTAATTCAGAGCTTCGCGCCATCGCGGGCGAAGAACGTAGACACCATATTTCTTCGTGTTCACCCAGCCTTGTTCCTTTGCAGCACTTGTATAGAAACTGTTGAATTTTCCGTCCAGCAAGTTTGGTGCAGTCATTTTGTTCCAGTGCTTCTCGACTTCTTTAACTTCCACCTCGGTTCCAATTTTTCCCTTCGCTAGGTATGCAACAAGGAGGACAAACTTTTTTGGGCCGCTAAGATCACGGGCATATGCCTTCACAAAGGCCCTTTGGTTGGCGTCAAAATCAAGGTCGTGATGCGCGAGGTCACCCTTGGGATGGCGAGTGCGAGACGGGGTTCTCGCTGACTTACGCAGCGGCACGCCGTTCAGTTCCGCAATACATTCATCCACCAGCGCACGTGCCTGGTGGAGTTTTGCTAAGACGTCGCTGTAATTGCTGGTTCTATTTTCTTTCGGCATAGACTTTTCTGCCAGCCTCCTCGAGTGAGACCAGAGGCCCACCTTTGGAGGTGAGATTATTTAACGCGCCATGCACCGCTTGCTTGCTGTAGTGGTATCCATTACTGGAGAGCGCGGTTCTGACTTCTGAGAGACCTTGCTTCTTCTTGAAGAAGCCTTCCGAGATAAGAAAACGGACACCACCGGTCGCACCCTTGAAACCTTTGGCCGGTTTCGTGAGTGCCTGTTTGTCCTTGGCACCAAAAACAGCTTTTTCGAGACGAGCGAGACGCTGTTCTATTGTGAGAGTTTTGTTGTCCATAAGGACATTCACTTTCCGTAAACCCACTTGCCATCTGCTTTCTTCCGCCGGAACAGTCGCTTTTTAACCAGGCCGAGCATCACGGCAGAAAGCGTGGTCACTGGGCAAATGTATCCCTGCTCTTCAAGTGCATTCGAAATGTCCGACAGGCCCTTCGGTTTATCGAAGAATCCATCTTCCTTCAAGGTGACGACAAGGTCCGAGACGCTAGCGCGCTTCTTCTGTTCCTTCTTTTCGGCGCGTCCGCGGGCTATTGCCACCTTAGCCTGGCCGACGGCGGCTGTCCGCTCGAACGTGGAGAGGATATCGGAAACTTCTTTCTCGGAGCCCTCGACAGTAATCAATGCTCCCGTTTTAGACTTGATTGTCGCTTTGGCCATAGGGTTATTATTATAATGCTATTCGCTATTATTGCCAAGCATCGTGGCCTGTCAAGTGACGAGGTTGTAATTAGGCCCGCCGGGGGTTCCTGAATTGGGACAGCGGTGACAATTAGGCGGCGCTTCGCTGTTAGAAAGGTCTACGGGTGTCGGATGAAAGAGGTTGGGAGGCCCGGCTGCCGGGGCTCAAGAGAAGTTCACGTATATATATGGAAGGAGCAAGCGGGCCCGGAGCCGCGACTGCGGTAGACTGCGTCGGACGAACCGAGTTTCTTGCGGTTCGTTGCGGACCATCAAGAGATCCCCGATAATGTTCGATCGAGACTTGGAGGGAAGCGGTATGGCGCAAGCAGACCCACATCGCGAGCTCGTCAGGAAGAGAGAGCTAGGAATAGCTATCGAAGCGCTGATGCGAGAGGAGGCCGTGGTAAATCACTACGCCACCCTTGGCTATAGAGTATTAAGCACCAACGACGACGAAACCCGGAGTCTGTTCAAGATGTCTGAAAGAGATCCTGCGGCTGATGTTGTGGCCGAAGTTACAAAACATCGGCTGATCATAGCGGAGGTGAAGGGCAGTGATGTGGGTCGAGCACTGACCCAGCTGGAGAATACGGCTCGATTTGCTCAGAAGCGCTATCCCTGCGTCGAATGCAAGATATTTGTGAAAAATTGGGCTCCTCGCGTTGATGCCGTCGATATACGGGGCGGACACTGCGGTTTCCGAGGTGTGAGAGTTTTTAAGGCGGGATTTCCCGGAGAATGGCTGCTTTATGCGTACGATGCCGCCGGAGGGACCAGCTTGATTCGTATCGCATCAGGAAACGTGACAGTTGTCTTCGGGCCGCACGTGTGATCGTTCGCCAGTGTTCATCATAAACACTGCAGCGGGTAAGCGGCGGGCAGGACCGTTTTGCTGGCAGGCGGGAGCATGCTTCTTTGCTTGTACCGGTACAGAATGGCACACCGTCACGCCGCAGCGACCAAGTGTTAGACCGAGTTTGAAGAGGCTCCCGGTATCAGCCCGGCGTCAAAGGCAACCCTTCTCGATTGTGCCAGTCGGCTTTCAACATTCGGATGGGAGTTTCAAACCATTGTTCAAGCGGGGTTCGAGTGGTTTCGCCCCTGCGTGGATATCGACAGGGCCTTTGATTACGACAAGGTGGGTTTCGTCGCGTTAACGACACTGAACGAACCGGAGCCGCGCGAGAGTCCGGTAGGCAGCTACTACTTATACGATGGGGTCCACAAAAGCATCGTTTTAGCAAAGAGGCTTCTGCGTGGAGAAACCAGATACGAGCCGGTCCAGGTGTTATTGCTGACGCCTCGACGAGCCTAAGGTTTAATCCCTTGATTCTCGACAAAGATGTTTCGGGGGGAGTTGTAATCTGTACCACTTTAGAAAAATGCCACTATGGATATGGACTCAAAAGAAATGACCGAGATCCTAGAGAAGGCCGTTCAGGCGTTGTTCGCCAATCAGCCAACGATCCTAAACCTAACCTCTGAAACCCAGCAGACGGAATGGAACTTGGCGCATCACCTGGCGAATGAGATCCATAAATTCTTTCCAAAACTCGATTATGACGTCGACATTATCAAGGTCAATTTAGGCAGGAAGAGGCCGGATATCGTTTTTCATACCAGGGGATCGCATAAGGACAATTTGCTCGTGGTTGAAGTCAAACGAGATGGAAGTGCGGCAGACCTGAAGGATGATCTTGAGAAAATAAGAGAGTATTGGTTTTCAGATCGGCTACGATATCGCTTTGGCGCGGTTATAAACTTGACGGATGACAAGCAATATCAGATTCAAGTCGTGAGCTCGGATTTTTCTAAATAGTGTCGCAGGTCAATCTCCTGCCCGTTGTGAAATCAAAACGGCAATCTCATCCGCTCGAGCTGTTTCTCTGTCTCTTTTGAAGGCTAGGAACTTCCTTCCGCTGGCTCTGCGGCCTCCGGGAATTGCAATCGATTCACGGCATCGCGGCGGAGTTGGGTTGAGGTACCGAGATATCGCTGGGTGGTCTTGATCGATTTGTGACCCGCAAGAGACTGGACGTTTGCTATGTCGCAACCGGACTGCAAGAGGCGCGTGAGGAAGGTGGCGCGGAATTTGTGGGGATGCGCACCCGCGACGCCTGCGCGTTTGGCGACTCGCTCCACGATCTTGTAGATGTGGGCGTGGCGCTTGCCGCGCGTGGTGGGAAAAACCCAACGATGATTTCGCGGCAGTCTCTTCAATGCTTCGACGAGACGATCTGACATCTCGATCTCCCGCTCTTCCCAGGTCTTCGGTGTAAATCCGTATTCGGGCTTCGCGGAAACCCGGAGAAGCTTTTTTCTCAGATCAACGTCCTCCCAGCCGAGAAAACAGATTTCTTGCTCGCGCATGCCGGTGTAGCAACAGGTCAAGAGAACGGCCCCTTCGATAACGTCAGCGCTCTGGAGCATGAGGGCCACTTCTTCATCGCCGTAAACGCTTGGGTTTTTCTGCAGGACTTGGCGTGGCTTTATTTTCGCCGCCGGATTTTCCTTTAGGCCCTTGAATTCCTTGCACCAGTAGAGAAAGGCGCGGATCATCGTGATTTCGGTGTTCAGCGTCACCGGAGAGTCGACGCGGGCCGCGCGGGAATCGCGATACTCCAGTATCTCGCCCCGCCCGATTTCATTGAGGTATTTCTTGGCGGAGAAGTAGTCACGGAAGTTGGCGAGGACTGAGCGGTAGCGGCGATAGGTGTTCAGCTTTTGATTGACTTTGACGTGGTTGAGGTAGGCGTCAACAGTCTGGGCAAGGGGGACCGGGATCTCTTCCTCCCCCATGGTCGGTGCGACGATCCTCCCCTGTTCGGTTGCCTTGCCTTTCAGCTCGAAGACTTTGCGGCGACGGGCTTCGAGGACTTCGGCGGGCCGAATCCCGGCGCGCTCGCGCCGACGCTTGCCGTCTTCGTACCACTCAAGGTAGTAGACGCCATGCTCGGGGCGATGCCAGACGAAGCTGGCCCGCGAGGTCCGACGGACAGGCTGAAACTTCCAGCCGCGGTCTGTTCTGGCGTAGAGGAGCAGGTTAACTTTGTACATGGCCTTTACTGTCCAATACCATGATACACGCGGACAGTATGGGCCTTAAGTATTTTATTTTCAGCGTGTGGATGAGAACGGAAGATTCTCAATCTTCAAACCCGGGTTCGATTCCCGGTAGCGCTACCAAACCTCTTTCAATCACTTGCAACGTTTCCTGACACAGTTGCTTCAGGCAACTGTGGCCACTTTTGTGGCCAACTATTGCGCAGCTTCCACAGGCGCCGCTGACAACTGGTTCCGCCGCTCCATCGCTTGCCTGATCTGCTGCACGTTCGAGTGCGTGTAGATGCGAGTGGTATTCACCGACCCATGTCCCATCGCATCCATCACCGCCATCACGTTCCCGGTGCCCTCCATCGCGTCGGTTGAGAAGCGATGACGCGCACAGTACAGAACCACCGATTCGGGAATGCTCGCCAACCGCCTGCTTCGAGCCACTGCTTCGAAACCTCGCGATTCGAGGCGGCCGCCACAGATTTGGACTTACGCCCGCTGAAAGGAAAGGTTTCGGGCAAAAACACGGGAAAGAACGTCTCGGACAGGCAGCTTGAGCCAGCCGCTGAGCGAATCCGATCTTATGCGAGAGAGAGTCAGCAACAATATCGGCGAAACCGGAGACGAAGAGGTTTCTCGATTGGCAGTAAACCAGCAGATCGTGTTGACAGTTTCGGCTGGGCGGGAAGTGGAAGACGGAAAAGTACCTGGAACCTCGAGGCGTAAAGAAAGAGTCGGACAACTCCCGCGAAGGCGCTGATGACGCGATAAACGCCGCAGAAGACTTTACCGCAATTCTCTACGCAGGTTTCATCCAGGTCGTCTTGATTCGCATTCGTTCCCTAATGGTGTGCACGTGTGGCATGTTTGTGTTCGTTGTCGCCTCATTGAACGTCTATCCATTTGAACCAAGAGGGTGCTTTAGGCGCTTACGATTCTTTTACTGATTGTCATTGTATGGATGGCTGGGCGGTGTATTTATGCAGATCAGGCGCGACGCTACGCTGAGCTTGATCACGGACACAAGCCCAGGTGAATTAGGTGGCGACTTTTGGTTGAAACTGCTTCAATTCGGGGCGCTTCCATTGCTCAGTCTTTTGGCTGCTCAGTTTCCGGAGGTGGCCAACTTCCTTTTTTCTTAGCTGGAGCCAGCGACCCAGGCTCTCCGGTAGAGTGTTGCTTGCCTTCTCCTGAACAAGGTGAAGAGATTGAGATTGGTCGACAGGATTGTGAAGATCTTGAGGAACTGGCGCAAGTGTAGCCAGTTGCGCAGGCAGAACGCCCTCACGAACCCGGAGATAAGGGTGCAGGTAGGGGCAGGCAACTTATTCTGATAGAAGGCCGGGCACGAACATGGCAGACTGACGCGGAGCAAATTGGCCTAGCCAACAATCACTGTTTTCGAGTCGGCACGTCGTGAACTAGATTCTTTAGCAATCGCAGCGATATGATCACTGCTAATTTATCAGAGTGAGTTTGCGATATCCCACATATGCGCCTGCTCATTCCAGAATACCCGGTACTTCTTACCCGCCTCCATTGGAAAATCGATGCTGACCACAGCGCCATCTGGACGGGTTGTTGCGATTCGGATGTGGTCGCCGGAGATGTTCGCATCTTTACTTGGGTCAATTTTTAGCGCTTGCCACTGTCCATTAACTCGGGTTTCGATCGTGACTGCTGTGCTGGCATCATTTCGAACTATCGAAATGGAATTTCCATGACGGTCGCTTTTCGGCGGTTCCTGAGACTTTAGAGAAAGTGCCGGTAAGCATAGCAAGAGACCCAAAAGAATCACTCTCATTACAATATTCATCTTTGCGCCTCGGCTTTCCCAAGCAAATAGCCCGCAATCGTTCCGAACAATCCAATCGCTGGAGCAATTTGATCGTTCGTGTATCCAGCACAAATGAGGAAGAGCGTTCCGCTCACGATCATTGTGATTATGAAGCATCGTAGTACAAGCTCTGGGGCAGCGGACTTTGATCTCAAGACAATTGCAGAAACGACGATCACAATAATCCCAAAGGCTAAGACGGTGAGGGCAAGCTCCCCTTCCGCCGTTGATAGGAAATGGGCAGCTACAGTAGGCGCTGATGATGGTGTGCCTGACGGTGGCGGATTAGCAATTTGCACAGGCACATAGAATCACAGTGCACGCCTTTTCGCAACTGCTAGGTCCGGGAAAAGCAACAAGGACGGATACGTCATAAAAGTCTCCGTCCTGACTCACCGTCGCCCAGATCCTTTCGCGGAAACCAGACTCGCACGTGCTTATGACTCGTCCTGATCGCTCGCTGAACCCGTCCACTCTCGCAGGCCTGTCGCCATGCTCCCTGAACCTGTGCCCGCGCTTCCCGACAAACCTTCTTGCCTTGCTCGGCCTGTGCGCCATGGCTTGGGTGCCGGCCCGATGTGCACTCTCCATGTCTTCGCAGCTCTATCTTTGGCGCTACTCACCAGCATCACCGATGATCGACGCGGTTAGAAACCATAGCCTCAAACATCCTGCTCTTACCGCACCACCGCCTTCCTTCTTGCGGCTCTATCCGAACCCCTCCACGAAACGGATCAGTCCCGTTCAGGGATCTTCCCGTGGAGCGGTTCCGATAGAGTCCTAACGTCACACGGTAGTAATCGCGCCTGGAGGTGAACCGACCGGCGTGTAAGCAGCCCACTCTGCGAGGCGGAACCGGGACGTGTCCAATGATCATGTTTTCGCATCCTGAAAACGCTGGTTGCGTTGAGCTCTTTACATTGGTTAGATTGAGCGCGCGCGATGAGGTTGCAATGCATGGAGGCGGTGATGGTAGATGCAGTAAGAAGTTCAAACTGGAGAGTCAGTCGGAGCAGGGTCGGCGCTCGAAAGTTACTGAACTGGGCCGCGATCGTTACCAGTATCTTACCTTCAGTGGCGCAGAGCGGAACGGCCGCTGCGCAATCCGTTACAGACA
>Ga0210409_10003154_pt1 | contig 18801 bp, 17 predicted proteins | sample IncBWH17MmetaG_FD_161649 | JGI IMG/M metagenome (GOLD analysis project Ga0210409, IMG submission 161649) | Forest soil microbial communities from Barre Woods Harvard Forest LTER site, Petersham, Massachusetts, United States - Inc-BW-H-17-M | ecosystem: Environmental > Terrestrial > Soil >... | reverse complement strand
ATTGGTGATACGCGCCGTCAGGGTATCGAGGCCGGCAGTCACTACCGCAGCGACAGGTGGTCCGCCTTCGCCAACTACAGCTACGTGGACGCAAGCTTCCGGTCCGCGCTGACGGTGCCCTCGCCTTCCAATCCGTTCCAGGATGCGAACGGCGATATCCAGGTTGCACCTGGCGCGCGCTTGCCCGGCATTCCCCGCCAGCGCCTGAAAATTGGCGGGGACTACACAATCCTGCCGCGCTGGGTGCTCGGAGCCACCCTGAACGTCGTCGGCAGCGGCTACTACGTCGGCGATGCGTCCAACCAGCTCGCCCCGATCCCGGGCTACCGTCTCGTCACTCTTCACTCCTCATATCAGCTTGCCGGAAAAGTCGAAGTCTTCGCCTCGATCAGCAACCTCTTCAACAGCAAGTACGCGACCTGGGGCATCCTCAGCGACCCGACCGGGGTCGGCGCTCCAGGGGTTCCACCCACCGGCGTCACCAACGGCCCCGGTGTTGATAACCGCTTCCAGAGCCCGGCTGCCCCGCTTGAGGCATTTGCGGGCGCGCGGATGACGTTCTAGGCGACAGACGCGGCCTACAGCTGCTGACGAACTGCTCTGACGGTGGGGACCCGGGCGCGCGCGCATGATCGCTCATGGGGCTTCCACCCCGAAAACCCATGGCTACCATGTTGCGTCCCCTACTAATCTGCTGCGTGCTGGGCATCAGCGGCTGCACCGCCATGCCCGGCCGGAATTTTCCGCGGCTCGCTCCTGTGGCCGTGGTGTACGAGCCCAATATCGCGCTCACGCAACCCTTCGCCGCCGACGCGCAGACGCATGCAGGGGCTTCGGGATTTCGAATGTACTCGGCGGGCGTCGACGGCTTGCTGCTGCGACTGGAGCTGATCGCGCAGGCAAAGAGCACTCTTGATCTGCAGTACTACATCTTTCATGGCGATGAATCCGGGCGCCTGGTGACGGAGGCGCTGCTGCACGCCGCGCAGCGTGGCGTGCGGGTGCGGGTTCTGGTTGACGATGGGGAAAGTGCTCGCGGTGACGAGCAACTCCTGGCACTGGCCGGGGAGCCGCACGTGGCGATCCGCGTCTTCAATCCCTGGCGCTATCGCGGCCACAGCCATCTCTTGCGCGGCCTCGAGTTTGCCTTCAGCAAGACGCGTCTTGACTATCGGATGCACAACAAGCTGTTCGTGGCCGACGGTGTAGTGGCACTGATGGGCGGCCGCAACATCGGCGACCAGTATTTCCAGGTCGATCCGGAGTCGCAGTTCGCCGATGACGATGTATTCGTCACCGGCCCGGTGGTGCGCAAACTTACCGGCACATTCGAGCAATTCTGGGACAGCGAGTTCGCCATTCCGGCTGAGGCCCTGGCGGCGCGTCGCGAGGGCGATGAGGCCGGCGAAGCACGGCTGAAGCGACGCGTAACCCCGCCGCAGAAAGCCAGCACCGCGGGTATGAACTATGAGCAGAAACTGGCAAGCGGCGAGCCGCTGGCGAGTCTGCTCGCCAACGCCGCGCCCTTGAGCTGGGCGGCTGTCGAGCTCGCCTGCGACAGCCCTGATAAGAAGCGTGTTGCCGGAGGTGAGCGCGTAGGAAACCTGATGTTTGACCTGGTGGCAAAAGCGATCCGGTCGACACAAACGGAGTTGCTGCTGGTGACGCCGTATCTGGTCCCCAGTCCCGGAGAGCTGCAGCTGCTGGGCAACCGCGATGCGCCACAGCGACATGTACGGGTCCTGACCACATCCCTCGAGGCCACCAACGATGCGCTCGCCGAGGCGGGCTACATGCACCATCGCGTGGCGTTGCTCGAATCCGGGGTGGAGCTGTTTGAGCTGCGTATGCACCCGCAGAGCGTGCGCGGCAGCGGCCAGTCCGCCAAGATTACGCGCTACGGCAACTACGGCCTGCACGCGAAGCTGCTGGTATTTGATCGCAGCGCCCTGTTCGTAGGGTCCATGAACTATGACGAGCGCTCCCGTTGGCTCAACACGGAGCTCGGACTGATCATCCACAGCCCGGAGCTTGCCGCCGAGACCGCGCAGCGCTTCCAGGCGATGACCCAACCGGCGAGTGCCTACAGCGTCACCCTGCAAGGCGGCACCTCGCACGGATCGCCACGGCTCATGTGGAGCACCGAGGAACACGGTCAGCCCGTCACTTACAGCACCGAGCCCTCGCGCAGTGCCTGGCAGAAACTCCAGGTACGCGCGCTCTCGCTGTTGCCGGTTGATCGCGAGCTGTGAAGCCAACCTCGGAGGCTGGCGGCGCCCTCGTCAACGGCTGGGTCTCGTAGGACAAGTCCGATCCCCTGCGCGCCTATTGCCGACATCCGTGTCGGCGTTGACCGATTGCAGCCTCGCCGGCGATGAGCGCAAATACAGTCTGCTTTAACCATAGGTTTTGCTAAAGAGGTGTAGCCATGAAAATGATAGCTTTAGCCACGAGTCTGCTGCTGGCCGGCGTACTCGCCGCACCACTGGCCCTCGCTAGTGACCCCGATACAGACCGCTCGCATCCCAAGGCGTTTGTGCATGACTCCGTCATCACGACCAAGATCAAGTCCAAACTGGCGGCCGAGCACATCACAAGTGTCGGACGCATCCACGTTGATACCGACGCAGACGGCGTGGTCTGGCTGAGTGGCAGTGCCCGTAGCCAGCAGGCGCTCGACCGCGCCATTTCCATCGCGCGCGAAACCGAAGGCGTGAAGGACGTGAAGAGCACGCTCAAGATTCGGCAGGACGACTAGGATCGATTCCGGCTCCCCCGGCGCGCGCGCGCCGGGGGTTCTTCCGCACCCGAAGCCGCGCGCTTCGGCAAGCGCGCGCAAACGACAGGCGCTCGCGCAGCACCCAGGGAGACTTTCAATGTCAATCGTTGCCTGGATCGTTCTTGGTCTGCTCGCTGGATTCATCGCCAGCAAAATCATCAACAAGACCGGCGAGGGTGTGATTCTGGACATCGTCCTCGGAGTCGTCGGCGCAGTCGTTGGCGGCTGGTTATTCAGTGTTTTCGGAATGTCCGGCGTCAGCGGCCTGAACATCTACAGCCTTGCAGTCGCGGTTGTTGGCGCTGTCCTGGTCCTGGTTGCATACCACGCAGTCACCGGACGACAGTGAAGGCTGCAACCCTGCTTGCACGCGGGACCTGAAATGGCGGCCTCGGGCTCACGGATGAGCCTGGGGCCGGCGAGTCCCCAGCGACCCCGCAGCTCTGCTGCGCTGCTATTGCTGGTCTGCGGACTGGCGGGGGCGCTCATCTACTTCGCCCGTGGCGCGTTCATCCCGGTTGCCCTGGCGGTGCTTTTTGCGCTGCTGCTTTCAAGCCCCGTCGAGGCGCTGCACAGGAAGGGACTGCCACGCAGTGTCAGCGCGCTGCTGATATTGGCGATTTTCCTCGGGCTGGTGGGCGCAACGGTCAATCTGCTGTGGGAGCCGGGACAGAAATGGCTCGCGGCTGCGCCACACACCTCGCTGACAATCCAGCGAAAGCTCGGGCCTGTCGCCCGGGTGATGCACCGCATCGATGTTGTCACCAATCGCGCCGGACACCTGACCGATGCCGGCGACAGCGCAGCCCCCGCACCCGCAAAGGCTGCGGTCGCAGCGGGCGACTCTGACGGGCTGCTCGCCGAGACCCGCGCGGCCCTGGTCGCATCGATGACCGTGGTCATTCTGAGTCTGTTTCTGCTGGCGGCGGGACCACCCGTTCTGGCGCGAATGTCCGCCGCGTTCGCGAGCGACGCACACGCGAGCCACATGCTGCGGGTCATCGAGGCCGTACGCAGCGAAGTTGCTCGCTACTACGCCACGGTCGCCTTGATCAACCTTGCGCTTGGCGCCGCCACTTTCGGAGCGATGATGGCGCTCGGAATGCCCAATCCACTCCTTTGGGGCGTATTGGCGGGTGTGCTGAATTTCATTCCGTACGTTGGGTCAGCGACGACCTTGCTTGTTTTAGCCGTCGTAGCCCTGGTCTCCTTCGATGGCATTGAACGCGTCCTGGCGGTCACCGGCACCTACCTCGCCCTCGCCACCATCGAGGGGCAGATCGTGCAACCGCTCTTCGTGGGTCAGCGACTCAAGCTCAGCCCGATCATCGTCTTCCTGGCGCTGTGGTTCGGCGGCTGGTTCTGGGGCGTCGCCGGGGTCGTGCTCGCAGTCCCCAGCCTGGTCGCTCTGAAGGTCGCCGCCGAGCACAGCGAGCGCGGGGCACCACTGGTCGCATTCCTGAGCCCAGGCACGGGCAGGCGCCTGAGACTAAGGAGCGCCGGACCGAAGAGCGGCCCCGCAGTGAAGGCTGTGTAATTCCGGATTCCGTCCGGCTCACGTGGCTTCGCCTCCCGCATGAAACGAAATCGCCGCACCTTCAAAGTGCCGGCCGAGCGCCAGTCGGCGTTGCGTGATCAGCAGAATCTGAAAATGGCTCGCTCGGCCCACGCCTACGTGCGCGGAAACACCACGCAGTTTTATGCGTGGCTGCGGCGCCGAGGGCGCGCGGCAATTCCGGCTGGCCCGTCAATCTGGATTTGCGGCGATTGTCACGTTGGCAACCTCGGGCCGGTCGCCAATGCCGCCGGACACATTGATATACAGATCCGTGATCTCGATCAGACCGTAGTGGGCAATCCCGCTCACGACCTGATCCGCCTCGCACTCTCGCTTGCCACCACAGCCAGAGGCAGCGACCTCCCCGGAGTAACCACCGCCGTTATGCTGGAGGAGATGATGGAGGGCTATGAGCGTGGCCTGTCAGCGCCGGCTGGAAGTAAAGGGACCCAGGGCGCGAGACCCGAGGTGGTGCGCGTGGTGATGAAACGCGCGACGCGACGGACCTGGAAGCATCTCGCGCAGGAACGCATCGAGGATGAAAAACCGACCATTCCCCTCGGCGCGCGATTCTGGCCGCTGACCTCCGCCGAAAAAAAGGCGATCAGGAAACTGTTTCGGACCAAGGAGGTGCGGCGCCTAATCGGCGCTCTGAAGTCCCGCAAGGATGACGCACCGGTTCGGCTTCTGGACGCGGCCTATTGGATGAAGGGATGCAGCTCCCTCGGGCGCCTCAGGTTTGCCGTGCTTCTTGGCGTCGGCAATAGCCGCAACCCTCAGGATCTTTGCCTGGTTGATATCAAGGAGGCCATTTCTCCCGCAGCCCCGCGTGCCGCCCGCGCCAAAATGCCCCGCGACAATGCCAAACGCGTGGTTCAGGGTGCGCGGCAGCTTGCTCCGCATCTGGGTGAGCGAATGATGGCCGCCCGGCTCCTGAACCGATCGGTGTTCATTCGCGAATTGCTGCCACAGGACCTAAAGGTTGAGATAAGCCAGCTGACACACGAGGAGGCACTCGTGGCCAGCCGTTACCTGGCGGGGGTTGTGGGTGCGGCCCACGGCCGCCAGATGCAGCCCTCGGCAAGGAAGCAGTGGCGCGCTGTTCTCAGGCGCGGGCGTTCGTCCCGCCTGGACGCACCGTCCTGGCTGTGGTCGAGTGTCGTCGCTTTGGCCTCGACCCATGAGGCGGCGTATCTTGAGCATTGCCGTCGCTACGCGCTGGGCCGCGTGTGACCGCAGGCGGCCGTGCCGCCCACCCGGGTCGAAAACTGCGCGTAGGATGTTGTAGGTGGACACCTACAGCGGGTCAGGCGAAAGGCGTACGCTGCACGCTGCCTGAACCCGCTACTGTCACGCTCGGTTGCCGGTCGTCAACCTCTGGAGGCTCAATGCCAAGCGTTCTCATTGCAGACGATCACGCGATGGTCCGCACGGGACTGCGACATTATCTGGAGCAGGATAGTTCGATCGATGCGATTGGCGAGACTGCTACGGGCGCCGAAACCCTGCAGCAGCTGCGCGAAGGCAATTGGGATCTGGTCATACTCGACATCAACATGCCCGATCGCAGCGGCATCGATATCCTGCGGCACATACGCTCAGGCCATCCGAATACGCGGGTGCTCGTAGTCAGCGGTTTTGCCGAAAAGCAGTATGCGATCAATGTGCTGCGCGGCGGCGCGTCCGGCTACCTTGCCAAGGACCAGGCGCCCGAGGAGCTCATGCGCGCGGTTCACACGGTACTCGCGGGACGTCGCTTCATCAGTGCGGCCTTGAGCGAGATGCTCGTGAGCGCGCTGGATGAGCCGACCGACCGGCCCTTGCATGCTGCCTTGTCGCAGCGCGAGTTCCAGATCCTGTGCAAGTTGGCCGTCGGGCGCTCGGTTACGGAAATTGCCGCGGAACTCTTCATCAGCGTCAAGACCGTCAGCACTTACCGCGCGCGCGTGCTGGAGAAGATGAATCTCGATACCAATGCCGACCTTACGACCTACGCCTTGCGGAACGGCCTTGTGCAGTAGCCCGGGGGCGCAGCAGTCGGCGATCGCTGACAGATCCAAAGGTTCAGGGCCGGCATTCACGGCCAGGTCGGCCAGCTACACTTTGCACGGCGGTGGGCGACGCGAGTCGCCCCGTGGTGTGCGCTCCTGAGTGGAGCACAGCCGTCCGATTGATTACGTCTATGGCGACTAACCCATCATTGCGCGTTCTGCTGGTTGAGGATTCGGTGCTGCTTGCAGCCCGGCTATCGGAGCTTATCCGCCGCCTTCCCGATGTGGATTTGATCGGCACCGTGGAGTCCGAGGCCGATGCGGTCAATCGAATAGCGACGTCCGTGCCTGACGTTCTGATCCTGGACCTGCACCTGCGCAGCGGCTCCGGATTCGGGGTCCTGCGCGCACTCGCGCGTGACAAGGTCGTCCAGCGCCCTAAGGTCGTCATACTCACGAACTTCGGCCTGCCGGAATACCGGCGCGAGGCGGAATCATTCGGTGTTGAAGCCTTCCTCGACAAGTCGCGCGACTATTTCCAGATACCCGCGCTGTTGCGTGGCTTTGCGGACGAGCGCCTCGCCCGCAACGCGCACTAAGCAAGCGACCGACACTAAGGCGTCTCTAAGCGGGCGCTGGCGAGGTGATCCGATCGAGCGGCAGGCGCACCACGATCTGCGTGCCGCGCTCCGCCAGGCGGTTGGCACGGAACTGACCACCAAGCGCAATGGCTCGATGGCGCATCGCGGCCAGTCCGTGCGATCTGAGCGCCTCGCGTCGGTCATCCGGCAATCCCACCCCGTCGTCGCGCACGGTGAGGATCAGCGAGTTCTCCCGCGTCTGGATCGTTACCTCAACATTGCGCGCCTGCGCGTGCTTGAGGATGTTCGTCAGTGATTCCTGGACAATCCTGAATATCGCAATCGAGGCTTCGGGAATCAGATTCAGATCCTCCCGCGGATAGTTCTCGATGCACTTGACTCCCGCTCGTCCGCAGGTGTCGGCAATTTGCCAACGCAGCGCCGGGATCAGCCCCAGGTTATCAAGCAGCGTCGGTCGCAGACTCTCGACGACGCGGCGCTTCAGATCGACGCCTTCCAGCAGGGCCTCCTGCACGCGCTTCAAATGTGCCAGCAGTTCCGGATCGCCGCCCCCCACGCGCTCTTCGATCCAGGAGACATCCATGCGTGCGGCCACCAGTAAGCCTCCAAGCTCGTCATGCAGTTCGCGAGACAGTGCGGATTTTTCCTGCTCCGCCAGCGACTGCAGATGCGTCGAAAGCTCCGACAAATCTTCGGTGCGTCTTTTCACGACGTGCTCGAGCTCGGTTTGCCGCTCGGCCAGTCGTTCCGCTTCGCGCTCCTTCGAGGACATGTAGCGCAGCACCAGCCGCCGCAGCAACAGCACCAGAAACAAGCTGGCGGCAAGCGCCGCGCTCATTATCGCCAGACTCAACGACCGATCGGTACGCCACGCGCGGCTCGCTGCCAGCATGTCATCGGCCTCGGCCCGCTGAATCTGTCGGACGCGCTCGGTGATCTGCGACATGGTTTTCCGTCCGAAATCAGTGCGCATCAAGGCGACCGCGCTGCTGCGACCCTGATCCCGATACAGGTCAAGCGCCTCACCCATTTCGGCAAACTTCGAAAAGCTGAGGTGTCCGATCTCCTCAACGGTTGCCCGTACCTTCGGGTCTGCGGTGCTGAAGGCGGCGTCAAGCTCCCGCAGATCAGCGGCAATCTTCGTCAGCGCCTCCTGATAAGGCACCAGGTAAGCCGGCTCACCGAGCAATATGTAGCCGCGCTGGCCACTTTCCGCCTGTATCAGGACCTGCAGTACCTCGCCCAGGGCGTTGGCGCGACGCGCGGCTCGTTCGACCCGGCGACTCGCTTCCGCGAGCTGGCGCTGCCCTGACTCGGCGGCAATGAACAGCCCGATGACGGTGCTAAGCAGTAACCCTACCAACACCAGTTGGCGCGCGGTTGACCTCATGAGTGATCAGTCGTGAATCGTTTTCGCAGGAGCTACGAGAGCACACCCGTAGCGCGCGGTCGACGCCGCACTTCATGTTCGCCTGGCACGCAAACCCTCCGCCCGGCCGCAAACCCGCGGCCTACTGCGGCATCATAGCCTTATCGTCGCGCAGCGATTCACCCGCCGTCGACCACGCCAGCACCTGCCGCTGAACGCGAGCCGCCGCCCTCGTTCTCCCAGCGCTCCGTCGCTGCGGCTGAGTATTCGCGGGCGCGCCTGAAGCGGCTGCGTTGAACGCGGTACCAGGCAGCGACCCCAATCCCCAGCAGGATGAGGATTACCGCGCGCATAAGGAGCGCAGCACAGCCAGCCGCGTTGCGGGCGCGGCCATAGGGGTGGCCACTTCGTTACCGGCCTTTTTGTCCGTCACACCCTACCTCCGGGCTCTGCTTAGAACAAACCTGCCGAGCAACTGGATCCATGGCGGTCTGCCCAATGCGGCGGTCAGCGCGGTCGTGGCCAGCGAACGCGCGGTCACGTGCGTCGTAAGCCAGCGAAAGGTTGCGCTGCGGGGAAAGGCGCCGGCTGCCGGGGCGGCCGAGCGCGTCAGCGCGGCGAGCAACTCCTCACGGTTACGGCGCAACGCCAGCAGCGCGGCCTGCACCTTCGGATCCGGAAGCTCCGTCCTCACGAGGAGACAGCCCGTTCTTTTTCGAGCAATTCCTCGAGCAGTTGTCGATCCTTCGCCCATTCACCGGCCGTCAGCGCGAGCATCCCTGGCGCGCCGGCGGCCAGCAGCTTCAACCTCCAGAATGCAGCCGCCGCGATCGCCAGGAACAATGCGAGCAGACCGGCGATCACCCAGATGCGCGCGGCCGTGTCCCAGGTGGCTGCGATCAGCCATACACACGCCATCGCCACCGCCAGCACGCTCGCGCACGCCATGACCGCGCCCGCAACCACGCGACTGCGAACCCCTGCGGAGGTTGCCTCGAGATCGCTCAGGATCAGGTCCGTGTACGCATTCGCGTGGCGGACCGCGATCGAGGCGACGGCGGACAGGCGGTCAATCATGGGGCCGATGGGTACGCCTTCTAGCGGCGGGCCACCAGAAAGCCCACCGCAAGGCCGGCGAGAGCCGCGATGCCGATGGCTTCCCAGGGCTGGTTGCGCACGTAACGGTCTCCGGCTTCAAGAGCCTGGTTGGCCTGCCCTTGCACTTGCCCGACTCCTTCTGCGATCGACTTCTTGGCCGTGTTGACCGCGTCGGCGACCTTTGCGCGCAGGCGGCGCAGCTCAGGATCGGCGGCATCCCCAACGCGATCGATCAGATCCTCGACGTCCGCAATCAGGTTGTGCACCTCGTCGCTGGCGGCCGCGCCGGCATGTTGCGCCGCCTCACGCGCAGCACCTTTGATAGTGCGCGGATCCGCGCGATTGAATTCATTTGCTGTGGTTTCCACGGTTCGACTCTCCTCATTGGTTCGGCGCGGTTTCACGTGCGCATTCTACTATCCGCCGGTAGCGGCGCGGAGTCGGTCGGGGGCGGGGCCGAGCAATCGTAGGACTTGGGCTACAGCCCACCGCGCGCCCTGCGACTGACCGGGCGCTGCGCGTAGGAAACGACTTACCCGGGCTTGGTCCTCAACTGACGCCGCGTTGCGGCCCTGGCTGGCCCCAATGCTCAACACTCCCACATACGCTTTCGTCACCCGTTCCAGCTGCAATGTGAGGAGGGGACCATGTCGGAGGCCGCTTTAGTCTCACGGATCGCAGATGCCGGCGTCGCGCGTGCCCGCAGCACCGAGCTGGTGCGTGAACTGCGGGTCGCCGCGATGGAGGGCGACGAAAAGCGCATCGCTGCTCTGCTGGCGGAGCTGCTGCGCCTCAAAGGACTGTCGCGCGGGCAAAGAATTGCGCTGCAGCAGAGGGCTCTGCTGAATCTGGTGCACTCGCTGCGCTCGGCAGCGCTCAGCGATGATCTCACGGGTCTTCACAACCGCCGCAGCTTCGTGCAGGCCGGTACGCGCCTGCTTGACCTGGCAGCCCGCGACGCACAGCCGGCCCACATGGTGTATTTCGGAATCGACCAGCTGGCGCGGATCAACCAGTCGCTCGGCCGCTCGGCGGGCGACATCCTCATCAGGCAGACGGGGAACCTGCTGCGCGACCTGTTTCCCAGCTATGGGGTGCACGAAGTGCTGGGCCGCCTGAGAAGCGACGAGTTCGCCGCCTTGACCACCAATGACGAGCACGCCTCGCGGCAGGCCATCATGCTGCGGGTCCGCAGGCCGCAGCGTAACAGCGCAGTGCCCGCGTTGACTTTGAGCGTCGGCGTCGCGCGTTTCAATCCGCTGCGTCCCGTGGGCATCGAGGAACTGCTGCAAAACGCCAGGCGCGCCATGAACGAACCGCTCAGGGAGGCCACGCTTTCCGGGCTGTCCTCGTACCCGGCCTGAGCCGCGTTGGTTCCGACTATGAGCGAGTGTGAGCCAGCCTGGACGGCAGCGCTGTCATGGACGACAGCGCAGCTCAGGGATGAGCCGGCGGGCGGGCCACCGGAATGGGGCAAAGGCTAACTGGGGCGTGACGGGATCGAACCGTCGACCAGCGGACAAGGGGTAGTTCCTCGGCACTATTGGTCGGCGTCCAGGCAGGACGGAACCATAACGCGGCGGCGATAATCAGCAGCGCGCACATCGCGACTGCCGGCCATTTCAAAACGCTACGCCACAACTCCCGAAATCCTTTGTTTTTGCATCAACCTGTTAAGGATCGTTGCTTATGAAGGTGCCCCAGTTTGCCGATCGTTTACGGGCCCCGCCCGGGATCATCTCAGTCGGGCCCCGCCCGGGATCATCTCAGTCGCCAACCAGATCCTGCCGTTGGGGCCCACGGCAGCCGCAGAGTAGTCACCCCAGCGCGGACGATTGAGGACATAAGCTGAGAAACCGTCCTGCGCCGCCTGGCCCGGGAACAGCACGTGGATGGAGCGGCTGTTAAATTCCCAAGAAGCTGCGCTGGGGAAGAATTCCGGGCCGGTGAGGGTAAAGACCATCGCAGCCTCGCCAGCCGCGTTTACTGCCAGCGCGGGATAGAGCAGATGTGCGCTGTCCGGCCCGGCCACGTATCCCTGCGCGGCGATGTTCGCGGTTGTACCCATTGCAGAACTTGACACGTTAATTACGAACCAGGCTGCCGCATCGCGCACTGGAGTCCCGACGCCAACCGAAGCGGTACCCAACGCTGTCCACAGTTGGCCATCGCGATACGTCACTTGTTGCAGACGCTGATCGTTGCCGGCGAGGTCCTGTTCGTCTGCAGCCCCTGGCGCACTGTCATCAACGGCAGCCATCTCGGCGCGTGGCGTGGGACCCTCCTTCTGATCAGCGGGCACGGGCGCGACATAAACTTCGCTCGGCGTCAGCGCCAAAGACATCGTCAACGCATCGGGGTCGGTGTCAATCTTGGACGTATTGTGCAGCGCCCACACCGCGAGCTGACTTTCAGCTTTATGCAGCTTCATCGACTGCGCGAAGAACTCCGTGTCCGCGGCAAACTGCGCTCCCGGGGGGGTCGTCGAAGGCTGGATGCTGATTGCAAATTCACTCCCCAGGCGGGAGGACAGTTGATCGAAGCGGATCACCGGCGTGGGCCCCCCCGCGGCGAGCGCCTTCTTTGACAGCGCGTACACCTGCGCGCCCTCGAACGAGAACAGGCCGAAGGAATTGGTGCTGATGTAGAAGCCGCTGGCGTCGGCGCCGATCAATGGCTGATCGCCGAAACACGGGCAGTCGCCGGTGTTGAAGTCTGAGCCGTCATGGGTCACATCGATGTCATAAAGGTTGAAGACCCCCGTCGGGTCGCCCGTCTGGCTGACCGCGATCTCAAGGTGATTGTGGCTGAAATCATTGGGGTATTCGATCATCGTAACGAACCAGCGATCGCTCGCTTTATCGTAAATACACCGGGGATCACTCACGTTGAGCTCGAAGGGCACGCCGAAGAAGGCGTTGGCCTGCACCGGGCCGACCACGAGACCGCCGTTCTCATTGTAGACGGCAAAGGCGCTGTTAACGCCCTCGAATACGAACCCGTTGCCAACGCAGAGCGCCTGATCCGGTGGCTCGGTACTGAATCCCTGGTTGACGCCGGCCTGGTCGAAATTGCTGAGGCCCTTGAAGCCAAAGGCGTCCCCTCTACCCGAGAGGGGCGAGCTCGGAACGTGCGGCAGGGCAAGGGCAACAGGTGCATTGACTGCGAGCCCGGCCGCGCGCATGGCGGCGAGGCGCTCCTTGATCAGCTTCTGCAGCATCGCATCGTGTCTGGCCTCGCGATCGATGCCGGGGCGCACTGAATCAGCCTCTAAAGCGCCGGCCCGGCTGCGGGGCGCGGCAGCCGCAGCGGATGGCAGTGAGGTGACGCCGCGCGGCCCAATCCTGAGCGATGGCGATGAGCTGCGCACGTCCGCTGCCAGTGCGGAAGTTGCAGCAAATGCGAACGCAAGGGTTAGGGCACTAAGTGGTCGAGTAGTCATGGGTAATCCTTGTTGCTGGGAAACCATTGGCCCAGCCGGGCCACGAGAGTCGTCCGAAGTAGGCGCGATCGGACTCTCACGGAAGCATGAAGATGGAATGGGATGTCTCCGGCGATCACTCCCTCAGATTGCTGCGCGCGGTGCATATTTAGCATTTCCCCGTAGCCGATGGCCGAGGGGTTCTTGCCCACAGCCAGGCCAGCACCCACCAAGCCTTTCTGGACAATCGTGCGAGGCTGATGCGGTACCCCTCTGCGATCGGTGAGACTTTGCAAATCGCGGCGTCTGAATTGAGTTTCAGCCTTAGACCCGCAATTGGCATGGGGCGCTCGGCGCATGTCGCGGCTTTGTCAATGCGAAATCCCTCTGTCATAGTCAAGTCGTCATGAAATCCATCGACAAATGGAGACGATGAGTGACCCAGAAGACTCACTGGATTTCGACGCTTGAGCAGCTAAAAGCGCTACAAAGCCCGCTTCGACATGACCTCCTGGACCGGCTGACCGCTCTCGGGCCTTCATCTGTCAGTGCACTGGCGGCTGCCCTAGGCTGCAGGCCGACGGCAATTTACCGACACATACGCTTTCTGGAGCGGCTGGGGCTGGTCTTTCCCAGCAAGAAATCGGGCGCGCGTGGCCGACCCGCTACGGTATATAGCCTGATCGCCCCGCGGATACGGGCCGCAAGAGCACCCAGGGATCCGCGAAATCGGGCCACTATGGCGCGGATCGCCAAAACCATGGCAACCCTCGCAGCGCGTGAATACGGGGCGGCTTTCCGTCACGACGATTGGAGGATCGAAGGCCCGGGCCGCAATCATTGGTTTTTTCGGCTGTTCACCGCGCCAGCCCCCAGGAAATTGGCGCGCATCAACGCGCTGCTCAACGAGCTGGCGAGACTCATCTGGACGCCCGACCCAAGTCCGGGTCCCCTTTTGCGCCTGACTTGGATAATGTCCCCGGCGCCATCGGCAACACGGAAGCGTCTTGATAAGAAGAAACGCCGCAGCCGGACCGCACGCTGACACTCGATGAGCGGGATCGCAGTGCCCGCAGGTGCCCGCAGCAGCGAGTCCCTTTATCACTGATGGGCGCCCATTCTGCTGCAGGCCCGCTCTCGGCACCCAAAGGCGCCACGGTCGCTCGTGGACATCCGACCCTTTGCGAGAACTCGCGCAGATTCCCTGGCGATCTTCATCCGCTCACGTGCAAGGAGTGAACGGCGATGAGATCTGGTTCGTGGCAGGGTAGTCATACCAGCCGTTCAAGGCGCTCGAGGGCTTCTCACCCGTGAACCACTCGAACAACACAAGATCCTGCAGATGGTAGGCAAAGCCCTTGAGCGGGATGACCACCGTGGGGAAGCTGGCAAAGTTGGGGCCATTGCCTTGAGGATCTCCCACCTCGAGGTTCCCGCCCCCGCAGAGGTTAATATTAGGGAAGTTCCATGCCGGCACAGCATTGTTACCGTACGGGTCGTTGAGGAATTCGCCGATCTCGTGGTTGATCGTGCTCACGTCCGACAACTCTGGACCCACTGCGGACAGGTCAAACCAGCTCGTATAAATGAACGCTTGCAGGACGGTCGTGCCGTCCTCCATTCCGACCGCGTGGGCGCTGTGATAACCGAGTGCAAAGTCTTCCGCGGCGTTATAGGTAACGAAGATCGGTACCTCGTCCGGATCCGTTTTGATTAGCTGAAGGATCGTCTGGATGACCGGATCCAGCGCCCCGTCGGCAACGAATCCTAGTGGCGTGCCGTCGGGGCCAGTTGATAGTTGCCCAACATCCGGCGTTATCTGCACATCAAGCGCGGCCAGCACGCGCGGGTGGTCCAGGAGGACGTGCCAGCGATGCTGCGAGTCCATCTTGTTCCAGAACGCAGCCCGCTGCATCTGGTCGCCAAACTGGCCGACGCCATTAGGAAATACCGCATCGTCAAACATCGGCGAACGTACGATATTGACTACTGCGGGGTCCGGATCGAAAACCACATCCGGACCGAAGCCCGTGAAAGTCAGCCGCAGCGGGACGATGACTGTCCGCACGTGCGTCGTCTTCCCCGACGTGGGCGGGTGACCGACCATCGTGAACGGGTAAATGACGCCCTGGTACGTGAACGACGATGTGAAGTGTGGAAAAGTCTTCAGTCCGTCACTGTCGTGATCGGTCAGCGATTTTGAGATCCCGCCCTTAACTGCATAGCCGGCAGCGTGCAACCTGCGAAGCAGTGTCGCATGGTCAGCAATATGCTCCACCGCCACCGGCCCCACAGTCGGAGGTGCGGCAGTGGCGAAGAGCGGAGAAAGGAGCAGGCCGAGCAAGAGGGAATTGCGTAAGGTCTTCATTGAGCTCCCCTTCATCTTGTTTGGCTGTTATGAAGCACACTGCCCTACGCGAGCCGCGAAACCGATTTCGGACTTGCGATTATCACCCAACATACGCGCCGCTTCCGCCGCGCTCAGGGTGACATACCTCCCTTGGCCTTCTTATATTCTTCACTCGTCCGATACGTTTGGCAATATCCATGACGCGGCCGGATTGAAGGTGTCCGTTCCCTACCTCCTAAGCGGCACACGGAATAGCGGAGCCTGTCGGAACGCGACGTCATGCTTATGCCGGAATGGCGGGGGCCCGCGCAGGCAAAACCCCCATCACAGGCCTCCGGCCTGTGATGGGGTGGAAGCCGCCGAACCAACACGGCGGCCGGGAGAACGGGTCGTTACTCAGTGGAGGTTGTCGATAGCAGTCCGGGCGTCAATCAGCCCGAATCGCCGCGGGCCTCGTACTGCAGCGCGAGCTCCCGTAGGCGGGAGCCGCAACCGCTGCGCTGACGAGAAACAATTGGACGGCCAATACGGCCACGAGGCTCACACGCTGTTGGTTCATGGCTCCAAGCTCCCTGGCGGCGCATCTTGTTGCGCGCTGTTGACTACCGGTTCTGCTGTCTCGGCCGTGGACGAATCGGCGAGCGCTTTCCCTTAGCCTCTGCTCATCGTTTTGCGACTGCAATCGGCTCGCGCGAAATGGCACGTTTTACGGGATGAAACAGCCTGACTGTGGACGAAACAACGCCAGCCCGGTGCCGCGCAGTGCGACTGACCCGAGGGACCGGGAGGTCACGGTCACACGGCTTAATTCACGTGCGTTCAGGCTAGCGCGGCGGGCGGGCTCACCGGCGAGCAGCGATTCTTCTTGCCTGTGCGCAGGTCTGGCGAGAGAAAGACTGGGATGGACACTGCGTCTAGTCATCGAGATGCGTACGTGACAGGATTCTCTGGCGATAAATGGGACTGGAGCGGAGCAGAGCGCCGCTGCGCAGCGTAATCAAAAAGGAACCGCGCGGCCCTCGCTCCATGTGGCGCACGTGTTCGAGATTGATCATCAGTGATTTATGAATGCGCACGAAGCCGGTACCCTCAAGTCGCGCCTCCAGCTGACGCATTGAAATTCGCGCGAGGTAGCTCTCGCCCTTTGCCGTCAGAGTCACGTAGTTGCGGTCTGCGGTCGCGGATTCCACGTCCTTGGGATCGAGGAAGAAAAATCGTTGCTGCCTTTCCCCGAGCAGTCGCTGGCCTGCCGGGGGCTCCGAGCGCCCCTCGATGTCTGCCAGCAGCTCAAGCCACTTCGTCTTGAAAGCGGCTTGCGCACTTGTTTGCCCGAGCAGGCCGGCGCGCTCGCGCGCCCGGGTCGCGGCGACGTGAAAGCGCTCATCGGAGAACGGCTTTAATAGGTAGTCAATGGCGGCACGTTCGAACGCGGCGACAGCGTGCTCGGCGTACGCGGTCGTGAATACGACAAGCGGAAGATGATCCTCCGGCAAGGCTTGGAGAACTTCAAAAGCGGTGGAACCCCGCAGCTGCACATCTAGAAACAGGAGGTCCGGTCGGCAGCTGGCCATCGATTCGATTGCCTGTCGTGCACTTTCGGCGCAGTCAACGACCTCGATATCGCCCTCGAGTTCGCACAGTGTCCGCAGGCGCTCGCGTGCTGCACTCTCGTCTTCGATGATGAGGGCACGAAGTCCCATGTCAGACCGCCGCCGCGGTTTCATAGGGAACCCTCAGCCGGGCGATGTACCGACCGTTCGGCAGCGTCGTGTGTTCGAGTTGTCCGGTGTCGCCGTAAAGGGCCGCCAATCGCTCGCGCAGGTTCTTCAGGCCGATGCCCATACCGGAGGTGGTTGAGGACGTCGCGCTCGGCAGTGCATTGGCAATGGTAATGTACAACCACTCGGCGTCTGCTTGGGCAGAAAGTTCCACGCGCACCTGGGCACCTTCGGAACCCATACCATGCTTCACCGCATTCTCTATCAGGGGCTGAAGGATAAGAGGCGGTACGAGCGCTTCCCGGGCCGTGCCACAAATTGCAATGGCACAGCTTACGCGCTCTCCGAACCGAGCACGCTGGATCGCTAAGTAGTCTTCGACGAACTCAAGTTCCTCACCAAGCCGAATCTGTTCCGTTTCGGGCTCATTTAATACACGGCGGAGAAAGCTGCCCAAGCGCACGACAACCGCCTTGGCGCCTGAAGGATCAGCGTCGATCAGACCGGTTACCAGGTGCAGTGCATTGAACAGAAAGTGCGGGTTCAACTGCATCCGCAGAGCCTGCAGGCGCGACCGAGCCGTGAGCGTCTCGAGGTGCAGACGTTGTTGTTCCGACGCGCGCCAGTGCCGATATAGAAGAACCCCAGCGATAAGGCCGATTGCGGTGGTGTAAATGACCACGTATTGAACCGCAAATCCTGCCCACAGGTGCAGATAGAGCCGCGGTTGCGTGAGCACCTGATGCCACCAGGTCCCAAACGGCGGATCATGATCGATCCAATGAGCCGCGATCCGAAAGAAAGGCTCCCGCAGAGCGGCGAACGCAAGGCCCATAGAAAAATGAAATGGTATGAGCCACCAAAGTCGACGTGTTGATACGCTAATTGCTAATGCGATTCGGCAGAACAGCAGTAACACGGGCAAGAGAAGTAGGTCGGTAACAAGGTACGTTTCCGCCGACGGGCCGGCCGCGACTTCCGGGGCCGCTGTGTTAAGAACCGAGTACATGATGACTCGCCAGACCATCATGTAGCACCAGTACGCCACCACCACCAGTAAGAGCAGCACATGAGAATGTCCCGCTCCGTCCTCGCTGAGGCGGCTGAGCCAGGGGTTGTTGTGGGGCGCATCGGGCTTCATCGCGGGGGTTGCCTCGAGCAAGCTCCGATAGCATCAAGATCGCATGGCGCCATAGGGGGAACAAGTCCGCATATGTCGCGTGGCGCACGACGCCCGCGTCGCAATGCCCTTAGGATCTGAGGTACACAATAGAGCACCCAGTGACAGGTCGCACTGTCGCATGAATTTACGCGAGTAGATCGCGGGAGAAGGCGCGCGAAACTTCTTCTAAGTACCGGGCTGCTTTTGGGCAGAGAGAAAGCGCTGATACCCCCTCATGCCGTTGTTTCGTCCCCGTGCTGGGGCCCCTCGTCCTCGTGAACTGCGGGTGGTCCCACACCATTGCAGTCATATGGCTCTCCGCGAGAGGCTAGGGCCTGCTCAAGGCCCGCGATGGCGCTGGAATTGATCGACTGTGGCCGACTTAAGTCCACAGTAAGCCCAATGGTCGCCAATGCCAGGGGTCCCACCACTTCTATGCGCATTCCGGAGGCAGTGCTTCAGACGCGGTTGCCACGACGACCTTGAGATAGTTTGGTACGGTGCCGGTGATTAGATTCCGTCCTAGGTTTGGAGAAGCGGGATATGGAAGCTGATCGGGTCGACCATCACGGGGTTAAGCGCCGTGGGGTTGGGTGGAAGATAGCGTCACTGTTGTTGATCTACCTGCTGCTGGCCAGCTTTTTTAACGTCGCCTGGCACCTGCTTCGCATTCCACCACAGATGCAGCACGGGATTCTGAACCCAGGTTTGATGCTGCTCAGCGGAATGATTCTGTTGGGGGCGATTCTGGTG
>Ga0210409_10003153_pt1 | contig 18802 bp, 13 predicted proteins | sample IncBWH17MmetaG_FD_161649 | JGI IMG/M metagenome (GOLD analysis project Ga0210409, IMG submission 161649) | Forest soil microbial communities from Barre Woods Harvard Forest LTER site, Petersham, Massachusetts, United States - Inc-BW-H-17-M | ecosystem: Environmental > Terrestrial > Soil >... | reverse complement strand
CTACAACCCGTTCGGGACGGGACCCGAAAACCGCGACCAGGTCCAGAACGTGGTCGACGGCGACCCGAATACGACGTGGAGCACCGAGACCTACTACGAAGGCACGCTGAGGAAGTCGGGCGGCGTCGGAGCCGGCCTGTACCTCGACGCCGCCCCCGGGGTGGCGGCCAGGGCGATCGAGATCAAAACCCCCACGCCGGGCTTCGCAGCACTCGTCTACGCAGCCACGAGCGTCAACCTGTCGCTGCCCTTCGGCGACTCGACGCCGCTGGCGGCGCGCGGCTGGCAGGGACCGTTCGGCACGAGCGCGTACGTTCATAGCCGCGAGCGGGTGCCCCTCAACACGGGCGGACAGCGGTTCCGCTACTACCTGATCTGGCTATCCACGCTTCCACCGGGAATGCAGCGGGCGACGATCTCAGACGTGACGCTTCTCAAGTAGGTTCCGGCCGGGGCTCGAGCCTCAATACAGATAGGCGCGCTGCGCGGCGTGGCGCTCGAGCGCGAGGCGGCAGAGACGGTCGACAACCTCCGCGTAACCGATACCCGAGGCCTCGAGCAGCTTCGCGTAGACGCTCGTCGGCGTGAAGCCAGGCATCGTGTTCAGCTCGTTCACGAGCACCTCGTCTCCGTCGATGAAGAAGTCGACGCGCGCGAGCCCCTCGCAGCCGGAGAGGGCGAACGCTTCCAGGGCGAGCTCCCTGACCCGCTCGGCAGCGTCGGAGGAGATCGGCGCGGGCACCCGGAGCTCCATCCCCCCTGGCGAGTACTTCGCCTCGAAGTCGTACCAGTCACCGGCGAGGACTATCTGCCCGGGTTGGGACGCGATGGCTTCGCGCGCGCCCGCTTCGCGCTCGGAGCGCAGGGAGCCGAGGACGCTGCACTCGACCTCGATCCCGCCTGCCGCCGCCTCGACGATCGCGAGGCGATCGTGCGCGAAGGCCCCGTCCAGCGCCGTCGCCATCGCCCCACCCGAGCTGACCTTGACGATGCCGACGGAGGACCCCTGGTGCGCGGGCTTGACGAAGGCCGGCAGCCCGAGCTCGGCCGCGTCGGAGAGGACCTTCTCGCGTGCCCGCGACCAGCGATTCTCGAGCACGCCGAGGTGCTCGACCTGCGGGATCCCGTTGGCCGACATCAGCTGCTTGAAGAGCACCTTGTCCAGGCACACGGCGGACGCTGCCACGCCCGCGCCTACGAACGGCACCTCGAGCGTCTCGAGCAGACCCTGCACGGTGCCGTCCTCTCCGAACGGGCCGTGAAGCACGGGGAAGGCGACGTCCGCCCCGAGCAGACCGGCGGCTGGCGTGACGCTCAGCCGCTCGCCCCCGCTACGCCATGCGCCATCGCGGCCGATCTCCACCGGGATGACGTCGTGCCCGGCCGCGAGCAGGCCCGCGCGGACGGCCTCCCCGGAGGAGAGCGACACGTCGTGCTCGGAGCTGCGCCCACCCGCGAGCACCGCGACGGTCAGCCGCTCCGGGTCGGGCTCGGCCTCCGCGGTCATTTGTGTTCGGACGGCGCCGAGGCCGGTGGCGTGGCACCTGTGGTCGTGGGCGTCGTCGGCGTTGTGGTGGGCGTCGTCGGCGTTGTGGTCGTGGCGGCGGCGCCGACCGTGATCGTGACGGTCGCGCCCTTGCGCGCGTGCGCGCCCGCCGCGGGGCTCTGCTCGAGCACAGCTCCAACCTTTGCTTCTTCGGTGCTCGGCGTCGTCGCTGTCTTCGGCGTGAAGCCGGCTTTTTCGAGCAGCGATACCGCGGCGGCTTCCTTCTTGCCGACCACGTCGGGGACGGTCGCTTCCTTCGGCTTCGGCGCCTGTGCGATCGTCAGGTCGACCTTCGATCCCGCGGGCGCGGACGTGCCACCGGTCGGCGACTGCGAGATGACGCTGCCGGGTGGCTGTGTCGAGGAGCGTGGGGTCACCGACCCGACGGTCAGCCCTGCGCTCCTGATCGCGGCTTCGGCAGCCGATTGCCTCTGGCCGCTCACGTCCGGGACGTGCACCGGAGCGGGTCCGCTCGAGACGAACACGGTGACGGGGCTGCCTACCTGAACCAGCGTTCCGGCCGCCGGGTCGGTGTTGATCACGTGGCCGGCAGCCACCGTCGAGCTGGGTTGGGGAGTGCTCGCCGGCTTGAAGCCGGCCGCGCGAAGGCGCGCGAGGGCCTGTGCCGACGTCAGCCCTTCCACGTTCACGAGCGCCGTGCTGGCCGGGCCGCCCGAGATCACGATGTTCACGCGGGCGCCCTTGCTCGCGAGCGTGCCGGGGCCCGGGCTCTGCCGCACGACCCTTCCCGTGGGGACCGTCGCGCTCGGCGCGAGCGATGGGATCGGCGTAAGCCCAGCGTGCCGCAGGATCGCGCCGGCGGCCTGTTCGGTCTGCCCGCTCACGTCTGGGACCGTGACCTTGCCGGTGCCAGCCAGCAGCAGCACGGCGACCGCGACGCCGGCGGCCACCAGCGTCGCCAGGAGGATCCACGGCCAGCGCCGGCGACGGCCGGCGCCCGGCGGGCCTTCGTCGTCCTCGCCGTAGGCGGCTGGCGGCAGCAGCAGCGCGGGTGCTCCCACGTGATCGCCCCCATGGCCTTGCGCGGGAGGGTCGGCCGTGCGCGCGCCGGCGGCGACGGGGGTGGCGGACGAGGGCGAGTAGAGCGCGAGCGCCTGGCGCTCGTGCTGGAGCACCGCGATGAACTCCTCGGCGTCGGCGTAGCGCTGGGAGCTGTCCTTGGCCAGCGCCCGCAGCACGACCGCGTCGAGCGAGGCTGGCAGCACCGGATTCAGCTCGCTCGGCGGGCGCGGCTCGGCCGAGACCTGCTTGAAGGCGATCGCGACCGCGGTCTCACCCTCGAAGGGGACGACGCCGGTCAGCAGCTCGTACAGGATCACGCCGATCGAGTAGAGGTCCGAGGATGCGGTCACGGCGTGGCCCTGTGCCTGCTCCGGAGAGAGGTACTGGGCGGTTCCCATGATCGAGCCCGTCAACGTCATGTCGGAGGCGCCGGCGCGAGCGATGCCGAAGTCGGTGACCCGCGCCCTGCCCTCCTCGTCGAGGATCACGTTGTGGGGCTTCAGATCGCGATGGATCACGCCGCGCTTGTGTGCGAAGCGGGCCGCCCGCAGGATCTGGATGACGATGTCGATCGCGCGTGCCGGCTCGACCGCGCCGTCTTCGCGGACGATCGCCTTCAGCGTGCGTCCGGCGACGTACTCCATCGCGATGTAGTAGGTGCCGTTCCACTGGCCCCGGTCGAAGATCCCGACGATGTTCGGGTGCGAGAGCGCCGCCGCGCTGGACGCCTCGCGCCGGAAGCGCTCGACGAACTCCTGATCCTCGGCGAACTGATGGTGCAGGACCTTGATCGCCACGTGCCTGCCCAGCAGCTGGTCTTCGGCGAGGTACACGTCGGCCATGCCACCCGACCCCAGCCGGGACACGACCCTGTAGCGCCCGTCGATGATCGTCTCGGGTTCGATCATTTGAGCAGCCGTTCCATGACCTGCCTGGCGATCGGCGCCGCGAACGCCGCACCGAAGCCCGGCACCCCCTGAAGGGTCGCGGCGATCGCGACCTTCGGTTCGCTGGCGGGGGCGAAGGCGATGAACCACACGTTGTTGATCGCCGTGGCGGGAAGGGTCTCGGCTGTGCCGGTCTTCCCCGCGACCTGCACACCGGGGATCTGCGCCGGGGTTCCGGTGCCTTCGTTGACCACCGCAACCATCATCGACGTGACCGCGGCCGCCGTCGACGGCCTCATTACCGTCGCCTGCACGCGCGGCGCGATCGTCAGGACCGTTCGCCCTTCGGGGTCGACGATCCGGTCCGTCAGATGGGGGGCCATCAGCTTGCCGCGGTTGGCCACACCGGCCGCGACCAGCGCCATCTGCAGCGCGGTGACCTGGAGCTTGTCCTGGCCGATCCCCATACGCCCGACATCGACCACTTCGCTCGTCGGGGCCACCAGGCGCCCGTGCGCGTACTCGCCGCTGGCGGACATTTCGTCAGCCGGGTAGTCGAGCTGGGGCTTTGAGCCGAAGCCGAAGCGTTCCATGTAGCGCGCGATCGTCCTCTTGCCGAGTTTCTCCGCGACCTGTGCCCAGGCCGTGTTGACCGATTTGGCCAGCGCCTGTGTGAGCGAGATCTGCCCGTAGCTGGCGTGTTCGTCGTTCTGGAGCGGCACGCCTGAGATCGGCACGTTGTCGCGGCCGCTGACCGTCGATTCCGGCGTGAACGCGTTGGTGTCGATGGCAGCCGTCGCAGTCACCACCTTGAAGGTCGACCCGGGCGCGTACCCGAACTGGACAGCGCGGTTGACCCGCGACTTCGCCGGGGGGGTCGCCGTTTCTTCACGTTCGAGCTGCCGGGCGCCGGCCTGGGAGCGCAGCGCATTGGGGTCATAGCCGGGCGTCGATGCCATCACCGTCACGGCGCCCGTGCGGGGGTCAAGTGCGACGACGGCGCCGCGATGCCCTGCGAGCGCCGCGTTGGCCGCCCGCTGTGCGGCGGGGTTCAGCGTCGTGACGACCTTGTCGCCTCTCGGCTTCCTGCCCTGCAGCTGGTCCAGGATCGTCTGCAGGTTCGTCCCGGCGCGGCCGTCGAGTTCGGCGTTGCGGAAGCGCTCGAGGCCGGTACTGCCGAAGTTGATGTAGGAGTAGCCGATCGCGTGCGCGAACTCTTCACCCGTCGGGTAGCTGCGTTCATACGTGCCTTCGGAGCCCCGCGCGCTGTGTGCGATGACAGTCCCGTCGGCGGCTACGATCGGGCCGCGGGCGATGCGCTCCTGCTCGAGCAGCGCGCGGGCGTTGAGCGGGTTCGCGCGCAGCGACGATGCGTCGAAGATCGTCCACCGCGAGGTGAAGCCGACGAGCAGCGCGAACAGCAGCACGACGAACCCGTAGAGGCGGATGATCGGCCGGTTCACCGCGCCCACCTCATTCGAGTTGACCCAGTTCGAGGCTGCGCAGGAGCCCGGCCGCGTTGGCTTCGGAGCGCAGCGAATGATCGAGCAGCGTCTGGCGCCGCTGTGTCGTCAGCGTCGAGGCGCCGACGCCCGAGACGTAGCGGCTGCTGTACAGCGACAGGTTCCCGGGAAGCTGGAAGGGGACGCCCTGGTAGAGCGTGACGAGCCCGCGGTTGTTCGTGCCGATGAAGTACACGGACTGGAGAAACAGGTAGGCGCCGCTGCCGATGACACCGAGCACGACCAGCACGCCGGCCAGCGCGCCGGCGCGCCGCAGGCGCTTGCGCCTCCTCGCCGCCGCCGGGCCGCGAGTGGCGGTGGTATGCGGGCGGCGCGGCTGGCGACGGGCGACGGGCGGGGCAACCGCCGGGACACCCAGCATCGTCGCGTGCTCGTGAGGCCCGTCACCGTCCGCGGGCTGGAGCGAGCCGGCGCTGACCTCCTCCAGCCGCAGCAGCACGACGGTAATGTTGTCGCGCCCGCCGGCCTCGTTCGCGGCCGCGATCAGCGCCTCGCCGGCGTCGCGAAGCCGGGGATACGTCCGCAGCACATCGGCGATCTGCTCCTCGGCGAGCATCGTCGTCAAGCCGTCGCTGCAGAGCAGATAGACGTCGCCGGCTCGCGCGCGGAATGTTCGCGTGTCGACCTCGACCGTGCCCTCGGGCCCGAGCGCACGCGTGATCACCGACCGCTGCGGATGCTCGACCGCTTCCTCGGGTGTGAGGCGGCCCTGGCGCATCAGCTCGTCGACGAGCGAATGGTCGTCTGTCAGGCGCAGCAGCTCCCCGTCGCGCAGGCAGTAGGCGCGACTGTCGCCGACGTGCGCAATGGCCACCTCCTGGTCTCCGACGTAGACGGCGGTCAGCGTCGTGCCCATGCCCGCCTGCTCGGCGTTCGAGTGCGACAGCTCGTGGATGCGCGAGTTCGCCTCCAGCGCGAGCGTCGCGAGAGCGGACTCGGGCTGCGAGGCGTCGTCCAGACCGCGACGGAAGGAGTCGACGGCGATCTGTGAGGCCACCTCCCCCGCCTGCGCGCCACCCATGCCGTCGGCGACGACGAACAGGGGTGAGCGGGCAAGCAGCGAGTCCTCGTTGGCACGCCGCTGGCGGCCCGTGTCGGTCCCGGCGTAGTGATCGGCGACGCGCAGCACGTCAGTCGACCTCAAAGGCGAATTCGCTGTCGCCGATGCGCACCCGATCCCCGGGATGCAGCGGCCGCGGAGTCTGGAGCAGCTCCTCGTTGAGGTACGTGCCGTTCGTCGAGCCGAGGTCCTCGATAACGATCACGTTGCCCTGCTCGTAAAGGCGGGCGTGCCTGGACGAGGCGAAGGGATCCTCCAAGCGGATCTCGGCGCGGTCGCCGCGGCCGAGGACGATGTCCCCCTCGAGGTCGTAGATCATGCCGGAGTCGTGCCCCGGCGCCCGCTCGACCACCAGGCGCGGTGCGCGGTGCGCGACATCGGCCACGCCGAGTGCGGAGGCCGAGTAGAAGCCCGTCGCATCCGGCGGGATGGCCGCCCGCGAGGACCCATCCGGGAGCGGTCCGCCTCCGGCGCCGAGGTCCTTGCGCGCGCTGCGCGCCACCCACAGCAGGAACAGGTATAGAACGGCGAGGAAGCCGAACTTCAACGCCACCGATACGGGCTCTAGCGTGGTCATCCAACTTCGAAGACGATCTCCGTCGAGCCGAGCTCGACACGGTCGCCGGCAGAGAGCGGCTGCGATCCCGTGAGCTTGCGCCCGTTGACCAGTACGCCGTTGGTCGAGCCGAGGTCCACGAGCGTCCAGCCATCGGCGACCGGGCGGATCTCGGCGTGTCGGCGCGAGATGCCGCTGTCCTCGAGCACGATGTCGCAGTCGCGGCTACGGCCGATCGTGCCTCCCGCCGGCGGTACGAGCAGGCGGCGGCCTGCGACCGCCAGCAGCGCGCGCGGAGCGCGACCTCCCGCCTGTTCGAGCGGGCCGGCGAGGCGAGCCGAGGTGCTGTAGATCATCGTCTTTCCGTGTTCTTCGGATTCCTCGGGCGGACGTGGCTCCTCACTGTGACCCTCCGGGCGGACCAACAGAGCCTGGATGCCGAATTCGCCGAGCGCGAGCCGCTCGTCGGTGTGGAAGGTGATGCGGGGGTTCGAGGCCAGCACCAGGTCCTCGCGACGCGCATGCTCGAGCAGATACGCGGACAGCTCGCCGATCACCTCCTCCTCGACGCCCTCGTAGCGGGCGCGATCCTCCGGAGAGAGGTAGACGGAGTACTCGTTGGGCACGTATACGCGCGAGACGGACACCGTCCGATGCTCGTCCATCTCGCGGGCGAGCTTGCGGGCAAGCTCCATGGGGCGCACCTCCGAGCGGAACGCGCGCCCGAAGGCCCCCTCGAGGAGGTTTGCAATCGTGGTCTCGACGCTCTTCAGCAGGTTCATTTTGCGTAGGCCTATTCGCCCGGTCGCAGACCGGGCCAGCGGCCAGCCATGCTACGCGCCTACGTTAGATGGGTCCACGCAGGGCGCGCGCAGCCACGGCGATCGCCCCGCCGAGAATCGCGCCGAGAACGACCCCACGAGGGCTCGGATGCGCGGCGTGCGCGGAGAGCCCGCTGGCAAGCACCGGAGCGGCCGCCGCGAGCGCAGCCGACCAGGTTGTCGCTGCGACCACGTCGAGCGTGGCGCTGCGACCGCGCAGGATCCACGGCAGCACCATCGCTCCGAGCGCCCAGAGGGCGCCCACGAGCAGCAGGCCGACGCCGAGCAGCGGGCCGAGGACGTGCGCGGCGCCGCCGAGCGACGTCTCCCACGCTGCGCGCGGGGGCGACATTTCGGGCTGCCCGAGCCACAGCCGCGCTCCGGTCAACGGCTCCGCGAGCGTGAGCCACCAGTAGCCCAGCGCCGCCAGCGCGGCGCGCTCCCGCCACCGGGAGGCCTGCCCGGCGATCGCCGGGAAGGCGCCTGCCAGGCCTATGAGTCCCAGGACGGGGGCAAGCGCGCATGCGAGCCAGCCGGGACCGCTGCGGCGAGGCAGAGCGATGAGCGGAGCGGCCGCGGCCGCGGCGAAAAGCGCGAGCCCGGGCCGGCCGGAGATGAGCAGCCAGAGGACCGCTGCGACGGCGAGGCCGAGCCAGAGCGCGCGCGGAAGCGCCGGCCGTCCCGCGACCGGCACGCTTGCAGGCTCTGCCGGCGGTGCGAGGGCGATCTCCGGTTCGAGCGGCTCGGCGCGGCGTACTGCAGGAGGGGGCTCCGCCTGCGGCCGGTTTCCCGGGGCAGCCATGCCGCGGCGGCCGTCACCGCGCTCGGGGCGGCTATGGCACGCGGGTCGACGCCAGGTCCGTGCGAGTCCCCGCTGCAGCGTGTCCTCCAGTGTGAGACGCAGCTCGTCGAGGGTGCCTCGCTGCTCAGGGACGGGCGCAAGCGCCGCGTCGAGAGCACGGGTCAGGGCTCTCGGCAGGTCTCGACGGCTGCGCTCGAGCGGTGGCATGCGCCGGCCGATGCGGCGCGCAGTTGCCGCCGGGGTGGCTCCTCGCACGGGATTGACGCCCGAGAGCGCCTCGTAGAGGACGAGGCCCAGCGCGTAGAGGTCGGTCTCCCTGCCCACCTCCAGCCCTTCGCTCTGCTCGGGAGCCATGTAGGCGAGCGTGCCCAGCACGTCGCCCGTGCGGGTGAGCGCATCCTGGTCGACGAGACTCGCGCCTCCGAAATCCGTCAGCTTTGCGATCGCCAGAGGCCCGTCCGGCGCCGGCGAGTGGCCTTCTAGGCGCCGCGGGACCAGAACGTTCTGGGGCTTGACGTCGCGATGGATCACGCCGCGGGCGTGGGCGTGGGAGAGCGCCCGAGCAAGGGCCACGCCGATCTGGAGGACCTCCTCGTCGGCAAGCTCATCCGCTGCGATCAGCTGCGAGAGCGTCTCGCCGTGCACCAGCTCGGATATCAGGTAGAAGGCCTCGGAGTCCGAGTGCGCCTCATAGAGGGCCACGATCGCCGGATGCGACAGGCGCGCGGTGGCGAGCGCCTCGCGGGTGGCCCGCTCGCTGTCTCCGTCGGGGGCGAGAGGGATCCGCTTGACCGCGACCTCGCGGTCGAGCAGCTCATCGCGCGCGCGCCAGACCACCCCGAAGCCGCCAGATCCGAGCCTCTCGAGGAGGCGGTAGCGGCCGAGGATCAGGACCGCCTCCGCGGGCGCGCCCTCGCGCGCAGGGGCCCTGGCACGCCGGGGGAGACGGCGGCGGGCGCCCTCCTGGGTCGGGGGCTCCTCCCACTTGGGAGGCACTTGAAGAAGGGTCCGCGGCGACTCCACCGAATCCTGCGTTCGCCCTCCAGAGGCCGCGTCCCTGCCTCGGCCCGTCGAAAAACATGCATTGACCGAGAACTTGCAGGGTCGTCAGCGCCGTGGGCGCCAGTCATACTGGGGCCCGTCCCGCAGTCCCGCAAAGGAGCGCCCAGCTTTTGTCGTTCTTCGACGATGGCGAGGAGACAGAGCCTCGACCGTCATCCAGGGCACCGCGCACGTCCGCCGCGGCGCCCCCTCAACGGCCCCGACCGCGCCGGCCGCAGCACGCGGGAGGCTCCATCGGCGCAGATCAGCACACGCTGATGGTGCGCCGCCTGGTGGCGGCCGGAGCTGGGGTCGTGCTGCTGATCGTGATCGCGCTGCTCGTCAACAGCTGCAAACAGAGCCAGAAGGAACAATCGCTGAAGGACTACAACCGCCAGGTGAGCCAGCTCGCCAGCGAATCGGAAACGCAGGTCTCCCACCCGCTGTTCTCCACCCTCACCGGCGCCGGCAGTAAGCCCGCGCTCGACGTCGAGGTGCAGGTCGACCAGTTGCGGATCAAGGCTCAGGCCATCGCCACGCATGCGAAGGAACTCAGCGTCCCGGGTGAGATGGCCGGCGCCCAGCGCGACCTGCTGCTGACGTTCGACTTTCGCGTCGAGGGGATCACCAAGATCGCGGCGCTGCTGCCGACCGCTCTCGGGGGCCAGCGCAAGGAAGCGACCGAAAAGATCGCCGGCCAGATGGAGCTCTTCCTCGCCTCCGACGTGATCTACTCGCAGCGGGTCGTGCCCCTCATACAACAGACGCTTGCGTCCGCCGGGATCCATGGGCTGAGCACGGCGCCGAGCCGCTTCCTGCCCAACATCGGGTGGCTGGATCCGACGGTGGCGCTCGCGCGGATCACGGGGCAGCCGGCGAGCACGAGCCAGACCGGCATCGCGCCCGGGAACCACGGTGACGCGCTCGTCTCGGTGAGCGTGGGCGCCAACAACCTCGAACCCGAACCCGCTCTCAACCACATCAGCGGCGGCGGCAGCCCGACGTTCACGGTGACCATCGAAGACGCCGGCGCAAACCCGGAGACGAACGTCAAGGTGGACGTGACGGTGACGGCCGGGGGCAAACAGTTCAAGGCCACCCACACGATCAACCAGATCCAGGCGGGGCAGAAGGCCAACGTCGAAATCCCGGTGAGCGGGGTGCCCGTCGGCGTCGCGGCGAAGATCGAAGCGTACGTCGAGCCGGTGCCGGGCGAGACCGAAGTGGAAAACAACAAGAAGACGTACCTGGCGATCTTCGGTCCGTAGCGCGTGGCGGGCGCGCGTGGCGGGCGCTACCGTGCGTGACGGCTGCGCGAGCGGCTAACTTGTGCCGATGGCAGCATCGATCACCGATACGCAGGGCATAGTCGCAATCGCCGCGGCAGCACTCGCGGTGCTCGCCCTGCTGGGGTGTGTGAGCCTGGCGCTGGCCATGCGCCGCATGCGCCGGGCGCAGCGCGTGGTGATGGGTGAAGAAGGGCAGCGGGACCTGGTGGCCCACGCCGCGCGGATGGAGGAGGCGTTCGCCGACCTGCGCGAGTACGTCGACGACACCGGCAGGCGCCTGGAGGAGCGTCTCGCAGGCGTCGAGAGCACGCTGCGGGGTACCTTCTCGCACCGGGCGCTGGTCCGCTATGACGCCTACAACGAGCTCTCCGGGCACCAGTCGATGTCCATCGCCCTGCTGGATCACGAGCAGTCAGGCATCGTGCTGTCGTGCATCCACCATCGCGAGCAGGCGCGGGTCTACGGCAAGCAGGTGCGCTCGGGGCGCGGCGAACTCGAGCTCTCACCGGAGGAGGCCGAGGCAGTCCGGCTCGCGGTGTCCGGCGGGTGGAACGCCGGCGACGGCGCCGGAGAGCCCGCCTGAGATGACTTCGGGCCGGCCGCGCGTCGGTTATCTGGGGCCCGAGGGGACGTTCAGCGAGGAGGCGCTGTTCGCGAGCGCTGCTCACGAGGCGGTCGAGCCGGTGCCGCTCGCGTCGATCCTCGAAACGGTGACGGCGCTGCGAGAGGGGGCGGTGGAGTGGTCGATCGTGCCGATCGAGAACTCGCTCGAGGGCTCGATCAGCGTCACGCTCGACCTGCTTGCCGGGGAGGACAGCGGCGTCGAGATCGTGGGCGAGGCGCTGCTGAGGGTCAGGCATTCGCTGATCGCCGCCGGGCCCGTGGAGCTCCAGGAGATCGACACGGTGATCACCCATCCGCAGGTACCGGGGCAGTGCGCATCGTTTCTGCGCACGGAGCTGGCCGGCGCGCGGGTGCTTGCTGCGAGCTCGACCGCGGAGGCCGTCCGGACGGTCGTCGGTGCCGGCGACCGTCGTCAGGCGGCGCTCGGCACGCTGCTGGCGGCGAGCATCTACGGCGGCACGGTCATCCGTGAGGGCGTGCAGGACCGCGACGACAACGAAACGCGCTTCGTGTGGCTGGCCCGCGGGAGCACGGGCGCCGCGCCGCCGCCACTGCGCGAGCCCACGGGCGAGGGCTGGAAGACGTCGATCGTGTTCTGGGGCCCCGGGGCTGACAGTCCCGGCTGGCTGGTTCGGTGTCTCGACGAGTTCGCCGGCCGAGGCATCAACCTCACGAAGATCGAGTCGCGTCCGCGACGCGAGCAGCTGGGGAGCTACATGTTCTTCGCCGATCTCGAGGGGCGCATCGCGGACGACGCCGTTGCCGAGGCCCTCGCCGGCGTGTCCTCGCTGTGCCAGGCGGTACGCGTGCTCGGGTCCTACCCGGCCGCTTCGCCACCCTCGAGCGGCTCCTGAGCGGCGGGCGAGCCCGTCCGCAGGGTCACAGAATCCCGGCTCCCCGCTAAACTCCCGCCCTGACCATGGAAAGCACAGCCCCACCAGAGCCGGTGGGGTCCGTGTCGCCCTCCGAGCACCTGCGGCACGGACCTGAGACCTCGCCTACCGTGGCGATGGGCGGTCGGGTGCTCGTTCTGAACGCCACGTATGAGCCGATCAACGTGTGCACGGTCCGCCGTGCGGTCGTGCTCGTGCTGAAGGCGAAGGCAGAGCTCGTGGAGCGAGGCCGCTCCGAGCTTCACTCCGAGAACTCGACGGTGGCGCGGCCGGTGGTGATACGGCTCGTGACCTACGTGAACGTCCCGCGAGATGCGCACAGGCGGAAGATCACCCGGCGGGCGGTGTTCGCTCGAGACAGCTGGACCTGTCAGTACTGCGGCTCGCGCTCCAACCTCACGGTCGACCATGTGATCCCCCGGTCGAAGGGCGGCACCTCCAGCTGGGAGAACATCGTCGCCTCCTGTGCGCCGTGCAATCGCCGCAAGGGCGACCGGCTGCCTCGTCAGGCGGGCATGCACCCACGCAAGCTTCCCCGCACCCCGCGAGCGGAGATCTTCATCCATGTCGCCAGCCCGACGATCCCGGCGGCGTGGCTGCAGTACCTGCCGCAGGCAGCCTGAGCTTCGCGAGCTCGACGCCGGCGACGCGCGACCGGCGCGCTTAAAGGGCGAAGGGCGCCCCGACGGAGGCGCCCTTCGCGTGCTGCTCTGACTGGAAAGACCGAGACGACGATGAGACGGCCGGAGGGACCAAAGCCGGCGGTCGTCTCGGGGTGCCCCGGGTTGGATTCCGCTAAGCGGTCCAGCCTGTCCGACCTAGCGGCCGGTCACCTCCAGGGTCCCGCAAAAACTGTCATGCAACGTTTGGACCACCTCCTTTCTCTGGTCTGGCCAGGGTAGCGAACCGAGGCGACGTACGCGAGAGGCGGTCCAGCGAGTTTCAGTGGACGATGACGCCGAACTCCTGCGCGTAGGTGGCCCCGGCCTGGCCACCCGCCAGAGACGGCGGCACCTGCGGCGTGACCCCGATGCCCGTGTCCGTGTACTGCGCTTCGAGGATGTTCGCGAGGTGTCCGGGCGAAGCGATCCAGGCGCTCACGATCGATTGGGGCGTGGCAAGGTTCAGGGTGCCCCACGCGAGGTTCTCGCCGATGACGTAGCCGACGTTTTCGCTCGGTATGTAGCCCGTGGCGCGGATCCGGTCGACGGGCGTCACGCCCGAGGGAGACACGTGCTCGAAGTAGTCGGCGCTGACCAATTCGCTGCTGTGGCCTTCCGCCGCCTGCTGGAGCTGCAGGCTGAGCGCCAGCGGGGCCTCCCCGTTCTGCGCACGCTCTCTGTTGATCAGACAGAGCACGGCCGCCCGAACGAGCTCGATGTTCGCCGGAGCGGGCGTGAGTTCCGTGTTCTGACAGGAGGTGGCGAGAACCGCGGCGATGGCCGCCGTCCGGCTCACCGCGGTGCTTCCGTATGCCGCGTGGCCGGGTACGGCGGCACGGTGAAGCCCGCGGAAGCCGCGTGTGCGCTGGCGGGGCGCCGGCGTCCGGTTCGTCAGCTCAGGGTCGGGGCGGACGGCGCGCTGATGCCGCCTGGCGGAGCGCTGGTGGGGCCTGACCGTGTGATGGTGACGGCGGACGACGCGCGCATGACGCCTGACGGCATGCGTGGCCCTCGCGCGCGAGCTGGCGGCGGCGAGCGTCGGCGGAGAGGCGAGCGATAGGACGAGGATGAGGGTGGCAGCGAGAGTCGAGCGGGGGCGGCTCATTCCCTGCGTGTCGGCCGCAAAATGCGACTTAGTGAGTTCGATGACCGGAACTTGGACAGGTGGAAGGCGTGGCCTTCCCGGTCAACGGGGATCGGCCGCAGCCGCCCGTCGCGCCATCCGCTGTCGCGGCTCGGGGTCCCTACGCGGCGTCGGTGCCGTCGGCCGACGCGTCGTCCTCGGCGACGGGCGCCACAGTCTCCTCGCCGGTGTCCACGACGAGCGCGACGGCGCTCACGAGGTCGTCGTCCTTGAGGTTCATCACGCGCACGCCCGTGGCCGAGCGGCCCTGCTGGGAGATGCCCTGGGCGGAGGTGCGCTGGACCATCCCGCCGACGCTGATGAAGACGAGCTCCTGGTGCTCGCGCACGACCAGGGCGCCGGCGAGGCCGCCCTTTTTCTCGGTCAGCCCGATCGTCTTGACGCCTTTCGCGCCGCGGTTGGTCTTGCGGTACTGGCCGATCTGGCTGCGCTTGCCGTAGCCGTTTTCGGTCACGACCAGCAGGTCCATGTCGTCGCGAGCGACGTCCATCGCGATCACCTGGCCGCTCTTGCCGACGTTCATTCCGCGTACGCCCGTCGTGTCCCGACCCATCGCACGCACGTCGGACTCGGCAAAGCGAACGGTGAGGCCCGCGCGCGAGACCATGATGATCTCGTCGTCGGGGTCCACGGCGCGGACGGCGAGCAACTCGTCGTCGTCGCGGATGTTGATGGCGATGATCCCGTCGGCTTTGATCGGCGTGTTGTACGCGAGCAGCTCGGTCTTCTTGACGGTGCCGTTGCGGGTGGCGAAAACGAGGTACTTGGTCTCGGAGAAGTCGCGCGTGGAGACCACGGCCTGGATCCGCTCGCCCTCCGCGAGCGGAAGGATGTTCACGAGCGCGCGCCCCTTCGCCGTGCGCTGTGCCTCGGGTAGCTCGTACACCTTCGACCGGTAGACCTTCCCGCGATTTGAGAAGAAGAGCAGGTAGTCGTGCGAGGAGCACACGAACAGGTGCTCGATGAAGTCGCCGTCCTTCATGTCCATCCCCGTGACGCCGCGGCCACCCCGGTGCTGCTGGCGGTAGGTCGCGAGCGGCAGCGACTTGATGTAGCCGCTCTGGGTGATCGTGATGACCATCTGCTGGTCGGCGATCAGGTCCTCGATGTCGATCTCGTCCTCGGAGTGGCTGATCTCGGTGCGTCGCTCGTCGCCGAACCGCTCGGCGAGCTCGGTCAGCTCCTCCTTGATGACCGCCAACACGCGGGTCTCGTCGCCGAGGATCGCTCGCAGCTCGGCGATCCGCTCGGTGACATCTGCGTGCTCCTGTTTGATCGCGTCGGCCTCGAGGGCGGTGAGCTGGGAGAGACGCAGGTCGAGGATGGCCGTCGCCTGGACGGCGCTCAGCTCGAAGCGGGCCACGAGCTGCTCGCGGGCGCTGTCACGGTCGCGCGAGCCGCGAATCAGCTCGATGATCGCGTCGAGATTGTCGAGCGCCGTCAGCAGGCCCTCGAGGATGTGGGCGCGGGCCTCCTTCTCGGACAGCTCGTGCTTCGTGCGCCGTACGATCACCTCGCGCTGGTGGGCGACGTAGTTGTGGATCATCGCCCGCAGGTCGAGCGTGCGGGGCACGTTGTCGACGAGGGCGACCATGTTCACGCCGAAGGTCGTCTGCATCGGCGTGTGCTTGTAGAGCTTGTTGAGCACCACCTTCGGGATCGCGTCACGCTTGAGCTCGATCATCAGCCGCATGCCGCGCTTGTCCGAGTAGTCGTTGAGGTCGGCTATCTCAGGGATCTTTTTCTCGCGCACGAGGTCGGCGATCTTCTCGATCAGCCCGCCGGGCCCACCCTTCTTCACCATGAACGGGAGCTCGGTGACGACGATCGCCTCCTTCCCCTGTTTGAGCGGCTCGATGTGCGCACGCGCCTGGAGGCGCACGCGTCCGCGGCCGGTCTCGTAGGCATCCTTGATGCCCGCCCGGCCGAGGATGATCCCGCCGGTCGGGAAGTCGGGTCCGTTGATGTGGCGCATCAGGCCCTCGACCTCCATCGCGGGGTCGTCGATGTAGGCGATCGTGGCGGCGATCACCTCGCGCAGGTTGTGCGGCGGGATGTTCGTCGCCATGCCCACCGCGATGCCCGAGGAGCCGTTGACCAGCAGATTCGGGAAGCGCGACGGCAGCACGAGCGGTTCCTGACGCGAGCCGTCGTAGTTGGGCGCGAAGTCGACCGTGTCCATGTCGAGGTCGCGCAGCATCTCGGTCGAGATGCGGGCGAGGCGTGCCTCGGTGTACCTCATCGCCGCCGCCGGGTCATCGTCGATGGAGCCGAAGTTGCCCTGGCCGTCGACGAGCTCGTAGCGCATGGAGAAGTCCTGCGCCATCCGTACGAGGGTGTCGTAGATCGCGGTGTCGCCGTGGGGGTGATAGTTGCCCATCACCTCGCCGACGATCTTGGCGCTCTTGGCGCGGGGGCGCGTCGGCCCGACGCCGAGCTCGCTCATCGCGTAGAGAACACGGCGGTGGACGGGCTTCAGGCCGTCGCGCACGTCCGGCAGCGCGCGACCGACGATCACCGACATGGCGTAGTCGAGATACGCCGTGCGCATCTCCTCCTCGAGCGCGCGCGGTTCGACGTTGCCGCCGCTTATGACATCAGCCGATGCCATGGGTCACCTCGTCACACATCGAGGTTGGCTACGGCTCTGGCGTTGTCCTCGATGAACGCACGTCGCGGCTCGACCTGGTCTCCCATCAGCATCGAAAAGATGCGGTCGGCTGCGAATGCGTCCTCGAGTGTCACCTGGGCCAAGGTACGTGTCGTCGGGGACATGGTGGTTTCGCCGAGCTGCTCTGCGTTCATCTCGCCGAGGCCCTTGAACCGCTGGAGTTTGATGCCCTTCTGGGCTACGGCCAGGACGGCGTCGCGCAGCGCCTCGAACGAGGGCGCGAGCTCCTTGGCGTCGCCCAGGCGCACCTCGAACGGCGGCGTGCCGGCGAGCTCCACCAGCTGGGCGTGCACGCGGGCAAGCTGCCGGTACTCCTGCGAGTCGAACAGCGAACGTTTGATGTGGTGCGTGCGAGCAAAGCCGGTCTTTGCCTCGACGGCCTTCACACTTATCGTGAGCTCGTCCTGCTGGACAAGGTCCGCGAGGTGGGTGTCGCCCTCGACCGTCGCGCGAGCGAGCAGCTCGATGGCCGCCTCGGCGCTCATCGCCTGCTCGTCGAGCAGGGAGGACTCCTCGAGGAACTGGACCATCTCGTGCCCGTGGACCGCGCGAAGCGATGAGGCCCACCCCTCGTACTGCTTGAGCAGCCGGGTGAAGCGCTGCCAGCGTGCCTCGGTGAGCTTGAACTGCGTGCCGTGCCGGTCGAAGACCTCGATCTTGTCCCACTTGTCCGACAGCAGGATCTCCTCGAGTTCGGAGTCCTTCTCGATGTACCGCTCGCGCGATCCCTGCTTGAGCTTGTAGAGCGGCGGCTTGGCGATGTACACGTAGCCGGCCTCGATCAGCTCCTGCATCTCGCGGAAGAGCAGGGTCAGCACGAGCGTCCGGATGTGCGCGCCGTCGACGTCGGCGTCGGTCATCAGCACCACCTTGTGGTAACGCGCGTTCTCGATGTTGAACTCATCGCGAACGCCGGTGCCGATGGCCGTGATGAGCGCCTGTATCTCGGCGTTCTGGAGCACCTTGTCGATGCGTGACTTCTCGACGTTGAGGATCTTGCCGCGCAGCGGCAGCACGGCCTGAGTGCTGCGGTCGCGGCCCTGCTTGGCCGAGCCACCGGCCGAGTCACCCTCGACCACGAACAGCTCGGCGAGCGACGGGTCCTTGACCGAGCAGTCGGCGAGCTTCCCGGGAAGCGTCGAGTTCTCCAGCGCGGACTTGCGCCTCGTCAGATCGCGCGCCTTGCGGGCGGCCTCCCGCGCGCGCTGAGCCTGGACGGACTTCATGATCACCGCTCGTGCCTCGCTCGGGTTCTCCTCGAGGAACTCGCCGAGACCGGTGTTGACGATCGACTCGACGAATCCGGCCATGCCGGGGTTGCCGAGCTTCGTCTTGGTCTGCCCCTCGAACTGGGGATCGCGGAGCTTGACCGAGATAACTGCCGTCAACCCCTCGCGCACGTCCTCGCCCGTGAGGTTGTCGTCTTTCTCCTTGAGCAGCCCGTGATCGCGCGCGTACTTGTTCAACGTGCGCGTGAGCGCCGAGCGGAAGCCAGACATGTGCGAGCCGCCCTCGCGCGTCGAGATGTTGTTGGCGAAGGAGTGAATCGACTCCTGGTATGAGGAGTTCCACTGCAACGCGACCTCGGCGGCACCCTCCTCGGACTCGCCTGCGAAGAAGATGACCTTGCGGTGGATCGTCTCCTTGTTCTCGTTGAGGTAGGAGACGAAGTCCTCGATGCCGCCGTCGTACTGGAACTCGGCGGAGTGCCCTTCGCCGCGCTCGTCGACGATCGAGATCTTCAGGCCACGTGTCAGGAACGCCGTCTCGCGGAGGCGTTCCTCGAGCGTGTAGAAGTCGAAGTCGAGCGTCTCGAAGACGTCGGCGTCGGCAAGGAAGGTGACCTTCGTGCCGGTCGCCGCGCCCTTCTGCAGCTTCTCCCCCTTGACGAGCTCTGACTGCGGAGCGCCTCGGGAGTACGACTGCGAGAAGACGTACCCGTCGCGCCGGATCTCCACGTCGAGCTGCTCGGAGAGCGCGTTGACGACCGACACGCCGACACCGTGCAGGCCGCCGGATACCTTGTAGCCGCCGCCGTCGCCGAACTTGCCGCCCGAGTGGAGCACCGTGAGCACGACTTCGACGGCGGGTTTCCCCTCCTTCTCCATCGTCGCGACGGGGATACCGCGCCCATTGTCGATGACGGTCACCGAGTTGTCGGGGTGGATCGTCACCGAGACTTCCGTGCAGAAGCCCGCGAGAGCCTCGTCGACCGAGTTGTCGACGACCTCGTAGACGAGGTGATGAAGGCCCATTACGC
>Ga0210409_10003152_pt1 | contig 18804 bp, 19 predicted proteins | sample IncBWH17MmetaG_FD_161649 | JGI IMG/M metagenome (GOLD analysis project Ga0210409, IMG submission 161649) | Forest soil microbial communities from Barre Woods Harvard Forest LTER site, Petersham, Massachusetts, United States - Inc-BW-H-17-M | ecosystem: Environmental > Terrestrial > Soil >... | reverse complement strand
GCTTGCAGGCCCCCCTCGGCGCCGCGTTAGCTAAGCTAGCGCTACGCGCCTGCTCCCCCGCATCGCTTCGCAAACGCCTTCGCTCGCGCGAAGTCGCTGCGAGATTTCTATGCGTCGTACGACAGCCCGACGTTCTCCGAAGGCGATGCAAGGCTCGCGGCGTAGCGGCGCCGAGCCCCGAGGGGGCCGCAGTTGGCACAGCACCCGTTCGGCCCGTTCTGTTCGTTACCGACGCGGACCCTGTTGAATCTTGCGCGTGGAGTAGGAGGGCACGAGCTGCCCGCCGGCCCGCGCGAGCAGGTACTCGCAGATGTCGCGCGACTCGACGACCACCTTGCCGTCGTCGTCGACCAGGACGGACACCTAGACGTACCCGCCGGTGACGCGCGCGAGCTGGTCGCGCTGCCCGAAGGGGACCTCGACGAGGTCGTAGCGAGCGCCGAGGAGATCGAGCAGCACCTGGACCTTGCGCGTGTAGGGGCTGTAGCCCAGCCGGTAGAGCTTCGTGGTCAGGCATCTTGTGCGGCCGACCCGCGTCGTTTCGTGGAGCGGTCGCTCACAAGTCCGTGCCGGCCAGGCGCGGGGCTGGTACAGCCTTGCACGAGGCTGGGCGAGGAAGACGCACAGCTCGAACGTCCTTGCACAAGGCTGAGTGACGAAGAGGCACAGCTCGAACGTCCTTGCACGAGGCTGGGTGAGGAAGACGCACAGCTCGAACGTCCTTGCACAAGGCTGAGTGAGGAGGACGCACAGCTCGAACGTCCTTGCACGAGGCTGGGTGAGGAGGACGCACAGCTCGAACGTCGTTGCACAAGGCTGAGCGAGGAAGAGGCATGGCTCGAACGTCCTTGCACGAGGCTGGGCGACAAGGACGCGAAGCTCGAACAGCCTTGCACGAGGCTGGACGAAGACACCGAGGCCCCATTCTTTTCGCGCACTTAGCAAGAATCGACGCGCCCGATGTCGATTTTTAGGCGATCCGCCGCGGAATCGGCGCTCGGCGCGGGAGTGTCCATGTGAGGGCACACCATGGCGAAGTATCCGGCCGCGCTCGGCTAGGTGCGCTGACACGCAACGAAATGGAAACGTTTCAGCTGCACGGCAGATTCGTTCTTGCTGCGACTTCGCGCGAGCGAAGTCGTTCGCGAAGCGATGCGGGGGAGGCTCGGCGCGTAGCGCTAGCGGAGCGCCGAGGGGCCCGCAGGCCCCACTAGACCATCCCCTCCGGCGTCGGCGGGCGAAGCCCGACGAGGGCCGGAGGTAGTGTCCCGAGTCCGTGATTCCCCTAGGAATTACGGACTCGGGACACTACCGTGCTGTCGCGTGACACGGTTTGCGCGCTTTGCCTGGGGCCTTCTCACGTACGACCTCTGCGTTGTGGCGTGGGGCGCTTATGTACGAGCGACAGGCTCGGGGGCCGGATGTGGTAGGCATTGGCCTCTTTGCAACGGCGAGGTCATCCCGCGCGCGCCGCGCACGGAAACGTTGATCGAGCTTTCGCACCGAATCTCGAGCGGTGTGGCCTTTGGACTGACTTTGTTTCTCGTCGCGTGGTCGATCTGCACATTTCCACGAGGGCACATCGTTCGGCGTGGCGCGGCGGCGGCGGCGGCGCTCGTCGTCGTTGAAGCGCTCATCGGTGCGGGGCTCGTGCTTTTCGAGCTTGTCGCCCATGACGCCTCGGCAAAGCGAGCGATGAGCGTCGCGTTACACTTGGTGAACACGTTCTTTCTGCTCGGCGCGACCGCGATGACCGCGTGGTGGGCGTCCGGTGGCTCGGCGGTTCGTGTTCGTGGGCAAGGCATCGTGGCGTGGACGGCCGGATTGTCGCTGGCTGCCATGCTTGTCGTGGGCATCACCGGCGCCGTGACCGCCCTGGGCGATACGCTTTTTCCCGTCGAGTCCATTGCGTCAGGATTCGCACAGGACTTCTCGGGCGGCGCACACTGGTTCGTTCGTTTGCGCGCGCTTCACCCGCTTCTGGCTGTATTGACGGCTTGCATGATCGTCGCATCAGCGCGGATCCTACGGACCGTCCGGCCGTCCCCATCGGTGAACATGCTGACCCGTATCGCCGCTGCATTGGCGATTGCGCAGGTAGCGGCGGGCATGCTCGACGTCATCACGCTCGCGCCAGTGCTCGTGCAGCTCGCCCATCTCGTTCTTGCAGACGTGCTCTGGCTATGTTTGCTATTGGCTGCGGCCGCCGCGATGGCCCAGGTCAGCGCGCAGGCCGGCCCGCCCTCTCATCCGCGTCGGCCACCTCGGCAAGGCCGACAAGAGCTCCGAGCGGGATCGGGCGAAGCGGAGGGCGTGGCGTAATCGGGAGAGCGGCCGATCCGCCGCGCGCCACGAGAACGCGCGCGCACAGCGCGACGCACGCCTTGCCCTGGCACCAACCGGTGCCGAACCCGGTGTAACGCTTCAGAGACTCGATGTCGGTGTGCCCGCGGGCAATCGCGTCCTCGAGGTCCTTGAGGGTCACATCCTCGCATCGGCACGCCAGCGTCTTGGTCATCGCGGTTCATCGTCCTTCGTATTCGCACCGCGATTCGCACGTTTCGAACACAGTTACGCGCACGAGCGGCGCGAGAACGGGCTTGATGCGGTCCCAAATCCAGCGCGTCAGTACCTCGCTCGTCGGGTTCTCGAGGCCGGCCACCTCGTTGAGGTACCGGTGATCGAGGAGGTCGTAGAGCGGCCTCCAAGCGTCATAAAGCTCCTGAAAATCGATGAACCAGCCCGTCTCGTCATCGACGGGACCTGCCACGGCGAGCTCCACGCGGAAACTATGACCGTGGAGGCGCGCACACTTGTGCCCCACCGGAACCTTCGGAAGCCGATGAGCGGCTTCGAAGCGGAACTCGTGCACGAGCCGGACGTTCATGGTATTGCGTGCTTCCTCATGTACATCGTCCTTTCGACCCAGCCGCGCAAGGTCCGTCGCAACAAGACCCGGCGTTACAGGGCGAAGCTCAAGGCGAAAGACCGAAGCCGTCGCGACCGTGTGTACTGCAGGAGTTAGTAGAGCGTCGCGAATGCGCTACAGGCTCTTCGCATATCTCCGTCGATACACCGTCTAGCCCGAGCCGCGTTTGAGCTCGGTCAGGACGAGCTTCGCGACCGCCTTCAGCGTATCGAACACGCCGACGCCCGTGCGCGCCACTGCCTCGTAGTCAGGGACGCTCATCCGATTGAGCATTTGCCTGAGTTCATCGGTCCCAGCCACGTTGGGCAGGTCTCGCTTGTTGTACTGGATGACGAACGGCAACTTTTCGAGCGAGTACCCCTGCTCGGCCAGGTTCGTCCGGAGGTTCTCCATCGATTCTTCGTTCGCCTCCATGCGCTCTATCTGCGAGTCGGCGACGAAGATGACGCCATCGACACCTTTCAATATGAGCTTGCGAGACGCGTCGTAAAAAACCTGTCCTGGAACCGTGTACAGGTGAAACCGAGTCTTGAACCCTCGAATCTCTCCCAGCGAAAGCGGTAGGAAGTCGAAGAAAAGCGTTCGCTCCGTCTCGGTTGCGAGCGAGATCATCTTTCCTTTGTGCTCGGGGTTCGTTCGCTCGTAGATGTACTGGAGGTTCGTGGTCTTCCCGCAAAGTCCAGGCCCATAGTAGACGAGCTTACAATTGATCTCGCGGGCCATGTAGTTGATGAAGCTCATCGGCCTCGAGCCCGCCTAGTCGTTGAAGAGGTTATCGATGTCTTCGTCGGTGATTTCGGCGAACGGAGAGTCCGCGCCGGGTTCCTGCACTTTTTTGAGTAGGGACTCGAAAACGTGGTTCAATTCCTCGCTTGCTTTTCTCACCCGAAGGCGCACAAGGCCCAGACTCGACTTCGAATCGAATATCACGACGAGAATGACGCGGTTCCCCACGAGCTGGATGTGGATGTTGGCCTTCTCCCCCTCGTGAAACTGGGTCGCGAACTCCTGTTCCTTCAGCAGCTTGGCCATCCCGCCCGTTGCGGCGATGTTGCCGGCGGTCAACGATGCGAGACTCGTCGTATCGACGTTGTCGATGTCGCCGGCTGCAGCAATCAGTTGCCCGTTCTTGTCGACGATGAAGACGACCTTGGCGTTGGCATCGCGAACCAGGCGGTCGACGACCGTCTGGATCTGATTGAACTCCTCCTCGTACATCACCATCTGCGGGTTGACCATTCGATCCTCTGCGTCAGACGCCAGGATAGCGGTATTGGCAGCGCAAGCGCACGCTCATTCGATCCGGATCTGAATGCCGGCGCCTCCGCCGAACAGACGGGGCTCGTCACTGACGGGGAATAGAACCATGGCTTTGAAGTCGAGATAATGCGTGATCTCGTAACCGAAGCCGAACCCCAAGGAGGCGAGTGTATGCGAGCCCGTATCGCCGGGGCGCTCCAGGACCACTCCCGTCATGGGTCCCAGCCAGACCCGCCTGCTCACCTGGATCCACACATCGAGCGGAAGCCGGATGTCGAAATACGCAGGGCGCGCGAATACGACAGGCACATAGGCGCCTGTATCCAGCCGCACACGGTCACCGAGGTGAAACGCGAGGGGTAGCCCGAACAGCACTGCGGCTTGCGTACCGTCCTCGAACGGCAAAACGACGCGGCCTTCGAGCGCGAGCTCCACTACGCGGCCGCGGACGGGCGCTCCGCGCACGCGCAGCTCCGGGTTGGCGAGCACTTCGGCGCCGGTACCGAAGGTTTGTCGATCGAAAAGACGACCATACTCGTCGGCCCGGATCGCCCGCCCGAGAGGGTCGCCGAATCGGATGCCGGTCCGAACACCCAACTCTACGCGCTCCGTGACGCCGACAGCCATCTCCGCATTGACACCTGCGCCGCTGATGTCGGGCGCCGGATCGCGCGGCAGATGGCCCACGCCCAGTCCGACGTCGAACGCCCAGTTGGCGTCCGGGAGCGTGAGATGGCGGTCGACCCAAGGAGGCGCGGCGACGACCGTGCCCGACGCGAACGTCACGGCGCTCGCGGAGAAGGCTGCCAGATACCAAGCAGCGAACCGCATGTCAGTTTTTCTTCTCGTCATGCGGCAGGAAGCGCACCGCGATCTCGAGCTCATCGGACGGGCTCTTGCCACGAGCCGCCGGGACGACGGCGAACCCAGGCTCCGCTCGAAGCTGCTCGAATACCGCACGGACCACGCGAGGTTGCACGCGTGCGCGCCAAGCTTCGAGCCACGCGTACCCGTCCGCCTCTCCGTCATAGTCTTCGGCGAAGTCGGCCGATAGCTCGATGCGCACGACGAAGCCCCCGTGCTCGTGATGGACGCTCATGGACGGCTCATCGTATACCGCGGCGATGTCGCCGCGTCTCGGGATCATCGGCGTGGAAGAGCGCGCTACCGACGCAATCGCCGCGTACTCGCGCGCCGCGCTCGATCGGCCGCTGCAATGCTCGGCCGAACTGTGGGTTACCGTGGCTCAGAGCGACGCTACGATCGTCGGTGCGTTCCAACGTGCCGACGGCTTGCCCGAGGGACATGCGCTGCTTCGGCGGGGTTCGGGGGGTCCAGAAGTCATGGTGGGTGCGGGAACCGTTCATGTCGCTCTGGCGCTGGCGCACCCAGGAGCGCTCGTCCCCTGCGACGAGAAGCGAATCGTGAATCGATCCGTGCGCCCTCTGTTGCGAGCGCTGACGAAGGTCTTGGGCCAGAAGGGCGCGGCTTACTACTTTGGGCGGGACTGGGTCAGCGTCGGCAAGCGCCCCGCAGCGTGGGTGGGTTTTGCCCACGACTCGACGACTCGCCGCACTTTTTTTGAAGCGTTCATCGCGGTTCGACTACCGTTCGCACGAACGCAGCGCCCATCCTTTCTCGGCCGACCCCACGGCACCCTCGAATCGATCGTGGAAAGAGCAGTTGAACCGGCCGACATTGCAACCGCCGTGGCCGATGCTTACGCGGCGGGCGCCGATCCCGTCGCAATCGCGGCGCCCTCGGTACCCGTGGCCTCCGAGGACGTGCGCCTCGATCCGCCGTGGGCAGCTACTTTCGAAGAGGTCATTGGCACCCTCGGGGCCGGCCCCGACCGGCGCGGCAGGTTCCGGGTAGGCGGCGACCTGCTGGTGTCGCGAGACGCGCTCGCTCGCTTGGAGACCTTCGTTGGCGACGCAAGCGACGACGATCTCGGTCGTCTCGTGAATGAAACCCTGGCCGCCCCGGGCGTGGCGCTCGACGGCGTCAAGTCGCTGGAAAGCGTACGCGAGGTGATTGCGCGCGCGCGTCACACTCGCCGGGACTGACCTCGGGTTTCGTACCGGACGATGATCTTTTGCACGAGCGGGTGGCGAACTACGTCCACCTCGGTGAGGTAACAGAACGCAATTCCCTCGATTCCATTCAGCAGATCGCGCGCTTCGGCGAGCCCGCTCGCGCGCCCCTCGGGCAAATCGACCTGCGTGACGTCGCCGGTGACCACGGCCTTCGAATGGTAACCGAGCCGCGTCAGGAACATGAGCATCTGCTCGCTCGTGGTGTTCTGCGCCTCGTCGAGGATGACGAAGGAGTCATTGAGGGTGCGACCCCGCATGAATGCGAGAGGCGCTACCTCGATGTGACCGCGTTCTACGAGGCCTTGTGCCTCGTCGATGTCCATCATGTCGTTGAGCGCGTCATAGAGCGGCCTGAGGTAAGGATTGACCTTTTCAGCGAGGTCGCCGGGCAAAAAGCCCAGCTTCTCCCCCGCCTCGACGGCCGGTCGCGTCAGCACGATCCGCTTCACCTGACGCGACAGAAACGCTGCCACGGCGCAAGCCATCGCGAGGTACGTCTTCCCAGTTCCCGCTGGACCGATGCCGAACGTCAGGTCATAGCCGCGCATCGACTCGACGTAGCGCTTCTGCGCGGGGCTTCGTGGACCTACTGGACGGCGTCCGGCGCCAAGCGAGACGACTTGGTCGAACATGTCTCGAAGCCGCAATTGCGGCTCGCTCCGGAGTAGGCGCAGCGCTCGCGTCAAGTCTGCAGGCGGTACCTCGATGCCCTCTCCCAGTAGGCCCGCCGCCTCCGCCAGAAACCGCTCGGCCAGCGCGACGTTTTCGGCGGTTCCGCCGAGCAAAATCTTGTTGCCGCGCAGACTGACCGAAACATTTGCGGCTCGTTCGAGGGCCTTGAGTCTCTCGTTGCGCGGGCCCACGAGCGACAAGAGTACTCGGGCGTCGTCGATCTCCAGCTCCGAGCTGGACTTGACGCTCTCGCTCGAAGTTTGCGGCTCCTCCGATGGACGATGCATGGTGCAGCGCGGGCAAGAGTAGCAGGTGCCGCTACGAGGCTACTCGTCGCTCGGGTTGGCGAGCTTGCGGGACCAAAGGATCGCGTCCTTTCGCGTGTCTCCAACGACCAAATGCTCGAGAAGCAGTCCCGTGCGGCGAAACCCATTTTGGATGAACGCGGTCGCGAGCGCGACGTCGTCGCTCGGGGCCAGTGCAAAGCAGCTCACGACGCCCTCCGAGAGCAACGTTTCGCCGAGGGCTGCCAGCGCGCTGCCGGTTGCCACTCTTTCGGCGTCCGTGCGCGGTCCTTGCAACAGCTCCAGGTACACGTTGCCAAAGCAGGTCTGCGACTCGGTCGAGGCGTAAAGCTCGAAGCCGCCCCGAACGGTGATCAAAAAGAAGCGACGCTCGACGTCCCGACCGAAGGGCTCGAACGCGGTAATGGCGCGACCGCTGCGAAGCGCCGCCGCGACTGCCTTGCGCACCTGCGCGTCGGCCGCGGGTACCACCTTGGCCGGTGACAGCGACCGTACCGGCACGTCCTTAACCCACTTCTTTGCTGCCGCAATGGTTCGCTCCATTCGTTCCTGCGATGCAGTCAAAGGCGCCTGGCCCGTGGCGGGCTTTGCGGCAACGATGCGCGTTTCGCTCTGGGACGGAACCTCTTCTCGTTCAACTGGTGGCCCACGCCGGCACGCTGGACAGCCCAGCAGAAAAGCATCACTGCGCTTGTAGAAGGATGGGATGCTGCCTTCCTTGGCGAACCCCAACTTCAGCCAGGTGGATACCTCGTCCCGTTCGACGAGCGTGTAAATCTTCTCCAGTCCTTCACGCTGTGCAAAGGTAATTACGAAGGCGCGCTTGGCAGTCGAAGGTCCCGCTCGAAAATCGATCACCCGTACGGTTCGCGTACGCCGATTGACGAGCATGCACAGCGAGACGGCGTCATTCTGAAAAAAAACCTCGTCGACCGGCAGCTGGTGAGCGTGAGAGTTGGCTTGTGCGTGCGAGATCCACGCGGGCATCGGCATAGCCTTTCAAGTTTGAAAGGCCACTACCACGCCCAACCTGGCGGGGTCAACAGAACGCAAAGCGAATCCATGGGTTTGCGCTGTGATTGCAGAACAGAAATCCGCCCCGTTTTCTATGTTCGGCGGTGCCTCGGTGGGTGGCGCCCACCGCCCCGTCGGCGCGAAAAATCTCAGCCCAAGAGTCGTATCGCATCGGCGTCGCTGACGCCGATCTTGGACAAAGCTTCGCGAAGGCGCTTTTTCGCGATGGAGACGAGCGTCGGCATGCCCCCCGACAGGCCCAGGACTTTCAAGAAATTGACCCCACTGCCGTAACGAGCCGCAAGGGTCGCGGTATCCCGGTCGACGACCGCGGCTAGCCCAGCGCGCTCTTGACCGATGAGCAGCAGCAGCGTCTTGTCGTACTGGCCGTGGTGGGGGGTCGCGTCCACGAATGCCAACGAACGGATATGCTCCGGGAGGGCGGCGCCGGGCGATAGGTCAAGAGTCGTGTAGCCGGTCCCGATTCGACGGGAGAGCTCCTCGATTGGCGCGAGCTCATCGGCGGCCATGTCCACCGGTTCCCACAGAGATTCGTCGACCAGACCGAGCGCCAAGTGTCGAACCACGATTCCGAAGAGCGCCGTATCGCGCGGCCGCGCTCGCAGCGCTCTGTCGAAACGCTGCCCGATGGGACCGGGGATGGCCGTGCGTGTGTCGATCGCGCGCGCGTCATCGTCGGCGCCCGGGTAGGGCTCCTCACCGTTTCTGAGCCACTTGGCGGCGCTGCAGAGGCCGTCAAAATCCGTGTGGCAGACGATTGTATCGACGGGACCCACGCGCATAACGAGCTCGGGCGTAACCATTTCGGGGCATGCGCCATGCTCTGCCTTGGTCGCGAGCACGAATCGCGGATCCTCGCGATAGCGTTCGTGCATGACGTGGTCGTGGTGGTCGACCCATCCGACGAGGCGACGGCCTAGCTGCTCAATGAACGGAAGAGTGATCCTCTCAAAGCCCCCACTCGCGGTTTCGGAGGCGAATGTTACGTCGAGCACGACCACGCGGCCCCTCAGCTCTTGGGCGCGGGGTAGCTTCCGCGGCGATGCAAAGGCGAGCTCCGGTTTGGCGGGCCTGGTCAAGGCGGCAAGGTCTAGCACGGTGCCGTGTTAGGCTTGTGGCGGCCATGTCGCGTCTCCCACTCACCTTTGACGACAAAGGTTTGATCCCGGTGATCGTTCAGGATCGCCTTACGGGCGAGGTCCGCATGTTCGCCTTTGCGACCAGCGAGGCAGTCCGAACGACCTTGGAGACCGGCCTTGCCACCTTTTGGAGTCGCTCGCGGGGTGAACTCTGGCAGAAGGGTAGAACGAGCGGGAACGAGGTCCAGGTTCACCGAGTCCTCGTCGACTGCGACTCGGATTGTCTCGTGTATTCAGGTGAGCCACATGGCAACTCATGCCACACGGGGGCGCCCAATTGCTTCTTCCAGGAACTGGAAGGGGAAACGGTGAAGCAAGCCAGCGGGGCACCGCAAACGTTACTGGCGACTCTTGAAGCCGAGCTTGAGTCACGAAAGACGGCTACAGCCTCGGAAAGCTACACGAAGAGCCTTTATGACAAGGGGCTCACCGCCATCGGAGACAAGATTAGCGAAGAAGCGCGCGAGCTCTCGCAAGCCCTGCAAACCGAGATAGACCACCGGGTCGTCAGCGAAGCGGCGGATACAATTTACCATCTACTGGTGGGTTTGCGCGCACGCTCGATTCCGTTCCGGCTTGTACTGGCCGAGCTCGCGCGCAGGCTGGGTACGAGCGGTCACCAGGAAAAAGCGTCCAGACAGCACGCGCGTTGACACTATTTCTTGCGGGGGCCTATGCTTTGATCTGCGGCAAATTGCGGCGATTTCGCGCGCAAAGCACGCTACGATCCTCCGCGATTCGGAGAACTCTCGCATGCCTACCAAAGTCCTCGTGTTCGAGAGCGACGCGGCGTTCGCCGGTGAGCTCCGAAACGAGTTCGGCAAGCTCGGGTGCACCACCACCGTTGTCGACGATGGCAGCGCGGGGCTTCAGCGGGCCGCCTCTGACAGACCTGACCTGATTCTCCTTTCGATCGAGCTGCCTCGAATGAACGGTTTTTCGGTCTGCAACAAACTCAAGAAGGACCCGAACCTGAAGGACGTGCCGCTCATCATCATGTCAAGCGAGTCGAGCGACGAGACGTTCGAGCAGCACAAGAAGCTTCGCACTCGCGCGGAAGATTACGTTCACAAGCCGATCGCATTCGGCGAGCTGCTTTTGCACGTCCAGGGCTTCGTCCCCCTCGCAGCCATCCCTCCCAGCGAGTCCGATGGCGCAATCGTAATCGATGACGAAATCGAAATCGCAAGCACCGACGATGTAATCGAGGATGGTGGTGGCGAGGTTTCAGGCGAGATTCCGATGGCGGCGGCCACCTCGCGTCGAGTGGAAACGATCGATGCGGACGTCGACGCGTTCGCCGAGTCGGCGTTCGGACGGATCACGGGGCCCGACACGTCGTCCGCCGACGCCCACGGCCCGCAAAACGGGGCGCCGAGCGTGAGGCCAATGCCGCCGCCAGCGGCGGCCGGCGTCGATCAGGCCGAGTACGAGAGAGTGCGCGACGAGCTGGCGCGGGTGAAAACGCGATTCGACGAAATCGATCGAGAGTTCGAACAAGCGCGGGACGAGCTGGCGAAGGTGCGTGTCGAAGCCGCCGAAGCGCAGCGCCGCGCCCGAGAGGTGGAGGAGCTCAAGGCCAGGCTCGCATCTGGCACGAAGGGCACCGCCGTTTCAAGCCGCGAATTCCTCGACCTTCGCGAAACGCTCAACAAGAAGGACAAGGAGATCCTCACGCTCAAGGAGCACAGTTCGAAGAAAGACAAGCAAATCGTCGAGGCGCAGGACCGCGCCCTCGTCTTGGAGCGCGCTCAGGCGGATCTCGACGAGCGGATCCTGCGGTTGGATCGTGAGCTCGAGGAGACAAGGGAGAAAAGCGAGTCTCTCGCGGCCGATAGGGAGCTGGCCAAGAAGGCCAGCGAAGACTTCCGGGTCCGCTTGGAGAAGGCGCGCACCGATGCCGACGCGAAGGAACGACAGCTGTCCGAAGCGAGAGAGAGGCACTCCCAAGACTTGGCGGACGCCGAGGAGAGCTTCGCAGCGTTACGCGCCGAACTTGATCAGACCCTTGCCAACGAACGCGCTGAGCACGCGCGCGCGGTCGATCAAGTCGAGATCCGACGCAAGAACGATCTGGATCGCCTGCGGCGCGATCACGAAGAGCACGTCGCGGCCACACGCGACGAGTACCAAGAGCACATCGAGAGCATGAAGGCCGATGCATTGCAGCACGAGCAAACGGCGCTCGATGAACTGAGGGCCGAGATGCAGAGCAACGCTGCGCGCGATCTTTCAGAAGTGAAGGAAAGGGCGAGCAAGCTAGAGTCGGAGCTTTCGGCTGCGCGCGATCAGGTCAAGACCCTCGACCAGAGGGTCGCGGACCAAGAGAGCAAAGCGGCCGCCGTCGAGTCGCGTGCCGCGTCGCTCGACGCCGAGCTCGCTACTGCCCAGGAGGAAGTCGCCGAGACGAGGCAGCGCCTGACCGCTGAGACTGCGCGGGCCGACAAGCTCCAGACCAAGTGGCAAGACGACCGACAGTCGCTCGAGCGTGCGAAAGATGCTCTCGCAGTGGCTCTTTCGCAAATCGAAGAAGCCGAAGAGCGCTCGCCCTGACTCGATAGAATTGGAACACGAAGAGAAGAAGACAAGAAGCCGAGAGAGGATGGGAGCTTCCACCAAAACCTTCTTCTCTTCTTGTCTTTGTGTTCGAATTCCTCTCTAAATCTTTGCGCGCGCGAGAAGCCGTCGCGCTTGCGATCGCGCGCGGGCGGTGATGCGCTCCACATCCAGGCGTTGATGCTGCCGGTCCTTGACCACGAGCTCGCCGTCGATGAGCACGTGGACGACGTCGCGCGCGCCGCAGGCGTAAACGAGCCGAGAAAAGACGTCACCGCCAGGCTCGGCGTGCGGACGGTCCACCCGGACGACCGCCAGGTCGGCTCGCTTGCCGCGCTCGATCGAGCCCACCAGCGAGTCCAGGCCCAGCGCGCGTGCGCCGTCAATCGTCGCGAGTCGCAACGCACGTCTCGCCGGAAGGGCGTCGGGCCCTGAGCGCACCTTCGCCAGCAGCGCGGCGTGCCGCATTTCAGTCCACGCATCCAGATTGTTGTTGCACGGGGCACCGTCGGCCCCCAGGGCCAGATTCACCCCAAGCCGATCGAGCTCGACGACCCGCGCAATACCGGAGCCGAGTTTCAGGTTTGCGCTCGGACAATGAACAATTCGCGTCCCATCGCGCGCCAGGTCGCGCCCTTCGTCGTCTCGAAGTTGCACGCCATGCGCGATGACGGCACGGGGTCCGGCGATGCCCCACCGGCGTAGGACCGCCACGTCGTCGTCATCGTGCGCCCGGCGCACGGCCTCGCGCTCGGCCGGATGCTCCGCGGCATGCGTGTGGATAAGGTCGCCGCGGTCTCGTGCGCGCTCGACGACTCCGCGCGCAAGCTCCTCGCTACACGACAGGACGAAGCGCGGCGCCCAGGCGTATCCAAGGCGCCCGGCGGCTGCGCCTCTCCAGCGCGCGGCGAGACGCTCGCCTTCGAGCAGGCTGGCGCTCGTGGACTCGCGCAGCGAAGGTGGGATGCCCTCCCCCTGATCCATCATTGCCTTGCCCGAGATCGCGCGCACGCCAGCCCGCGAGCAAGCCTCCATGACGACGTCGTGTGCGTGGACGGTTCCCATGTCGAGCAGCGTCGTGGTGCCGCCCAGCATGGCTTCCGAGAGACCAAGCTCGGCGCTGGCCGCAAGAGTCGCATCGTCGTGGGCGGCTTCAAGCGGCCAGACTCGTTTGCGGAGCCAGTCGAGGAGCGGCAGATCGTCGGCCATGCCCCGCATCAGCGTTTGGGCCAGGTGCACGTGGGCCTGTACGAGCCCCGGGATGACGGCACACCCTTCCGCCTCGACGACGCGTGTCATGCAATCGGTCGACACTCGGCCGATGGCGATTATCTCCCGCCCGTGCAAAAGGACATCCGCCTTGAGCACTCGATCCTGCTCGTCGCAGGTAACCACAGTGCCCCCACGAATGAGAATGTTCATGTGCGGTGACCGTCCGCCCACATCAGCGAGGTGCTATCGTGTTCGCTCGAGTCGCGCATGACAACCCGGGTCCTCGTCGTGGACGATAGCCCCACCATACTGAAGGTGGTGAGCGGAGTCCTGCAACGGCACGGCTTCGAGGTGGTTCAAGCGTCGGACGGCCAATCGGCGCTCGAAGCCCTCACGGAAGGAGCGCGCGGTGAGAATGGAGGCGGCGCGGCTCGAATAGACTTGGTGCTCGTCGATTTCGTCATGCCTAGGATGAACGGCTTTCAATTCTGCCGAGCGTTGCGGCAAAATGAACGACTCCGCGCGACCCCGGTCGTGCTCATGAGCGCGAAGTCGGACCGAATCGCCGCGCATTTTGTGCAGCAGACCGGGGCCATCGATGCGATCGCGAAGCCTTTCGATGCGCAGGCGCTCGTAGCAGTCATCGAGAACGCGATGCGGCGTTCCGACCAGTGGCGCGCCCGCGGCGGCATGGCGGCCGACACGATTCCGGAGGAGTTCCAGGCTCCGGAGCATCCGTCGGGCACGATCGCGGGTCCCTCCGCTCTCGCAGGCGATGTCGCCGTCATTCCGATCGGCGCGGCGATGCAGCTCTTGCAAATCGAGTGCAAGAGCGGCGCGATGATCGTCACCGACGGCAAGACCGAAATCACCATCACGCTGCGCGACGGTCTCATCGACCTAGTCCAAGCGCGCGGCGCTGGTCGTGAGTTCCGATTGGGCCGGTACTTTGTCGAGCACGGCCTGGTCACTGAGGCGGATATCGATCGGCTCTTGCGCGACTCGCAGCCGCCCGCTCTCCCCGAGGAGCGTTCGGCGCGCAAGTTGTTGGGCGACCTTCTCGTCCACTCGGGGCGCGTGACGGCAGAACAACTGCGCGACGCGCTCGCGCGGCAATCGAGCGAGCTGGTTTACGAAGCATTGCGCTGGCCTAGGGGTCGCTTCGAGTTCCGCTGCGAGGGCCCGCCGGCGCTCGCCGAGAGCGCGCGCTTGGGGCTTCCTGTTGCGTCGGTCGTAATGGAGGGCTTCCGGCGCGTAGATGAGTGGCGGCTCATCGAATCCGGCCTTGGTGACTTCGATTCGGTCCTTCTGAAGGACGCGGCGGCGGTCGAGGCCATTGACGTCGACCGGCTGGCGATCGCCGAGCAAAGACTCCTCGACATGGTCGACGGCGAGCGCACGGTGCGCGAGATCATTAAAGAGAGTCACATGTCGAGTTTCGACGCGTGCAAGATTCTCTTCCAACTTCTGGAAGCGAGGCTCGTGCGCCGGCGAGCGACATGAACTGGAGTCCGCGAAGGACTACGGAGCGAAGCGAAGTGAGGGTGGGGGGAATCGTTGTCCGGATCGACGGGACGTTACGCTTCCTGTCATCGACCGTCGCTCTGCGAGTCGAGCCGACACCTCGGGTCACGGCTGTGCCCGGCGCGCCGTCCGAGCTCCTCGGCATAACGATGCACGAGGGTGCCGTTGTCGCCGTTCTGGCCCTGGGTTCGGGACGGGCCGAGATGATCGTCTGCCGGCACTCCGCCGAGCTCATAGGTCTGGTCGGTCCCGAAGTCGTGCATGTTGGGCTTTTCGACGCTGCCGATGGGAACGCCGGTGCAGTCAGGCACGAAGGACACGACGTTTTGCCCCTCGACTTGGCGATGGTCTACCGTCGCGTCCAATCCGGCTACGGCCCGACTTCGCTGGACCCGGGGACGGGGACTGTTTTGGCTGGCTCCCAGGCATCGCCGAGGAACGTGCGCCACTCGACCACATAACGTCCGCGAACGAGCGACGAGAGCCACTGCCGACCCCCAGGGGCTACCCAGGCGACAGCCACGCCGTCAATCCAGGCCACACGTAACTCGTCACTGATGTTGGACAGGAGTAACCCCGTATCCGGCGGCGCAGGCTGCGCGTCATGTGGCAAAGCCCCAGTCAGATCGACAGGGCCGGTTCGAAATGCCGCGAGGTCCGCCTTGGAGATGAACGTATCGCCGGGAGACGCCGGGGGCGGTCCCGATTCGAAGGCGGTCCCGGGCGGGGGCACTGCCAGGTCTTGTGCCGACAGATCGAGGCGTCGCCCGATGGATGTCACATCGAATGTAAGCGTGCCTTGCGTCGTCCAGCGAAGCTCTGCATGCATGGGCATGTCGTCGAGGCCGCACGCAGCGGTCGAGGGCGGCGCGTTCATCAGGTCGAGCAGCATCCGGCACACGAGCACGCCCCCATCGCCTAGATCGCGCAGCGACGAAAGCTCCAGCGTTGCAACTGCCGCCCGCGTCGAAACCTGTACACGTCGGGTGGGCAAGTCGATCCGACGAAGACCCTCGCCCGCTACCGTCACTTTTGCAGCCGACATGGGCGCAACGTCAAGGCGGCGCTCGCCCAAGAGGGCTCGCAGCGCGCCGGGTTGCGCCACCCGATAGGTGTCCTCGCCGGGCCACAGGACCAAGTGACCATAGCGGTCGACGCGCGCTCGCAGTTCGGTTCCCGTCGGCAGGACGAACCCACCGGCGAGTACGAATCGAGCGCGCATAGTCGACACTTCGATCGTGATGTGGGCCTCCGCCTTGCGCTTGGCCGCCTCGATTGCCGCGGTATTGATCTCCGGACTCTTTGCGGCGGGCGCCCCTTCGCCCGCGCGGAGCGTCGCCTGGGCGCTGTAGCCGAAAACCTCCTTTGCTTCGCGCGCAGGCTCGCGCGCGCTCGCGTCACGCAGGGATTCGTGCGGGATGTCCACCGGAAGCGGCCGGTCCGTACGAAGCGCCTCGGGTCGCGGACCCGCATCGGCACCGGGGCTAACCGTCGCCGAAAGAACGTTGGCGAGGGGGGCGGGCTCGGCGCTCGCCTGAGGACTGGGTGCAGCGTCGGGCAGGTCCACCGCGGCCATTTTGCAAGCCGCGATGAGAGGGAATACGAGTGCAGGACAACGCGGAACGGCCACCGTGGGTGTGCTACTTCAGGCACACATATGCCGCAACGGGACCATTACGAGGTCCTCGGAGTCCGACGAGACGCCACGCCCGAGGAGATCAAGGCCGCGTTCAAGAAGCTTGCGGCTCAAAATCACCCGGACCGAAACCAGGACGATCCAACCGCGCATGAGCGCTTCAAGGAGCTGAACCTGGCTTATCAAATCCTCTCGGATCCCAATCGGCGGACGCTTTACGACCGCTTTGGCCACCGAGCGGAAGAGCCAGGCTCCCCGTTCGGCGGAACGGGCCCGTTTGCCGGCGGGTTTGTCGACATAAGCGACATTGCGATCGATGGCTTTCTCGGCGACCTGCTGGGCGTGTTCGGAGTCGGGCGGGGCGACAAGGGAGACTTGAAGCTCGAGCTTTCGTTGTCCTTCGAAGAAGCTGCGTTCGGATGCGACAAGGAACTGCGCTACGAGCGCATCGTCGTTTGCGGCGACTGTCGAGGGTCGGGCGCTGCGCCCGGGACACTCCCGGAGACCTGCAGCGCGTGCAGCGGGCGCGGTCGCGTCCGTTTCCAGCAAGGGATTTTTCCGATAGCCGTCGAGCGGACTTGCTCGCGCTGTCGTGGGACCGGGCACACTGTGCGATCTCCCTGCGCGGCTTGCCGTGGGAGCGGCCTCGTCGCTTCGACGGATATCTTGCGCATCAGCGTGCCCGCAGGCGTCGCGCACGGCGCAACGCGGCTGATGGGCGGCGCCGGCAACAAGCCACGATCGGACAAGCCGGCGGGTGACGCCGAAGTGACCATCACGGTGCGCACGCACCCGTTCTTCAAGCGTGTCGGGGATGACGTCGTCTGCGCAGTGCCCCTGACCTTCACGCACGCCGCACTAGGCGGGGACGTGGACGTTCCGACGCTCGACGGCAAGGGAAAGCTGCGCGTTCCGCCTGGAACCCAGCCAGGCACGGTATTGCGCATTAAGGGAAAGGGCATCCCCCGTCGTGGGGGGCTCGGGCGCGGGGACCAGCGCGTCGAGGTTGGCATCGAAGTGCCGACCAAGCTCACCGCCCGCCAGAAGCTATTGCTCGAGGAGCTGGCCAAAGAACTCGGGGAAGACGTGCAGCCCCAGCACAAGACCTTCATGGGAAAGCTGCGCGACTTGCTCGGTTGACCGGCCCTGGCGCACTTTTTCACCACCTGGACGGAGAGGGAGCGCACAGGCGCCGCGACGCCAGGTGAAGGGCCAAGAATCATCGGTCGCTCACCGAGTGCGCCTTGAGGAAGGTCTACCCATGGCCGCTTGACCCCCCTTTTTCTCACGGTTGCATCCATTGCCCCCTGCCGTCGTACCAGCGCTGACGGCGCTGATGGCAAGCGCGCTCGGAAGTCTGCGTCGCGATACGATTGTATCGTGAGGGCTTTTCTTCGAGTCGCTTGGCGGCGAGCGCACGGCCGGTCATGAGAGGTGATCACCAAGCGTTGAAGGATCCCGCGTCGGGGTCGCGGCTGCTCGCGTGGAAGGGCACCAAGCGCTACGAAGTGGTGCGCGTCATCGGCGAAGGGGGGATGGGCGTCGTTTATGAGGCCATCGACCACGAGCGCCATCAGCGAGTCGCTCTCAAGACGCTGCTGAACTTCAGCCCCGACGCGCTCTACCGATTCAAGAACGAGTTTCGCACGCTCGCCGATGTGCGCCACAACAACCTCGTGCGATTGCACGAGTTCGTGGCGGATGACACGGGCCAGGATGGCTCGGGCAAGGTTTTTTTCACGATGGAGCTCGTGCGGGGCTCCGACTTTCGGACGTATGTCGAGACCGCCGAGGCGCGCGAGGCAAGGGCTTCGCGCGGCAGAGGTTGGAGCGCGCCCCCGACGCGTCGTTCCCAGGGCCGGATCGAGACGGCCGCGCGCACGAGCTACCCCTCGGTCAGACCCTCGCTCGAAACTTCGCCGGCCGACATGGGACGCCTTCGCGCCGCGCTCCTCGGGCTTGCCGAAGGCATTCAAGCGCTTCACGCGGCCGGCAGGCTGCACCGCGACATCAAGCCGTCCAACGTGCTCGTGACCGCGGAGGGGCGCGTCGTGCTCCTCGACTTCGGCGTCGCGACGGAGCTGAGGGCGCCGAGCAAGGAAGGCGACGACGAGACCGAGATGGTCGGCACTGCCGTTTACATGGCGCCCGAGCAGGCTGCGGATAGCGTGCTGACGACGGCGAGCGACTGGTACAGCGTCGGCGTCGTGCTCTACGAAGCGCTCGTCGGCCGATCGCCGTTCCTCGGATCCGCGTTCGAGATGCTCGAGGCAAAGAACACGGTGGACCCACTGCCTCCCTCGGCGGTCGTGGCGGGAGTGCCGGACGAGTTGGACATCCTGTGCCGGGCATTGCTCTATCGCGATCCGCAACTGCGCCCGTCGTCCGCCGAGATCCTTCGGCAACTGCGCGACAAGGACGGTCGCCGGCCGTCCACTCC
>Ga0210409_10003150_pt1 | contig 18805 bp, 18 predicted proteins | sample IncBWH17MmetaG_FD_161649 | JGI IMG/M metagenome (GOLD analysis project Ga0210409, IMG submission 161649) | Forest soil microbial communities from Barre Woods Harvard Forest LTER site, Petersham, Massachusetts, United States - Inc-BW-H-17-M | ecosystem: Environmental > Terrestrial > Soil >... | reverse complement strand
GCACGATTTTTGTTATGGGCAAAGGCACGTCCCCGGACATGTTCGTCGGGCACCTTACGGCCGAGCTGGTTCAAGACCTGGTCTCTGCGGATAACAACAGACGCAACTTGGTGTTCGCCGAGCTGAACGAAGCAGAGCGGAATTGGTTTTTGGCCGAACTGCCAAGAGCAGAGGCTGAGCTTCGGCGTCAGCATGGGCAGAAGCGCACCGACTGGCGCATGAGCGTCCGTTGGGCGTGGAGGCTCCGACTGTTGAAGGCGGTTGCCTATTCGAGTTAGAAAACGCAACGTATAGGGTACCGCTGAGTTTTACGGGTTTCGCTTGCATTCCTGCGGGGAAAGGGTCAAAAGGGTAGGTGTCCCAGAATGCCCGTTTTTGCAGCCGGGGGGTGTGGAATCCAAGACTGGCTGGCTCGGAGACTTGCTGGAATGGAAAGCGCCAAGTTGCTTCTGCGAAACTGATAAACGCTATGAAAGTCTTCAAGACACTATTCGGAACTCTCTCCATCACCCTGGGGCTGTTCAGCCAGGCTCAAGCCCAATCCTTTCTGACCAACGGTTTGGTGGCGTTTTACCCCTTCGATGGAAATGCGAACGATGCAAGCGGGAAAGGCAACAACGGCATCATTTATGGTGCGACCTTTCAAACCAACGTCGCCGGCCGCGCCATTGTCTTGAACGTCAACGGAAGCTCAGCCGCCTATGTCAGGATTCCGCGCTCTGCTTCTCTGGAACCTGCCGACTCCATTTCTGTTACGCTTTGGTGCAAGGGGGTGCCCGGAGCAGGCCAGAATTACGGGACCATGCTGCGAAAGGCTGATGGTTGCCAGCCCGGATACTACATCCGAACGGCTGGCTACCGCCCTGACGTCACGCCCACATTCAAAATTGATTTGCCCAACCCCTGTGTGCAGGGAGGTGTCAGTGCCCCGTTTGTGCCCTGCACCAATACGGTGTGGCAGCACCTGGCGGCAACGTACTCCCGGACAAATGGATGGATAGCGACCTACCTGAACGGGCTGCAAATCGGCCAAACTGCGTTCGCCCTGAGTATGCAGCACAGCGGGGATTTATTCATTGGGGGCGCGACGGTGGGGGCGGATGACGGAGGGTTCGATGGACTGATTGACGACGTTCGCGTTTACAACCGTGCCCTCTCGGCTGCCGAAGTCCAACAACTTTATCAATTCGAAGCTGGTCAAGCAGAAGTAGTGTTGACCGAGGCCGTCAAGCCGTCGTTCACCAATCTTGTTCTCGGCCTCACATACCAATTACAGGTTTCGACCGACCTGAGCACGTGGACGGACCAGGGCTCTGGTTTCACCGCAACCAATACTAGCATGGCTTATCCGCAATATTTTGACGTGCCGACGTGGAACAAACTTTTCTTCCGTTTGCAAGTCGCTCCTTAGAGCTGGGTTTGATAATTCGGTTGGGCTCTCCTTCTCATCCTCATGGACTTGGTCAGGGAAAGGGGGATAGCGTGGCAACCCCGAAGGAACTAAACTTCCGCGCATGAACATCCTGGTGCTGGCCGACGACGACGGAACCCGACATCAGCTCACCAACCAGCCCGCCGACCTGGTCGTGTCCTTGGGCGACCTGTCGGACCCCGTCATCCTCCAAATGGCAAGGAAGGCGCGGTGCAGCCGTGTCTTCGCCGTCAAGGGCAACCACGACAGCGCTGGACCGTTCCCCTCACCAATCGTGGACCTGCACCTCACCGTCCAGACGGTGGACGGGGTTCGCTTCGGCGGGTTCAACGGGTCCTGGCGCTTCAAGCCCAGGGGCCACTTCCTGTATGAACAGAAGGAGGTCGAACACTTGCTGCGTGGATTCCCGTCGGTGGACGTGTTCATCGCACACAACTCGCCCCGCAACATTCACGAGCGCGACACCGAGGTCCACCAGGGGTTCGACGCCTTCAACCGTTACATCAAGCAGGTCCAGCCCCGCCTCTTCCTCCATGGCCACCAGCACGTCAACCGTGATACGATAATCGGGCTCACTCATGTGGTCGGGATACTCGGCGAGCGTCGCATCGAAATCCGAACGCCAGTCCGGGACGCCGACCTGGAAGCCCAACCTTAAGCCTCTTGCGTCCACCATCATTTCTCATTGCGGGTTGATGCTGGACCACAAAGGGCTTGAATCGCGCCGACTAAAAAGTTGCTGAGGGCATCACCGGCCGAGCTCGAATGCGGGCGGCGCGAAAGCGGAAATGGTTGGGGTCACCATGCGTTTTCAGAGCCAGGTCGCCGCGTCTTCCGTATGTATCCAAAGGCAGTCGCGCCAATGAAGAACGCACCACCAAGCAAAGCCAGATGTGCCAGACAAAGTCCCAGAATCAAAACGAAAACCGATGCGCCGAACAGCTCAAAGGCAAGACTCTCTAGCGCCAAATCGCATGAAAGCGTCACCGAGCCTGAAGCAGCGTCCGACCCTGACAACGCACGTTGAAACAGAATTCTCCGAAGCGTAATTGGGATGGAGACGGCCGTGGTAACGACCCACCCTCCAGCCAGAAATGCGACCGCAGGGGGGCCACCTAACGCGGCAGAGGCGAAAACGCCCGCCGTCAGTAAAAGCTGGACGCAGACTAGCCTCCACGATTGCTCCCGGACTAATCGTGAGGGTTCTTCTGTGATAATGAAGGTTTGTGGATGTGACTTGAAAACCGCCTGTTGCTTCCGCGCCAAAGCGTGGGAGAGCAAGTAAAGCAGGCACCACAACACCACAACCCCCGGAAGCGGAAGCGGCAGCGTGCTGGATTGGAGGGCGCTTAAATATTCTGCCATGGATGATTATGATTTATGAATTTGGCAAAGGAGGCGGGAGCTTGTGCCGGGCGGCCTCGACCTCGGCGTCCGTCATTTTGATCAGCATCCTTGCCCGCACTTGGTCTTCAAAGAATTCCAGTTGGTTCGAATCGAACCACTTTTGGAGGGAACCGTCGTCGGGAAAATGGCGCGGTGGCTCAGCGATACGCGCCAGGTGTTCTTTAAATGGGCTGTGTATGCTTGTGACGTCGTCTGACGGAATACCAGCCACCCCGTACCATGGCACCACATCAGAAAGGTTCCCGCCATTGGTATATCCATGTGGTACGAAAGCATAGCCCAGATGGCTTTCAGGGCTTTCTGTCGAAAGACAACCGGCTCTCGTTTGATAGCGCGGCAGAAAAGCTGACACTCTGCTCTGGGAGCGAAAATGCCGGGTGGGGCGTGCCACTTGGCCGAGCGCGACTTCGACTTTGCACGACCCATCCGACAGTATCCTTCCTCAGCGCCCAGGAATCACAGCCAAAACTCACGAGAAGAAAACCAGGACCGGCGATTCTGGATTCCAGTCGAAAGGAGCCCTTCACCACTGCCCGATTTTGGAAGGCGTCACTTACTTCAGAAACCCGCGAGGTCGCGACCGCCCACATTGCCCGAGGGGTTCTTTGGATGGTCCGCCAGGAAAAATCGGGGAATGCCTGACGCCAAATATCGCGCTTCACGGTGCGAACAATATCCGACACGTCCCTGTGCGAGAGATTGCCGCGAACCACGATTGTGGGATGGGGGAAGAGCCGCACCAGTGCGGCGGCGGCCCCCAGAAGCAAGAGACCGATAGCCACCACCTTGTGCTTTGAGAAGGAAACTGTGCTCATTGAACCAAAACTTGCGACGGCGCTATTGACCTGGAGCCTCTTTGGGCGTGAATCGAAGGAATGGATGCTCCCATTAGGCAGCGTTTTTGTTTCGATATACATCAGGCTTGTGAATCGTCATGAAGTGCTCAGGATGCGTCAACGGCTGAAATCCAAACTGTGCGTAAAGCCCGTGAGCATCTCGCGTAGCCAACAAAAGCCGCCTCAGCCCCTGCAAGTCGGGATATTCAAGTATAGCATGCATGAGCAGCTTCGCTATGCCGCGACCGCGATGCTCTGGCACGACAAAAACATCTGCCAGATAGGCCATGGATGCAAAATCTGTAATCACTCTAGCAAAGCCAACCTGCCGCTCATCGAGAAAGGCGCCAAAGCAAAGTGAGTTCTGAATAGAACGCTCGACGACAGCTCGCGGAATGTCTTGTGCCCAATATGACGAGCGCAAAAAATTGTGAATCAGCGCAATGTCTAAACGATTGCGGTTAGTGGAAATCTCATAATGACCCGGTGATTGCATAAACGTGCGCTACGCTTCCTAACCTAGTATCTTCCTTTTGGAAAGACGCCGACCAACAGACCACGAGCCAAGGTAAAACACATTTCATCCTGAAGGCCCACTCGCACTCTCAAAGAAAAAGCCCCGCGCAGTCCCCTGCATTGCTTGTTAGCCTCAACCGATTCGGGCTTCCAACCGAAGATTCGCTTAAAGTCCTCGCACGCCTGGAGTCGCTCGGTCATTTCCGGAACGCTTGGCAGAAAGTTGAACGCATAAATGCGACGTGCCATAGGCGCTTAACCGAAAAAGATGACCCACGGCGGCCAAGAACGCAAGCATGAGCCCACACGGGCGGTGTCTCGGGCATTAAACGCGAGTTGCGCTCCGGGGCGGAACGCGGCGTCCGCAAGCAAGCCCACACCCGCTGCGCGGAAGGTAATTCAAAGATCAGAACCCCGGAGCCAGGACTGATGCCTTCATTTGCGAGTTATACCATGAACGGAGGCAACCCAGAGGGAAGGGAGCGATGCCCTGGGTCGGAACCATTCCCGGAACCCTCAAACTGTGGACCAAATGCAAGCGGTGGTTCGCTCAACAGATTTTATTAGACTTTACGACTTTCCTCGTAGCTTTCGGCTACGCTGATGGTCGCCCATTTCACCTTGTCTTTGGTCCAGTTTTCATAGGCGGGCTTTACGATTTCCGGTTGGTTGATGATGCCCGCCTTAACCCAAACGTAGTCCGGCTTGGCCGGATGCAGGGTGAATATCGGCGAACCGCACGTTCCACAAAAGCATCTCTCTATCTCTTTGCCGCTCCCGCTAAAATATCGGTAACGTTTCAATTCGGCGGTCGTCTTCACCCTCAAATCCTTTCGCTCAACACGCAATCCAATATTGAAGGCGCTTCCGTTCGCTCTTCGGCAATCCTCACAATGGCAATAATTCGACGGGCCGAGTGTGCCGCAGTAGCTCAGCGTGATTCCGCCACACAGGCATGACGCTTCAAAGCTCTGACTCATTGAATAAACCGGCGAGGTTCATTGGTCATCCCTCGAATATAGCTCACGTACGCTGTCTCGTGACAAAACGATAATCGTGAAAACACCCAGCGCGGTCCCAAATGGTATCTGCAAACAGTTGAGTACCGCGATGATTAGGTAAATCAGACCGAATGCACCTACCGCCAGTACCGTCAGAACAAAGAGTAAAACCAAAATCAGAATGATTTCGCTACCGCCGAGATTGAAAAGTGCGAGAGTGGTGAGGCGCATGTTCATTCGACTGATCTGAACCAGTCCGGGCTGGCGGTTTGAAAGTGCATTAAGCTGGCCATCCAGTAGTTCCGATTTGAGCCATGCCGTGTCGAAAATGTCAAGGGAACGCTCGCTCCGAAGGAAAAACATGGTTCGTGGGTTTGCTACGCCGCGACCACCGAGTCTTCCATAAAGAATGACGTTTACGATAACCAAAACGCTCAAACAGCTTCCGAGCTATCCAATACTCTGTAAGCCGGCTGGGGAGACCCAGGTTAATGTGACTGGTAACGAGCATGTGAGACCGACTCGCCAAAAATGCGGTGGCGTTTCTAAATAACCGATATTACGCTCCGCCCATGGTCCGGCACAATTCGAGCTGCAGCGACACCCTGGAAAAGTGGCCCTCGCCTGGCAACAAACGCTTCGTCAAATTGGGTTCCAAAATCACATCCCTCCTCCCCGGGCTCATCGTGGCTCTTGGCTCATTGACGGCGGCTCGGCTGTCAGCGCAGACCTTCGCGGCTCTGCACAGTTTTACTGGCAGCGACGGAGCCAACCCGACGGCCGGCTTGCTCTTGTCAAGTAACAGGCTCTATGGCACGACCTCAGTTGGCGGCAATTTTGGTGATGGCGCGGTATTCGCCCTCAACACTGACGGCACGGGATTCTCAACCCTGCATAGTTTCACTTTTGGCGCCGACGGAGGTTTTCCGGGAGGCGGTTTGCTCCTATTGAGCAACACCCTCTATGGAACGGCACCGGTTGGTGGCGATTTTGGTGCCGGAGCAATATTCACGCTTAACACGGCCGGCACGAGATTCGCGACTTTATATAGTTTCACCAGTGGCAGTGATGGGGGTACTCCCTACTGTACATTGATACAATCGAGCGGCACACTGTACGGAACGGCAAGTACTGGGGGCACTTTCTCTGATGGGACAGTGTTCAGCCTTAACACGGATGGCACAGGCTTTACAATCCTGCATAGTTTCGGGGCTACCTTTGGCCCCTATCCTTCCACCAACAGCGACGGAGCCGCTCCGCAAGCTGGATTACTGCTCCTAGGCAGTTCGCTTTACGGGACGGCGGAATCCGGCGCCAGCGAAGGATTTGGAGCCGTGTTCACGGTCAATTCCGATGGCACGGGTTTTAAGACTCTGCATGATTTCGGTGGTGTTGCCGACGGAGGTACTCCGAATGCCGGGTTGGTTTCGGCAGGAAATACACTGTATGGCACCACGAGTAGCGGGGGAGGTTTGGGTTATGGGACGGTGTTTAAGGTGAACTCAGACGGTACTGGCTTTGCAACGCTGTATAATTTCACCGGTGGCGCCGACGGTGCTAATCCGAATAGCCCATTGATACTGTCGAACAAAACCTTGTATGGAACAGCGAGCGCCGGTGGCGGTTCGGGCAATGGCACTGTGTTCGCGGTCAACACCGATGGGTCAGGCTTTACGGATTTGCATAGCTTTAGTTTGAGGGCTGGTGCGCTTTCCACCAACATTGACGGAGCCAACCCCTCAGCCGGACTGGTTTTATTGGGCAACACGCTCTATGGGACTTCGCAGAACGGCGGCAGTTCAGGCAAGGGCACCGTGTTCAGTCTTTCGTTGGGCATCAGCCCACCTCAACTGACAATAGTCCTTGCCCGAACGAATCTAGTTCTGACGTGGCCAACTAACGCCGTTGGTTTCACTCTGCAATCGGCCACGAACTTTGTTGCTCCGTTTTGGACCAACGTTTCTTCAGGTCCTGTCATTGTCAACGGGCAAAACACGGTGACCAATCCCATCTCCGACACACAACGGTTTTATCGGCTAAGCCAGTGAGACGTTCCCCTGGTATGAAGGACGCCGTTGGCGTCCCGGCGAAAGTCGCATCGACTTTCCGGTCTGGACGGGTTAATGTTTACGAAATCCCATGGCAGAGAGGGTTGCCAGCGGCGGGCCTGAATTGTGTTGCCGGAAAAGCGGTTTGCAACGCAGCGGGAGAGGAGCATCCACAGGACTGAAATCGAAGGGCTTCACTCTGATTGAGCTGCTGGTGGTCATTGCCATCATCGCCATCCTGGCGGCAATGCTGCTACCGGCTCTTGCTCGGGCCAAGCGAGCCGCCCGCCTGACCGCGTGCAAGAGCAATCTCCACCAACTCGGTTTGGCCACGCGCCTGTATGTCGATGACTTCCAGTTCTATCCGGGATACCAGTATCCGAACTACCTCCCTCCGTATCGCCGTTTCGTCTGGGATTCCAGGCTGCTGGTTTATGTCGGTGGCAGCAAAGGCGTGTTTCTGTGCCCGGGGAACGTCGCCAATAATGACATTTCCAACAATTGGTCTTCCGTTCGGGACATTAGTTGGCCAAATGGAAGTTACGGTTATAATACTTATGGAGCAGCTTCTTTCCCGGCGTTTGGGGACTTCGGTTTACTTGGATTGGGTGGCCCAGCGACCTCTGTTTCCGCTAACTCGGCTCCGCTGAACGTGCCTCTAGGGATGATCCGCGAATCACAGGTGTTGGCTCCGGCCGACTTAGTCGCCTTGGCCGATTACGAACGTCCGTTCATCGATCCCGACGGTGATAACGACATCCCTGATTCTTGTGACGACTTGTTTGCGGAATTGACCGGCAAACACCATTACGGCTTGGCTGTCGGTGTCTTCTGCGATGCCCACGTCGAATCTGCCAGCACAAACCGCTGGACTGCTCGCGACGCCTCTGCCAGGCAACGCTGGAATAACGACCGCCAAGCACATCCGGAACTGTCGCCATACTGAGGGTCAGGAACGCTGCGCGCTGGGGTCCGGATGTTTTTCGCGCCAATGGCTTCTCTTCTCTTCTATCCGATTAGCGGTTCCCTTTCTGTGGCAGGTGAATCCGGAATCCATCGGATTGTTAACAGAAGCCGCGTTTGGTAAGAACAAGCGCTTCGGGCCGATTTTGAAATCATCGCCGTCAGCCCGGTTGACATGAATTCGAACGGTCAGGGAAACCTGAACCAACAAAGCGCGGTACCAAAGCCAAGCTTCACCGCCAGGCTTTACTGGCTCATCAGTCACACCCTGGTCCAAGAAGGCGTACCCGACGCATGGCACGTTCGCATCAATGGCAAGAGCCTCGAAGGGCGCTACGCCCTGCACCAAATTTCCGAAATGCAGTCGGCAGACCCCTGCGCGGTCGTTGAAATGAGCAACGCCGAACAAGAAGGCATGGATGGATCGACCCCCGCGTGGACCCCAGTTCACCCCGACAGTGGATTAGCATCCGTTCTTGGCAGGGCGCTTACGTGTTTTTGCGTCATCGCCGGGGCGTTGCTTGGCGTATATATTTTCACGGGCAGTCACGGACATTGGGCAAAGAGATTTGTTTGGGCCGGGTCGGCTGGCCTTGCAAGTGTGTTCTTGCTCCGCCCCACCTTCACTCACCTGCTCGCCTCATTTGCATGGTTTTGCCACCTGTTCGGAGATCATCGCAGGGCTTTCTTGCGCGGAGCTGCGCTCGGCGGCACGGCCGGAGCGCTGGCCGGGTCGCTCTTGTGGGATTTCTCCGATGGTGCGCTCGCAGGCTTGCTGATCACGCTCTTACTGGGGATCGCTGCCGGCTTATTGGCAGGCGCGGCGCGTGCGCAGACCGACCACGAACGATGTGTGCAAGCAGTCACCGCTCAGGACTCTGGGGGTCCGGCGAATCCTTCAGACGCAGACTTGCTGCCGGCGCGAGGCCAGAACCGCGGTGTCTCGGCAACGGACATCACCCGAGCGCTGCTGGCTGCGAGCTTCATCACGTTACTAACCGTTCCGATCCCGCTTCAGCAAGCGGGCACCGGCGTCGAGGCATCCTGGAGCAGCGTGTTAAACTATGCTCATCAGAAAGGATGGCAGTTCGGGACCGATATCGTCTACACGTATGGCCCGTTGGGTTTTCTCGCCAGCCCTTACTACTCCTCTAATTCAGTGGCGCTGCAAATGGCGGCGAAAACCGCATTAAGTTTTGTGGTTGCTGTGGGGGTTTGTCTGGTTGCCTGGCAGTTGCGCCTTTTATGGAAGTGGTTGTTGCTATGCCTTTATGCGTTCTTTTCGGCCAGTATCCACGCAGAGGGGATTTCCTTTGCGGGAACAGACCTGTCCATCTACGTCGGGCTGTTGTGCTGGGGCGTTCTCTGCACTCTGGAGTCGCGTCGGCGCCTGGTGGTGTATTGCTTGTGCTTCACAGCTCTGGCCGTCTTCGGCACCTTGGTGAAGATAAATCTCATCGTTCCTGCGGCCCCTGGTGTGGCAGCCATTGCCGGGGCGTTGACGATGCGGGATAGGCGAAAGTTGGGGCGGGCGATGGTGATCGGCTATGGCCTGGGGCTGCTTGCGGGTTGGCTCGCCGCGGGACAAGAGTTGAAGCATTTGAGTTCGTTTGTGAGCCAGGGTTTTGAGATTGCACGGGGCTACCATGACGCAATGAGCCGCGGAGCCAGCAGCGGAGTGATATGGACCAGCATCCTCACTGCCTTGTTCGCGCTGGCGGCGATTGCCATTCCATCTGCCGGAGCGTTGGGGGTCTTGGGCCGAAAAACGGCCTGGCCGCGGATGCTGCTGTGCGGATGGTTATATTGCTTGTGGTTTGTTGTTTGGAAATACGGCGTCATCCGCGCGAGCCACTTTCAGTTGAACGTCTTCACCGCATTTATGCCAATCCTGGCCCTGGTCATGGTCGTTCTGGCGGACGACGAGCACAAGCGCCGGACCTGGGCGGGCGGTTTGTCCATAGCCTGCGCATTAATGGCGTTCATGCTCCTGGATGCAACCTTTTACCGGGGCTATACATCCTTTTGCCTCAGCCAGCCCGTTAGGCTCTTGCGCTGGAACATGCGCTGCCTGCTCAGACCAACTCAGGACTGGAAACCGGAGGCCTCTTCCGTTCCATTACCCAAGATATGCGGCCTTGTCGGTCGGAGCAGCGTCGACGTTTTCGGGTGCGAGCAGGCCTGCGCCCTAATCAACCATTTGGAGTACCGACCCCGGCCTGTGTTTCAAACCATGGCAGCTTACACCGCACCGCTGATGAGCCTGAACGAACAGTTTTATCTCTCGAAGGCTGCGCCGGATTATGTCCTGTTCGAACTCGATGCAATCGACAAAAGATTTCCACCGCTTGAAGACGCGATGGTGCTTAGAGATCTCTTGATTAATTATGAGCGGGTCGAGGCTGAGGGCCATTTCCTTTTGTTCAAGTCCAGGGCCGCTGCACGGCCAAAAATGACATTAGTGCGCGAGGACACTGCCCGCCCCGGCGAACGAATTGCGCTGTCGGCTTTGGGCGATGCGAACCTCTGGATGGAAATCAGGGTCGAGCCCACCCTGGCTGGCAAGCTCCTTCGCTTCGTCTACAAATCTCCGCCAGTAAACCTATGGGTCTGGCGCGATGCGGTCACGAGCGGGTCAAAAAAGTTCTGCGCGCCGCGGCCCATGCTTTCGTCGGGTTTTCTGGCAAGCCCCCTTCTCCTCGATAATAACGACGTGGAGGACCTCTGCACTGGATCACGGATTACACGGCCCTACGGCTATTCTGTCGAGCTGCCGCCGGGAACGCAGCGATTTTGGCAGGACACGATCCGTTTCCGAATTTACAGAATCGAGAATCAACTCGGACGATGCCCTCCTGCCACGTTACGTCACGGCAACCAGGTTCAGAAACAAGGCGGTCTTGCTCTCCTGCGAGGTGGAAATGTAACAGCACAGCAGACCTTCACTACCCTGCATCATTTTAAGTCCCCAATCCCCAATTTTTTCACGTCGGCTGAACCATGAGACAATTGAGTATATCCATTTTGGCGGCCGCCCTGATTGCTGGCACGGTGATGGGTCAGGACTGGGCTAAGGCGCGGCTGGAGAAATCGCCCCGGCATTTGGAATGGGTGAAAGTCAAACACGGTGACCGCGTGGTTAACTGTTTCATCGCTTACCCGCAGGTCAAAGATCCAGCCACGGCGGTTTTGGTGATTCACGAGAGCCTTGGACTAACCGATTGGGTGCGGGGTGTCACCGACCAACTGGCCGAAGCGGGTTATCTCGCGATTGCGCCAGACCTACTCTCTGGTGCGGCTCCGGGAGCTGGCGGCACTTCGGAGTTGGGTGGCCCGGACTCGGTGCGCAAGGCCATCGATTCGCTGCCGTCCGACCAGATTACTGCCGATTTAAAGGCGGCAAGTGATTACGTGGCAAAACTGCCCACCTGCAACGGCAAGGTGGCAGTGGCTGGTTTCGGCTGGGGCGGCAGCCAGAGCTTCCGTTACGCCACGAACGATAAAGAACTCAAAGCGGCCTTTGTGTTCTACGGCACGGCACCAACGAAGCTGGACGAACTCGCCCGGATACGCTGTCCGGTTTACGGGTTTTACGGCAGCAAGGATGCGCCTTTGACCGCCACCATTGACAAAACCGCCGCACTGATGGCACAGGCGTCGCAAATGTTCCATCCGCTGGTCTATGGTGGTCCGGGTGGTGGCGCGGGGCACGGGTTCATGCGCACGGGCGAAGCGCCTGACGCCAGCGAGGCCGATAAGAAACTCCACGACTTTGCTTGGGCCCGCTGGAAAGCTGAGCTGAAAAAACTCTAACGGCATTGTTCCTGTTTCGAGGAGCATTGGCCAGCATGGGCGGTACAAACGCCAGGCCTGGCGCTGGGCTGAGTGGCTTCATGCAAGCACCAGCCCATAACCCTCCGCGGTTGCCCGCCTGTTAGTTTTGACAGTATCCTGCAGGACCTGATTCCGCATAGAACGTATTCCTATGCCGGGATATTCGACGTCCAGGGCTATTCCGTTCGTACCTGCCCGCACCCAGAATTCAGCATTCGCGGCGGTGTGCCGGAGAAAATGAGTTCAGGTTCTCGAAAACCCTCCGTGTTGCTCGTTGACGACCACCCCGCCCTCTTGCAACAAGCAATTCAGCTGTTGCAAAACGATTTCGAGGTCGTTGGCACTCTGCGAGACGGTTCAGGATTGGCGGAGATGCTCGCCCGCCGGCCGCCCGATGCGATCGTGTTGGATATCACACTACCAGGACAGAGCGGGCTAAAGCTGGCTCAGGCCCTCAAAGACGCTGGCTGCGCAGCCCGCATCGTCTTTCTAACAGCTCACAGCGATGCTGATTACGCACGGGCCGCCCTAAGCGCCGGCGCGGCCGGTTATGTCCTCAAACCGCGGATGGCGTCGGACCTGGTTTTGGCTCTCCACGCAGCGTTGCGAGGCGGTCGCTTCATTTCGCCTTGCGCCGAATTAGAGGGAGTCAAATGACCACCGCATTTTGCTCAATCCCTTCAGACGCCGGCTTGACGGATCCGACGGTTGATATCTCGTTGAGCGTGGGTTTAGGATGCCCTACTTTGCGCCTTCGTTGGCGCGTGTGGAGGATCTGTTTCGGCCTAAATGGCTCCTGGCGCAGCGTCTAACCAAAGGAAGCAAGCGTTATCCTTCGAATAGGAAGGCATCGCTGAGGCTATTCCGTGCACTACTCTTCATTTTGCTATTTTGGCGTTTTCACGCTTCCCATGCCCATTTCGAGATGCTAATGGTAGGGTTAATTGGAGTTTATGCCAGGCGCGGCAAAAGGGATTTACACATCCGGTTGGAAGGTTGGCTGCCCCAACGTTCCCGGGTGGCATGCTTTGCTGAGAGCGATCGCGCTCTTGGGCATCCTACTGGTGTCTAAAGCAATCGCAGGGAGAAACACTTATCGGGATGACCCCACGTACCTGATCGATACCTGGGAGACGGAGGATGGGTTGCCGGAAAACACCGTAACCGCGATGGTGCAGACACCCGATGGTTACCTCTGGTTCGGTACGTTCGGGGGGCTAGTGCGCTTCGACGGGGTGAACTTTACGGTGTTTAATCGCGCCAACACGTCCCAATTGCCGAACACCGGCATCGTTAACCTGCATCTGGACCGACGCGGTTGGCTATGGATCAGCACCATCGGAGGGATGGAGGTGCTCGCCGATAACAAGTGGCGCACATTCGGCACGAATGAAGGCTGGGTGGGCGATTACGTACACAGCTTCACCGAGCGCACCAACGGCGACCTGCTCTTCACGACTTTCGACGGAAAGGTGCTCGAATTTGCCAATGGCCGGCTGGGCAAATTGCCAGAGCCCCCGGGAGCGCCGGACTCAGGTTACGCGGGCCAGGTGGACGAGAAGGGCGAATGGTGGGTCGCTCAAAGAAGGTTCATCGGGTGTTGGGATGGGCACAACTGGGTGCAAACATTGGCGCTCACTAATGCGGAAGCGGATAATCAGGTGTGCATGACGGCTGCGCGAGGTGGCGGAATATGGCTTTTCACTAACAACGAGCTCCGCAAGTATCGCAACGGAACCGAGTTGTCGCGTCTTGAATTGCCGGAACCGCGCATTCACGTCTGGAGCATGTTCGAAGACAGCCGCAGCAACCTGTGGATCTGCACCCTCGACCAGGGACTTCGCCAGGTGTCGTCGGCCGGGAACGTGCGCTCCTGGACCACGACCAACGGGCTCTCCAGCGAGAGCACCCGGTTTGTCTTCGAGGACCGTGAGAACGACCTCTGGGTGGGCACCAGCGGTGGAGGGCTTCAACGCTTCAAGTCGAGGCGCATCCACAGCCTGGTCGCAGCGGAGAGGTCATCGGCTTCGTCCGTGTCGGCCAAATCTGCCGGGGACGTTTGGGTTGCGACGTACGGCCAGGGGCTCTTTCGGCGGAACGCTTCTGGAGTGACCAAAATCGCTTTGCCAAGAGAAGCGGGAGAGAGGGGCTACTTGCAAAGCGTGCTGGAGGATCGATTGGGGCGTGTCTGGGTAGGTACCTACCTCCACGGCCTGTGTTTGCTGGACAAGCAAGGCACTCGCGTTTTCTCCTCCTCCAGGGATACCGGCGGCGGGAACGTTATCGCGCTGTTCGAGGATTCGCTCGGGCACGTTTGGGTATCGGGTGGGGAAAGCGCATCCGTTTATGAGGGAAGCAGTTTCCGCGTGTTTGGCCCGGAGGACGGATTGCCGCACGGTTCAATCGATTGCTTTGCCGAAGCAAGCAACGGCGAGGTTTGGCTCGCGCATCAGGACGGTGTCTTTCGGTTTCATCAGGGTCGCTTCAGCTTGATGAACGACGAAGCCGGGCATCCGCTGCGTGATATTGCCTGCCTCCTGAGGGATGCCAGCGGCGCGATGTGGATGGGGTCGAGCACCCGCGGGCTCATCCGCTGGCGCGAAGGCCGTGTCGCCAGGGTCGGGGCGGCAGCGGGGCTGCCGCCGGTTGCCATTTACAACATTATCGAAGATCACCACGCCGTTTGGTGGATGGCCTCGGATCACGGCGTGATGCGCGTGCCATTGGCTGAGCTACAAGCCGCAGCCGACAACCCAGGGGCGCGCATCCACTGCGAGATTCTCGACATGAGCGATGGCCTGCCGGGCACAGACTTTTCCACCGAGCGACAGCCAATGTCCACGTGCGACGCCGCGGGCAGACTGTGGTTCGCGATGTCAAAGGGCATTGCGCTGATTGATCCGGAGGAGTTTTTCGTGAACGAAAAAACGCCACCGACCCACATCGAGGAGGTCTCGTATTTTGTCCCCAGCTCCGGTGGGACGAATGGCCGCCAAGTGCAAGAGCGGACACCATCCCCGGAAAAGCTGTCCTTGCCGCCGGGCAGCCGACGGCTCGAAATTCATTATTCCGGGCTGAGCTTTGTTACCGAGAGAAAGGTGAGGTTCCAGGTAAAGCTCGAACCGGGCGACGCAGATTGGCAGGACGCGGGCGGCCTGAGAGTGGCGGACTATTATGACCTCCATCCCGGGGACTATGTTTTCCGGGTGCGAGCGGCCAATAATGACGGCGTCTGGAACGAGACAGGCGCCAGCCTCGCGTTTGCAGTGCAGCCGTACTACTGGCAGACGGGCTGGTTTCGTGTCGCGATGGGCCTGCTCCTGGCTTCGATCGGAGGCGGAGTGGTCTTCGGGTCGAACCGGTCGAAAAGGCGTCGCGAGTTGAGAGAGCTGGAGCGCGTACATCGGCAATCCGCCATCGTCGCGGCCCTGTCCCTCGACCAGGCAGTGGCCAAGGGCGACCTCGACGCCGCTTTTCGCATGATTTGCGAGCAAGTGTTAGCGGTAGTCGATGTCCAGCGGGTGAGCATCTGGCTAATCGATGAGCCTGGAAATGAACTGCGCTGCGCGAACGCGTATGATGGCCTCGCGGGGAAACACCAGCCAGGGATGCTCATGCAGTTGACGCGCTACCCGAACTGGTTGGAGGCCCTTCGAACGAACCGAACCATCGAAGTGGCGCAGGCGCGCAGCGATCGGCGCACGAGCGACTTCGCAGCGGATTACCTAGCACCGCTGGGGGTTTCCTCCCTGCTGGCGGCCACGGTACGCTTGCAAGGCCGGCTGGTGGGCGTGGTTTGTTACGAAAACACGGGACCTGCGCGGGAGTGGCACGCCGACGAGGTGTCGTTCGCCGGCGCTGTGGCTGACCAAGTGGCCCAGGCGATCTCGAATGTAGAGCGCGAAAAGGCGACCGCCGAATTGCGCGAGACCGAGGCGCGCTTTCGCACGGTCGCCAATGCTGCGCCCGTGATGATTTGGATGTCGGGCACAGACAAGCTGTGCCACTTTTTCAACAAAGGCTGGCTTGACTTCAGGGGCCGCACGCTGGAACAGGAGTTGGGCAACGGCTGGGCCGAGGGCGTGCACCCGGACGATCTGGCGGGATGCCTCAAAAACTACTCCGAATCCTTCGACGTCCGACGTCCCTTCACCCTGGAGTACCGGCTGCTGCGCCACGACGGCGAGTATCGCTGGGTTTCTGACAACGGCGTTCCTCGTTACGATTCGGATCGGGATTTTCTGGGCTACATCGGTTCCTGTGTTGACCTCACCGAGCGCAAGCGGGCGGATGAGAAGTTCCGGCTGGCCGTGGAAGCGTCGCCCAACGGCATTGTCCTGGTTGAGCAGCAGGGCCGGATCGTGCTGGTCAACGCGCAGACAGAAAGGCTTTTCGGCTATTCGCGTGAGGAGTTAATCGGACACCCCGTGGAACTGTTGCTGCCCGAGCGGCTCCGCAGCGCGCATCCGGGCAGTCGAGCAGGGTTCTTGGCCGCGCCGCAAGCCCGCGCCATGGGAGCAGGGCGGGAGTTGTTCGCCTTGCGCAAGGACGGGACGCAATTCCCGGTTGAAATCGGGCTAAGCCCCATTCAGAGCGCGGAAGGCTTGCTCGTCCTGACGGCCATCGTGGACATCACCGCCCGCAAACAGGCCGAAGCCGAAGCACTCCTGCAGCGCAACGAGCTGGCCCACATGGCGCGTGTCTCCACTATGGGCGAACTGGCCTCCTCGCTCGCGCACGAATTGAACCAGCCGCTCGGCGCCATCATGCGCAACGCTGAAGCTGCGGAGTTGTTTCTGCAAGATCCGTTGCCGGACCTTGAAGAGGTGCGCGCCATCCTGACGGACATCCGCAAGGACGACCAACGCGCGGGTGCCGTGATCGATCGGGTGCGCGGCTTGATTAAACGGCGCGAAGTCGAACGCCGTCCACTCGACCTGAACTTGCTGGCGGGCGAAGTCGTGACGCTGGTGAGGCCGGATGCGGAGCTGCGACGGGTGCGACTGGCGCTGGAGACCGATCCGTCCTTGCCGCCCGTCCAGGGCGACCGGGTGCAATTGCAGCAAGTCTTGCTCAATCTGGTGCTCAACGCCATGGACGCACTCAAGGACAATCCACCGGCAAGCCGCCTCGTTACAGTGGGGACGCGGCCTGCGGGCGAAAGGGTCGAGGTCGCAGTGAGCGACACTGGCCACGGTATTTCGGCAGAGAACCTCCCCCGTCTGTTCGAGCCCTTCTTCACTTCCAAACCCAACGGCCTTGGGCTGGGCTTGGTGATCTCCCGCAGTATTATCGAGGCGCACGGGGGCAAACTGTGGGCGGAGAACAACCCGGACGGAGGGGCGACGTTCCACATTACGTTGCCAGTGGCGAGGGGAGAAGAGAGGCGGTGAGCTTGACCGGTAATCAGTAATCAGTGATCAGTGATCAGTGAACGGTAATCGGTAATCAGGTAAACAGTAATCCGTAAACAGTAACGAGGTGAACGATGACAACAGGGTATGCGAGAAGTTTCAAAGACCTGCGGGTGTATCAGAAGGCACGCGAGGTTTCGGGCGCGGTGTTCCGGCTTTCAAAAACGTTTGCCAAGGAAGAAATGTATTCCTTAACGGATCAGATCCGACGCTCCGCCCGCTCCGTTGGGGCGGAGATTGCGGAAGCGTGGGGCAAGCGCCGGTATGAAAAGCATTTTGTGAGCAAGCTCACTGATGCGGACGCTGAACAATTGGAAACGCAGCATTGGGTCGGCGAAGCGTTGGACTGCGGGTATATTTCTCCCGCTGACGCAGCACAACTGAACTTCGGCCTCGAAGAAATCGGGCGGATGTTGAATTCCATGATAGAAAAGGCCGACTCGTTCTGTGGTTCGCCCGATGGTGTTTTACACGAAGACGCGACAGAATATTTCACTGCCGCCCCACTGATTACTGATTACTGAGTCCTCAACCCCCATGCCCCCCTCCACCGCCACCATCTTCATCGTCGACGACGACGCCTCTTTTCTAAGGGCGGTCGCCCGTCTTTTGCGCGGCTCGGGTTTCGTGGTGAAGAACTTTACTTCGGCGGCGGAGTTCCTGGCCTGGCCGGAACTGGATGTGCCGGGGTGCGTCCTGGTGGATTTGCAGATGCCGGGAGTAAGCGGGCTGGACTTACAGGAAGCGCTCGCGAAGGCGGGGCACAGGTTGCCAGTCATCTTCCTCAGTGGCCATGGAGATATTCCGACTACCGTGCGAGCGATGCGGCGGGGTGCGGAGGATTTTCTTACCAAGCGCGTGCCGAAGGAGCAATTGCTCGAGGCAGTCAAACGGGCACTCGCCCGTGATGCCCGCGAACGCGCCGAGCGCGCGCGGGTTCAGGGGCTGTGTGCCCGCTTTGAGGCGCTCACCGAGCGCGATGGCGAGGTGTTGTTCCACGTCCTTCGCGGCCAATTGAACAAGCAGATTGCGGCGGACCTTGGCATTGATGAGCGTTCCGTCAAACGCCACCGCACCAGCATCATGGCCAAGCTGCGGGTGCAGTCGGTGGCAGAGTTGACGCACCTCGTCCACGACGCGGGCCTAATTTCAGTTATGGCCCAGGGGCGATCAGTAATCAGTAATCAGTAATCAGTGATCAGTTATCGGTGCCAGCTAGAGGCCGATCACCAAATGCCGGTTTGCGGATCACTGATCACTGACCACTGACCACTGATTACTGATTACCGTTAGCCTCCCCCCCGTCCCTAAAGGGACTCTATTCAGCCCGTTCCCCACGCCTCATGATGTCATC
>Ga0210409_10003149_pt1 | contig 18808 bp, 14 predicted proteins | sample IncBWH17MmetaG_FD_161649 | JGI IMG/M metagenome (GOLD analysis project Ga0210409, IMG submission 161649) | Forest soil microbial communities from Barre Woods Harvard Forest LTER site, Petersham, Massachusetts, United States - Inc-BW-H-17-M | ecosystem: Environmental > Terrestrial > Soil >... | reverse complement strand
CGTCCGTGGCCTGCGCGTGCAAACTCGCTTCTTTTGAACGAGCGGAATACTGAAACCCGTTGAAAATCGGGATCTCCATGTTCGCCCCGACTGCGCCATACGTGTTGTTAAAGGCGCTTGGGCTGGGCGCGACCGCGACATTTCCAATCGGCGTAATGCCGACAGCACCAGTTGCACGAATGGTGGGGAACAACAAATCCCGCTCCGCTTTCTGAAACTTGGTTGCTGACTCGTATTGAAATCGCAAAGAACGGATCTCCGGGCGAGAGACAAAGGCTTGTGCGATGAGATCATCCACATTCCCAGGCGGTGGAGGGAGCGCGCTCGTGTCCTCGCGCAGCTGAAACGGCTGAACGCTCGGGAACCCGAGAACCATCGCAAGCGTCGCTTGTGCGGCATCCTGACTATTCTGAGCGTCGAGCAAAAGAAGTTTCGCCTGGGCCAGGTTCACACTCGCGAAACTGAAGTCGAGTTCCGATTTCAATTTGCTTTTGTACAGCGCGCCGATCTGGTCGGCGACGGTCTGCCGCGAACTGACCGTCTGTCGCGCAACTGTCAACACCGCTTGTGCCTGGAGAGCGTTAAAGAACGCTCGATCTACGGCCAGCAGAATTTGTTGCCTGTTGGCAAGGGAGTTTTCGTTCTCAGCTTTTGCCGCGAAGTTCGCGCTGGCAACAAGATTATTCGTGCGCCCGAAATCCGTAATCAGCTGCGTGACCGTCAACCCAGCAGCGGCACGCTCGTAAATAACCGGGTTGTTCAAGACTCCCGCGGTGATCCGCCTGCCGGATTGCGCATCCACACCCGTGATATCGCCCGTCGCCGTGGGCCACAGATTCGAACGCACTTCGCGTGCGACCTGTTGTTGCGCCAGTGCCAACAAGCGAGCCACTGTGATCTGAGGATTGTTCTTAATCGCGAGCGCCTCGGCGTCCTTCACGGTCAGCACCGTTGCTCCCGCCGGGGCTGGCTGCGGCGTCGGAGCAGACATCTGAGCCAGCGGCGGTGACGACAACGGCGTCTGCGGTGCCATTGGGACCGTGCCCTGGTCCTGTACGCCTTGCGGCGTCGGGGCCGAGGGTAACGAAGCGACGCTCGCTGCCTGCTGTGCGGTTTGGGCTGTCACGGCAGTAGATAAAGCAATGGCCGTAAGGGCCAAAAGAATGGACTTCGCTCTCTTCATTGATGCGCCTTTGCTATTGGGTTGCGGCGGTCTCCTGCTTGCGCCGGCTATAAACCAGCAAGTACGCGGCGGGAACGATGAAGATGGTCAGCAGCACCGACGACGTCAGCCCGCCGATGATGGCGCGAGCCAAAGGCGCGTACTGCTCGCTGCCCGTACCCAGTTTCAGTGCCATGGGCACCATGCCGATGATGGTCGCCAGCGAGGTCATCAAAATCGGGCGCAAACGCACTCGGCACGACGTGATCACCGCCTCCTCCACCGACTTTCCTTCTTCTTCCAGGCGATGGGCGAATTCCACGATCAAGATGCTGTTCGATGCTGAAATCCCCACCAGCATCAGCACGCCCATAAGCGACATCACATTCAGGGTCGTTCCCGTCAGTGGCAGCACAAGCAGGACACCAATAAATCCCATCGGAATGGCCAGCATGATGAGAAAGGGATCCTTGAAAGACCGGAATTGCGCAACCAGGATGAGATAAAGCAGAACCACCGACAGCGATAATCCGATCGCGAAGCTGCGGAACGATTCCTGCATGCCCTTCACCATGCCGCGCAAATTGACGCGGACGTTCTCTGGCATTTTCATCTTGCGAATCACGTCTTGTACCGCATCGGCGACCTTCCCCAGGTCTTCGCTAGCAGGGGTGACGTACACATCGGTGACCCTTTGAATCTGATAGTGGTCGACCTCCGTTGGAGTCTGGACGTTCTGCAGCCTGACCACCGTGTCGAGTGTGGTGGGCTGCTTCAGATTCGGAGCACGAATCGGAATGTTGGTCAGATCTTCGAAGTTGTGGATCGCGGGTCGGCCTTTCTCGTAATACTGAACAGTAAGGTAGTAGTCGTTGCCCGTCTTGTGGTCCACCCAATAATTGGGGGCAATCATGGAGTTGGAGTTCAGTGCCGTGATGACGTTGTCGACGATTTCCTTCTGTGTGAGCCCGAGCTTGGCGGCATTGATGCGGTCAACGTCCAACCGCAATGCCGGATAGTTGAGATCCTGCGGGATGAAGACCTCTCCAACACCCGGCAATTGCCGGATGCGTCCCGCCAGGTCCTGCGCAATTCCGTAGCTCTGGTGTAAGTCTGGGCTGCTTACCTGGATATCGATGGGTGCCGGCATGCCCATGTTCAGGATGGCATCCACCATCGAACCGCTGGAAAGAAACGTTCTGACATCCGGGTACCGCTTCGAAATCTCCGTTTGGACGCGATTCATGTAATCGAAGCTGGAAAGGTGATGCGGCTCATTGAGAGCCACCTGAATCGTTGCCGTATAAGGCCCTGCATTCGTTGTGTAGAGCGACGAGAAATCTGGCACTACGCCGATATTCGACACCACCATTTTGAAGTCTTTGGGATCGACGACTTCTCGAATCAGGTCTTCTACCTTCGCGACATATTGCTCAGTGACTTCAATTCGAGTTCCGGTGGGGACCTTGAAGTTGATGGTGAACTGCCCGGCGTCTGTTTGGGGAAAGAAGGCAACCCCCAGAAATGGATAGATCGCCAGGCTCAGTGCGAAAACACCGAGCAGGATCGCCACCGTTATGCCGGGCCGGACCAGGGCGCGCCGAACCCGATACTCGTAGTAATCAAGGACCTTATTAAAGTGAAGATTAAACCCAGCGGTAAATTTTGCCCACCAGGAGCCTTTCGTCGTCTCGGTTGGTTCAACTTCATACTCCTGGCCGTGCTGTTGCTCCGCCTGTGGAACGGCTTTCAGAAACCTGGAGCAAAACAGGGGAATCACCGTCATCGCGACGAGATACGAAGCAAATAGAGAAATGACCACCGCCATCGCGAGCGCGGTGAACAGAAACTTACTTACGCCATAAAGAAAGGTGACCGGGAAGAAAACAACCACGGTGGTTAACGTGGCCGCAAGAACCGCAAGGCTAACCTCCCTGCCGCCAATTTCTGCAGCGGCAACCGGAGAGGCCCCCATCTCGAGATGGCGATAGATGTTCTCGAGCGAGATAACCGAGTTGTCGATGATTCGAGAAAAGGCTAGTGCAAGCCCTCCAAGAATCATCGTGTTGATCGTGCTGCCGCTCAGGTTCAAGACCACGAAAGTCGCCAGCGCCGACAACGGAATCGAAAGAAAAACCGCGGTCGTCGCCCGGAGGCTGCCGAGGAAGATCAGAATCATGAGGCTGGTCAGCAGCAGGCCAATCAAGCCTTCATGAAGCAGAGTCTTGATCGCTTCTTTCACGAAGACCGACTGATCGAACACTACCGCCGCGCTCAACTGCTTCGGAATGTCGTAAAGGTGATGGATCATGTCGCGAATCCCATTTACGACTTCGATCGTGTTGGTGTCTCCTCCCTGCTTCATGATCGGGAGATACACCGACCTCTGACCGTCAACTCGAACCACGTTGTACTGGATTTGATTAGCGTCCCGTGCCTCGCCGACGTCGTTGACGGATACCCACGAAGAGCCCTCGGTCTTCACCGGAATCTCGCCGAGCTGATTCATGTTGCTGACGAGGCTATTCGAATATACGTAGTAATCGAAGGGGCCGATCTTTACGTCGCCGGCCGGAAGAATCAGGTTGAAGTTGTTGACTGCTCCAACCACATCCATCGGGCTCAATTGGCGTGAGGCCAGCTTGTACGGATCGACATAGACCATGATCTGCCGGTACTTTCCTCCGAAGGGCGGCGGGATCTCCGCACCCTTCACGACCGCGATCTGGTTTCGTATCGCGAATTGGCCAATGTCATGGAGCTGGGTTTGTGTGAGTCCTTCGCCTTTCAGGGTCACGAGACAGACGGGCAGGCTCGACGCATCGAACTTCAAAACAACTGGAGGTAAGGTGCCTGGGGGAAGGCGCTTCAAATCTGCCAGTGCGAGATTGGAGAGCTCCGTGACATCGGCATCGGCGCTGGTTCCCGGCTGGAAATAGACACGGATAATGCTCACCCCGAGCAACGACCGGGACTCCATATGGTCAATGCCACTCGCCAGCGTAAAGAAGCGCTCCAGCGGATCGGTGATGTCGGTCTCGATATCCTGCGGTGGCATGCCGGAATAAAAGGTCGCAACCACAACTTCCGGCAGGTTGATGGTGGGAAACAGATCCACCGGCATCCGGGCCAGACTGGTTACGCCGATCACGAGCAGCGCCAGACAAATCACGATGATGAAGTGCGGATTACGTATGGAAAAACCAGACATTTGGTCTCGCTTTTAGAGCCTCGCGAATCGAGGCACGCTATTCTTGCTTCCCTTCCTGGTACTGCATGATCTGCACGATCTTCGCATGAACTTTCTGTCCTGGCTTAAGTCCGCTGCGGTCGCTGACTACGATCTGTTCCCCTTCGTTCAGGCCTGTCAGGACCTCGGAATCAGTTGCCGTTTGTATGCCCAAGGTGATTGGCCGATCTTCAATTTCGTCGTTGGCGTTCACGAGAAAGACCGTGGTCGTGTCGGCTTCGTGATTGATTGCTTGCAGAGGAATTGCGGGAATATCTTCCCGATGTTCCAGGGACACATCGGCTTCCGCGTAAAGTCCAGGCATCAACATCTTGTCGCGATTCTGAACATCCACCTCGGTGTGCATGGTTCGTGTGTCTTGCCGAACGTCAACGGAAAATCGTGTCACTTTTCCGGGAAAGGTTCGATTCAGCGAAGGCACGCGAACGTTTACCGGATCCCCCACCTTGATGTAGCGCACGTAGGATTCAGGAACCGGAATCACGAGACGGAAAAGATCGTTCTGTGACAGGCGCACGATGGGCATCGCTTGCGTACTTGAGGCCGTTCCGGCCTGGACCAGGGCACCAAGATTCGCATAGCGCTGGGTGACTACTCCTGAAAATGGGGCAACAATCTTCGAATAGTCATAAAGCGTCTGATCGTGGGCAAGCTTGGCATGGGTGCGCGCCAACTCACTCTGCGCGGCGTCAAACGCAGCTTTCCCTGCATCCACCTGGGAGGCAGCCGCCAGATCTTTGCCCTGTGCATCATCGACTTCCTGCTGCGCAACGATACCCGGCTGCGTCTGGAAAACGCTGTTCAACCGCGTGTACTGCAGATGCAACGCGTTATATTTCGCTTCGTCGCTCTTTAGTTCGTTGCTGGCTCGACTGACCTGATTATTCGCGTTTTTCACCTCGGCCTGATCTTCATTGATCTGCGCAAGGAGTTCAGGAATCTCGAGCGTCGCCATGACTTCTCCCTGCTTCACATGGCTTCCGTAGTCGACATTCAATTTCTGAACGTATCCCGACTCTTTCGCGTATACGTCGATTTCCTGGAAGGGCACCAGCTCCGAAGACAATGTGATCTGCCGGCTAAGCGTCTTCTTCACAACCTTTGTGACGCCCACCGTGACACTCGCACGCGAATTGGCTTCAACCTTCGAATTGCCCCCGCCCGAACACGACGACAAGCCTATGGCTAGCAGCATCACGACTCCGGTCGTCAAGCTGGACAGACGACGGTTCGTGCCCAGAACTCTGCCAACAACGATGTGATGTCTCCGCATTGGTTCCTCAACACCCCGCTTCCCTAACGTGTGCCAGATGCCTCCGCCTAAGCGAGAGCCTTCATGATTTTCGATAACTTCTCGACCGAGAACTCCCGCGAACGGCAGAAATCAATGACTCGCTGCTCGTCGGCCTGTAGCCTGCCTGCCACCCCGGGTATCTCCGCCGCGATCTGTATGGGAATGGTCAAGATGCCGTGGCGGTCTCCGTGCAAAAGGTCGCCTTGCTTTACTTCCAGTCCGCCAATCTTCACCACGCTGCCTAAGTCGAAAATGTGAGCATAGGCGTGCGAAACTGCCACGTTCCCGGCGAACAATTGAAGTCCGGCCTCGCGCACACGAGGCAACTCCCTCACCGCGCCATCGGTCACAAATCCCACGCAACCCAATGCACGCAGGGTGGCCGCATGCATGTCCCCGAGAAACGCACCCACACCGGGAGGCTTATCCATATCTTCCAGAACCACGATCCGGGGTGCCGGTACATCGAGAATGCTGTTCCACCAATCCGCCTGATCGCGATATGTGCTCCCGGACATTGGCGGCGCACCCGTGCGCAGGCGAGCCGTCGCCGCGTATCCCACCAGTGGCGGGAAATCTTCGAACATGCACCGAATGCGGGCGTCGGCAAAACCGGTGTTGCGCAGTCGGAGTTGGAATGTCTCGATCGCGTTCGAAACAACACAGGTGTCAATGCTCCGAAGAGCATCAAGCACACTCTCATCGATCGTCGGCGCGAGGACCATGCTCATCCCCTTCGCTTTCTCGTCACTAAGTCGGACTTTGTGGCCCCCAGTAATCGCAGTGAGACGGCCATCAACAAGGCCCACAGGAAACTGGAAATCTCTAGAAGATTTGTGGCGTTGACCGGGCTAGATGAGAGCGGGTGGAGGCCGGTTGTAAAGACCTGGAGAGAAGATATGACTAGACGAAAGTACTATCGGATCAACGACTTTCGAGAAGACAATAATCGGCTCGAAGAACTCGGACTCGATAAACGGCCTTGCGAAGCCGGCCGCTTGCCGGTCCAGATTCTGACGCTTGGGCTCGGAGGATTGGCTTTCAAACGACTTAGCCGTGTGAGCGTGAGTTTGAAGAGATACCGAAAAACGCGTCGCCAGACTTAGGGTGAGGGAGCAGATGGCGGCCAGAATCAGCAGACGAGACACGCCGCTGACCTTATTGGCGCGATGCAGTTGCACTCTACTGGCTACTGTAGACCCCAAAGTATTTTGAGTATATCACGCGCTCCGGCGTGCTCTTATCAGCCACAATCATCTCAAATCGGATCAGCCCTGTATTCCGGCTTCTGATAAGTACCCGTAATACTCACCGGGAATTTCGCTCCGCCGTGCCGATTCTTCTTCAGGAAGGGGTCGATGGCTTTGAGTAAGAACGACTTCACGCCCGAAGTAGCACGCGGAAGGGTCGCCTCCATTAGCAACGTTCCATGCAGATCGATTCTCTGTGAAATTAAGTCGAATGTTCCATGCAAATTCGCCAGCGCACCGGGCACTCGAAAGGACAATTTAGAAAAGTTGGCAATTCCATTTTGAACCGTGACCTGTCCCTGCAGATTGGAAACGACACTCTCCGGATCGTCTTGCTCATCAGTCTTGCCGCGCGCGCTTGCGCTCAGCTTCTCCACGCTCTCTTGAGTTTCGTCCTGGGAGAATTGCGCGTCATCAATTCCAAAATCTCCCGTCAGCTTCAACTTCTTAAGGAAGGGCTCACGGCCAGGGGGAATAACAGACTTCACCTTCAGGCTGACAGAACCGCTCAGAGGAGCCTTCTTTGCCTCAACAAAGAGGAGCAGCAGATCCTGGATTCTTCCTTTTCGGACAGCCAGGTCCAAGTCTGCCCTTTTCCCATCCTCATCGCGATGGGACGCGATACTGCCCTGAGAAATGATCGTCGTCTGACGTAAATGCGCGGCGACATGCTGCAGAGTGATGTCACCGTTCGAAGGATCTACTTCCGTCTTAAAGTCGCTCTTCAAATCCGCCTTATGTGAGCTTCCTCGAACCACAAAATCGGGTGTCGCCATAGAGCCCTCGACGGCGATGCTCTCAAGCGTACCGTTGAATTTTCCACTCGAAGACAGGATGCCACCGATTCCCTCGAAAGCGCTGAGGTCCGCTTCTCGAAAAATATAGTTGCCCGACACAGGCGTATTCCCGAGCTGATCCATCGTCCAGGGACCGAAACTTCCGTCGGCCGTGATTTCCCCAGGAGGAATTGGGTCGCTCAGTCGAACTTCGAACGTCATGGGATCCCCGGTGGCCAGATGGTGCGCCGCCAAGTCATGAATCGCAAACTTGACCGGATTACCATTCTTTTTTCGCGAGGCGAATTCGAGAGAAGCATCGTTCGCAACAAGCTTATCTAGAACGATTTTGGACCTTGTCGGTGTCCACCCCTCGCCCGCTCCGTAGGGCGGGAACTTGACTTGAGCGCCGCGGAGCTCAATCAGGGCCAGGTGTTTCGCAAACAGGCCAACAAGATTCCCGACAATCGTGATGCTTTTTACGTGCATCACAGTTTTCTTTCCGGGATCCGAACCTCTTGTAAGCGTTACGTCGTCTAGGACGCAGCCGGGATGAGGGAAAAACGTCTGCCGAAATGCGCCGAGCTGCACGTTGCTCGCGGTTGCCTCCGAGAGCTGCTGGATCACGTTCTGCTTGGCGAAGGGCCATTCACGCGACAGAAAGAGTGCGGCCAGCAGGATCGCGCCGGCCACGCCTAAACCAGCGACCATGATCAACCTGCGTTTTCGCTTTGGGGGCGCCGAACTCGCGCCGTTTGTGACCGCATCTTCCAGACTGGTGTGCATGTTCCCCTCAACAGCGCACGGGTGAGATGCGCAAACCGTTGGAAAAGGCCGGAAATTCCGAATACATTTTTGCAACCGTGTCGGTGAAAATACGGTGCCGACCGTATGTGGATTTCCAGATTGCTGGAGAGAATAGGGACCGTCGTTGGACGAAGTCCGATATGCTGCTGGCGTAAAGGAGTGCCTCAGTTGCTTACTCGACGTGCATGGCTCGCTCGGGCGGGACTGGTTGGGCTGGGTGCCGCCGCTCAGTATTCCGTTGCAAAAATGAACCCCTGGTCCGTTAATTGGTCGGGACCGCAGGGACGCCAATCGACCTGCCCATTTCGACTTGCTGTCATCAACGACGAAATCACGCAAGACTTCGAAAAGGCGTGCCAGATCGCTGCCAAAGACTTCGGCCTTCAATGGATCGAACTACGCTCGATGTGGGACAAGAATATAATCGCGCTCTCCGCGCAACAAATTGAAGATGCGAAGAAAATACTAGGTGAATTCAAGTTGCAAGTAACCGACATCGCCAGTCCGCTTTTCAAGACCGATTGGCCTGGCGCCCCGAAGTCGCCCTTGAGCGAAACCCGAGATCAATTTCATGCGGATTTTGACGCAAAGGCACAAGATCAACTCCTCGAAAAGTGCATTTCGCTCGCCAAGAATTTCCAAACAGACAGGATTCGCTGTTTCGATTATTGGCGGCTGGACGACCCGAAACCGTATCGAACTGCGATCAACATCAAGTTGCAGCAAGCGGCGGAACGCTGCGCGAAAGAAAGTCTGGTTCTCTTGCTGGAAAATGAGATGTCCTGCAATACCGCCACGGGTTCAGAGGCCGTGGCCGTACTGAACGCAATTCCAAACAAAAACTTCATGCTGAACTGGGACCCCGGAAATGCTGCAGCGCTTGACGGGACCCCTTACGATTCCGGTTATGCCCTACTTCCCAAGGATCGAATCGGTCACTGCCACTGCAAGGACGTTCTACGCAAACCAGATCGCAAATACGATTGGGCGCCGGTTGGTAGCGGCATGGTCAATTGGGTCGGCCAGTTGCAAGCGCTGCAGCGAGACGGCTTTCACTACGGACTGAGTCTCGAAACACACTGGCGTGGCGCCGGCACGCCCGAACAATCTACACGGATCAGTATGGATGGACTCAAGACGGCATTAACCAAAGCCGACATTCATTGCTGATTCCAAACCACCAATAAAAACGGTGGCGAACACGCAATTTCACCCTAGGAAGAAACTATGCACACTCGACGCGAATTTCTTGACCATCTGGCATTGGGAGCGACTGGTCTGATTGTGGCAACCACGGCGGAGAGCTATGGACGCATTCTGGGCGCCAACGATCGCCTCAATTTCGCGGTCATTGGGCTGAATAGTCGCGGTTATGCCCATCTTGCGGCGCTTAAAGCAAACAAGAGTGCGGCACGCATTTCCCACGTTTGTGACGTTGACGACGACATTTTACGCAAGTTCGCCGAAACGGTGCAGCGTGAGATGGGCGAACCGGCGTCATCGCAGAAAGATTTCCGCGAAGTTCTGGAGCTGAAGAACGTCGACGCCATCACCATCGCCAGTCCCGATCATTGGCATGCGCCGATGGCGATCGCCGGATTGCGAGCGGGAAAGCACGTGTATGTTGAGAAACCGTGCAGCCACAATCCCGCAGAAGGCGTCATGCTGGTCGAGGCACAGAAGAGATACGGCAAGGTTGTTCAGATGGGCACACAGCAACGTTCCTCTCCCCACACCATCGAAATCATCGACAAAATTCGCAGCGGACTCATCGGTCGCCCATACTTGGCGAGGGCTTGGTACGCCAACACGAGGAAATCGATTGGAACCGGTCAAGAGATTCCTCCGCCCACCAAACTCGATTGGGACTTGTGGCAGGGACCGGCCCCGCGACGTTCCTATCGGGACAACGTCCACCCCTACAACTGGCATTGGTTCGAAATCTATGGGACTGGAGAAACGCTGAACAACGGAACCCACGAAGTCGACGTCTGTCGTTGGGCCCTGCAGGTTGACTACCCCAAGAGCGTGATGTCGGCCGGCGGCCGATACCATTTCAAAGACGACTGGCAGTTTTATGACACGCTGCTTACCAATTTCCAGTACGACGACAGAATGATCTCGTGGGACGGAAAGAGCTGCCAGGGAATGAAGGATTACGGGCGCGATCGTGGTGCCGCGATCTTGGGTACCACCGGCACCGTGCTCGTCGACCGCGACGGATACGAGATCTACGATCTCAAGGGCAACAAGACCAGCGAGTTTCGGACTGGCGCCGCCACTTTATCCTCTGATCTCCTTGGCCGCGATTCCATGACCGATGCTCACTTCGCCAATTTCATCGCAGCCATACGTACTGGGGAGACTCTCCATGCGCCGATCGCCGACGGGAACGTCGCGGTGACGATGCTACAACTCTCCAATATCGCCTGGAAAACGGGCCGAGTCTTAAACGTGGATTCAAGAAACGGACAGATCCAGAACGATCCGGAAGCAATGAAAATGTGGGCTCGAAAATATGAAAACGGATGGGAACCAGGAGTTCTTTGATGAAAGCTGGCGTGCAAGTGGGACTCGACCCGCGGCCGAAACACGTAGTTACGTTGCGGCTTGGGGTGGCGCGTTCATCGCTTGGCTCTTTCTCTCGTTCTGTTTGAGCAGATCATTCAACTGACTCACGAGTTCCATGAAACGATTTGGGTCTTGTTCCGCGGCGATAGACTCACAGAGCTGCTTCATCTGTGTTCTGACCGAGTCGTACATCGAGGCTCCTGATTTCGCAGTTTTTGGATCGAGACACGAATGTCGCAAATCTCGCACGTCTGCAGCAAGAGGGAGTTCTCCGCGTTAACAGGAAGCGGATAGGGAAATTCCCGACAGGCCACTCGCTCTGAAGAAGGCATAATGACAGACGCACGCTGCCGCCGGAGCAAGTCAAGATTCGTCGCATGCAAAATCCTCCCACCAACACGATTCTGAATGTCGATGACAGTGAGGCGCAGAGGTACGCAACTTCGCGCGTGCTCCGACATGCGGGCTTCGACGTCGTGGAAGCAAGCACCGGTAAGCAGGCGTTGGCGATGGTGGCGAACCAGCCAGATCTCGTGATTCTGGATGTGAATCTTCCCGACATGAGCGGTTTCGACGTCTGTCGCAAGATCAGGGCAGACGACTTAGGTGCCCGAATGCCGGTCGTTCATTTGTCGGCATCGATGGTTTCGACCAGAGCGAGAGTGACCGGCCTGGAAGGCGGAGCGGATGCCTATCTCGTTCAGCCGGTCGAACCTGGAGAACTGCTCGCCACCGTCAGAACGCTGCTGCGCGTGCGCAAGGCGGAGGAGACGCTGTGGCAGTCGGAGCAGCAATATCGGCTGTTCTTCGAGACGAATCCCCTTGCTTGCTGGATACTCGACGGAGGAACGGATTCAATCCTGGCGGTGAACGAAGCGGCTGTCCAAATGTACGGTTACGAGCGGTCGGAGTTCATGAATCTCACGACTCGTGCCATCATCGACGAAGCCGGGACTCGTAGTCTGGTGAATTTCGCTTCGAATCCTCCGCTATCGCAGGCGGCCGTTCAGAGACATAAGAGAAAAGACGGTACTTTCCTCGACGTCGAGGTCTTTTGGTCCCCCCTACGGATCGCAGGCCGAAATGCGCGGCTGGCAATCGTGCAAGATATCACCGAGAAGCGCAAACGCGAGTCTGCCCAGCGCGAGGAAGAGGTCCGCGAGCTGCTCTTGGAAAGGGTCCTGCAAGCGCAAGAGGACGAACGACGACGAATTGCGCGTGAACTTCACGATGAAGCGGGTCAACTCATGACCTCATTGTTGGTTGGCCTTCGCGCCATCAACGATGCGCAGCGACTCAGCCAGGTCAAGCAACAGACCAAGCGGCTGCGCAAAATCACTTCCGACACCATCACCGAACTCGGCCGCATGGCTCGAGGATTACACTCGGGTCTTCTTGAGGATCTGGGATTACAAGAAGCTTTGCGGCGGCTCGTGGACGACTTTTCTTCGGCACACAAGATTCGCGTCGACTTTGATTTTGGCAGTCCTGGCTTTCAGAAACACCAGAGCAGCGGCCAACTTGGAATCTATCGAATCGTTCAGGAGGCGCTGACCAATGTTGCGCGTCATTCAAAAGCCAAAAAAGTCACCATCAACTTTGCATGGAAGGAGCCAACCCTGCGACTGACGATCCAAGATGATGGGGAGGGATTCGAGATGAAGAACCTGATGCGCAATCCTTCGGACCATCTCGGCATCGAAGGCATGCGACAAAGAGCCTGCATGCTGGGAGGCACCTTGGAGATGGCTTCGCAATTACGCAAGGGCACGCAGATCGCAGTTTTCTTGCCGTTAGCCAGCTTACGCGCAGGAACGGTCTGATCCTCAAAACGCGCATGCCGAAGATCACCAAAATCCGGGTTCTCATCGCTGACGACCACGCCATTCTTCGCGCGGGCCTGCGCATGCTGATCGACTCTCAGCCGGATATGGTCGTAGTCGCTGAAGCGCAAGATGGCGTTGTCGCGGTCGAGCGTGTGCTAGAAAAGCACCCAGACGTTGCAATTCTGGATTTGACCATGCCGCGATCGGGTGGACTCGACGCCCTTCACAAGATTGTGAAGGCGGAACCCGCCCCTCGGGTATTACTGCTGACGATGCATGAAGACCCAGCCTATTTTCGCACTGCACTGGCTGGGGGCGCCGCCGGATATGTATTGAAAAAAAGCGTGGATGCAGACCTTCTGTCAGCAATTCGCGCCGTCCACAAAGGACGACGCTATGTGGATCCCGAATTCGCCGATGTGCTCGTTCATGAGGCTTTCGGTGGCAGGACCCGGAAAGCGGAAGCAACGGAAGGCAGTAATGTATTGAGCGAACGCGAGCGGCAGGTCCTGAAATTGGTTGCCGAGGGATTCAGCAGCCGCGAAATTGCAGATCAGATCTCGATTAGTACGAAGACGGTAGAAGCGTATCGTGCGCGATTCGTCGATAAGCTTGGCCTGAAGTCCCGCGCAGAGATTGTGCAATACGCTCTGAACCTCGGATTCCTCTCGCCTGAGAAGTTCACTCTGCAGAAGAAATCAAAAAATACTCCTTGATCATCAAGCGACCGCATCCCGTGACGTTTTTTTGCGTCGGCATGGAATAGCCGCGGCAATCTCTGTTCCGTTGGGACCAGATTGAATTTGTAGAGAACCTTCAAGCTGCCTGACTCGTTCTCGCATGCCGCGCAAACCCACGCCTGATCGACTGCCCGTTTTGATTTGATTTTGCCGCTCGACTGGAATCCCAACTCCTTCGTCCCGAACGATGAGATTGACGACGCCGTCCTCAACGTCCAGAGTAACGAAGGCCGTCGGACTCTGTGAATGGCGAAGAACGTTCCCGAGAGATTCTTGAACAATCCTGAAAATGGCGATTTCCATCTCACTCGATAAACGTCCGAGCTCGGGTGAGCACTCAAATGCAACCTTGATCCCGCTGCGCTGTCCGAATTCATCGACGTACCAGGAGAGCGCGGAAGACAGGCCCGATTCATCCAGCAGAGGCGGATGCAGCAGATGCGATATGCTGCGGATGCTGCGAATGATCTCCTGAACCATCGACGCGTTATCCGACACAGCATCCCGGGCCTGCTTGCTGAGTTTGTTCGATTCGAGCTCAACGAGAGATATGTTGATCGCGATCGCCGCCAGAAGTTGCCCGACGCCATCATGAAGTTCGCGCGCGATCCGGCGATGCTCGTCGTCCTGTATTACGAGCAGACGGTGGGAGAGCTCTCGAAGGTTGTTGTTGGCAGATTCCAGTTCGACAGTTCGTTCTTGTACCCGCCGCTCGAGCGTGTCATTCAACTCGGCGAGTTGCTTGCGCGCTTCCTCAGCTTCCACTGCCCGGATTTTCGCCAGGCGCTCTGCATTTTTGATTCGCAACAGCGCTCCCACCGTGGCCACCAGCTCGGCCCGGTTGGTGGGATCCGTCAGATAGGCGTCGGCGCCGCCCTCCAGCCCACGAACTCGCGATTCACTGTCCACGAAAGTCGCCGACAGTTGCAGAATGGGGATGTGCGCTGTTTCTGTATTAGCCTTGATCTGGCGGCAGACATCGAGGCCGGAAATGTCGGGAAGGTTCACGTCGAGCGTAATCAGATCCGGTTTCTCCGCAGCCAACGCCAGTGCTTGCAATCCGCTGCTCGCCTCGAGAACCTGGTATCCCGCCTCGCGCAGGGAGCGGGTCACCGCGTATCGCAATGAGTCATTGTCGTCGACCACCAGCACCCGAGTGCCGTGCGTCTCATCGTTGTCAGCAACGGACTCTCTCACTTACAACTCCTGAGTGACAGCTCTTCGCTCGGCGACATGTTTTTGACGTGGCAACAACGGAAAGGGCAAGCTCGCTTTCCGGAAGGCGGACTGGAAATGCTCGAACGCAAGTTCTCGCGACTCATTTTCCTTGGGAATGATCGCAATCGCTCCGCTTAGCAGTTTTCGTTCCTCTGCATCAATCTTCTTCGATGTGTGCACGATCACCGGAATCTTCGCCGTGCGCGAGTTTGCCTTCAGCGTGCGCAGCACCTCAAATCCGGACATACCTGGCATCATCAGATCGAGAACCACAAGATCCGGCTTATGTACCTGCGCAATGCGCAGAGCCTCCTCGCCTTCGTCCACCTCGTAAAGATCCAAGGCCACCGCCGAGAACAGGTTCTTCACCACGTAGCGCGACACTTCATCGTCGTCCACGAGCAACACTTTCAATTTCGAGCGCCGATCCTCTAAAGCCTCGAGTTTGTGGATCAGCCAGGTACGCTCCAGGGGCTTGGCATGAAACGCATCCGCCCCCAATGCGATCGCTTTATCCTTGTTGTCGACGACGGTAACCACAAATACCGGGATGTGCGCGGTTTTCGGATCGTTCTTGATTTCCTGCAAAAGATCCCAGGAATGTTCGCCTTCCAACAGCACATCCAGAATCACAGCCGTCGCCTTGAACTCCACTAAGGCGTTACGCGCTTCCTTCAAGTTCCTCGCTGGCACAACCTGGAACCGGGTGTTCTTGAGATACTTCTCGTAAATGAAAAGCGCTTCTGCGTTGTCTTCAACGACCAGGATAGGGAGCTTGTCAGCCTGCAGTTCGCGTCGGACTTCAGGAACATAGGCGACACTCGTAGCGCCTTCGAAATGGGTAGGGACCGTGACAGAAAATGTCGACCCCTGCCCGACTTCGCTGGACACCGACACGCTTCCTCCCAAAAGCTGCGCAAACTTCCGCGATAGAGGCAACCCCAACCCACTGCCCTTCACTCGCTTTTGGACTTTGCCCTCGACCTGGGTCCATTCCTGGAAAATCAATTCGCAATCTTCGGGCGCGATGCCGATTCCGGTGTCAGTCACGGAGAAGACGACCTCGTCGTCACTCCCGCGAGCTGCCGAGACCCGCACCTCTCCCCGTTCTGTGAACTTCAAGGCATTCGAGATGAAGTTCCTGAGAATCTGCGAGACTTTGGCTTCGTCGCTGTAGAGTTCCGGCAGATCAACCGGATCTTCAAAAACAAGATTGACAGAAGAATTTTGCATTAACAGCGGTCGGAGCATGCCGCGAAGAGCGGAAAACAAACTCGGGATTTCGAACGTTGCGGGCCGAATCGTTACTTTTCCCGCTTCAACCTTTGCCAGATCGAGCAGGTCATTCACCAGGTCGGTCAAATCCTGAGCCGATTTTCGTATGAACTTTACCTGCTTTTCCTGCTCCCCAGTCAATTCTCCGTCCAGGCGATCAAGAAGAATTTGACTAAGCGCTGTAATCGAGTTCAACGGCGTTCGGAACTCATGGCTCATGTTGGAAAGGAAATGGGTTTTAAGTTCAGACGCTCTTTGCAGAAAATCGGCCTTGTCATTCAGCTCTGCATAAAGGGCGACTACGCCACGATTTGTCTCATCCAGCTCGCGGTTCAATTGCGCAAGCTCGTCCTGACGGCTCTTCAGATCCTCGAGCGTACGCAACAGTTCCCTGTTCTGCAGCTGTACTTCTTCATACGGATTCTGCGTCGCGTGTTCGATCTTCGCGAGAATCCGGTCAAGATCCGCGGAACTCAACTTCGAAAACTTGACGGGCATTTTCTTGCCCAGCTCAACGACCGTACCGGTGCGCGCGTTGCTCTCGATGCGAAAATGATCCATCAGCCTTTTCGCGCCCACGATACCGACTCCCATTCCCGTCTCGGAAATGTAGTGACCGTTCAAAATGTCTTTTAAACGGGCGATACCCGTTCCCTTATCTCGAAAAGTGATGAAAAGCATCTTTTCCGGCTCGCTTACGATCCGGAACTCTGCCGTGCCGCCACCGCCGTACTGAAAGGTATTCCGTGCGATTTCCGACACGGCCGTCGCGATTCGGGTTTGGTCCTGGGTATCGAAGCGCAACGCAGACGCAACCGCTCGCGCTTTTTGGCGCGCCAGCACGACATCATTTTCGAGACGGAGTTCAATCGTGAAGAGTTTTACCGACATATTCGATCACAACCTGAAGATTAAGCGTTTCTTGCAACCAATACCGTGACGTCATCACGGCTGCGACTGAAGTCCCGATGCAAGACCGCCGCGATGATGCTCGGATGCTTGCTCCAAATTCCCGGGTACTTCTGCAGATCCCACCGCGTGGCAAGTCCGTCCGAATGCATGACGAGAACATTCTCCGCAGTCCAGGGGTAAGAAAATTCCTGCACGCGGCCGGCGTGTTGGCCAAGGGTGCCGTTGTGTGAGGGCAGGCCGCGACTTGACTCGGGAGTGGCAATATTTGCCCCGATATTGCCAACCCCGGCAAATTGCAAAATCCGCTTTTCCAAATCCAGCCTCGCAATTGCCATCGCCGCGCCGCGGGTCTTTTTAAGGGCGGCGTGAACGTCCTGCACGATTCTCTCAGGCTCGAAGTGACTGGTCTCCGCCAACACCCGCTTCGCTTCCTGCGCCGCTTCGTGAGCCAGCGTCCCATGTCCGAGGCCATCCACCACTAACATCAGCACGGCTCCGGCAACCAAACGAACGGCCCATCCATCGCCACAAACGTCTTCACCGGCAATCGGCTCTGACACAACTCCAATTTGCAGCGGACTTATTGACGTTGGGCCCTTTGTACTTTTTTTCCAGAAGTCCGCGCGAATCACCGTGCCCACGTTGGGCGCTGAATAAACTTCAAACACATCCGAAAGACGGCGAACCGCGCCTAACCCGCCACCCATTGTTCCAGCGGTCGAGTGCCCGTCCCGCATGGCGCTGCTCAGATCCGGGATACCGGGACCTCGATCAATCGCGATCAAACGTAGGGCAGAGTGGCTATTATCATGGATAGGTTCCAGCAGAATGCTGCCTCTGCCAGCGTGCTTTACCAGATTTGACGCCATTTCTGTGGCAGCGACACCAACGGCTCCACAACGGGTTTCATCGAACTCGAGCTCTTCTGCGCACGCGATGGCCTTGCGTCGCGCTTCACCAGTTTGGCTGGCTTCCGAAACTTCGATCAACATTCGCTTCTCATTTCCACCGCGTGATGGTGACTCTGGTCCCTTCGCCCACCCGCGACGAAACTTCGAACTCGCTAACCAAACGTTTGGCTCCGCCTAGACCCAGGCCAAGTCCGGAACCGGTGGTGAACCCGTCTCGTAGCGCCAGTTCGATGTCAGGAATACCCGGGCCGTTGTCTTCGAATGTCAACCGCAGGCCCGTTCGAGGGCCATTCAGCGCTTCCGCACGCATGGAACCGCCGCCCCCATAGATCATTGTGTTGCGCGCCAGTTCGCTCGCAGCCGTTACTACCTTCGTTTGATCCACCAGGGTGAAGCCCAACGACGAAGCGAACTCCCGCACACGCCGACGTACGCTCACGATGTCGCCTTCCGCGTGAATCGGCAAGATCTCACTGAAGAGGAGTGCCATTGATTGCTCTACTTCCCTAAACAGCCGTTTTCAGCAGTTCCATACCGGCATCCACGTTCAACGCCGTCCGGACACCAGCCAGCGACAGACCAAGCTCCACCAAGGTGATGGCTACTGCTGGCTGCATGCCAACAACAACCGTCTCTGCGTCGAGTACTCGTGACATGGCCGCGATGTTGCCCAGCATGCGGCCGATAAACGAATCCACGATCTCGAGACTGGAGATGTCGATAAGGACACCGCGGGCCTCGGTGTCACTGATCATTTGGGTCAGGTCTTCCTGAAGTGCCATCGCCAGGCGATCGTGCATGTCCACCTGGATCGTG
>Ga0210409_10003148_pt1 | contig 18812 bp, 13 predicted proteins | sample IncBWH17MmetaG_FD_161649 | JGI IMG/M metagenome (GOLD analysis project Ga0210409, IMG submission 161649) | Forest soil microbial communities from Barre Woods Harvard Forest LTER site, Petersham, Massachusetts, United States - Inc-BW-H-17-M | ecosystem: Environmental > Terrestrial > Soil >... | reverse complement strand
GACCTCCCCCACGACCGGCCTCAGCACCACCAACACCATCGCGACTTCGCTGTCGAGCGGTCTGAGCACCACCAACAGCAGCGTGAGTTCGCTGTCGACCTCGGCTTCGACCGGCCTGAGCACCACCAACAGCAACGTGACATCGCTGTCGACCTCGGCTTCGACCGGCCTAAGCAGCACCAACAGCAGCGTGAGTTCGCTGTCGACTTCCACCTCGACCGGCCTGAGCACCACCAACAGCAGCGTGACATCGCTGTCGACCTCGACGTCGACCGGCCTGAGCACGACCAACAGCAATGTGACTTCGCTGTCGAGCGGCCTGAGTACGACCAATAGCAATGTAACTTCGCTGTCGGCCTCGGCTTCCACCGGTATCAGCACCGCCAACAGCAGCGTGACATCGCTGTCGACCTCGGCCTCGACCGGCCTGAGCACCGCCAACAGCAGCGTGACTTCGCTGTCGACCTCGACTTCGACTGGCCTCAGTACCGCCAACAGCAACGTGACTTCGCTGTCGACCTCGGCCTCCACCGGCTTGAGCACCACCAACAGCAGCGTGACTTCGCTGTCGACCTCGACTTCGACTGGCCTGAGCAGCGCCAACAGCAGCGTGACTTCGCTGTCGACCTCGACTTCGACTGGCCTCAGTACCGCCAACAGCAACGTCACTTCGCTGTCGAGCGGCTTGAGCACGACCAACAGCAATGTGACCTCCCTGTCGACCTCGGCTTCGACCGGCCTGAGCACTGCCAACAGCAGCGTGAGCTCGTTGTCGACCTCGGCTTCGATCGGCCTGAGCACCACCAACAGCAGCGTCACTTCGCTGTCGACTTCAACCTCGACCGGCCTGAGCACCACCAACAGCAGTGTCACTTCGTTGTCGACTTCGGCCTCGACCGGCCTAAGCACGGCCAACAGCAGCGTCACGTCGCTGTCCACCTCTACCTCCACAGGCCTGAGCACAGTCAACAGCAACGTCACTTCGCTGTCGAGCGGCCTGAGCACCACCAACAGCAGCGTCTCATCGCTGTCGACCTCGACATCTACCGGCCTGAGCACAGTCAGCGTCGGCGTGGCATCCCTGTCGACCAGCTCATCCAGCCTGAAGGCAGCGGGTGTCTACGATTACTTCAAGGCTGATGGCAAGCTGGATGGCTCGGACCCGGCCTCTGTCAGCGCCGGCTCGAACTCGGTGGCGATCGGTGCGAATTCCACCAACGGCAGCCGCAACAACGTCGTATCGGTTGGCGATGTCGGCAAGGAACGGCAAATCATCAACGTGGCAGCCGGCACGGCGCTGACCGATGCCGTCAACGTCAGCCAGCTGACCTCGCTGTCGACCTCGACTTCGAGCGGCCTGAGCACCGTCAACAGCAGCGTCGGTTCGCTGTCGACCGGTCTCAGCACGACCAACAGCAACGTGACTTCGCTGTCGACCTCGACTTCGAGCGGCCTGAGCACCACCAACAGCAGCATTACATCGCTGTCGACTTCGGCCTCGACCGGCCTAAGCACGGCCAACAGCAGCGTCACGTCGCTGTCGACCTCGACCTCCACAGGCCTGAGCACCGTCAACAGCAGCGTGACATCGCTGTCGACCTCGACCTCGACCGGCCTGAGCACTGCCAACAGCAGCGTGACGTCGCTGTCGACTTCAACCTCGACTGGCCTGAGCACGGTCAGCAGCAGCGTGACGTCGCTGTCGACTTCAACCTCGACTGGTTTGAGCACGGTCAGCAGCAGCGTGAATTCTCTGTCGACGTCGACTTCAAGCGGCCTCAGCACCACCAACAGCAGCATCACCTCGCTGTCGACGTCTACCTCGACAGGCTTGAGCACGGTGAACAGCAGTGTCACATCGTTGTCGACCTCGACTTCCACCGGCCTGAGCACCGTCAGCAGTAGTGTTGATTCCTTGTCGACCTCGACTTCGAGTGGCCTCAGCACCACTAACAGCAGCGTGACCTCGCTGTCGACCTCGACTTCGACCGGCCTCAGCACGGTCAGCAGCAGTGTAGATTCACTGTCTACATCAACCTCGACTGGCCTGAGCACCGCCAACAGCAGCGTCACATCGCTGTCGACCTCAACCTCGACTGGCCTGAGCACCGCCAATAGCAGCGTGACTTCGCTGTCGACCTCGACTTCGACCGGCCTGAGCACGGTCAGCAGCAGTGTAGACTCGCTGTCTACTTCAACCTCGACCGGCCTGAGCACCGCCAACAGCAGCGTCACATCGCTGTCGACCTCGACTTCGACCGGCCTGAGCACCGTCAACAGCAATGTGGATTCGTTGTCGACCTCGACTTCGACCGGCCTTAGCACCACCAATAGCAGCGTGACTTCACTGTCAACCTCGACTTCGACCGGTTTAAGTACGACCAACAGCAGCGTCACTTCGCTGTCGACCTCGACCTCGACCGGCCTGAGCACGGTCAGCAGCAGCGTAGACTCGTTGTCTACTTCGACTTCAACCGGTCTCAGTACTGCCAACAGCAGCGTGACATCGCTGTCGACGTCGACTTCGACCGGCCTCAGCACCGCCAACAGCAGTGTGAGCTCACTATCGACTTCGACCTCGACTGGCCTGAGCACCGTCAGCAGCAATGTGGACTCGCTGTCGACCTCGACTTCGACTGGCCTGAGCACCACCAACAGCAGCATCACCTCGCTGTCGACCTCGACTTCGACCGGCCTTAGCACGGTCAGCAGCAGCGTGACTTCGCTGTCGACTTCGACCTCGACCGGCTTGAGCACCACCAACAGCAGTGTCAGTTCGCTGTCGACCTCGACTTCGACCGGTCTCAGCACGACCAACAGCAACGTGACATCGCTGTCTACTTCCACCTCGACGGGGCTGAGCACCGTCAGCAGCAGCGTGGATTCGCTGTCGACCTCGACTTCGACCGGTCTCAGCACCACCAACAGCAACGTGACATCGCTGTCGACTTCCACCTCGACCGGCCTGAGCACGGTCAACAGCAGCGTGACCTCGCTATCGACCTCGACTTCGACTGGCTTGAGCACCACCAACAGCAATGTCAGTTCGCTGTCGACCTCGACTTCGACCGGCCTGAGCACCACCAACAGCAGCGTCACATCGCTGTCGACCTCGGCTTCGACCGGCCTGAGCACCACCAACAGCAATGTCGATTCGCTGTCGACTTCGACTTCGACTGGCCTCAGCACGACCAACAGCAACGTCACATCGCTGTCGACTTCGACCTCGACCGGCCTGAGCACCGTCAACAGCAATGTCGATTCGCTGTCGACTTCGACTTCCACCGGCCTGAGCACCACCAACAGCAGCGTGACATCGCTGTCGACTTCGACTTCGACCGGCCTCAGCACCACCAACAGCAACGTCAATTCGTTGTCGACCTCGACCTCGACCGGCCTCAGCAGCACCAACAGCAATGTCAACTCGCTGTCGACCTCGACCTCAAGCGGCTTGAGCACCGTCACCAGCAATGTCAGCTCACTGTCGACTTCGGTTTCGGGCTTGCAGAAATCCGGCGTCAGCAACTATTTCAAGGCTGACGGCAAGCTGGACGGCTCGGATGATGCCTCTGTCAGCGCCGGCTCGAACTCGGTGGCGATCGGCGCAAACTCCACCAACGGCACCCGCAACAACGTGGTGTCGGTGGGTTCTGTCGGCAAGGAACGTCAGATCATCAACGTCGCCGCCGGCACGGAACTGACCGATGCGGTCAACGTCAGTCAGCTGACCTCGCTCTCGACCTCGACTTCAACCGGCATCAACTCGCTGTCGACCGGCCTGAGCTCGGCCAACAGCAGCGTCAACTCGCTGTCGACCTCGACCTCGACCGGCTTGTCGAGCAACACCAGCAGTATCAATTCTCTGTCTACCGGCCTGTCGAGCAATACCTCGAACGTCAATTCGCTGTCGACCGGCCTGAGTTCGACCAACAGTAACGTCAACTCGCTGTCGACTTCCAGCTCGACCGGAATCGCCTCTTTGTCGACCGGTATTTCTTCGCTGTCGACAGGGTTGAGCCAGGTATCGTCGCTGTCCAGTGGTTTGAGCAATATCACCAACGGCGCCAATTCGCTTTCGACCACCCTGACTTCGCTGGTGGATGCCTCGAAGAACGCGACGGCAAACGGCGCTACGCTGGGCGGTACCACCATCGGCGGTTCCAATGGCGACGGCACAGTGCAGACCCGCGGCACCAGCGGCACCGCCATCAATAACGTGACGGCGGCGACCTGCACCAGCGTCAACGGTATCGACGCCACCGGCTCCGGCCTGTGTGCGCAAGCGACCAAGGATGGCGCAACCGCGATCGGTTCCAATGCCCAAGCGACCGACACCAACACCACGGCGGTGGGCTTCCGCGCCCTGGCATCGCAAGCCGGATCGGTGGCGATCGGCAACAACGCCCGTGCGACCGGCGATCCGACCGTGGCGATTGGCCAGAATGCGCTGGCAGCGGGCAACAACTCGGTCGCCATGGGGGCGAATTCCCAGGCGACGGCGGCCAACTCGGTAGCCCTGGGCGCGGGTTCGGTAGCAGACCAGGCGAACACCGTTTCCGTCGGTTCGGCCGGCAACGAGCGGCGCCTGACCAATGTTGCGCCGGGTATCAACCCGACCGACGGCGTCAATGTCTCGCAGCTCAATAACGTGCAGAGCCAGCTGGGCAACGTCCAGCGCATCGCCTACTCTGGCGTCGCCATGAGCATGGCCATGTCGGGTGCGGTGATGCCGAACCTGGAAGCGGGCGACAAGGGGGTGGGTGTCGGTCTTGGTACTTATCAAGGATATGGCGCGCTGGCCTTGCAGTTCAAGGAGATCAGCAAGACCGGTAACAGTGCCTGGGGAGCGGGTGCAAGTACTACCGGTAATGCGACGGGCTTCAGTGTTGGTTACGGCTTCAAGTGGAAATAAGCCGTTCCGATCTGATCCTTCTCGCAAACCGTAGTTATTTTGTATCGAGCCAACTATGAATAATATTTACCGCACCGTATATAGCCAAGTCCTGGGGACCTGGGTCGCGGTCTCGGAACTGGTTGCCGCCAAGGGCAAGCGCTCCGGATCGAGCCGCTCCGCGGCAGGGGGATTTGCCTGGGAGGCATTCCTGACATCGAGGTTTCCGCTAAAGAAATCGGTATTTGCCTTGACGCTGGTTTTGCCACTTTCGGGTTATGCCGCTACCATCGCGAATTCGGGTGGGGTTATCTGCACTACCACGTCGGCTTCGTCTTTTACTGGCCCGGATGGGACGACCTACAACGCGACCCAAACTGATGGCAATGGCTATTTTTCGACGGTTGCAGGTTGTGGCGCAAACGGAAATAATTTCCTTGCCGTGACCCTGTTTGGAGCCGGCAGTAAAGTTAGCGGCGACTATGGCTCGGCCTTGGGCTTCATGAGCCAGGCCGGGAACCTGGCGACAGCGCTGGGTGTGCAGGCAAATGCCTCCGGCCAGAGCAGCGTGGCAGTTGGCTTGCTGAGCCAGGCAACTGCGCTCAATACCGTTTCCATCGGCGCGGGCGGCAGCGCCACTACTCCTACCGTGGCGACGGCCACAACGGCGGGCGCAGCCGGCGCGGTCGCGATCGGCGGCAATGCCACCAGCGGTGCGCAAGCGCTGGCCACTGACAGCCTGGCGCTTGGCGGCCAGTCGTCAGTCGCCTCCACTGCGACCGCCGGCGTAGCGCTGGGACGCGGCGCTACTGCTTCCTACGCAAACAGCGTGGCGCTGGGCGCCGGTTCGACTACCGGTGCGGCAGCGCCTACCGGCACCGGTTTCCTGACCGGCGCGGCAGCGCCGTTATCGGAAGTATCGGTCGGTTCGGCCGCGGCACTGCGCCGCATCACCAATGTGGCAGATGGCGCTGCGCCGCAAGATGCCGTAACCGTGGTGCAGTTGAGCACAGGTTTGAGCACCGTCAGCAGCAGCATCAGCTCGCTGTCGACTTCAAGCTCGACCGGCCTGAGCTCAGCCAGCAGCAGCGTCACCTCGTTGTCGACTTCGACTTCTACCGGTCTGAGCACGGCCAATAGCAGTGTCACTTCGCTGTCGACTTCGGCTTCGACCGGTCTGAGCACGGCCAACAGCAATGTCGCCTCGCTGTCGACTTCTTCCTCGACCGGCTTGAGCACGAGCAGGAGCAGCGTCACCTCGCTGTCGACTTCCGCTTCGACCGGCTTGAGCACCACCAGCAGCAATTTATCTTCACTGTCGAGCGGCTTAAGTACAACCAACAGCAACGTGACTTCGCTGTCGACATCCGCTTCGACCGGCTTGAGCACAGCCAACAGCAGCGTCACCTCGTTGTCGACTTCGGCGTCGACCGGATTGAGTACCGTCGGCAGCAATGTGACGTCGTTGTCGAGCGGCCTGAGCACGGCCAACAGCAACGTCACCTCGTTGTCGACTTCGGCTTCGACTGGCCTGAGCACCACCAACAGCAATATCACGTCGCTGTCGACTTCCAGTTCGACTGGCATAAGCACGGCCAAAAGCAACGTTACCTCGTTGTCGACTTCCACCTCGACCGGCCTGAGCACGGCCAGCAGCAGCGTGACCTCGCTGTCGACTTCGGCATCGACCGGCCTGAGCACTGCCAACAGCAGTGTGACCTCGCTGTCGACTTCGGCATCGACCGGCCTGAGCACTGCCAACAGCAGCGTGACCTCGCTGTCGACTTCGACCTCGACCGGTCTGAGCTCCACCAACAGCAACGTGACTTCGCTGTCGAGCGGTCTGAGCTCCACCAACAGCAGCGTGACATCGCTGTCGACTTCGACCTCGACTGGCCTGAGCACTGCCAACAGCAACGTGACATCGCTGTCGACCTCGGCTTCGACCGGCCTGAGCACCGCCAACAGCAGCGTGACATCGCTGTCGACTTCCGCTTCGACCGGCCTGAGCAGCACCAACAGCGGCGTGACATCGCTGTCGACCTCGACGTCGACCGGCCTGAGCACTGCCAACAGCAACGTGACTTCGCTGTCGAGCGGCCTGAGTACGACCAATAGCAATGTAACTTCGCTGTCGACCTCGACTTCGACCGGTCTGAGCACCACCAACAGCAGCGTGACTTCGCTGTCGACCTCGGCCTCGACCGGCCTGAGCACCGCCAACAGCAGCGTGACTTCGCTGTCGACCTCGGCCTCCACCGGCTTGAGCACCACCAACAGCAGCGTGACTTCGCTGTCGACCTCGGCTTCCACCGGCTTGAGCACCACCAACAGCAGCGTGACTTCGCTGTCGACCTCGGCTTCCACCGGCTTGAGCACCACCAACAGCAGCGTGACTTCGCTGTCGACCTCGACTTCGACTGGCCTCAGTACCGCCAACAGCAACGTCACTTCGCTGTCGAGTGGTCTGAGCACGACCAACAGCAATGTGAGCTCGCTGTCGACTTCTACTTCGACCGGCCTGAGCACTGCCAACAGCAGCGTGAGCTCGTTGTCGACCTCGGCTTCGACTGGCCTGAGTACCGTCAACAGCAACGTGAGCTCGCTGTCGACCTCGGCTTCGACAGGCCTGAGTACCACCAACAGCAGCGTCACTTCGTTGTCGACTTCGGCCTCGACCGGCCTGAGCACCACCAACAGCAGCGTCACGTCGCTGTCCACCTCTACCTCCACAGGCCTGAGCACAGTCAACAGCAACGTCACTTCGCTGTCGAGCGGCTTGAGCACCACCAACAGCAGCGTCTCATCGCTGTCGACCTCGACCTCTACAGGTCTAAGCACAGTCAGCGTCGGCGTGGCATCCCTGTCGACCAGCTCATCCAGCCTGAAGGCAGCGGGTGTCTACGATTACTTCAAGGCTGATGGCAAGCTGGATGGCTCGGACCCGGCATCTGTCAGCGCCGGCTCGAACTCGGTGGCGATCGGTGCGAATTCCACCAACGGCAGCCGCAACAACGTCGTATCGGTTGGCGATGTCGGCAAGGAACGGCAAATCATCAACGTGGCAGCCGGTACTCAACTGACCGACGCTGTCAACGTCAGCCAGCTGACCTCGCTGTCGACCTCGACTTCGAGCGGCCTGAGCACCGTCAACAGCAGCGTCGGTTCGCTGTCGACCGGTCTCAGCACTACCAATAGCAACGTGACTTCGCTGTCAACCTCGGCTTCTACTGGTCTGAGCAGCGCCAACAGCAGCGTGGCTTCGCTGTCGACTTCCACTTCGACTGGCCTGAGCACGGTGAACAGCAGTGTAGACTCGCTGTCGACTTCGACCTCAACCGGCTTGAGTACTGCCAACAGCAGCATCACATCGCTGTCGACTTCGACTTCAAGCGGCCTGAGCACGGTCAACAGTAATGTCACATCGCTGTCGACCTCGGCTTCGACCGGCCTGAGCACGGTCAGCAGCAGTGTAGACTCCCTGTCTACTTCGACTTCGACTGGCCTGAGCACCGCCAACAGCAGTGTGACTTCACTGTCGACTTCAACTTCGACTGGCCTGAGTAGCGCCAATAGCAGTGTGAGTTCGCTATCGACCTCGACTTCGACCGGTCTCAGCACTGCAGGTAGCAGTGTAGACTCCTTGTCTACTTCGACATCCACCGGTTTGAGCACTGCCAACAGCAGCGTGACCTCGCTGTCGACCTCGGCTTCGACCGGCCTCAGCACCGCTAACAGCAGCGTGACTTCGCTGTCTATTTCGACCTCGACAGGATTGAGTACCGCTGGCAGCAACGTTACTTCGCTGTCGACTTCGGCCTCAACCGGCTTGAGCACGGTCAGCAGCAGCGTGACATCGCTGTCGACTTCGACCTCGACAGGCTTGAGCACCGTCAATAGTAGCGTGACCTCGTTGTCGACCTCGACTTCGACTGGATTGAGCACCGCGAACAGCAGCGTGACCTCGCTGTCGACCTCGACTTCGACCGGCCTGAGCACCGTCAACAGCAGTGTAGACTCGCTGTCTACTTCGACTTCAACCGGCTTGAGCACCGCCGGCAGCAACGTCGCTTCGCTGTCGACCTCGGCATCGACCGGCTTGAGCAGCGCCAACAGCAGCGTGACGTCGCTGTCGACATCGACTTCGACTGGCTTGAGCACAGCCAACAGTAGCGTAACTTCATTGTCGACATCGACTTCGACTGGCTTGAGCACAGCCAACAGCAGCGTGACGTCGCTGTCTACTTCGACTTCAACCGGCCTGAGCACCGTCAACAGCAGTGTAGACTCGCTGTCTACTTCGACTTCTACTGGTCTGAGCACGACCAACAGCAGCGTGAGCTCGCTGTCGACTTCGACTTCGACTGGTCTGAGTACCGTCAACAGCAATACGACCTCGCTGTCGACCTCGGCTTCGACTGGCTTGAGTACGGCCAACAGCAGCGTGACATCGTTGTCAACCTCGACTTCGACCGGCCTGAGCACGGTCAATAGCAGCGTAGACTCTCTGTCTACTTCGACTTCGACTGGCCTGAGCACCGTCAACAGTAGCGTGAATTCCCTGTCGACTTCAACCTCGACCGGTCTGAGTACTACCAACAGCAGCGTGAATTCCCTGTCGACTTCAACCTCGACCGGTCTGAGCACTGTCAGCAGTAGCGTAGATTCGCTGTCGACTTCAACCTCGACCGGCCTGAGCACTGCCAACAGTAGCGTGACTTCGCTGTCGACCTCAACCTCGACCGGCCTGAGCACTGCCAGTAGTAGCGTAGACTCGCTGTCTACTTCGACTTCGACCGGCTTGAGTACGACTAACAGCAGCGTGACTTCGCTGTCGACCTCGGCTTCGACCGGTCTGAGCACCACCAACAGCAATGTCGATTCGCTGTCGACCTCGACTTCGACTGGGCTGAGCACCGCCAACAGCAACGTAACCTCGTTGTCGGCGTCGGCCTCGACCGGTCTGAGCACCGCCAATAGCAGCGTGACATCGCTGTCGACCTCAACCTCGACCGGCCTGAGCACCGCCAACAGCAGCGTCACATCGCTGTCGACCTCGGCTTCAACTGGCTTGAGCACCGCCAACAGCAGTGTGACCTCGCTGTCGACCTCAACCTCGACCGGCCTGAGTACTGCCAACAGCAATGTAGACTCGTTGTCTACCTCTGCTTCGACCGGCCTGAGCACGACCAACAGCAGCGTCAACTCGCTGTCGACCTCGACCTCGAGCGGCCTGAGTACTGTCACCAGCAGCGTCAGTTCGCTGTCGACTTCGGTCTCGAGCCTGCAGAAATCCGGCGTCAATAATTACTTCAAGGCGGACGGCAAGTTGGATGGATCGGACGATGCCTCTGTCAGCGCCGGCTCGAACTCGGTGGCGATCGGCGCAAACTCGACCAACGGCACCCGCAGCAACGTGGTATCGGTAGGCTCTGTCGGCAAGGAACGCCAGATCATCAACGTCGCCGCCGGCACGGAACTGACCGATGCGGTCAACCTCAGCCAGCTGACTTCGCTGTCGACCGCGACCTCGACCGGTCTTGGATCGCTGTCGACCGGGCTGAGTTCGACCAACAGTAATGTCAACTCGCTGTCGACCTCGACTTCAAGCGGACTGTCGAGCAACACCAGCAGCATCAATTCGCTGTCGACCAGTTTGTCGAGCAATACCTCGAACGTCAGTTCCCTGTCGACCGGCTTGTCGACGACCGGCAGCAATGTGGCCTCCCTGTCTGCCTCGACCTCCACCGGGATTGCCTCCTTGTCGACTGGAATTACTTCCTTGTCGACCGGCCTGAGCCAGGTATCGTCGCTCTCTACCGGCTTGAGCAACATCACCAATGGCGCCAATTCGCTGTCGACCACTCTGACTTCGCTGGTGGATGCCGAGAAGAATGCGATTGCGAGCGGCGCCACGCTGGGCGGCACTACCATCGGCGGTTCCAATGGCAACGGCACGGTGCAGACGCGCGGCACCAGCGGCACGGCCATCAACAGCGTGACGGCGGCAACCTGCACCAGCGTTCACGGGATAGACGCTACCGGTTCCGGCCTGTGCGCGCAAGCGACCAAGGACGGTGCAACGGCGATCGGTTCCAACGCACAGGCGACCGACACCAACACCACTGCGGTGGGCTTCCGCGCCCTGGCGTCGCAAGCCGGTTCGGTAGCGGTCGGCTACAACGCCCGCGCTATCGGCGATCCGACCGTGGCGATCGGTAATAATGCACTGGCGTCAGGCAACGATGCTGTGGCGCTGGGAGCGGAAACGCAGGCGTTGGCCAACAATTCGGTAGCGTTGGGTGCTTACTCGGTCGCCAATCAGGCGAACACCGTTTCGGTGGGATCTGCCGGCAATGAACGGCGCCTGACCAATGTCGCGCCGGGCATCAACCTGACCGATGGCGTGAACGTTTCCCAGCTCACCAATTTGCAGAACCAGATCGGCGACGTCAAGCGCATCGCCTACTCAGGCATCGCGATGAGCATGGCGGCGACCGGCGCGGTGATGCCGACGCTGTATGGGGGTGAAAAGGGCGTTGGCATCGGTGTCGGCGCCTTCCAGGGATACGCCGCGCTGGCCTTGCAGTTCAAGGCAGTCAGCAAAACCGGCAATAGCACCTGGGGACTGGGCTTCACTTCCACCGGCCGGGATACCGGCGTCAACGTCGGCTTCGGCTACCGCTGGCAGTAAGCTCCCTGGGCCGGCGCCGCCTGCAAGGAGAAGCGTCGGCGCCAGACGAAAAAAAGCCCGCGTTGCACAGCAGCGCGGGCTTTTGTCATTCTAGCGGGCGTTACAGTCCGCCAGGCGGATTACCAGGCCGGGATGACCGAGCTCTTGTAGCGGGTCACCACAAATTCTTTGACTTCAGGACTATGGTAGGCCTTCACCAGCTTGGCCACCCAAGGTTTGTCCTTGTCGGCAATGCGCACGGCGATCACATTGGCGTAAGGACCGTTGGCCGCCTCGATGGCGATGCCGTCCTTGGTTGGATCGAGTCCGGCCGATTCCGCATAATTGCCGTTGATTGCCGCTGCATCCAGGTCATCCAGCGAGCGTGGCAGCTGGGCTGCATCGATTTCAACGATCTTCAGCTTCTTCGGATTGTCGGCAATATCCAGCGGCGTTGCTTTCAGGCCGGTATCCGCCTTCAGCTTCAGCAGGCCTTGCGCCTGCAGCAGCAACAGAGCACGGCCGCCGTTGGTCGGATCGTTAGGGATGCCGATGCGGGCGCCGTTCTTCAAATCCTTGAGGGATTTGACTTTTTTCGAGTACACGCCCATCGGGAAAGTGATGGTGTAGCCGACATTGACCAGCTTGTAGCCGCGGTCCTTGATCTGCGCCTCCAGGTAGGGCAGGTGCTGGTAGCTGTTGGCGTCCAGGTCGCCGGCTGCCAGCGCGGCGTTAGGCTGCACATAGTCGCTGAATTCGACGACCTTGATGGCCAAGCCATCCTTGGCCGCCACTTTCTTGACCACTTCCAGGATCTCCGCGTGCGGGCCGCCGGTCGCGCCGATCTTGATCGGCTTGTCCTGGGCAGAGGCGATGACGGGAGCGCTCAGGCTGGCGACCATGGCCAGGCCGGCAAAGAGTTGCGCTAATTGACGACGGTTCATTTTCTTCCTTTCAAAAATCACGATGAATCCGGCGCCGCCATGCGGCGCCGGATCCTGGAACACTAGCGGTGGCTGAGGCGGCGCACCAGGATGTCGCCCAGCGTTTGCACCAGCTGCACGAAGACGATCAGGATCACCACTACCAGCAGCATCACTTCCGGCAGGAAGCGCTGGTAACCGTAGCGTATCCCGAGGTCGCCCAGGCCGCCGCCGCCGATGGCGCCGGCCATTGCCGAGTAGCCGACCAGGCTGACAAAGGTGATTGTCAGGCCGGCGACGATGCCGGCGAAGGCTTCCGGCACCAGCACCTTGTAGACGATCTGCCAGGTGGTGGCGCCCATCGCCTGCGCTGCCTCGATCAGGCCGCGGTCGACTTCGCGCAGCGCGGTTTCCACCAGGCGCGCGATGAACGGCGCCGAGGCAATCGTCAGCGGCACGATGGCGGCCGCGGTGCCGATGGAAGTGCCGACAAAAAAGCGCGTGAACGGAATCACCGCCACCAGCAAGATGATGAAGGGCGTCGAGCGCACCGCGTTGACGATCAGGCCGGCGATGCGGTTGAAAAGCGGATGCGGCAGCACGCCTTCGCGGCCGGTCAGGTGCAGTGCGATTCCCAGCGGCACGCCAAGCAGGGCGCCGAGGATGCCGGAGATGCCGACCATCATCAGGGTTTCGCCGAACGACGATAAGAACAGATCAAGCATTTCAGATGACATGGTTCAATTCCTCAACGGTGACGCCCTGGGCCGTCAGGTAAGCCATCGCGGCCTGGATGTTTTCAGTGGTGCCGTTTGCCAGGATTGCCAGCGAGCCGAACGCCTGTCCCTGTATCTCGTCGATCTGGCCATGCAGGATATTGAAATCGAGATCGAATTTGCGCACCGCTTCCGACAACAGCGGCTGGTCGACGCCAGAGCCGGTGAAGGCAAAACGGAACAGGTGATCGCTGCTGTTACTGCTGCCGGCATCGCTCTGCGCCAGTCGCGCGCGCAGTCGCTGCAAGACGCCCTGCGGCAGTTCCTGGGCGATCACATCGCCGATCAGGGCGCGCGTCACTTCATGTTTGGGCGAGCGGAACAGCTCCAGCACTTCGCCGTGTTCGATCACTTCGCCGGCCTCCATCACCGCCATGCGGTCGCAAATCATCTTGATCACTTCCATCTGGTGCGTGATCAGCACGATCGTCAGGCCCAGCTCGCGATTGATCTTGCGCAGCAGCTCCAGGATGGAGCGGGTGGTTTCCGGATCCAGCGCCGAGGTGGCCTCATCCGACAGCAAGACCTTCGGCTCATTCGCCAGCGCGCGGGCGATGCCGACGCGCTGCTTCTGGCCGCCGCTGATCTGCGCCGGATAACTGTCTTTGAGCGCGCTCAGGCCGACCAGCTCCAGCAGCGGCGTCACCTTCTTGGCGATCTCGCTTTTGGAGAGCCCGGCCAGCTCCAGCGGCAGCGCGATGTTGTCATACACGGTACGCGACGACAGCAGGTTGAAATGCTGGAAAATCATGCCGATTTCGCGGCGCGCACTGCGCAGCTGCTCGGCGTTCAGCGCGGTCATGTCCTTGCCGTCGACGATGATGCTGCCGGAAGTAGGGCGGTTCAGCAGGTTCAGGCAACGCACCAGCGTGCTCTTGCCGGCGCCGCTGCGGCCGATGATGCCGAAGATTTCGCCTTTGCGTATCGACAGATTGACGCCGCGCACCGCATCGACCGGTCCGCGGGCGCCGTTGAAGCGCTGGGTGACTGCTTTGATTTCTATCATTTCAGAATGAAAAAAGGCAGCTGATTGTCGCAATATCAACAATCTCGCCGCCATTATGTTTTTTTAGTAGGTGCTTATTTTATAAGCGTTTGTGACGCAAGGGAAGGAACATTTAAGCATGGCGTTATTACCGGGATGTCTATACAAACACCGCAAGCGCAGTTAAATGGGGTCGGAGTTTTTTTTACGACAGTTTTATCGTCGTAAATTACTCCGACCCCATTTAACGGGCTACGGAGAGCGGTGTAAAAACATCTCATTCTTTCTTCGGTCGCCGTCAATAGGGGACAGAGCCGCACGGGAAGTGTAGCTCGCCGCGCTGCGGCGGCTTACAAACTCTGTCCCCAATTGACTACGCAATAAAAAAAGCCCACGACGGATAACCATCGCAGGCTTTTTCAAAGCAGAACAACAGATGCTTCATCAGGGCCGGAATATCCCGGCCCGTCAAAATTACATCATGCCGTCCATACCACCCATACCGCCCATGCCGCCCATGCCGCCTGGCATGCCGCCAGCCGACTTGTCTTCTGGCTGTTCAGCGATCATGGCTTCGGTAGTCAGGATCAGGGAAGCAACCGAAGCGGCGTTTTGCAATGCCGAACGGGTAACCTTGGTTGGATCCAGGATGCCCAGGTCGATCATGTCGCCGTAGGTGCCGTCGGCAGCGTTGTAACCGTAGTTGCCCTTGCCAGCCAGGACTGCGTTAACCACAACCGATGGCTCGTCGCCAGCGTTGAATACGATTTGACGCAGTGGCTCTTCGATCGCGCGCAGCACGATCTTGATGCCGGCTTCCTGGTCAGGATTGTCGCCCTTCAGGTCCTTGATATTGGCACGTGCGCGCAGGAATGCTACGCCGCCGCCTGGCACAACGCCTTCTTCCACTGCTGCACGGGTAGCGTGCAGAGCGTCTTCAACGCGCGCTTTCTTTTCTTTCATTTCAACTTCGGTTGCAGCACCAACGCGGATCAGCGCAACGCCGCCGGCCAGCTTGGCAACGCGCTCTTGCAGTTTTTCACGGTCGTAGTCCGAAGTCGCTTCTTCGATCTGCGCACGGATTTGCTTGACGCGTGCTTCGATAGTGATGGCTTCGCCGGCACCGTCGATGATGGTGGTGTTTTCCTTGCTGATTTCGATACGCTTGGCTTGGCCCAGTTCAGTCAGAGTGGCTTTTTCCAGAGTCAGGCCGACTTCTTCAGCGATCACTTGGCCGCCGGTCAGGATAGCGATGTCTTCCAGCATGGCTTTACGACGGTCGCCAAAGCCTGGAGCCTTGACAGCTGCAGTCTTCAGGATGCCGCGGATGTTGTTCACAACCAGGGTAGCCAGTGCTTCGCCTTCGACATCTTCTGCGATGATCAGCAGTGGACGGCCGGACTTGGCGACTTGTTCCAGGATCGGCAGCAGGTCACGGATGTTCGATACTTTCTTGTCGAACAGCAGGACGAACGGGTTTTCCAGGGCAACAACTTGCTTCTCTTGGTTGTTGATGAAGTATGGCGACAGGTAGCCGCGGTCGAACTGCATACCTTCGACGATGTCCAGTTCGTTTTCCAACGACTTGCCATCTTCAACAGTGATCACCCCTTCTTTGCCGACCTTGTCCATTGCCTTGGCAATGATTTCACCGATGTCGGTGTCGGAGTTAGCCGAGATCGAACCAACTTGGGCGATTTCCTTGCTAGTGGTGGTTGGCTTCGACAGCGTTTTGATTTCAGCAACAATGGCGACCACAGCCTTGTCGATACCGCGCTTCAGGTCTGTCGGGTTGAAACCGGCGGCAACGTACTTGAAGCCTTCGCGCACGATCGCTTGCGCCAGCACGGTTGCGGTAGTAGTACCGTCACCAGCGTTGTCGGAAGTCTTGGAAGCGACTTCTTTCACCAGCTGCGCGCCCATGTTTTCCAGCTTGTCTTTCAGTTCGATTTCTTTAGCGACCGAAACACCGTCTTTAGTCACGGTAGGGGCGCCGAAGCTGCGCTCCAGAACCACGTTACGGCCCTTAGGACCCAGGGTGACCTTGACTGCGTTAGCCAGGATGTTGACGCCGTTGACGATCTTGGCGCGTGCTTCATCGCCGAAAATTACTTGTTTTGCTGCCATGTTTTATTCTCCTGAATACGTTGAATTCGATTGTGTAGTGATTGGATCTGATCGGAAGCGCCAGGCGCCGGCCAACCAGAGAATCCCGGTCTGACCGGAATTACTTGCCTTCGACTACGGCAAACAAGTCTTCTTCGCGCATTACCAGCAGCTCATTGCCGTCGATCTTGACAGCCTGGCCCGAGTATTTGCCGAACAGAACGCGATCGCCAACCTTGACTGCCAGCGCACGGACATTGCCGTTTTCCAGAATCTTGCCGTTACCGACGGCCAGCACTTCACCTTGATCCGGCTTTTCAGCAGCGGCTTCTGGCAGCACGATGCCGGATGCGGTTTTGGTTTCCTGGTCGAGACGCTTGACGATGACGCGATCGTGCAAAGGACGAAGATTCATATGTGACTCCTAAAGATTCAACAGGTTATTTGTATTTGCAGCAACATCGCAGCAAAGCACCACTGTTCTGCTTTGCTATATATATGCGCCGCACAGTGACTAGTTAGTTCGGGGAGATTGTTAGCACTCTCTCCTAACGAGTGCTAAGTATAGGGACGCTCTGTCGATTTTTCAAGTCCGCATTCGGATTCGCGCGCTGGAAATCTTGTAACTGCCGGAATTCATCCCCCTCTCAGCTATTGCCAAAGTGGTCTTCTAAGTCTGAGGAAAGGAGGGGAAATGGCTGCATATGCTTCATTCTGCTGACGGGAAGAAACTGGACTCTCCCCTCGTTTGCTCAAAACAGTTAACAAAATACAATCACTCGTGACTGATTATTTTAAATAGTTACTTTGGGGAAGCTGCTGCGCGGGTAGCTCAGGCGTCATGGCGCAGACCGCCGTATTGGCGCCACAAGTTGGCGGAGCGCTGCCGCCCACAGCGACCTCGTCATTTGCCTCTCGTAAAAAGGCATGCCGCTCAGGCCGCCGAGTCCAGCCCGCGGATGAAGTTGTCGATATGTTCCAGCACGCGGGCCGGCTGTTCGATTTGCGGCAGATGGCCGGCTTTCGAGATCGAAGCAAATTTTCCGCTGGCAAAGGCCGCCGCGTAGGCCTGACCGTAAGCGAGGCTGGCGATGCCATCGCTCTCTCCCCAAAGAACCAGCGCCGGCGTCGTGACTGATGCAAGTTTTTCACGCAAGCCTGGCGCCATCATCGCCGCGCCAGCATCGTATGTTGCCAGGGCCGCGGCGTTCGACGCCAGGATCGCCAAGCGCTCCGGCGTCGGCGGCGGGGCGCTGGCCAGGACCAGGTCGGGATCATGGGAAGCCAGGCGTACCAGCTCAGGGCGGCTAAGCCGCGACACGTCGGTGAGCGCTTCTCCCGGCACCTGGATGCCGACCGCATTGATCAGGACCAGTCCTTTCAGGCGGCTGGCGTCGGCCAAGGCCATTTCAGAAGCTATCCAGCCGCCGATTGACGAGCCGATGACGACAACATCGCTCACACCTAGCGACTCAAGCAATGTGAGATAGAAGCGCGCCAGCTGCACGACGGAGTTCATGTGCGGGGGGCGGGGCGTGCCGTCGAATCCTGGATGGGTGGGCAAAAGCACCCGTGCTTTTGCCGCCAGCGCCTGAGACAGTCCGAACACAGTCGCGCTGCCGCCGCCGCCGTGGAGCAGCAGTATGGCGCGGCCGTGGCCAGTGTCGCTGATGGCCAGGCGGCCGGCCGCCTGGAGCGGGGTGCTGCTTGCCTGGGTGGTGTCTATCCTGGCAGTCAATGATGCGGGTTCATGCATTTCCATTTTCAATCACCTATGTTAGTATAATTAAGCTTATATAAGCATCTTTATATTAGTCGCGCAAACCGAGAAATACAAGACCTTTATATAAATATCCTTATATTAAATGAAAAATACTAACGTGCTGGAACTGGGTCGCGCGATCAAGCAACTGCAAAACCTCAATCATCGGCGCCTTGAGACGGGATTGAATGAAATCGCCACCACCCTGGCCCAATGGGATGCCTTGCGCGCCATCGCCAATAACCCGGGGGCATCCGCGCATGCACTGGCGGAAGAGACTTTTCAAACCGATCAATCCTTTGGCACGCTGGCGACGCGCCTGATCGAGAAGGGGCTGGTAGAGCGCTGTCCAGGCGTGGGCCGGGCCCTGCTGCACAGCCTGACGCCCACAGGGCGCAGCATACTTGAGCAAGGCCTGGTCGTTGCCCATCGGATCAACGAAGACTCATTCGGGAATCTGACGGCGGCGGAGCGCGCGCAGCTGCTGGCGCTGGTGCGCAAGGCCATCGCCTGACGGCATCGAAAGAGCGCTGTCGTGCAAGCGGCCGCTGAGCAGCTTATCCACTCAGCGGCCGCGCATCACGCAAAACGATCCTTCAGCAATTACAGCGACTTGAGGAACGCCAGCAAGGCGTCACGATCCGTCGCGGACAGGGCCTGGAAGCGCTGGCGGGAACGATCTGCCTCGCCGCCGTG
>Ga0210409_10003147_pt1 | contig 18833 bp, 12 predicted proteins | sample IncBWH17MmetaG_FD_161649 | JGI IMG/M metagenome (GOLD analysis project Ga0210409, IMG submission 161649) | Forest soil microbial communities from Barre Woods Harvard Forest LTER site, Petersham, Massachusetts, United States - Inc-BW-H-17-M | ecosystem: Environmental > Terrestrial > Soil >... | reverse complement strand
AGCAGGCGCTCCGGGTCCGTGCCCAGGATGCGAAGGGTCGGTTCGTGTTCTCCGCGAAGCGCAAGAAGGACGCTCCCCTGAGCTACGTCGCAATTGCCAAGAGGTTCACGAGGCTGCGGGCGGCTGCCGGTATCCCCGACGATCTGGTCCTGTACTCCTGACGCCACACGTTCGCCATAGACCTGCTCGACCGCACCGGCAACATCAAGCTGGTGTCGGAGGTCCTCGGTCACGCCTCGGTCCTTAGGACGGAGCGCTACCTGTATCTCTCAAAGCGAGGACTCGCCGAGCACATCAACGCACGCAATGCCACTCGTTCACGGAGAGGAGAACTTGCGGCATGTCATAGTTTGCGTCATAGTGCCGCAATGGTGCAGTGGTTGCACTCTAACCGCCTGTTTTTTTTGGTTGCCACGCCCGTCAGCTTGCCGCATTTGGTGACTGGACGAAAGAGCTTCCTTTTATAGATGTCCGCGGCGAGCACCCATTCCTCGATTCGAACCTTGACCCAGGACGGTACTGGGACGGTGCGACGGCGATTGCCAATTCCAACCAGGTCCGGGATCACCGATCGCCCCTCGCGCTGCTCGCGCGAACGAGCCAGTTCCCTACCTTATGCCGGCTTGCGTCACACCGGGCACGTTCTCGATGCGCCTGCGCTTGCGACCCAGGCTGCCGTCAGGTTTTCCTTCGGTTCTCGTGTGCGAGCGCCTACAAACATAACGGAACACTGAGGATCCAAGCCTTTTACCAAGCTCGAAGGACCCGGTGAAGAATGGCAAACCCCGATTCGCGAGCCGATGCCTGCTTTCATCTCGTAAGCTGTTTCGCAGGATGTTGAGGCGTGGCCAAATCGACGAACTGCGCAGCGCTGTAGGTGCCGACGGGCTGATTACCGGAAATAGCCAGTTGCAGACCTATGAGTGTGACGCGCTGACGAATTTCCGGGTTATGCCTGACGCCGTCGTGCTGCCGCGAACCGCCGGGCAGACGCAGGCGGTGGTGCGGCTATGTGCTCGGGACAGAATTCCTTTTGTGAGTCGCGGTGCGGGAACAGGCCTCAGCGGGGGCGCGCTTCCTGCGGCGGGCGGTATCGTCATCAGCCTGGCGCGCATGAACCGCATTCTCGAGGTCGACTTTGCCAATCGGCAGGTTGTGGTAGAGCCCGGAGTGATTAATGCCCATGTGACCCAAAGGGTAGCGGCGCGGGGATACTTCTATGCACCCGATCCGTCTTCGCAATCGGTGTGCACCATCGGCGGCAACGTGGCGGAGAACGCCGGCGGCGCGCATTGCCTCAAATACGGTTTCACGACCACCCACGTTCTGGCACTCGATGTGGTGCTGCCCTCGGGTGAACTGGTCATGCGAGCACCGCAGGGGGCGACGAGGGCGGGAATGGATATTGGCGGATACGTGCAGCGTCCCGACTGGCCGAAGATGGGACCGTCGTTGCTGATCGGCGCATTTTTGATTCTCGCGGTCCGCACGGTAAAGTGGCCGCCTCGTGCGCGGGGTGGAACCACATCCGACCGTGAGTTGGATGTCGAGATCGAAAACGCAATCCATCTCGCGGGCAGCGTACTTAGCAGTCTTGACTTCAGGCTTTGAAAGGATGACGGAACCATTGACTCGATTTGTCTTTATTGCTGCCAAGGAAGGGCCGCCGGTGAGGAGGATATCGATGCACATCAACGAATCATCGATTTGATCCGCGAGGGAGAGAGCGAACTCGCCGAACACTACATAAAGAAGTCCATGGTCCGCTTCGCATCCATGGCTCGCAAGAACTGGATACCTTATGACCAACGTTCCGAAGAACAGGCCCCACCGGAAGGCAGAAGAAGGCGAAGTCGTTCGTCAAACCGAACCGACGAATAGTTGTGACTCCCTCTCTGAGCGCACCGATATCGCGTTCGGGGCGGTGTTGGAATCTCCGGCGACGCTCTGGCGTGAAGTGACAACGCACGCAACCGGCCCAGTTGGCGTGTTGCCGCTGTCTGCAGAAATGCTACTGACGCAGTCATCGGGGAATCTGTTCGGCCTGACGCAAAATGCAGGCATGGGTTGGGACCCCGGGCGCCTTCTTGACCCAGGGTTCTTGATTCTCAGCACGCACGGTGGACTAAGGGCGGAAGATGGACAACCCATTGCGCTTGGCTTTCACACCGGACATTGGGAAGTGGGCCTGCTAGTCGCGGAGGCGGCGAGGGAGTTGAAGGCGCTTCATGCGGTGCCGTTCGCCGGGGCGTGTACTGATCCTTGCGACGGGCGTACACAAGGCACAACGGGCATGATGGATTCACTCCCGTTTCGGAACGATGCGGCGACGGTATTGCGGCGACTAATGCGGTCGTTGCCAACGGGCAAGGGCGTCCTGGGCGTGGCGACCTGCGACAAAGGGCTGCCCGCGATGATGATGGCGCTTGCGTCAGCTGGATCGCTTCCCACGGTGCTCGTGCCGGGTGGAGTGACGCTTCTTCCTGAGTTTGGCGAGGACGCGGGAAGAGTGCAGACGATCGGTGCTCGGTTTGCTCAACAGCAGATCACATTGGAGTACGCCGCAGAAGTTGGGTGTCGCGCGTGCGCAAGTCCGGGTGGTGGGTGCCAGTTTCTCGGCACGGCGGCAACTTCGCAGGTCGTAGGCGAAGCGTTGGGATTATCGTTGCCGCATTCGGCACTTGCACCTTCAGGACAGCCGATCTGGCTCGACGCGGCAAAGCGCTCAGCGCGTGCCTTGCGTCGGCTGGAACAGCTGGGCATGGGCACGAAAGACGTACTCACGCCGGGTGCTCTGCGCAACGCGATAGTGCTGCATGCTGCGTTTGGCGGTTCCACAAATCTGCTGATCCACCTGCCAGCTATTGCATTTTCGGCAGGATTGAAGCGTCCGACAATCGATGAGTGGGCCGCTGCCAATCGAGAAACTCCGCGCCTCGTAGACGCCCTGCCGAATGGACCGCGCGGATTTGCTACGGTGCAGGTATTTCTTGCCGGAGGCGTTCCGGAGGTCATGCTCGAGTTGCGCGCCTCAGATTTATTAGATACGAGTGTGCGCACAGTGAGCGGAGAAACTCTGGATGCGTGTCTTGACTGGTGGCAGGACAGCGAACGCCGCCACGAGCTCCGCAGGCGGTTGCGGGAACTCGATGGCATCGATCCTGAAGACATCATTATGGGCCCGGATCGAGCTCGGGCGCGTGGACTGACTTCGACAGTGTGCTTTCCGAGGGGGAATCTGACGCCGGAAGGCTCGGTCATCAAGAGCACAGCCATCGACCCCTCGCTGGTAGACAAGAACGACGTCTACCGACATCGTGGACCTGCTCGAGTATTTGTTACCGAAACCGATGCTATCCATGCCATCAAAAGCGGAGGAATCGGACATGGCGACATAATTGTGCTGATCTGCGGCGGACCCAAAGGCGCCGGTATGCAGGAGATCTATCAGGTGACATCTGCTCTGAAGGCCTTGCCGCATTGCAAGCACGTAGCCGTTCTGACCGATGCGCGGTTCAGCGGCGTATCGACGGGGGCATGTGTTGGCCACATTTCGCCGGAGGCACTGGCGGGGGGCCCCATTGGCAAGGTACGCGAGGGCGACCAGATCGAGATCACGGTCGACCGGCTCAATCTGGTGGGCTCAGTCGAGTTGGTGGGCGACGCGGAGCGTGAGTTCAATCTGGAAGAGGCCGATGGGGTGTTGAAGGAGCGCACTCTACGTCCAGATCTGAAGCCGCATCCAGAACTCCCGGCAGATACAAGGTTGTGGGCTGCTTTGGTGCAGGCGAGCGGAGGTGTTTGGAGCGGGTGCGTCTACGACACAGACGCGATCATCGCGAAGTTGGAGAAGTGTCCGTAGATCTATGAGATTGGCAATCTGGTTTTTGCTCCAGGAAATTGTTCGCTCGGAGAATTGCTATGAAATTAGGTGTATTTACCGCGCTACTCTCGCAGCTGCCCTTGGACGATATGCTGAAAAAGCTCACCAGTCTCGATATTCATAGCGTTGAGCTTGGTACTGGAAATTATCCGGGTGCTGCCCACTGCAAACTGTCCTTACTCGAGGACGAGGTCGAGTTGCAGAAATTTCGGGATACTTTTGCCCGGTACAACGTCAGTATCAGCGCTCTGAGCTGTCACGGCAATCCGCTGCACCCGGACCCGGAACGGGCGAAGCACGACCGTGAAGTCAATCAGAATACCGTCCTGCTAGCAGAAAAGCTTGGGGTACCGGTCGTGATTGATTTCTCGGGCTGCCCCGGGGATTCGCCGAACTCAAAGGCGCCGAACTGGGTCACCTGCCCCTGGCCACCGGAATATTTGGATGTACTGAATTGGCAGTGGAATGAAGTCGTCACGCCTTACTGGATCGAGCGCGCGGCGTTTGCCGCTGATCATGGAGTCAGGATTGCGATCGAGATGCATCCTGGATTCGTCGTATACAACCCAGAAACCCTGCTGCGTCTGCGCTCAATTGCCGGGCCTTCCATCGGCTGCAACTACGATCCGAGCCACATGTTCTGGCAGAACATCGACCCAATCGCAGCGATCCGTGTGCTGGGCGAAGCTGTGTTTCATGTGCATGCGAAGGATACACAGATCTACTCCGCCAACTTACCGAAGACCGGCGTGCTGGACACGAAGCCATATACGGACGAGCGGAACCGAAGCTGGATATTCCGTACCTGCGGGTACGGACATGATGCTTCGTGGTGGAAAGAGTTTGTTTCAACATTGCGCCTCTATGGATATGACGGAGTGCTTTCGATAGAGCACGAGGACACTCTGCTATCCGCGGAGGAAGGTCTGAGGAAAGCAGTGCAGTTCCTCGACGAAATTGTCATTCGCGAACAGCCTAACGCCCCATGGTGGGTATAGAGATATAGAACATGAAAAAGCTTAGAACAGCAGTAGTCGGTACCGGCTTCATGGGACGCGTCCATCTGGAAGCGTTACGCCGCACGGAAGGCATTGAAGTTGCCGCTGTGGTCGGACGTGAAGCCGAATCGGCCGACAAGATTGCTCGTGGCTTCGATGTTCCGTCCACAACCGACTTGGCCAAGGTATTAGGGGATTCCTCGATCGATGCAGTCCATATCTGTACGCCCAACGCGAGTCATTACACGTTGTCGCTCTCGGCGCTCAAGGAAGGAAAGCATGTACTTTGCGAGAAGCCACTTTCCGTATCCGCAGCCGAAGCTGAGGAATTGGTCAGCGTGGCAAAGGATCGGGGACTACGGAACTGCGTCTGTCATAACCTGCGCTACTATCCATTGGTGCAGCAGATGCGCACAATGCGAGAGAGCGGCGAACTTGGAGAAATCCTTGTGGCCCAAGGAACGTACTCGCAGGACTGGCTACTGTACGACACTGACTGGAACTGGAGAGTCGATCCAACCATGGGGGGCCCACTTCGCGCCATGGCTGATATCGGAACACACTGGTTCGACATGATGAGCCACGTCACTGGGCTGCGCGTCACATCGCTTTCCGCTGATATACAGACTTTCCATAAGGAGCGTCGGCGCCCTCGTCAAAAGACCGAGACCTTCGGCGGTAAGCTCCCTCAGTCCGAAGATGTTGAGGTGATTCAAGTGAAATCCGATGATTTCGCGAGCGTGAGCTTTCACCTCGGCAAGAAGGCTCGCGGAATGATGACTGCAAGTCAGGTGTCGGCGGGACGCAAAAACCGTCTCAGCATCGACATCTATGGTAGCGAATCTTCGGTAGCGTGGGATCAGGAGCGCCCCAACGAACTCTGGATTGGCCATCGCAATGCGCCGAACCAGACAATCGTAAAGGATCCTTTACTGTTACGCGGAACGGCTCGGACCTTTGCCGACCTCCCGGGAGGTCATTCCGAGGGGTACGGCGATACTTTTAAGCAGATTTTCCGCAGGTTTTATGCGTCGATTCTCGATCCAGACCTCACGCCTGAATATCCCCAGATGGAAGATGGTCTGCATCAGATGAAGCTGCTCGATGCCGTCCTCGCCAGCAACGAAAGGCGCAGCTGGGTGGAACTGTCGACAGAGTGATCAAGGCCAGAAACGTCGAAATACAGAGATACAAAATACAGCTGGATCCGCTACCGTAGCGACACAATAGCATGATGAATTCGAACACTTTGGTTGCCACTCAGATTGAAAGATCAGAGGCGACCGATCGAATTTAGTCCGCACCGACGGAGAGCGCAGGGCTGATCTATCTTGCAGACATAAGCGTCCTCGGTGACCGAATGCTATGAAAGACGAAAAACACTGACTCCTTCAAATGGTACCTGAATCTCGACACTGCCCGCCGAAATGGCCTGCGATTGATTGTCGTAGACGTTTGTCGCCGTCCTGTAGCGGGATGGAACTTGGACCCTCGCGGTCTGGTCGATGATCTGATCATTGAAGACAATGAGGAGGCTCCCGTTCGATGACTCAATCAGTCGCGGGCGGACCTTCTCAGATGTAACGGGCGGTTGAATAGCTCGAGTCACAATTGTGCGGACAAGTTCAATTCCTGCCTGAGAGTCCTCTTCGATGCTCGCTCCCAGGTTGGTCCCGACGTAGTAAACCTGCCCTTTGCCCACCTTTTTCGTTGCGGCAACAGGAGTCGATTCATATGTTGCGATCACTTTAGCTGACCCAGGTGCGATCGGGGTGAGGAAGGTATGCGCCTTAATCGTCGCCGAGATTGGCTCCGTGAACGTGAGATGACCTTCCACATAAACTCGGTCGGATTCTGGTAAATGCTCAGGCTTGGGATTGTCACGTCCGTCGTCCTGCATCATGTACAGGCTCTCCTGCTCGCGATAACCGAAGGCATCGGCAAGCCCGAATGCAGGGACGATCGGGTTGTAGACCATGTGCTCATCGTAGGAAGCAAATCCAGTTTCTAAAAGAAGTGTGCCTCCACCCTCCACGAACCGCCGCAAATGATCGCAGGTGTCCTTTTTGCCAATAAGGTGCCACGGAGCAATGATGACCCGATATTTGTCGGCATCGCGCAGGCTTTGCGACTCGACGAAATCCACAAGCACGTCGCTGTTCCAAAGGGCTCTGTAATAGCCGGCGAAGGACTTGGTCGAAGCATCTTCCTTCCCGCTCATGGCGAAAGTCAGCAGGGCATTGTCGATGTCGACGAGTACGGCTACTTCAGGATTTGGTTTGTAGTCCTTGATGATCTCCCACTGCGACTGGATGAGCTTATGATCCTGCGCAGCCTCAAGCACGCGTTCACTCGCCGATCCGTCGCGCTCGACCAGGCCGAAGCCGGTCGACTCTGTTCCTGTTGCCTCGGTGAGGTAGCACCAGTAGACGATGCCTTTTCCGCCCATCGCAACAAGCATCCAGTTCCACAGCCGGATGTCTCGCGGGCGCATCTGCATGCTGCGACGAATGCCATTGCTTCCGTGCCCGCCCTGTAGCTCTGTGATCCAGAATGGTTTTCCAGCCGCGGCTGCACGTGTCAGTTCAATTTGCGCCGCCCCAAAGTAAATTGGAGACCCCTGCCATCGAGGAAAATTCGATAGCCCCCATGTTTCCATCAACTCTGCCAGACGCCAGGGATTGATAGCCTGGAGCGCAAGGGGAAGAATCGCGGCTTGGCTAAAGACATGGCTTTCGAGAATGCTTCGCGTGTCGACAGCGCGTAGCGTCTTGACACGGAAACGCATCTCCTCCGTGCTTCGCTCGATCATGAAGCGACGCCAGTCGACCCAATCGACGTAGGACCCGGGCCCACGCGGCGGATCGATTACGTCCCAGCTGGGATAGCGCCGAACCCACGCTTCACTGAGTTTCTCAAGAGTGCCGTAGCGCTGCTTGAGCCAGGCTTGAAAGGACGCAATGGTCTTTTCGCAGTAACAGTACAGCTTCTGGTCGGTCGATGCGTTGAACTCGTGTCCGCCCGAAGGCTCAAGATGCGGTTCGTTCCACACATCGTATGCGTACATCGAGGAGTGCTTCGAAACGAGCTTCGCCAGCTCGCGAAGAAATGTCTCCGCTGCATCGCGAACGGGAGTCCAGTCCATGCACAAGCTTGGCCAGCCGCCACTCATATTGATGGAGGCAGTCTGCAGGCGCTGCGGTGCTCCCAATGCATCGACGAACCTCGACTCCGGATGTGCGGCCTCAAGCCAATACGGAGCTTCCTCGATGACCGCGCCCATCAGCACTTTCAGACCGAGCTGGTCGCAATCATTGAGCACCTCTTCAATTTCCGTGAAGTCGAATTTACCCGGCTCGGGATTTAGATACACCCAAGAACAATAGATGCGAATGATGTTGAACTTGTACTCGTTGGCGATGGCCTTCAACATCTCATGCCGTAGAGCACGTGGAGGATTCGGCGGACGGAAGAATTCCGCTCCGTAGATGAACTCCTGCGGTACAGGTGTGGGGCGGGGTATCTCGGAAGCTGGAGCCATCGCGGTCAGTGGTCCAGCCACAATCTGCAGCCCTCCCCAATTGGCAACGATCATGCCCGTGGCAGTTTGAATAAATGTTCTTCGCGATAGCTTTCGAAGCATCGAACTCTTCCTCCTGCATGGCGGGACACTCGCGTTGCCAATTGCCAAACCTTGATCGCCGGTGGTCTGCCAGTGGTTTGACTACGGATGTAGGGCTGTGCGCATTTTTTGTTCGCTGAATTGGTTGAGCGTATCGTTTTTGTTGGAGCTGTATTGACGACCCACCTGTGCGAAGAGTGCCTTGGATTCGTCTCGCCGACCGATGGCAACATAAGCCCGTGCCAGCAAGTACGTCGTATTGCGTGTGTCTCGCTGAGGATTGGGATCGAGCTCGCGCGCCAACTTCAAATCGGCCACCGCATCCTGTGGGCGCCCTACCTCAAGCAAAGTGGCCCCCCGAAGGGAACGCGCGGGAACAGAATTGGGGTTAAGCTGAATTGCCAGGTTAAGTTCGGCCAAGACAGCTGCCAAATTCCTTGAGCCGGTCCGAAGCAGGCATTCTGCCAACATGTAATGGAGATCGGAATCCGCTACTCCAGAAGCTATGGCATTTCTCAATACCCTTACAGCCTCATCAAACTTCGACTGCCGGTAGTTGACCAGCGCCATAAAAAATGGGGGATCAGGAGCTTGCGGAGAAAGCTGCACCGCGGCGCTGAAGTCCCGATAAGCGTCATCTGTTTGATTTCGAAACAGCTCGATCGAACCCCGCATCGAAAGGGCGTCCGCATTCTGAGGCAATGCGGCGACCGCCTTGTTCGCCACCTGGGCGGCTTTGTCCATTTCCGATATATCTACAAATAGAGCGATGAGATTGAAATACGCATAGGGATTCGATGGATTTTGCTGAATGTTCTCGATCATTACGTCGTACGCATCCTGGAAATTGTCGAGCTTCGAATAGGAGACGCCGAGCAGGTCTGCGCACTTTGCGTCGAATATCCCTTTCGAACGGAGTGCGATGAGAGTCTCGACCGAAGCCTGATACTGTGCCAGGTCAAATTCAGCCAAGGCAATGGCATAAGCGTGCGTCAGGCGATCCGGCACTTCCGGTTGGACTGACTTGAAGACTCTGAGGGCGTCCGCGGAATCGTGCGCTTTGCCGTACAGCCAGCCGACATTGAATCGTTGAATCGGCGAGAGATGCGAACAGGATTCTAGTTCGTGAAGGAGAGCCTTTGAGGCTTGATAGTCCTGCTGTTCGAGGAGGACTCCCACTCTGGTGAATGTCTTGTCGGGAAGACAGGGCTTCTGTTCTTGAGCCGCGGAGTTAATGCAGACTGGAAAGAGGAACAGTCCCCCGGTCAGAAGCAATCTCAGCCCCCTCATCCCGCGAGCTTGCGATATGTCACGTTTTATCAGCAGTACACCGGTCATCAGAACACTGCCATCTCCAGTCATACGGCAACATCGTTTCGATGGAAGCAGAACGAGGCATCGAGAGGTGCCTCGTTCGCAATCATTTAGAACAATATCTTCAGGCCAAACTGAATCTCGCGAGCTGGAGCACTGCTTGAGGTAATGCTCCCAAACGAGGAAGACTGAACATTGTTGTTAGGCAGTCCGAGCTGAGTCCGATTGAACAGATTGAAGAATTCGGCTTTGAATTGTCTCGTAAGTCGCTCAATCTTGAAGTCCTTTCGGGCGTTAAAATCCACGTTCAGGTATCCGGGACCGACGAGGTCATTCCTCCGCTCGTTACCAAACGTGTATGGCACTGGGGTCGAGAATTCATTGACATTGAGCCATTGCTGTCTCGTTTTCGGAGCTGTTCCTGTTGCATTTGAAATTCGCTCCGCCCTTTGCGGTCCGCCGCCGGTATTAGCGACATCACCACCGGCCATTGCACTGAATGGCAAACCGCTGTCAGCAGTGAAGATGCCGCCGATATTCCATCCCCCGAGAACGCCGTTGACCACCGAGTTTGCGTTTGTCAAAAGAGCCTTTCCATTACCTACGGGGAGCGCATAGGAAGCTGCGAATGAGACCATGTGCTTCCTGTTGTAGTCAGACGGGCCATAGTCTTGAGCGAGGTTGTAGAAGTTAGTAATGGTATCCGCCTGTGGATCTGATGCCAAATCCATCGACTTACCATAGCTGTAAGAGAAGAGATAATAAAGGCCACCCGCGAGCTCTTGCTTCAGCTTCACCTGAAGCCCGTTGTAGTTACCGGTGCCTTCGTTGTAGTCCCAGGGAATCGGGCCACCGTATTGCGGAAACGGTTGACGATTCGAGATTGGTCCGGGTCCCGGGATGGTTGCCGAGTTGGCGAGAGGCTGCAGAAATTCGTGCCTGCTTCCCGAAGCAACATAGTGTGCGCCTAGGACCAGAGTTCGCGTCAACTGCTGCTCCACGCCGAGATTCCATTCCATTGAGTAAGGAATGGAAGGGTGCGGACTTCCACCGAAGCTTGCGAGTGGCTTATTCGGATTGAGGAACGTTGATGCGGGAGGAAGTGTATTGATGAATACTGATGGATAGCCGAGGTCCTGATTACTAATGGTGGTGAAGATGCCGCTCGGCCAGGAGAGTCGGATGTCCGATTGTTCTTCGATCAAGGTGTTGTTGTGATCGTCGATGATCACGAACGCGCCCTGGATAGCGGTGCGGTTCCCGGGCTGGTAGACGAAGCCGAAACGGGGTTGCCAGCCGTTCGTCTGGGCGTAGTAATAGCTGCTGGGTCCGACAGCCTTTGGAAAGAGTGGGGGGACGGGACCTGTAACAAGGAATTGGCCGGTAAGGACGTTTAAGCCGGAATTGATCTTGGCAAACGTCGGCGGAGAAATGTAGTCGTAGCGAAGACCATAGGAGAGCACCAAATCTTTGCGAACGCGCCATTGATCCTGGGCATAGAATCCGTACCAGTTTATTTTTTGGTCTTCCGAGGTATCACCGACCCATGGGGTGTAGCTGTCTGGAGTACCCACCAGCAGGCTGGCCGGACCGTAACCTGTACTTTGTGATCCATCGACGGAGGTTCCGTTTGGGGTGAAGTTCATTGTGTACTGCCAGCCATCATCGAAACTATGAATCCGGTAGTACATGCCGCCGACACCAATGGTGTGGTTTCCAACAATTTTTGAGAGATCTGCGTGATAGTCGCTGTTTTTTTGGGGTCCGACCGGAGCAGCAAACTGGCTAACTCCCGTATACCCGTTGGCAATGCCAACGCCCGGGCCTAGCGGTAGATCATTCTTCACGGGAGCCGTCTCAGCGAAGTTCAGGGCGCTGAGGAAGTCCGTCCCCGCCGGCTGGTCAAAGACGCTGAACGAAGTCTCGGTATATCCATAGCGGATATTGAGAATCGTGTTTGGACTGAAGACGTGGGTATATCCGCCGGCAAAAGCACGCGAGTAGTTGGATTTCTCTCCCTCATACCCAGGGAATCCTTCCGGGCTCGTAACGTTGTTGTTGGAGCGGTTGAAACGGAAGAACACCGTATTGTTCTGGTTGAACTCATGATCGATTCGAATGCCCACCTGATCCGCCTTAGTCGACGTATTCCCATTAAATGCGTAGTTTGGCAGTACGTCAGGCGCGACATTCAGATTCGGGGATGGGTAGTACTTGTTGAGTATCGCGAGTGCAGCTGAATTGACTTGTTCCTTGGGAATGGTGTTGTTCGGATAGGGATTTCGAATGATTTTAGAAGAATCCTTGGGGTCGGTAGCTGTGGAGTACGGGTCGTAAATCTCATTTGCATATTCGGGGCGACCAAGATCATCAATTCCGATTGGTGTCGTTCCCAACACGGCCGAATAATCTCCTCCCCGCATGGCGTCGGTCAGGGTCGACGAAAGATAGGACTGCGTTTGCTCCGAGCGGAATCCTTCCCAGTATCCTGAAAAAAAAGTGTGATTCTTGATGATCGGCCCACCCACGTAAAGGCCATATTGATTCTGTTTATAGGGGTTATCAGTTGTGGCTGGATATGTCCGGGCGTCCAGCACGTTGTTGCGAATGAACTCGTACACTCCACCATGAAATTCATTGGTTCCAGAACGGGTCACGAGATTGATGTTTGCTCCCGAACTGATTGCAAACTGAGCGTCCGTAATATGGGACTGGACGTTGAACTCCTGAATCGCGTCCGGCGGCGGGCTAATGGCGAAGGTGTTCGTGAACAGCGCGTTGTTTAGCACACCATCCATCGTGTAGTTGTTCTGCTGCGGACGCTGTCCGTCGACCGAAGGGCTGACCGACCCAGCTCCAAGCTTCACGGTGAACGCCCCCTGCTGTCCTCCCTGAATTAAAGGCACAGCTCCGGGCGTGAGCAGAGTGAGCTGGTTGAATTGCCGTCCGTTCAGCGGCAACTCCACGATTGCCGTGTGGCCTACTACTTCGCCGCGTGTCGCGGAGGTCGTGTTGATTTGTGTCACGTCCGCGTTGACTTCCACGGTCTGCGTGGAGGTCGAAATAGACATCTTGAAGTTCAATGTTTCGCTTTGGTTGACTTCCAGGTGAACGTTCGCCAACTTCTCGGTTGCGAATCCTACTTTTCTGACCGAGACATCATAGACGCCTGGCTGCAAATCCGGGACAGAGTAATGGCCGCCACTGTCGGTGGCGGCTGTTCGCTGCACTCCGGTAGCCTGATTCGTGAGGACTACCTGTGCGTCTGGTATCGCTGCGCCGCTTGAATCCGTGATGGCGCCAGTGATGAGTCCGGATGTTGTTTGGGCACGAGTCCAACCTGTCAGTGCCAATGCAACGATTCCGACCTGGAGCGCAAAAACTACGAACCGCTTCGACATGCGAATGACCTCCCCAAACGAATCGAGACTGAAAAACTAGACAGGCCACACACCTTCCTGCTTGCTTCCAGCTGGCGCCAGGCCGTGAGGCCGCGTCCTGCAGCTTGTCCTGTGCCTTCGTTTGGACATTGTGCGCCCAAATGAAGCACTTAAATTGTGATGAGCACCCTAGATCACAGAATTTTCGATTGTCAAGTAGTTTTTCGTAAACCATTTATAATAAGAACTTTACCATGATTCGGGACGACCTGCCCGCACGCTCTCATCTCGGTTTAAGTGCTTCAGAGCACGACGCAGGCACTTACGCACGATTAGAAGGTCACTTTGAATTGTCCCCGGTCGAGAATGCTTGAATGAGGCTTTGAGGAGGGCAGACGTGCCGACTTGTCCCGCTCACCGCGTGACGATGCCCGAGAAGATTAGGCGACCGGTCGGACGTAGATCAGAGTTGGCGTAGAAACGTTGTTTCAGTCGAGATGAAATACTTCTTCCATTTCCGCCCACCATTCCCCCTCTTTTCTCGTTGGGAGAGGGTCCTGCAAAGGACCCGTGATCGCCCACCACTCTTGGGTTTTTGGGTCTGCAGCCATCTTTGCCCAGTCCTTCTTGATGTCTGTTCCGTGATACTCGAAATATCCAAACAAGACATTCTCTTTGAGGAAGACTGAGTAGTTGCGAATATTGCACTCTGAGATCTTGCTCAGCACTTCGGGCCAAACAGCGGCGTGGTATCTCTTGTATTCCTCAGTGCACCCGGGCTTGACGTGGATTACTGTGCCGAATCGTTGCATAGCTTGAACTCCTCAAAAACGGAGACATGCTATCTCTCACCATCTAAAAGGGCAAATTTGTCCAAGTGCTTTGATTGTTTGTTTGACAATCGGGCGGGCGTAACAATAGGATCACCCGTGCATAATTTAAGCACTTAATCCGATGCCGACCCCTTCCTCACTCGCGACAGATGGCCTCGTCAAGAAGACTCTGGCTGAAAAGCTGCTGGCAGAGATCATGAACGGAACTCTGCCTCCAGGCACACGGATTATTGAAGGCAAGTGGTCACAACATTTCGGCGTAGCGCAAGGAACGATCCGCGAGGCGATCAATCTGCTTGAGCGTGACGGCTTCGTCACAAAGGAAGGCGGCCGAAGCGCGCGCGTAATCAATCTGGCCGAAAAAGATGTTGTCCAGCTCTATCAAATGCGCAGTGCTGTCGAAGGGCTCGCAGCAAGTCTCGCGGCGCAGGCGCAACCGGACTTCTCAAATCTGCAAGCCATCGTGGATGGGATGCGGCGGGCCGCCAAGGCAAAGAGCGCTCCAAACATGCTTGATTGGGATTTGAAGTTTCATCTGGAACTCTGCCGTCTGTCAGAGAACAAACACCTTCTCGACTACGCCCAACGTATGCTGACACCGTTTTTCGCCTTTGTCCGATTGCGGATGATTTCCGGGGGACGGAGTACATCAGTGTGGGACAAAGACCTCGAGTCACATCAACGGATTGTCGATCTCCTGCGCGAGGGCGACGGGGAGATGGCAGAGCAATACGTGAAAAAGGCAATGGCTCGATTTGCCAAAACCGCGTACGACAACTGGGTTGCACATGGAAAGAGATCTTGAAGGCAAGGTAATTCTCCTGACTGGCGGGGCGAGTGGGATAGGCCGCGAGTGTGCGATTGCCTATGCGCGTGAAGGGGCGACCGTAGCGATTCTTGATCGGAACTTTGAAGAGGCGAAAGGCGCGGCTAAAGAACTAGGCAATCGCAGTACCGCGTATCATTCCGATGTTTCTAACGGAGCGGAGATCAAAGCTGCAATCACAGCCGTGTTGAAAGAGTTCGGACGCCTCGATGCAGTGCACAACAATGCCGGAATTGTAGGACCATCGTGCCCCCTGCACGAAACTACAGAAGAACAGTGGGACGACCTTCAGCGTACAAATCTCAAATCCGTTTACTGGACGACGAAGTTTGCTTTTTCAGCTCTGGTCGAAAGCAAAGGAGCGATTCTGAATACGGCGAGCATGGTCGGACTCCTCGGACAACACGACCACGCTGCCTACGTTGCGGCTAAGGGCGGGATGATCTCGCTCACCAAGGCCATGGCGGCCGACTACGCAAAGTATCACATCAGAGTGAACGCGGTCTGCCCTGCGGGGGTATGGACACCCATGCTTGAGCAGTGGGCTGCAGATCAGCCCAACCCCGCCGGCATACGACAGTATCTCGATGACATTCACCTACTCGGGTATTGCCCGCGGGGTGACGTCATCGCAGATGCAGCAGCTTTTCTACTTTCATCTAAGGCCCGCTTTATTACCGGATCCATCTTGCCGGTAAGCGGCGGCGCTGAGCTCGGTTACAGACGTTAACTGGAATGGGACATGCCTGATTGCACAATTCAATCCATCTCTACGTATGATGCCCGGTTTGCATTGCCTCCGGGTGCGGGTACAGACTCGATTCACGCAACGTCGGAATACTGCCTGGCCATGACTTTATTGTCGACGCAGGATCGGCAGCGCGGATCAGGTTTCGTCCTAACGCTCGGCGACGGCAATACGCTCGTCTGCAAAGCAATCGAAATGCTGGCGAAGCCCCTTGAGGGCATGTGCATTGAAGCCGTCATGGCAGACTTTGGGAACATATCCCGAAAGATCGCGGATCACGCTGCACTACGCTGGCTCGGCCCGCACAAGGGCGTTGTGCAATTGGCATTGGCGTCCATTACCAACGCTTGCTTTGATCTTTGGGCAAAGAGCCGAGGCGTACCGCTCTGGAAGCTCCTGCTTAATCTCGCTCCGGAGGAGCTCGTCCGGGTTTTGGACCTGAGCTATCTCGAAGAGATACTCAGCAAAGAGAAAGCTCTCTCGATGTTAAATGAGCAGCTTCCCAGCCGCGCACAGCGGGAAGCCATCCTGAAGGGTGGCTATCCAGGCTACGACACATCGGTTGGCTGGATGGACTATGACGATGAAAAAGTTACCGAACTGACGAAGAAGGCTCTGAGTCAGGGATTTTCGGCGTTCAAGTTGAAGGTCGGCTCGCGGGAAGAGAGCCGAGATCTGCGGCGCGCAGCGATGCTGCGCAGCCTGGTCGGAGAGGAGAGCACGCTGATGTTCGATGCCAATCAGCACTGGCATCTTCCCGATGCTCTACGCATATGCAGCGAATTGGCAAAGTTCCGCCCTCACTGGATCGAAGAGCCGACCCATCCTGATGACATCCAGGCTCACGTTGAACTGTCACGTGCACTAAGCCCAATAAAGATCGCTGCCGGCGAGCATATCGCGAACCGTGTCCTGTTCAAGAACTTTATGCGGGCCGAAGCGTTGTCCTTCGTTCAGGTCGATTGCACAAGAGTTGGGGGGGTCAGCGAGTTCCTTACTATCAGTTTCCTCGCGAAACTCTTCGATCTTCCCGTGGTGCCGCACGTGGGCGACATGGGACAGCTGCATCAGCACCTGGTTCTCTTCAACCATATCGGGCTGGGGCTCAAAGTAGAGTTCCTTGAGCACATTCCTCATCTTCGAAGTCACTTCATCCATCCCGCGCAGGTTAAGGATGGTGTCTACCACACACCTCAGGAGCCTGGTGCCTCCGCGGATCTGAAAGTGCTTTGTGAATCGTAGTTGATCCGGCATCTGCTGGGCGATTCACGAACTCCGCAGGGCAAATCCTTTTGTAGCTGTATTGGATGTTTTTTTGATATGAGTCACCTATGCATCGACGCACACCAGCACTTGTGGCGCTATCTTCCTCCGGGGCCGCCCTGGATGGCAGATGGTATGGAGGGCCTGCGACGAGATTTCCTGGTCGATGACCTACATGCGGTGACCGCCGCGGCGGGCGTTACTGGCACAATCGTTGTCGAGACTGAGAGAACCATCGAAGAGACTGGATGGCTCAGCCGGGTCGCGGGATCAGACGACTTGATCTGCGGAGTCGTGGGTTGGGCGCCTCTCACCAGCCCTGCTGTTGTGACAGACCTCGAACGGATTGCCGCTCTCCCCAAAATGAAAGCGGTACGTCATCCGATTCATGATGAATCGGACGATCAGTTCGTGTTGCGCGACGACTTCAATCGCGGCGTAGCTGCATTGAAGCAGTTCGATCTCAGATACGACATCCTGATCTTTGAGAAGCATCTTCCCCAGACGATTCAATTCGTAGATCGACATCCGGATCAAGTCTTCATCCTCGATCATGTCGCCAAACCGCGCATTCGTGATCGCGTTTTCTCCCCATGGAGAGAAAACATACGGGAGCTGGCTCGGAGATCGAATGTTTACTGTAAGGTCTCGGGAATGGTAACCGAGGCAGACTGGCATACCTGGTCCGACGAGGGACTCTCTCCATACATCGAAACAATTCTGGAGGCTTTCACTCCGATGCGAATCATGTTTGGGTCAGATTGGCCAGTCATGACTTTGGCATCCTCGTACCTACGCTGGATGGCCACGATCCAAAGCGCAATAGCGCAATTGTCGGTGACCGAAAGAGAGAGGATTCTCGGGGGCACTGCTGTTGAAGCCTATAGTCTTTCTCTGACCCGATGAGTAACAAGCGAGCCAGTACCGATGGTGGGCGACTGATCGATGCAAATATGAGTGGAGGTGAAATCCGAAGATGGCCACAGCGATCGAGGGTCCCGGTTTTACAGACAAAAGAGGCGGCACGAAGGTCGGATCGGCTCCAGACGGCTCTGCAGTGGATGTTTATGTGTTGAAGGATGAGGGTATCGACGCTGCGATCATGACGTATGGCGCTCGGCTGACATCGCTTCGTACACCGGACCGCTACGGAAAAATGGAAGACGTTGTTCTCAATTACTCGCTTCTGGACAGCTATCTCGACGATCGGTCTTCCTTTCTCGGGGCAATTGTTGGACGGTACGCAAATCGTATTGCATTGGGCCGGTTCACAGTAGGATCTCGAAGTTATCAGGCTGTTACGAACGATCGCGGGAACTCACTCCACGGTGGCGGAGTCGGGTTCGACCAGCAGGTATGGTCAGCGCGGCCATTCTCTTCCGGTGTAGAGCTTACATTGAATAGTCCAGATGGCGATCAGGGCTTTCCGGGCAACTTGACTGTTCGAGTTCGATACTCAGTCTCTCCCAATGCTCTACGTATCGATTATTCCTACTTCACGGACCAGACAACAGTCGTGAATCTGACGAACCACACTTATTTCAATTTGTCCGGATCCGCTACAGCATCCATTCTTGATCATGAGCTATCTATTGCCGCGGACCACTTCACCCCGGTCGGGCCTTCGTTGATCCCTACGGGTTCTTTGTCTTTTGTAGAGGGCACGCCGTTTGATTTTCGAACGAAGAACGCAATCGGCGCACGCATCGATTCCGGGCATGAGCAGTTAGAGTTCGCTGGCGGCTACGATCATAACTTCGCGCTGAACGGCATCTCCGGAGAGCTACGGGCCGTCGCTCACCTACGCAATGCTGCAAGTGGCCGCACCCTCACAGTGTCCACTACTGAACCGGGTCTGCAGCTTTATAGCGGTAATTTCTTGGATGACCAGCGATTCGGTAAAGCTAAGGAGGGCCATGGAAGACGTACCGGGCTTTGCCTGGAGACACAGCATTTCCCGGATTCG
>Ga0210409_10003146_pt1 | contig 18844 bp, 16 predicted proteins | sample IncBWH17MmetaG_FD_161649 | JGI IMG/M metagenome (GOLD analysis project Ga0210409, IMG submission 161649) | Forest soil microbial communities from Barre Woods Harvard Forest LTER site, Petersham, Massachusetts, United States - Inc-BW-H-17-M | ecosystem: Environmental > Terrestrial > Soil >... | reverse complement strand
CTGGGTCTCGAGTCCACCTGTAGGTATCATTCCACTGGCACCAGTACTGTACGAGAACACGTTGACTCTCAATCCGTCCAGCCTTGTCGGCTGCACTGCAGCCTACCCGACCGGCGGATACGACTGTTAACAGAACGGCAAGCCTCAAATAAACCCCCTCCTTTTATTTTTCATTCGACCTAGCGATGAGCCTGCGTTCGTTTCTTGTAAAGCGGATCGCCTACACCGTCGTTCTGATCCTATTCGTCATAGTCCTCAACTGGGTAATCTTCGAAGCAATGCCAGGCGCGACAGGCGCCCTCTATTCGGTCCTGGGACAGACAGGCAGGTTGCCCCCGGATGAATACAAGCGGCAACTCATGCTCTATGGCCTGGACAAGCCCTACTGGGAAAGGTTCTATGATTACGTCAGGAACATGCTGACCTTCCAGTTTGGGTTCTCGTACCATTCCAATCAAGACGTCACCTATGAGATGATCAGTACTGGAAAGCTAACCAATACTCTTCTCTTGCTCGGAACCTCGACATTGATGTCGCTAATCCTCGGAACGATCATAGGAATATTCGTGTCGCGCCGACGAGGGTCAGGAGCTGACACGTTCGCCACAACCTCATCACTAGCGACCCTGGGTCTGCCGGTATTCTTCACCGGCACACTTCTCATCTACATCTTCGCCGATCTAGTAAACTGGTTCCCGCCAGGAGGAACCTATCCGAGCAGTTGGGACTCCGTAGGATATCCTTCAATCTTCGTGCAAATACCGATTCGCCTCTCATTCCTCTTCCTGCCTGCTCTAACCCTGACAATCTTCTCACTCGGAGGCTTCCTGCTCCTAACTAGGGCAACGATGCAAGAGGCTCTGAGCGATGACTACATACTTACAGCAAGAGCCAAAGGTCTCACGGAAAGGGCAATTCTCTTCAAACACGCGTTCAAGAACGCCTCACTGCCATTGATCACAAACGCTGCTCTATCCTTTGCTTTCATATTGAGCGGCGCCATTATTACCGAGACGGTCTTCGACTGGAACGGGTTGGGCAAGTGGCTTTTCGATTCAATCGGCTACAAGGACTTCCCTGTGATGCAGGCCATGTTCTACATCATAGCACTCTGCGTCATAGCCGCTAATTTTATTTCAGACATTCTCTACGGCGTCGTGGACCCACGCATCAGGTACGAGTAAGCGACTAGGGGAAGAAACACAATGGTCACAAAAGAAGGACTCCGGTTTACCTGGACTAGGATTTCAGGCACTATGAGGCTCGTAGTGAAGAACCGGATGGCTCTCGTCGGACTGATATTGCTTGCAGGGTTCATCTTCGCTGCTCTCGGAGCCCCCCTGATAACCCCTGGGGCCCCTAACGTGCCAGTCTCAGGCGTTCTAGCCCAGCCTGATTGGGTAATGAACTATCCGGACGGTTACTATCTGAGCAAGAACGTGGTGGTAGTCTCAGACCCATTGTTTACCTCTCCGTCAGCCGTTCAAGCCTGGACCTTGACAGCCTCTCCCTCTGTCTTGGCTAACGTTCAGGAGAGCTACAACTCGGTCGTAAAATCATCAGTTGACTCGAGGGGTAGTCTCCAACTTACCTACACAGGCTCGACCCCCGGAGTGGTAAGTCTCACTCAGACCTTCCAGTTTCCCTATCACGGACCACCCGAGAACTTTCTCGCTCAGCTAAAGTACATGATTTCCAACAGCAACCCGACAACACCGGTCAATGTGAGACTCTTCATAGAAAGGATGCAACCGGACGTTCAGAACTTCAATTTCCCCTTACACACGGCTCTGCAGGGTATCACGACCGTCGGAGTAAACGTGAACGATACTGCGAGCAGCCAATGGCTGCCTTCTCCGTCGCTCGTTCTCGACGGTAAGGTTCCGGTCGTGCAAAGCTACATGGGCACATCGAAGTCCGGTCTCCACGCGGCTGTCGTAGTTTTCTCAGCATCGGGAACATACTCTTACGGTGTCCAAATAACCTTCTACGGTCCCGCAACAATTAATCTGGACCATATGCAGTTGCAGCTCTACGGGACCGCATTTGGATTACTAGGCACCGATTTCGCAGGGGCTGACGTTTACACACAGGTCATCTATGGGGCTCGAATATCCCTCTTAGTCGGTCTATTGTCCGCCGGGATTGGGATCGGGCTGGGACTCGTAGTCGGCTTGCTGGCCGGTTTCTTGGGCAGATTCGTGGACGAGGTTTTGATGAGATTTACGGATATGATGCTGGTCATCCCGGGTCTGCCATTACTCATAGTGCTCGTCGCAGTTCTTGGGCCTAACATCTGGAACCTCATAATCGTCATTGGATTCCTTGGCTGGATGGGTTTCGCGAGAATAGTCCGGTCCCAGGTGCTCACGATCAGAGAGAGGCCATTCGTCGAAGCGGCGAGGGCCTCTGGAGCGGGGACGGGAAGGATCATCGTCAAACACATATTTCCCAATCTCGTCTCTCTAACCTACGTCAACCTAGCGCTGACCGTTCCCGGCGCAATCCTTTCCGAGTCAGCTCTTGCCTTCCTGGGACTCTCAGATCCCTCGGTCACGTCTTGGGGACATATGTTCCAGAATCTTCAGACCAGTGGCGATTTGGTCAAGTTTCCCCCGGCATGGTGGTGGGTTCTTCCGCCAGGACTCGGCATAGCTCTCGTCTCCCTCTCGTTCATACTAATCGGCTACGCCTTGGACGAGATTTTCAATCCCAGACTCAGGAAGCGCCGGTAAATTCAGAATAGCCGCTCGGCGATCGCGCTGCCTGCGATTGTTCCAGCCAAGTCGACGAATAGCGAAACTGGAATTAGAGCGTCGAAGACGAAAGTCACAGAGGGTTGAAGGAGAACTCCTGAAGGCTGGACTATTCCGAGCAAGTCCGGGAGCACTAGGACGACTAGGATGATGAGCGCGTTTAGAAGGAATGCGAAGAAAAGGGAAATGATTGATTGGCCAAAGTCAAAGATCACCATTGCGGCGAGGACGCAAATTGCGAAGCTCCCGATATAGAATAACCAGAATAGCAGCGAACTGGAACCGAATGTTTCAGGGGAGAGTTCGGATGCATTCGGGAGAAGCAGTCCTTGAAACATTATACTGATAGTGAGAGTTGCGAGACAAGTTGTCCAGCCAACGACTACAAGTAGCGGCTTGAACCTGCTAAGGATAGATATGTTCACTTTTTCGGTCTACCTATCTCTGTTTGGTGGCAAATGACTGGATGCAATGGGACAAAGAGAGAGTTGTTGCGACTTCGTTCATTCTCCTCACAGTAGGGTCCGCGGTGTTCCTTTCGATATCAACTTTGAACTATCTTAACTATTATCCTGCTCTCGGAAGAATTTACGTTCAGATCGACAAGGTGTCTATTGTCCCTGGGTCGAATCAATCGAAGATTGATACACATGTGACAATCGTGAATCCAACCAGTTACGTGGGATTCAGGCTTGGAAATCTAATAGTGGATTTGTCCTTCGGGGTAAAGGATAGTAATGCCACTATCTTTGGAGGCAATCGTCTGAGGAACGAGACTTCTGTGGGAGGGCAGTTAGGGGCTAATTCTGCAGTCTCCAGCGATGTTATTGTTACATTGAACCGGGTGAATGCCAGCTCTTTCGCTTCGTTCGTCAATTCCTATGATGGGCGGGTAATAGCCAGTGTGCAGTCTAGCGCAGAGGTAGTGACGTTTCTCGTTACAGTTTACGGGCGCCAATACTACATGGCCATGCTGGATCTTCCCCTATCACTAAGCTAGGTGGATTGCCCCAAAGCTTAATTTTACCTCTCCGGTTTTTCATTCTCGGCTTACCCCTATTGGCATTGTTAGAAGTTCAGGGTCTGACTACTCATTACCGCATTCTTAGAGGATGGGTAAGAGCTGTGGAAAACATTAGTTTCAAAGTGGAGGCTGGTGAGGCTCTAGGCATCGCTGGGGAGTCTGGTAGCGGTAAGAGTACTGTGGCCCTCTCCCTACTAAGGATCCTTCCTCAGGGGGGGTATATTCGAAAGGGCTCGATCACGTTTCAGGGGCAGGACCTAGTTACTCTGCCTGAGAACGAGATGAGGAAGATTCGATGGAAAGGAATCTCCATCGTGTTTCAGGGAGCGATGAACGCAATGAACCCAGTGTACAAGGTAGGTGATCAAATTGCAGAGGCAATAAAACTGCATGATAAGGGAGTCACTGACTCTGATGTCAAGGAGAGAGTAGCGAAGCTTCTTGAAACCGTCGGTATTGAACCATCGAGATCCAATAACTATCCTCACGAATTCAGCGGAGGGATGAGGCAGCGGGCCTTGATCGCAATGGCGCTGGCATCGAACCCTGTAATGCTGATAGGCGACGAGCCTGGCACGGCCCTGGATGTAATCGTACAGGCTCAGACTCTTAAACTTCTAAGAGATCTCAAGGATAGACTCGGGCTTGCAATGATTCTGATTAGTCACGATCTCTCGATCATCGCGGAGACTTGTGAGAAAGTTGCAATAATGTATGCGGGAAAAATTGTCGAGTACGGGGACGCAGTTTCCATTTTCAAGAACCCGCTTCATCCATATACTCAGGGTCTCATCAAAGCGTTTCCCAGCATCAAGGGCTCAAGGGTTAGGTTGAGCTCTATACCCGGGCAGCCTCCTGACCTGTTGCATCCGCCCCCGGCCTGCAGGTTCAACCCAAGGTGTCCATACGTGATGGATGTTTGCAAGAAAGACGAACCATTACTAGAAGAACAGGAGAAAGGTCACGTGGTGGCCTGCCACCTATACTAGGAAGATCATTCATGGAGCCGTCTTCAACAGACCTCTGGAACACTGCAGATCCTCTTAACCAAGCCAAGGATAAGGAGAGCTCTATCAAGCCAGAGAAGGAGAGATCTAGAAAAGCTGCTATGCGATATGTGCGACTGAAGACCCAAGACGGTACGATCGTGGAAGGGCTGGTCCCTGAAAAGCCCCTGGCTTCTATCGCTGAAGGCGGAGTTTTGAAATTCAATAGATGTTATCTTGTGGAGGACTTGGGGAAGGTTGGAAGATTATGGGTGAATAGGGAGTTCAAGAGTGATGATGATCTTCCCAAGGATTTGCCTCTGTTCGAGCACATCAAGCAAGTAGAGGACGATCAGAAGATTCCTGAAGCGCCTGTTCTATCTGTTGAGAAGTTGCGAAAGTGGTATCCGCTCAAACGTGGGTTCTTTGAGACTGTCTTCTCTAAGACTGAGATGAGTGTTAAGGCTGTTGACGAGGTCAGCTTCAATCTGTCGAAAGGGGAGATATTTGCACTCGCGGGGGAGAGCGGTAGCGGAAAGACTACTCTAGGAAAGGTTGTGCTCCGCCTGGTTACTCCATCGAGTGGGCACATCTTCTTTCTGGGCCAGGATATCACGAAGCTTTCTGATAAGGAGATGAAACCTCTCCGTCGAGAAATGCAGATCGTCTTTCAGGATCCATTCGAATCGCTTGATCCGCGTATGATAATCAAGGAGATAATCGCAGAGCCTCTGCGTGTTCAGGGAACTTTGGAGGTTGACGTTAACGGTAAGACTCGAACGAGGAAGATGGGGGAGCGCGAGATCGAGGAGCGCGTAAAGAAGATGCTCAGTGAAGTGGAACTGGTCCCTCCTGAAGAATTCCTTTATCGGTTTCCGCATGAGATGAGTGGTGGCCAACGGCAGAGGGTTGCTGTCGCGAGGGCTTTCGTGCTAAGCCCGAGCTTCATCGTGGCTGATGAGCCGGTTTCCATGCTTGACGTCTCGATCAGGGCGGAGATAGTTAATCTGATGGTGGATTTGGTGAAAAAATCTCAGGCCTCAATTGTCTTCATTTCTCATGATATCGCCTTGGCCAAACATATTGCTGATCGGATAGCCGTTCTATACTTGGGAAAGATGATGGAGTTAGGGCAGGCTGAGAATCTCGTTGATCAGCCCTTGCATCCCTACACCCAGGCCCTAGTCTCAGCAGTTCCTGTTCCTGATCCCGAATCCAAGCGGATGAAGGATGTGATCAGTGGAGAGATTCCGAGTCCAGTGGACCCGCCTTCAGGCTGTAGGTTCCATACAAGATGTCCTTATGCGCACGAGAGATGCACGGTCGAAGAGCCTCTTCTCGTAGAGGTTGAGAAGGAGCATTTCGTGGCTTGTCATCTGTACTCCTAGGGGATTAAGGTCAGAATTGTTGTAGCTGGTCCGAGAGAGTGAGGGGGCTAGGTTATCGTTTCTTCTTCCTGGCGCGCTGAACCCTCGTCAGAGATCCGTCTAACAGGGCAGTGAGGATCAGTGCGGCTAGTGAGGCTGTTGCGAGAATGGGCATGACGGTCTCGATCGGGGTGGGAATGTCGAAGGAGATTGTATTGCCGTCGACCCATGCGTTTGCTGGAACCGTGACGGCGAAGGAGGGGTCGTAGGTGGCTATCCATGTTTTGATAAGAGGTCCTTCAGGGGATTTTCTTCCGAGGGTTAGGTTGTATCGTGGGCCTGGGAACGCTATTGACCATGTGGTTGTCTGTTTGAGGACGTCGTTGTTTTTGGTCCATCCGGATACTGGTGGGATCCAGGTGAGGTCGAGTAGCCAGAATCTGATTGTTGTCTGTGCAGGGATTACCGGTGAGAGGGTCTGGTGGCCGTCGATGTAGTATACGATTGTTTTCGGGTCCATGGCGTTGAGAGGAGCCAGGAGATAGGCTGAGCCGACCGCGTTGAGTTCTTGGTTTGAGACGGTTAGTGATTGTGACACGTTCATAATCATGAAGCTGATGTTTGATCTGATGCTGCTTCCCAGGTTCGTGTTTGCCCCGGTCACTGTGATGGAATAGTTCTCTACTAGTAGCCAGGTTCCGCTCGAGTTGGATGTTCGCGCGTGTAGGTCCAGCTTTGCAATGTTAGCGTTCGGAACTAGTCGCTGAAACGCGGCGTTGATCGGTTGTAGGACGGTTGAAGAGTTTGACTGCGTCAGGTAGATGCTGATGGCTGGGAGGCTGGTCAGGTTCTCGGCTAGTACGAGATTCATGTTAACTTGGACTGTGTTCTGGTCAACTGAGATACTGATCGGTTGTCCTCTAGAGGTCTCAATGAAGCTGACCGACAGTATTGCTAGTAGCAGCAGCGGTATAGTGATCCGGTGTGGAACCATTCTCTGTTGGCCTCTTAAGAATCTAGTAGAAAACGTGTCTATAAGAATGACATGGTTATCCGGCAGCATTAAGCGCATACCGTGCGATCCAAGCCTTCCGATACTCCTCTTCCCAATCGATCACAGCCTTGATTCATTCTTGGTGCGGGGGGTGGGATTCGAACCCACGAAGGCCTTCGCCACAGGGTCCTAAGCCCACGGCAGGCTATCATCAAGCCTTCTGCCCATTAGACCTGGCTCTGGTACCCCCGCGCTACGGTTCCTGCGACAATGGCGGAACCGGGGGCGAATAAAAACTACTTGAGGACACGACCCATCCATACCGCAATCATGGACGAGGCGGGCAAACTCTGACTCCCAGCCCTCAAAAAAACCTAGACAAGATCGCTAGAATCAGCCCTGATCTGGATGACAGAACAAAATCGCCCAGAACACGCCCATAACCTAGATCTGAGCACGGGGTTCTGTAACCACGCTTATTCCACGCTCCTTCCTAGGGGGAAGAGTACCGTTACGAAGATCACCATCCAAGCCCATTCTGCATTGTAAGCGCGAATCCTCGCCGAGAAACGTTCCCAGCCAGCAAGACCCTTGGAGAAAAAGGGGGGCCAACAATTTGATCCGTGTGACGCGAGACCGGTTTACGGCCTGCGCCGAGAGGGATATTCCGAGAGTCTTCGAAGGACCCGATGTGTGAGAGTGTAAGACTTAGGATGGTTGCTATGGGAGCGGTTTTGAGCTTTCCCAGAGATACTCGAAGTAGCTCTTTCCAAACTTTACCAGGCCAATGTGATCCGAAGAGATTGCCAGTGTCAATCCTTTCTGGGGATCCTCGCCGAGTAGTATTATGATCTGGTTATCGTCCGAGATGATTCCTCCGCCGAACATTTGTTCTCTCGTCCGGACCTGAGCTAGACCCTTCAACTTCCGAAGAGTATCTCGACTCGTCGTCTGGGGAACCATTACGGAGACATTGACTCCATTCCCCTTCATCAACCCAAGAGCGGGCAGGGCCATTGAGACGATCGGGTCCGGAACAACCGGCATCGCTACGAAAAGCTCTCTTCTAGTTCGTCCAAGAGTCTCCCTTATCTTGTCCAGAATATTGTTCTGGCCTCTAACTATCCAGATGTCCGGCTTCTCCCGAACTCCCTTCTTCTCGTAGAGAGGTTGAAGTTCCTCCATCGCATCCGATTGGCTCGACTTCAGCGTAGTCTCTAGCCGAGACCTGGACGACTCGAGGGCGGTCGAAGGAGCCTTGGGATAGTACTTGCTGGGCCTACCTTGCTCGGTCTCAACCCATCCCTTACGCTCAAGATTTCCCAGAATCTCATAAATTTTCGAATAGGGAATAGAAGAGGTTCTGCTGAGTTCGCTAGCTGTTTGGTTGCCCGATTCGACCAGTGAAACGTACACCTTTGCCTCATAATCCGTCAGACCAAACTCCTTCAACGCCTTCCGCGTTTTCTCACTGACAGACATCGATTTCCCAACTCGAACCCAGACGAAGCGACCCGATAAAATTGTTGCCGGCCCATTTTGCAAATCCTTCAACGACAAAGTGTTACACCTCGGACTCGGACTGTCATCCAAGCTTTCGTCGAGGAGTCTGTATGGCTTAAGAAAAGAGACTGTAAATAGCGTCCTATGCTCCTAGAGCATAGACTCTCCTGGACAGTGGATGAATTTGATCGACAAGGACTCTGTTATCAATAGTCTCCGAGGGGTCCTTGACCCGGAGATCGGTATCAGCATCGTCGATCTCAAGATGGTCCGAGACATATCCATTGAGGGGAGCCATGTCAAAGTCACCATAGCACTAACCGTCGCTCACTGCCCTCTCGCAAAAACCCTCCAAACAGACGTCGAAAAAGCCCTGAAAAAATCAGGCGAGATCAAAACCGTAACCGTAGAGACAACTGCAATGTCCAAGACTGAGCTGAACGAACTCAGATCAAGCCTCCAAAATAGGGCCAATCAGCCCCAACCCGACCAAGCGAACATTCCGGGCCCAGGCATCAACCGGCTCGGAAAACGTGAACTCCGAAACATAATCGCAGTAGCATCAGGCAAAGGCGGAGTCGGAAAATCCTTCGTCACAAGCATGCTCGCCGTCCAGCTCCGAAGACTCGGGTACGAAGTAGGAATCCTAGACGCGGACTTGACAGGACCAAGCATCGCAAAAGTCTTCGGACTAAAAGACCGGCCCTCCAAGAGTCCCACAGGCCGCATAACTCCCGTGCTAACGAGGACCGGAATCAAAGTGATGTCGATCAACTTGGTCCTGGATGATCCTGAGATGCCTGTGATATGGAGGGGCCCAATTGTGAATAGTGTTATTCGCCAGCTCTACTGGGATGTGGATTGGGGGTCCCTGCACTATCTACTGGTAGATCTCCCTCCTGGCACGAGCGACGCTCCGCTAACGGTTCTCCAGTCCTTGCCATTAGACGGAGTGATCGTGGTATCTTCTCCTCAAGAGTTAGCCTCCCTCATCGTTACCAAGGCTGTCAACATGGCGAAGAAGATGAACGCTCAACTGTTGGGCTTGGTGGAGAACATGAGCTATCTAACGTGCCCACACTGTGGCGAAACCATCAACATCTTTGGAGAACCTCAGGGAGAGAAATTGGCCAAGCAGCTTGGTATACCCTTTCTAGGGTCGGTGCCCGTGGACCCGATAATTGCTCGATTGTCAGACCAGGGCCATATTGAAGACTATACGACCCCGGTCTTTCAGATGGTCGCTGACGAGCTCCGAGTCAGAACCTCTCAGCAGGCGCAGCAGCTCATGCAAGGTCTCCCAATCGCATGGTCTGTTCAACCCTCCGAGAGCTGACTGGAACTCTCATCCGAGCGTATTAATAGCCGGAGACCACTAACATAGGAGGTCGAACGGGGCAAGCCTAACCCTGCATGCGATAAACTCGTGAAAACTATGGCGAAAAAGAAAACCCGGAGCACTAAGACGAGATCAAAGAAAGTCTCGAAAAAGATCGTTGGACCAACTAGTGCACGGAACCAAAAGTCAGAAAGGAAACCACTTTCAAAACTGGCTGAAAAGGGTCCTACGCCACTTATCATCCCATCGTCGGCCCGACCCTCGCCACCTCAACCGATGAACGATTCTCCGGGCTTTACGATAGAGATCGATTCGATTCGTGCTGAGACCACGATCGGGGATCTGATAGTCGCTTTTCCGAGGACAAGGGACGTCTTGATGAAGCATGGTCTAAGGTTTGACGTTGAGGAGGCTGGCTATCTTTACATGACGCTCAACGTATTCTCAGCAATTCATGGTCTCGTTCTGACAGGCTTCCTCCAAGAACTAGATGTTGCGTCGAAGGAAATGCCTCTCCCACCTCTCGCCGCGCCCGTACGTCAGATCGCCACACCTCCGTCAGCCTGACAACTGGATTTTGCTAGCGTATTTTCCATCCCTCTAAGGGAAGAGAGAAATGCTTCCAAGTTCTCGCGCCAGTCAATGGAAGCCCGAGCAAGAATTCTGATCATGGGTCAGGTACAAGGCGTCTTCTTCAGAAGAGAGATTACCGATCTTGCAAGAAGACTTGGAATCTCGGGATGGGTGAGAAATCTTCCGGACGGCAAAGTGGAGGCCATGGCTGAAGGAGACAGAGCACGATTGGACGAGCTGATTCGATTCTGCCACGTTGGTCCTCGCGGCGCAATCGTCCGAAGAGTGGATGTTGAATGGTCAAATTCTCTAGGAGAGTTTCGAGGATTCAGAATTTCGAAATGAGAGAACGCCGACAACCTGAGCCCATTTGTACCTCGAAAGAGATTGCCACGTGTACTAGGTCTTACCAAAAGGTAAAAGAAACCTCGTTCGAGCTCTTCGGTAGCTCCGGTGGTGTAGCCCGGTTTAGCATAGCGGCCTTTGCCTCAGAACATCATGAGGCGGCAAGTCGAACACTAGATCGGGGAGGCTTACTGGAAGACAAGCCCCAGAGCCGTTGATCGCGGGTTCAAACGCGGCCGCAAGCTGCTGAAACTCCCGCCCGGAGCACCATCATTCCGAGGCTGCTAAGAAGACGTGATCGGCACCCGGGACCTTTTGCCTGTAATGATTCTGCCTAGATGCTTTCGTAGAATTTTCGAGCCAAGTTCACCGCGTCTTGGGATCGGCTTGCGATAGTCTTGTATTCTGGTCGACGGTCTCCCGCAATTGAAGAAGCTTTCTCGAAAAACTTTCTCACCCCTTCGGGATCTCCTCGGTAAAGCGAGATCCCACCTGCAATCCTGTACCAAACCTCCGCCCTGGTCCTATTTCCCGCCGAGTCAAAGGCAGTCGCCTGGCTAACCGCGTCCTCCAACGAGGTGGTGATCTTCTTGGGATCAAGGAAGAGAAGTCTAGAGAGAGACCGATACATCTCATCGTCTCCTGCCGTGATTTCCTGTAGCTTGCTGAGAACAATTGGCTCCTGGCTTTCCCGGGGATTTTCCGCAGGAGAGGCCTGGTTGTTCTTCTTGCCAAATAGACTGAGCATCAGTCGAACACTCTCTTCCTTTCCTGAGGTCAGCCTCGGAGCCTAGCCCATTTAAGAGTTAATTCCCGAATGTTGATATTGGCGAGCAACTACGTTCGGCGTGATTAAAGAAAGATGAGCGTCGAAGATAAGCTAGTACGGCAACGCGAGCTGAAGGAGAAGTCTCGAAAAAGAAAGCGAGGGCCTTACCGGAAAGCTTCGAGCGGAAGAATCATCAAGTATTAGTCAGCTTCCCCCGCCCAAGAAATTCTGAAAAGCTATTCTAGATTCGAAATCGAGACTGAGCTATAGGGATCGAGGGCCGGTTTCAGGCGCGACCTCGGGCGTATTCTTGTAGAATTAGGAATGACTGAGATAATTCTTCAGGAAAGTACGGGTATACGCCGATACTTTCCGATGCTGTTCGGTTCAATGCTCACAAGTTCGGAGCAACTGTGGTTTCCGAAGCATATGGTGCAATGTTCCACATCCCATGTCGGATCCACCTTTCGGCATGTCTCGCACATCAAGCCAAGTGCCCGAATATCGGTGCAGGCCTGACATAGCTTCAGTGAAACTGCAAGAGGATTTGGGTTCTTGGAAAGCATTGATGCAATGTCTTTACTCATAGCTCTAACTTCAGGAGCGGCTCCGAGTTCTACTGCCTCTCCACGGACCTGATGCTGATATTTGCTGACAGCAGCCTGGGTTACTCCCAGCTTTGTTGCGACCTGTTCCTGCTTCAGTCCGTACTCTTCTATCAACTCCCGAGCTACAAGTGCACGGAGTGCTGGGATAACAGACTTCGAGGCCACTTCGCAGGGAATTATCAAACAGAAACGGTAAGTGAAAAGGACGAGTAGCCTATTTAAACATGACCTACGTCATACTCCATTCATGTGGATCTCATCGGTACAGGGCAAAGGTTCGAAGAGTTCTCGTCATGCTGTCCATGCAACGGTCCGATGCCGATCCTAAGGAAACGAATGCATAAATGAAATCATGACCATTCCAGCTAAGGAGAACAAGATGGTTACGGTAGATGAGGTCACGAAAGAGCTCGAGAAAGTGGTGGATCCCGAGATCGGTCTTCCAATAACAGAGATGCATCTAGTCGACGAGATCGATATCAAAGAAGGCGGAGTGTTATCCATCAGGTATCATCTCACAGCTCCATTCTGTCCGCCGATTTTCGCGGAGGATATCGGCATGAACATTCGCCAGCTTACCTCGAAACTTGATGGAGTGAAGAAGGTAACAGTAATCCTTCATGGTCATGCCTTGGCGAACGAGATCAATCAAAGAGTTAATCCCGACTACACCCCTCCCCCGGCGCCTTAACAATCCGACTTCTGCTACATCGGTCGATCGAAACGTCAATATCCGATCTTGTTCTGAGTCGGACATTGTGGACGATGCGGTTCGTCGTTTTGTAGTTGAAGGCAGACAGGCCCTAGCTGGAAATCTTGCGGGGAACTACTGTCCTCTAGTCGAGAGATGGCGCCCATCGCGGCGGTCCCCTGTCAGAAGGGTCTATTGAAAAGTGGAGTTATCACGTGCCCTTAGCATTATGGGCCAATTTGATCTCGCAACTGGGGAAGCGAGGGGTCCTCACACAGCGGAAGCGTTGAAAACTTACGAGTTTCGAGTCGAGGACGCGGATATCTTCATCTCAATAATCTAATGGTCTGGTCGGACCACTTCGTACAAGAAGCCGCCGAGTAACCCTCCGAAGATTGGTCCTACAATGTATATCCACAATGTGGCAAAGGGTGTTAGGCTGAACGCTGCAGAGGCAAGGGTTGGACCCCATGTTCTTGCGGGATTCAGGGACGCGCCAGATATTGGTCCGAACATCCAGATCGACGCTGCTAGAACCAGTCCTATAGCGACGCCTGCCCAGGACTGATCGGCCTTCTTGTCAGTCGCGCCGAATATTGTGAATACCAGAATGGCGGTTGCAACGACCTCAGCGAGCAGGGCAGCTCCGATTGTGAATCCTGACCCTGGAGTGGTATCGCCGAGAAATGTTGACTTTGCAACCTCATAGGTCCCGCTCGACGACGACCACAAGGCAAGCTGAACTAGTCCAGCTATCGTCGCGCCCACCAATTGGGCAATGATGTAAGGGGCCACCCTTCTAGGCTCTATCCTCTTGGTAGCCCAAGACGCGATCGTGACAGCCGGATTGATATGAGCACCCGAGATGTGTCCTATGGAATACACGGCGACTAACAGTGCGACTCCATGGGCTAATCCTATGAATCCCAGAGCAGCAGCCGTTGATCCAAACCCATCCGCAAGCCTAGTTGCTGTGATGGTCGCGGGCCCAACAAGCGTCAAGAGAAATGTTCCGTAAGCTTCGGCCGCTGAAGCTCGTCTTATCCCATTCAAATTAGAGCCCAATCGCCAAGCTTAGGCTATATAGTGCTTGTTTTTAGCCGCCGAATCCAGCCGGTCCGGCATAAGGTATTCAACGGCCTTATGCCTTCGGTTGTATAGAAGCAAGATTATTTCTATGGTTCCAGTAATAATTAGTGTTGAATAATCCTTGAGTATGGTCAACAGTTTCACTTGGATGATTGGCGGTCCGCAGGGAAGCGGCATCAATTCTGTCGCTGAGAACTTCGCGAAGGCCTGTATCCGGGGAGGATTACACGTCTTCGCCAATATCGAATATCACTCCAACATCAAAGGTGAGCATAGCTATTACCGGTTGAGAGTCGATTCGAGGGAGCTCCGATCCCATGTTGACTGGGTAGACCTCCTAGTCGCCCTGGATAGGGAAACTATGTTTGGAGACCTCAACAAGGTTCATCCTACTCATCGAGGTCATCGTCATGAAGTGAGCCCAGGGGGCGGAATAATCTACGACTCCAGCCTCAAGTTGCAGCCTGAGTCCTTCGGAAGAGATGACATCAAGCTCTTTCCAGTTCCTTACATGGACCTCTTAATCGACGCTCTCAAAGAATTTGGAAAAGACAAAGAGTTGAGCAAATATCAGGTCATGGTCAACACAATCGCGCTAGGGGCTTCCATCGGACTGGTGGACTACGATTTCGACCTAGCCATTGAATCGATCAAGGAAGGCTTCACGGGACGGAAAGCAGCTCTTGGAGACTTGAACATCAGCGCTGCACGTCACGGGTACGACTATGCAAAGAAAATGTTTGGGCAGAACGCCTTTCCGTCTCGGTTACGAAAACAACCGCTAGGAGCGAAGAGGATGATGATACGCGGAGTTCAATCTATCGCAATTGGCAAGCTGAAAGCGGGATGCGGGTTCCAGACATACTATCCGATAACACCCGCGACAGACGAGAGTGAGTATCTTGAGTCTCACCAGCCAGACTACAACATGATTGTGGTACAGGCCGAGGATGAGATATCAGCCATAAACATGGCGACCGGGGCGGCCCACGCAGGTCTGCGTTCTTCAACTTCAACTTCGGGTCCTGGATTTTCCCTGATGGCTGAAGGACTTGGCTGGGCAGGAATAACAGAGGCCCCAGGCCCCGTCATTATTCTATGGCAGAGAGCTGGACCGGCGACTGGACTGCCGACGAGGACGGAACAAGCCGATTTGCGATTTGCACTTCACGCGGCTCATGGAGAATTTCCCAGAATTATCATTGCTCCTGGAGATGTGGCGGAGTGTTTCTATGACACTTTTGACGCGTTCAACTACGCTGAGCGCTATCAAGTTCCAGTCATCATACTAGCCGACAAATTCCTGGCCAGCACGTACAAGGACATTCCACTGTTCGACACGAGCGGTATGAAGGTGGATAGGGGAGACCTGCTTCAAGAGGCGGACCTGGCGAAGAGCCCGGATTACAAGAGGTACCAGTTCACAGACCTCGGAATCTCTCCGAGAGCTAGACCAGGCCTGAAGGGTGGCGTATTCTGGACGACCGGAGATGAGCATGATGAATACGGGCACATCACCGAGGCGGCCGACCTTCGAGTCCGTATGATGACTAAGAGGATGAACAAGATCGAGCTTGCAGGTCAGGTTATACCTAATTCGAAGAAAACAGCCCTACACGGACCTTCGTCCGCGCCAATCACCCTAGTTGGATGGGGATCAACAAAGGGAGCGATTCTAGATGGGATGGAAGACCTCAGGGGAGATGGAATAGAGACGAATTTCCTACAGATACGATACGTGAACCCCTTCCCGACAGAGTTCGTCCAGAAGATCCTCTCAAATTCCCAACGAACTGTCGCGATTGAAAACAACTACTCCGGACAAATGGCCGGCCTCATCAGAGAGAGAACCGGGATAGCAGTAGACAACAAGGTTCTCAAGTTCGACGGTCGACCCTTCTCGCAGAACGAGGTTTATGAGGGCGTGAAGGACATTGTGAGAGATGGTGCCAAGGAGGTCACTCTGAGCCATGCTTGAACTCAAAAATTACCGGACACAGGTCCACAATGACTGGTGCCCCGGCTGCGGGGACTTTGGGATTGTCAACGCGATCCAGATGACTCTCTTGGAGATGCAGCTAGAGCCTCACAGAATAGGATTATTCTCAGGCATCGGATGTTCAGGTAAGACTCCACACTTCGTAAACGCCTACGGTTTCCACACACTTCACGGTAGAGTCCTCCCGATCGCGACGGGCGCCAAGTTGGCCAACCCTAGCTTGACTGTCATCGCCGTCGGTGGAGATGGCGACGGGCTGGGAATAGGCGCAGGACACTTCGTCAACACCGGCCGAAGGAATCTCGACTTCACATACGTACTCCACGACAACGGAGTATACGGCTTGACCAAGGGACAGGCCTCGCCCACACTCCCAAAGGGGTTGAAAACCAAGTCCATGCCCGCCCCCTCCATTATCGAAGGCATCAACCCAATCGCAATGGCTATTGCGTCAGGATACACTTTCGTCGCGAGAAGTTATGCGCTGGATGTGCGACATTTGAAGGCCACTCTCCGCGCTGCCATCGAGCACCGCGGAAGCGCTTTCGTTGACGTTCTCCAGACGTGCCCAACCTACAACGACATCAACACGAAAGAGTGGTACGCAGGTGACGACCTTCCATCCAAAGCGCCTCGACTCTACAAACTTGAAGAGACAGGCTACGATGGCCGAGTGACCGACCCTACAGTACGAGATGAGGCTAATTCGAAGAAAGGGAACGCTTTGCTAAAGTCTTTCGAGTGGGGCGAGAAGATTCCGATAGGCGTCTTCTTCAAGATGGAAGTAGCAACGTTCGAGGACCAACTAGCGAATAGAATGCCTGCCCTCAAAGAGAAACCCTTCGTCGAACACGATATTTACAGTCGAGACATTTCTCCACTATTGGACGAGCTAGCATAGAAGAAGACTCGAACGCCAAGTTCTTAGCGGCATCGTGTTATGAGGGACCGCCCCCCGGGGAGGGGGGTCGGACTAGGGACTCTTTCAGGATGGGCTTATTCTTCGGGTTTATCCTTGAATTCTGGCTTGAATCATCAGTTTGTCGCGAGGCGAAAACGAGCAGCTACCGCAACGCGAACGAGCATTCATGTTTGGGCAGGCCACGACCGAGTAACGGGATTCATAGACTGTAGGGGATTCGTAGGTCCTGGCCTGCAGTCCTGAATCCGAGTTTGATAGCTAGGGGAGGTCGTCTCTTATGCTCTGATTGGAGCAAGCGGCCTCGGACCCTTGCTACCACTCGTAAAGGGATCCCCAGTTCATGACTGATTTCCTTGGGCGGCATCCATCTCTCAAGTCTCCAGAGGATCGAGTCCAACTTGCTATAGGGTAATCCAAGCTCATCCTCGGCGATCTGACCGGGCCAAAGCTCAGGGCTAGAAGGTTTGGAGAAGATTCTTCGTGGGAGCCCGAGATGTTTGGCGAGATCCCTCACCGAGCTCTTGTAGAGGTCTGCGATCGGCTGAATGTCACAAGCACCATCGCCGTATTTTGTGAAGTATCCCAGCATGATCTCGCTCTTATCGCCGGTCCCTACAACGAGTCCTCTGTTCGTGTTAGCGTAGTAGTAGAGGATCATCGCCCGGAGCCGGGCTTTCAGATTCCCGTAGGGAATGACGGTATCTCTCTTCTTCGAAGGATGAAGGAGATCTGACGCGCTTTGTACCAGACTCGTCATGTCAAGAGTCTTGAATCTGATACCAAACTTTCGCGCAACCTCTTCTGCGTCGTGTATGCTCCTTGGGCTTCTCGTTTCTACCTCAGGTAGGCAGAGGCCAAGGGTTCTCTTTCCGCCCAGAGCCTTCGCGCATAATGCGGCTGTGACGCTTGAATCGAGCCCACCAGACATACCGACTACGAGATTTCTCGCGCGTATTCTCTCAGAGTGTGTTCTCAGAAAGCGGATGATTCTGTCAACAGTCTCGTCCGGCTTTCCAATTGAGAACAGATCTGCTCCCGCTCTTGAGCGCATGACCGTCCCTCCGAACGGAGGAGGGATAAAACCGGAATGGTCTAGCTGACCAGGCGGGAGTCTCGCTCTTCAGAGCCCAAGTTTCGGAACAGAGTCGTAACCCTGTCTATCGTCACGAACGGCTCCCCTTGGAAGGATGCTTCGCTAGCTGCCTCCTGTACAACGTTCTTCATGTCTCGCGGCGTGATTACGTACTGGTCCTTGACTATTATTCCACGGTCGGGTATTGATGCTTCGTACACTTGGCGTCGTGAGCGGATGATTCGCCATATTTCGTCGAAGGCTTCCTCAGTGAGTCCACCGTCATACTTGGAGACTGAGGGGTCTACCTCGACCTTGGACAGGTAGAAGTCGAGGATCTTCTTGACCTCTTCACGGGTCTTCGGGGGAGGCACGTAGATTATCCGTTTCATTCTGTCTAGGAGTGCAGGGTCGATGACGCTGGGATAGTTGGTAGCGAAAATTACCGCGACGTTCCGGTTGACGTGGAATCCTTCACCGAGCTCCGTCAGGATCTGATTGAGCATTCCCTGAACGTCTCGTCCGGCGTCAGTCGTGGCCTCCATTCTGGCCCGTCCGATCGCGTCCGCCTCGTCGATGAATAGGACTGTCGGGGCGGATTCTCTTGCTAGTTTGAATACTTCCTTGACATTCTTGGCGGATTCTCCGAGCCACTTTGAGACTATTTCGTAGCTCTCTATCTTCAGGAAGCTGGTGTTCTGTCCATGCTTGCTGATTGTTCCCGCTACTGCCTTGGCCATGTAGGTCTTGCCTGTGCCCGGCGGCCCGAATAGAAGAACTGATCCGGCCTCTTCGAGCATTCGCGGA